>Ga0207872_100220_pt1 | contig 45995 bp, 42 predicted proteins | sample Passage260B_FD_187372 | JGI IMG/M metagenome (GOLD analysis project Ga0207872, IMG submission 187372) | Cellulose adapted compost microbial communities from Newby Island Compost Facility, Milpitas, CA, USA - Passage2 60B (SPAdes) (version 2) ...
CATGGTTGGGCAAGTTTGACGAACCGCCGTATACGGGACCGTACGTACGGTGGTGTGGGGAGACGGGGACTCAGCAGAGTCCCCTCTTACCCGATTGCCGGGGAGAGAATTGCCCTCAAGGATCCGCCCGTTCGCCGCCTTCCCGCAGCCGGGCCGCTTCCGCGCGGAACAGGTCGGTGCATTTCACCAGAAAATCGACGATCGCCGCCGCCTGTTCCGGTGTATATCCGGACATGAGGCGGCCCATCGCGGCCTGGAACGAAGCCATGAGCGGCGTGATCTCGACGTCGACTTTCTCGTGATTGACGCGCAGCACCGTCCGGCGCCGGTCCCTGGGGTCGGGCTCACGCCGCACGAAGCCCGCCCGCTCCAGCCGATCGAGCACCGTCGTGACGGCGGCCGACGACAACCCTGCCTGGGAGGCAAGGGCGCCCGGAGTCAGCGCGTCATTTTCCAAAAGAAGGCCGAGGCATTTATGATCCGTGACGTTGAGTCCGACCCGTTCGGCGACGGCGGCGTGGTACATGACGACAGCCAGGCTGAACCGGCTGCCGAGGCGCGCCCCCTCCGAAGGGCCGGGATGGCCGGAGCGGCTTGACAAATCGCATCCCTCCGCATATGATGCAAATATCTCGAAGTTCGAAATATTCGAGGATCGAATGATAAGGTGCTACTAAGCATCATACCGGAAAATCGGATGCACTGCAAAGCGAGGCGCACATCCGCTGTCAATTCGTTCAAATTTCGGAATATCCGAAGATCGAATGATTATGACCGAGTGACGAAAGGAGAATTCCATCATGTCGAACCCCATCATTACCGTCATACGCACCGCCGTTCCGCAGGCCTTGTCGGTGATCGGCGGGGCAGCGTACTTTTTCGCAACCCATCCGCTCTTGCTGCTGCTGTCGCTGGTCCCCGCTTCGCTGCGCGCGTATCAGCTGAAATACGGCAACGCCCCGCAGGCGCTGGAGATCGTCGTCGAAGGCACGCGTGTGTTCATCGCCGTACTGGCGATATATGCCGCAAACGGAAATACGGGCCCCCTGTTTGCCTCCGAAACATGGTCCCGCATCCGGAACACGATCCTCCCCCGTACCGCCGCCATGCGCCCGGAAGACTGGATCCAGGCGGCCGTCGCGTATTTCGTCGCGATGGCGGTACTGTGGCTTGCCGGCTATGCGCTCGAGAAGCTCGTGTTGCCCGGCGCGCTGCACATCGTCTATTTCATTAAAAATATGACCGTCATTCCGCTGACGATTCTGATCATCCTGCGGCTGATCCGCTGGATTTGAATGCCGGCGACGCCAGGCTGCGACCCCGGCGGCAAGCCGCCTTATACAAAAAAATGAACCCTTTGCCCTTACAGGACAATACTTGGGTGAATGCATCCCTGGCCGGCTGCAGGGAAAGGGGGAGTTGAGCCCTTGGAGGACGTGGTTTTGGAGGAAATGGTGTGGCGGCACGGGCGTGCGGTTTATCGGTTTTGCCGTAAACTTGCGGGGAACAAAGCCGATGCAGACGATTTGTATCAGGAAACTTTTTTGAAGGCGCTGGAACTGCGGCCCAAACTGGACGATACCCTTAACCCCGAAAGTTATTTGATCGGGATTGCCGTGCGATTATGGCAAAACAAACGCCGCAAATGGTTTCGCCGGCAGCGGATCGCTCCCGAGAAAGACTGGGACGATGCGGTGCCGGAACGGGGGGCGGAACCCGGCCATCCTTCATCCCCGGAAGAAATCGCCATCCACAATGAATGGATTGGCAGTTGAATATCCCCACGATGAACGGAGGGTATCGGGAATTCGTCAATGACGGGATCATGTACCGCTTGATTGAAACGGACGGCATCGAAATGTTTGCCGACAGAGGACTGTACCTGGCCGTGAGCAGCAGCCGGTTTTACGACAACGAGGCGTTTCATTGCGATGAAGCCACCGGCGAAATCCGCGTGAACCCGGAGTATGACGGGGTAAATGCGCTGTTCGAACTGCCCCTCGATCCGGCCAAGGCCGATCCGGTCCGGGCGGAGGCCTATTTGCGGCAACTTTTGAATCCCCAAAATGCCGATCATGCCCCGGATGCGGCGGAAAAGGAACTTGCGGTGACGGAACCCGACCTGGAGGCGACGGTGGCCAAAGGCACGTTGATACCGGAATCGGTTCGGATCATGCGCTTTGACGAGAATGGCATGGGCATCTATGAATACGGCAACTACTTCATCGAAATTGCCCTGGACGCTTTGTTCGAGGAGGGGCAGACCGGTTTTTCCAGGATGACCAGCGTCTTCGGCGACGAACACGGGCGTTTTGCCGTCCGCTTCGCACGGGATGCCGACGGTGTCGTTACCGGCATGATGTACAAATTGGACTAATCGGAATCAGGAAAGCGGCGGCTATTTATCGACGCAGAATAATGCTGCAAGGTATCCCGCAATTGCCTGCAAATCAAATCTATGACTTCTTGGGGCTTGATGACTTTCGCATGTGTTCCCAACTGAAGAAAGAAATTGGAAACGTAGGCAATCTCGTTCCGGTCCATATACATTTCGACATAGCCATGATCTTCATCCGTAACCTTGACATGGGGTTCCAGCCAGGGCTGGCTGATACATCTGCGCATTCCTTCCCTGGTCAATTCTGCATAGAAATATATCGGGTCCCGGGGTTCCAGCGTTGTCAGGTTTTCCAGCCAGCGGTCAAGCCTGATGCCGGGATTGTGCTTCTGTTCTATGATTTTCAGTTCAAGAATACGGTCCAAACGGAAAACTCTGATTTCGTCGCAGCTTAAATCCACAGCGGGCATGTACCAAAAGCCGTCATGGGCATAGACGCCAATGGGGACGACCTTCCTTTTGGCGTTTTTGTGTTTGGATTGATACAACATATCCAGTGCGAAATTTTCCAGGGCGGCCTCTATGATTTCCTTCAGAAATGGAGAAGGAACGCCTCGGGTTTTACTCCACATGGTCAGAACCGAATCGAGACGGTCTATTTTTTTTCTTGTGTCGGGCGGAAGATACGCATACAACTTCCTGGAAACGGACTTCATATCAATTTCAAAAGGCAACGATTTGAAATACTTCAAGGTTTGAAAAGCAAAAAAGATGGCAAAGGCTTCATTCTCGTTAAAAAGAATTGGCGGCAGCACTCTATTGTTGAGTATGCGATAACCGCCGTTGCGGCCGGGTTCCGTATAGAGGGGAATACCCATTTCGCTTAATTCCGCAAGATATCTGTGGGCGGTTCGAACGGAAATACCGAATTCACGCGCCACATCCGCCGCGCTGAAACTGCGCATGGCGTTCACATAGATTATCAAATCGAACAATAACTTCGCCTTGGACATTTTCGCTCTTCCTTCCAAACCATGACAAGAGTTGTCATGGTTTCAATGTATATTTTTATTTGACCATTCGCAAGAGGAGGAAGAGGAAATGAGAGCGGCGGTCATTCATAAATTTGGTGGTCCCGAGGAGCTGATGCTGGGAGATGTTCCGGTTCCCGAGATGGGTGATCATGAAGTGCTCATGAAAGTAGAGTACGCGGGGATCGGGAAATGGGATATTTTCGAAAGAGAAGGCGGATATGATCGAATGCTGGGCCTCGGGTCGAAATTTCCTTATATATTGGGCTCGGAGGGTTCGGGAGTTATATATGCCAAAGGAAAGAATGTGGACGGTTTTGAAATCGGCGATAAAGTTTATGCCGCGGGTTTCCTTAATCCCAAAGGCGGTTTTTATGCGGAGTTTGTTGCAATCGACGCAAAATATGTAACCAAAATTCCGGAAACGATAACCATGCCGGAAGCCGGTGTCATCTCGGGAATCGGGCTGACTGCGCTCCGCGGGCTTGAAGATGTGTTGAGGCTTAATCAGGGCGAAACCATTGTGATTTTGGGCGCCAGCGGGGGCATCGGACATATCGCCGCACAGCTTGCGCAGCATATGGATGCCAGAGTATTTGCCATCGCATCCGGTGAAGACGGAGTTGCCGTGTTAAAAAAGCTCGGTGTGAGTGCGGCAGTGGACGGACGCCAAGCCGATGTGTTGTCGGCGGCGAGGGAATTTGCCCCCACGGGTTTTGATGCCGCGTTATTGACTGCAGGGGGTGAGCTTGCCAATGCATTGGTACAGTGTGTCCGTCCCGGAGGACGCGCGGCATATCCGAACGGCATATATCCGATTCCGGATGCAAGGCCGGATATTCGTGTCATCGGATATAACGGCGAACCCGAACCGGAGATCATCAAAAGGTTAAATCATCGGATTCGTTCAGGCAAAATCAAAGTACACATTGATAAAGTGTTTTCACTGGAGAACGCTTGTAAAGCTCATTTGGCTCTCCATCATCATTACGTGGGTAAACTTTGCTTCAAAATATAGAATTTGAATGAACAAAGGGCAGACCCGTCGTGTTCCGGCCGGATCTGCCCTTTCAAGTATCGCTTCAGGACTGTTCCATGGCCTCCAGCATTCGGAGCAGCATGACCACCGCTTCCGCCCGGGTTGACATATCATTCGGCGCAAATGCATTGTCGCCCCGGCCGCGGACAATGCCCAGGTCGCGAAGCGCCTTGACGGCGCCCTTTGCCCACTGCGGGATGGCCCCGTCATCGGCAAAGTCCGTGGCGGCATCCTCCCCGATCGGCAGCTTCAGCGCATGGGCGATCATCACGGCCATCTCGGCCCGGGTGATCGGCTCATCCGGCCGGAAGCTGCCATCCTCGTACCCTCGCACAATGCCCGCCTGCACGGCAAGGCCAATCACTTGCGCGGCCCAGGAGCCAATCCGGTCCCGATCGATGAAGGCAAGCGGCGCGCCCGTTCCCTCCAGTTGCAATGCCCGCACCAGCATCACCGTAAATTCGGCGCGGGTAATCGGATGTTCGGGCCGGAACGTCCCGTCCGGATAACCGGTAATCATTCCTTTCGCGGCCGCCCGCCGGACCGCTTCTTCCGCCCAATGTCCGGCCATGTCCGGAAACTCGGGAGCGGAAGCTTCGGGCTCTGTACCCACCGCCAACACCGCAAACTTCCCGAACTCATCCACCGTTACGGTGATGCGGTCCTCCTCGATCGCCGCGGGGAGTTCAACCCACTCCTTCTTCGCTTCATCGTAGAAGAACAGGGCCGGAACCTGATGGTCCTTGAGCCTGGACGGGTCGAAATTCAGAATGAGCGTCACGGGTTTGCCGAAGGTTCCGGGAATGTTCCTGGAGATTTCAAAGACCGGACTGAGCAGCTGATCCTGCTCCGCCGGAAGCTGCCGCGGGTCCGGCACTTCCCGGATGGTCACGGTGAGTTCCCGATCGGCCGCCCCGGCCGGAATGATCACGGTGACGGCATCCCCCAGGCTGACCTCGCCAGACCAGCAGGGAGGCAGGGTCAATTGGCCGTTGGTGGAGATCACGGTATCACAAACCGGTGTCCCTCCAGCAGGAGTCCCGCCGCTTCCGCCGCTTTCCACCCGCCGCGGCACCGCCGTCAACGGATCGGAGTAATCGCTTGTTCCGTACAGGGAGTGCGCTTGTACGGTGAAGGTGTACGGTTGACCATTGATAAGCCCTGTGACGGTATATGTTGCGCCGGGAACCGTCGCAATCTTTGTCCAATCTTTCGACCATATTTTACCATACACCGCGTGAGCCTGATTTGCGGCCGGACCAAAACCCGGCCAAACCATTCCCCACAGCAGCCATAGGATCATGACGATACGCAGGCCTGTTTTGGCGCTCCGCATCCTGATTCCTCCTTTTCAGCGCATGCGCTCCGGCCGTTTGCTTCCTGGCCGGCATATCCTTTGTGTACTTTGATGGGATTGTTGCCAATTGGTGCAGCAGCACCGAAACCATCCTGAGATGTTCTTCCTTGGCTTCATCATCATAAAAAAATTTCCGGAAATTCTCTTAAAAGATGATTAAAAGAAAAAAGGCAGCAAGAGAGAAGATTGACCGGCTTTTGGATCGGAATTCGGAAGAAACGGAAGAGAAGGGACGGAAAGCGGAAAGGGAACATGAATAAGACAAACGGGAAGGATGGGGGACGGGCGCAAGCCCCGTTTCCTTCGCACCCAGTCCCGGAATGTTCTGCAAATATGGGGTAGTCTAGAACTGGAATCCACGCAATCCTGATACTGGCTTGTTGGGCCTCTTGACAGATGTTCCAAATAGAACTAACATGGTTACACTAAAGATTTATTTTTTATGCCATTAGTGTAACTGTATTGGTTACACTAATTGGAAAGGAGTGCATGGTTTCTTGAATTACCGTTTGTTCATTCTGGCGCTCGGCACGTTCGCCATCGGAACGGAAGGGTTCATGATCGCCGGCGTTCTGCCGATGCTTGCGCAGGACCTGAGCGTGTCCCTGCCGGCGGCGGGGCAACTGGTGACCGTGTTTTCCCTGGCCTACGCGGCGGGCTCTCCCCTGCTGGCGATGGCCACCGGCCGGGTGGAGCGAAGGACGCTGTTCCTCGGATCGCTGCTGCTGTTTGCCCTTGCCAATTTCATGTGCGGCATGGCGAGCCATTACGGCGTGCTCCTGTCGGGGCGCGTGCTGGCCGCGATCGGCGCCGCGATGTTCGTGCCCGCGGCCTCGACGGCCGCGGCGAGCCTGGTCGCGCCGGAACACCGCGGCAAGGCGCTGGCGGTGGTGATCGGCGGCCAGACGGTCGCACTGGCCGCGGGAGTGCCGCTCGGCACGTGGATCGCCTACGCGTTCCATTGGCGGACGACGTTCTGGATGGTCGGCATCCTGGCGCTGTTGGCGGCAACCCTCGTCCGCTGGCGGTTTCCCGTCATGGATGCTTCCGCTCCCGTCAGGCTTCGCGACCGGTTCGCCCCGCTCAGGCGTCCGGTCATTTGGACGGCTCTGCTGACGACCGTATGCTGGGGAACCGGCGCGTTCGCGGTGTATACCTATATCGCCGACGTGTTCGGGAAAATGGGCGCGACGCCGCAGACGATCAGCCTGGTTCTGCTGATCTGGGGCGTCGCGAGCCTGGTCGGCAGCACCCTGGGCGGAATCGCCGCCGACCGGTTCGGCGCCACCCGGACGATCCCGCTGACGCTCGCCGCCCTTCTCGCGGCGTTGACATCGCTCTCCGTTCTTGCTTCCGGGCGGCCGTCGGAGCAGGCGCTGGCCGCCGGCATCGCCGCGATGGCCGTATGGGGCGTCAGCGCCTGGGCGTTCAACCCTGCGCAACAGCACCGGCTCATCGGATTGTCGGGAAAAGCCGCGGGCCTTGTCGTGTCCCTGAACCCGTCGGCCATCTACATGGGCAGCGCGCTGGGAGCCGCGATCGGCGGTCTTGCCGTGTCCTGCGGCAACGCCGCGGAATTGGGCTTTATCGGCGGAGTCTGCGAATTGCTCGCCCTCGGGGCGTTCGCGGCAAGCCGCGTCCAGGAACGGCGAACAGCCGCGGGCGAATGAGCAGACCGGCCGTTTGACAGGTTTTTTCAGGCGTATCTATAATGGAAGAAACCTGAGCAGGAGGGGCCAAATGGCGGTCGTCAGCCGATATGCGGTAGCATTGCACATCCTTACCTGGATGGCGCAAGTTGCCAGGAAAAAGCCGGATTCCGTCACCTCCAACCAGATCGCGGCCAGCGTCAACACCAATCCGGTGTTCATCCGACGGATTCTCTCGCTGCTCCGCAACGCCAATCTGGTCACCGTGCAACACGGCGCCGGCGTCGGCTGGAACCTGGCCAAGGCGCCGGACGAGATCACCCTCCTCGACGTGTACGAAGCAGTAGAGCGGAAGCCGCTGTTCGAGCTGCATCACAGCGCACCGAACCCGGCATGTCCGATCGGCCGGGGCATTCGGTCCGCGCTGAATGAATTTTACGGGAAAGCGGAACTTGCGATGAAACAGGAACTGTCCCGCGCGACTATCGCCGATCTGCTGGAGAGGACGATTGCGGACCGGACGAATCGCACTTGAGCCGGGACGGGCCCGGACGATTCGTGCGCCGTACCGGGGGCGGGGGCGGGTGAACCGCACGCCGTAGGTCCGGGAAGGCCGCCCGGCGCATGTCGCTGTTGATATCGGCCGCTTGGTTTGATAATTATAGAATTATCGAAATATTAACCGGAAAGCATGGTGCGCACCGATGAACGCTTCCGAACGGAACCTGAAGGAAACGGCGAGAATCTACAAGGCGTTGGGGGAACCGACCCGGCTCGGCATCGTGCTGCTCCTGTCCCGGCACGGCAGCCTGAGCTGCACCGAGATCGGCGAGCGGCTGAACGTGGCGTCCGGCTCCACCCTGTCGCATCATTTGAAGCAGCTTGCAGACTGCGGCTTGATCGAGCTGTCGCGCAAGGAAGGGACGTACCATTATTACCGGGTCAGACGGGAAGTGCTGGAACGTTACTTGCCCCCGGATCTCGTGTGATTTTTTCCCCTATAATTCGATAATTATAGAAATATCAAAACAAAAGGTGGTAAAATCTTGAAACCACGCTTCGTTATCTATCTGCTGGCTTTCGGCGGTTTCCTGGTCGGAACGGCCGAAATGGTGATCACCGGCATCCTGGACATGATCGCCTCCGACTTCCGGCTTACGGTCGGACTCGCCGGCCAGTCGGTCACCATGTACGCGCTCGTGTTCGCGATCGGCACGCCGATTCTGATCGCCGCCTCTTCCCGGCTCGAACGAAGAACGCTGTTGCTTGCCGCCTACGTGGTCTTCATCGCGGGCAATATCGCGGCCTTCGCGAGCGCTTCGTTCGGCTTTTTTCTGCTTTCGCGGGCGGTGCTGGCCGCCGGCGCCGGCGTCATCGTCGTCGTCTCGCTCACCATCGGAGCCCGCCTCGCGCCCCCGGACAAGCGCGGTGCCGCGATCGGCACTATCATCATGGGTTTCAGCCTGTCCCTCGTGCTCGGCGTTCCGCTCGGCGCGCTGATCGGCGAAGCATCCGGCTGGCGCGCGAACTTCTCTTTGCTCGCGGCGCTCGCCTTCCTGCTCTGGATCGCACTGTGGAGGCTCATTCCTGCGTCCGGCGCCGACGAACCCGTGCCGCTCGGGCGGCAGCTCTCCGCGCTGCGCGACGCGAAAACCGTGAGCGGCCTGCTCGTCACGCTGTTCTGGATCATGGGCTACCAGCTCGCGTTCACCTATGTGTCGCCGCTGTTGCGGACCACGGCCGGTGTTGACACCGCCCTGGTCAGCACAGCGCTGTTCGTATGCGGCCTGTTCTCGGTGGCAGGCTCGCGGCTCGGGGGATACGGCGCCGATCGGTGGGGGACCGCCCGCACGATCGCGTTCAGCCTGCTGGTCCACGCCGCCGCCCTGATCGCGTTGCCGTTCGTCTCCGCCTCGGTCGCCGGCGCGTTCGCGGCGCTGGCGGTATGGTTTGGCGCGGCCTGGACGACGACGCCGGCCCAGCAATATTATCTCGTCTCGATCTCACCCGGCGCCGCCGATTTCGTGCTGAGCCTGAACAACTCCGTCCTGCAGCTTGGCATCGCGGTTGGCGCGGCGGCGGGAGGCCTGATCACGCAGCTCTCGTCGGTGCGCGAGCTCGGATGGGCCGGCGCCGCCTGCGAAGTTCTCGCACTGCTGGCCGCGGCGTACTCCTTCTCGCGACGCCCGATCCGATGAAACCCCTGGCCTGTCCAATAACCTGTGACAGCCATTTCCAAGGAGGACTGTAACGACTTCGTTGCCGGAAAGGATGCGGAAATGCAAAAGGTGTTGAAGCGTAGAGAAAAGCTCGAAGCTTCCTTGGCGGAATCCGTGGACGCGAAAGAAGTTTGCCGCGGGCCGGCCGCAATGGTCATCATTTCCGGCATTTTCTTATTCGAGGTTTTTGCCGATCGCGGAGAAAGGCATCATGAGCAACGGGAGCGCCGCCGGTGCCAGTTCCTTTGCCATTTGTCCAATGCGTGCTACAATGGTCAAAAGTGATGCCGTCATCCCCTGCAAAGGAGCTGCACTATGAAACCTTACGCAACAACCTATCGGGAACTGTCGACCGCATTGGCCGTATCCTCCAGGCGGGGGCTGCCCATGATTGTCACGGGAACGCTGTTTTGGCTGGTGGCGGGGCTGGCCGGATTCCTGGACCATGCGATCACGGTGTGGGTATATCTGTATGGCATCGGATTGATTTTCCCCGTCGGCATCCTGGTCGCCAAGGCCATGAAGGCCGACTTGTTTGCAAAGGACAACCCGCTTGCCGTGCTAGCCGGGGTGGTCGGCGGGATGCAGATCCTGTTTGCTCCTCTTGTCATTCTCATCCTGTTCCGGTTGCCGGAGTATATCCCGTTCGCGGTCGGCGTGCTGACCGGGGCGCATTTTCTGCCATACGTGGTGATTTATCGGAGCAAGGCGTATCTCTTCCTGTCGATCGTGACGGTGGCCGGGGCCGGGTTGATCGGGAGTCTTGCTCTTGAGCACACGTTTCTCGCCACGCCGTTCACCCTGACGGCTGTTTATCTCATCACCAGCCTTCTGCTCATGAGAGAGCGCGCGAAGCAACCGGGCGGAGACAGGGCGGCCACCTGAACGAAAAAAGCCGGCATTTGCGGTGGAGAATTTCAAATGAAAATCGTAAACATGTCGCAACTCAGCCAAACCCAAATCATCCAGGCGGCGCAAATCCTGACCGACAGCCTCCCCAAGGGTTGGCCGACACTGCAGCACGCCATGGAAGAAATCGAAGCGCTGCTCGTTCCCGGGAACACCTTGCTTGCGGCCGTTGAAAACGATGAAGTCATCGGCTGGGGCGGCATTCTCGCTCCAATTTACAACGGCAACGTCTTCGAACTCCATCCGCTGGCCGTTCGCAGCGACAGGCGCAATCAAGGCGTCGGCAAAGCGATCGTTGCGGCTTTGGAGGATGAAGCGAGAAAACAAGGCGGGCTCACCATCTACACGGGCGCCGACGATGAGAAGGACGGCGGCGAAACCTCCCTGGCCAACGCCGACCTGTACGACGATTTGCCGGGAAAGATGCTGAACTTCTCGCCGGGTACGCATCAATCCGGCTTTTACTTAAAGCTTGGATACAAATTGATCGGCGTCATGCCCGACGCCAACGGCAGAGGAAAACCGGATCTGTTTTTCGGAAAACGACTGTAAACTTTAATGGAGCGGCCTCGGGCCGCTCCACCCACTGAAGCCAGACTCCTGCGACAATCGCCACGGGTATGCAATCACCTCTGAAAGACGATTTTTCCGTCTCTCGGTGTCGTGTCGGCTTCGTTGCCACGCTTGAAAGGCGGATTTTCCGTTTCTCAACGCGAAGCGGACATCTCGGTTACGGATGAGAGGCGATTTTTCGGCGGGATCTCCTAGCCCCGGTCTTCAGTGTCAATGGGCGGAGTGTCTTTAGACGACTCCAACCCTTCTTTATTATCCGGATTCCGTGAATGGCGGAGTCCGTTTCACAGCGACAACTCCCATGTCTCCCCGATCAAATCTTGACCAAAACTGCGGTGCGGTTCTTGCTTGACGAGCACGAATCCGGCTTTTTGATAAATATTCCGTGCCGCTACAAGAATGCTGTTGGTCCACAGTACCATTTTTTTGTAACCCCTGCGCCTGGCGAAGCGGATACATTCGTCCACAAGGCGTTTTCCCAATCCCATTCCGCGAGCCTTCGGGTCAACCAGCAGCAGGCGAAGCCTGGCCACTTCCTGACTTTCCTGTACGACAAATGCGGAACCGACAATCTGTCCGTCCATCTCCGCGATCCAGCAGCGTTCCTTGTGGGGATTGTAATGGTTGATAAAATCGGCACAGATTTGCGCCACAAATGCCTCAAAGCTTTCATCCCAGCCGAATTCCTCTGCAAACAGACGCCCATGCATATGGATAACCCATCCCATATCGCCTGGTTCATGTTGGCGCAAAACATAAGGCTCCGAATACTTCAAACCTTCACTGAGCAACTGTTCGATGGTATTCATCGCTTGAACAAGGCGGTTTTGATCCTGTTCGGAGAGATTGTTCAGCATCTCCGCGATCTCTTCTCTTGCACGATGATCGATCAGCGAATACACTTTTTCTCCTTCCGGTGTCAGACGAAGAAGGAGCCGCCGTCCATCCGATGGGGATTGGACCTTATGAATCAATCCCTGCTGCTCAAAACGATCCAAAATGCGGCTGAGGTATCCGGGATCAAGCCCCAACGCTTTCGACAAGTCGGCGGCAATGACCTGATCCCGATTCGCAATTTCATATATGATCCGCGATTCGGTAAGGGAGTATGGCGTATGAAGCAAACCTTCTCTCAATACACCGAGTCGTCTCGTAAAAAAACGGTTGAAACGCCGAACCATGGCGATCCGGTTTTCGAAATCCGTATCCGACACCACAATTCCTCCCGATGATTGCCATATAGTTGCCATTATCAATAAAATATAAGACAAAGGCAATAAATGTCAATAAAATTTATTTTCTTCAGAAATTACCCCTGAAAGGTTATCATAATAAATGGTTAGTAGACGATGATCATGCCCGTCTGAGCCCGGTTCAAGCCATTGATCTCAGTTGTGGCCCGTTCAGTCGGCGACTACTAGCCGCAGGGAAAATCTCGCCTAACGGGGTGGTATGATGCCAGAGATCAATTTTGAACTGGGTGAAGCGATTGAAGTTTTGGAGCGAACCCCCGGAACGCTAAGTTCTCTATTGAGCGGTTTGTCGGACGGATGGCTTCATGCCAATGAAGGCGAGAATACCTGGACTCCGATTCAGGTGCTCGATCACCTTATGGAAGCGGAAAAATCGAACTGGATTCCAAGGCTCGAGCTGATGATTCGGCATGGGGAAGCTGCCACGTTTCCGCCCTTTGACCGATTCGCCCATCTGAACAAAGCAACCGATTCGTCATTGGACAGAAAGCTCCTGGAATTTCGGGAGCTCAGAAGGCTGAACATCATCCGGCTCCGGGAATTGGTCCGGACGGATGACCAGCTGGCGCTGCAGGGACGTCATCCGCAATTTGGAACCGTCAAAGTCAGGGAATTGCTGTCCGCCTGGGTTGTCCACGATCTGACGCATATGGTTCAAATCCTGCGGGTCATGGCCAAGCGATACAAGCGGGATGTCGGGCCGTGGATTGAATTTTTGGGGATATTGAAGTGATTTTTTAACGCCATAAAGAATCTGGTCAGAAGCTATACGTGATCCGGGCGTCCGTTTCCGGTGGAAATGGAGGCATCCGGATTTATTTTTTATTACGTTTAGTGATATAATACACTAAACGTAATCCCGGGAGCGAAGCCATATGCGCGATCATGTTGCAGGCGGTGCGCTTACAGAAACCACGTTTCTCGTCCTCTTGGCCACCTATACCCCCAATCATGGGTATGGCATCATGCAGTTTGTCGAGCGTGTAACGGGTGGCCGGGTGCTTCTCGGAGCCGGGACGCTGTACGGTGCAATCCACACCTTGCTCAAGAAAAAATGGATCGCTCCGGTCGGAAACGACAAACCGGGAAGCAGCAAAAAGGAATATGTGATCACCGACCTCGGCAAACAGGTGGCCGAAAAGGAATTGCGCCGCCTGGAGGAATTGTACAGGTTGGCATCAAGGATCATGGGGGGTGAACCCATATGACGAAACGGGTGTATCGCTATTTTTTCGACTTTACGGAGGGTCAGGAAAAATGGCTGAACGAAATGGCGGCGAAAGGCTGGCGGCTTGTCCAATGCGGGCAACTCACCTATGATTTCGAGCGCTGTGCACCCGGCGAATACGAGTACGCCGTGGAATTGGTCGCCGACAAGTCATACGCAAAGTCAAAGGATTACAAGGCGTTTCTCGAAAGCATAGGATATAAGACTTTCTATAAAAATGTAAATGTCGGTCTTTATTTCGGAACCATCAAATGGCGTCCGTGGGGAGAGGGGGCGGGACAGTTTGCGACGGCCCCCGGCGCTTTGCAAAAAGAGTTGATTATCGTCGAGAAGAAAAAGGATGGCAAGCCTTTGAACTTCACACGGATTTGACGGATTTATTGACGCGGTACAGCAAAATCCGCCTGGTCTATTTCTGGTACGCCGGGAGAATGTTCGCCCTGGCGCTCATGTTATTGATTTTTACGGTGTGGATGAAATCCGTCTTCCCGGCGCTGGGTGCGGTACTCTTCGGGGCGCTTGGATGCTTGTGGCTGAGGCCGGGCCTGAGGACTTCCCAAAAGGTCCGCAGACTCAAGGAAGAAGCGAAGACGAACGAATACGAAGCGCCATCCATGCGGAAAAAAGCCTTGAAGATGATTGCCGCGGCGGCCATTCCTGTTTTTCTCGCATGGATCGCATATGGGGCATTAAATTCAGACGGCTTACAGAGCGGCCTGCAGCTAGATCGCTACTCGGTCCAGAGGATGGTCCAATCAGGAGGAGACAACTATTGGAACGCAAGCTATGGCAAGCTGAGCGGTTACCGGCAGCGGCGTATCACGCTAAATGAAGGCACATATACCTTTGCGATCGAAATCACAACGAAATCCGGCGACTTGAACCTTTCCATCACAGGACAGGACGGAAAGGAATACTACAAAGGCTCGAAGCTTCCGACATCCGCTTTTCAGGTTCAAGTGGACATCCCCGCAAAAGAAAAAATAACGCTCCGCGTTGACGCCAAAGGCCATAGCGGCGGCTTCAAGATGAAGTGGGAGCAGTTTCCGATCCCTGGCGCGTGAAAAAGCAAGAAAAGGTACCCGTTCGGGAACCTCTTCTTGCTTTTTTCATTTTGCGTGCATCGGATCGATGAAAATGCGGTTGGGATAACGTCTGTCCTTATAGCGGGACACAAATCCATATGACGGGAAGGGGAAGATCGTTTTGCCAAAAATCTTTCCGCATCTCTGGTATGACAAGGAAGCCAGGGAAGCCGCCGAGTTTTACACCAGCCTGTTTGAGTCGTCCAAAATCGTGTATACCCACGTGATCAAAAATCCTCCTCCTTACGATGATGCGGAGGTTGTGGTTTTTGAACTGGCGGGGCAGCCGTTCATCGCCCTCAGCGCGGGTCCTTATTTCAAGCTAAACCCGGCCATATCGCTGATGGTCGCCTGCTCGACCGCCGGGGAAGTGGACAAATTATGGGCGGCATTGTCTGAAGGGGGGACGGAACTGATGGCCCTCGGGGAATACCCCTTCAGCAAACGGTACGCCTGGGTACAGGACCGTTACGGCTTGTCCTGGCAGCTCATGCTGGTGGAGGGAGGGCAGGAAGCGCAGAAGATCACGCCTTGTTTGCTGTTCTCCGGCGAAGCCTGCGGGAAAGCCGAGGAAGCCGTCAGGTACTATGCAGAGGTGTTCGAAAACGCGGAAATCGGAAGGATCAGCAGGTTCGGGGAGGGCGAAGCAACATCGCCCAAAGCAAAGGTGAACTATGCGGCGTTCACGCTGGACGGAGTGGCTTTTGCCGCCATGGATAATGGATATGATGTGGATTACACGTTCACCGAGGCGTTTTCGTTCATCATCAACTGCAAGGATCAGAAGGAGATCGACTACTTCTGGGAGAAGCTGTCGGCGGTGCCCGATGCGGAAAGTTGCGGTTGGTGCAAGGACCGGTTTGGGGTCGCATGGCAGGTGCTGCCCGCCAACTGGGAAGAGATCTGTTACACCGGCACCGAGGAACAACAGATGCGAGTGAACAAGGCGATGCTGGCGATGAAAAAGATTGATGTGGAGGCTCTGGAGAGGGCGAAGCTTGAAATAACTGAGTAAGAAACGAAACCCATATGATCGGAAGCAATCAAATGTTTCGAGAACAAGTTGCTCAAATATTGGAAAAACTGATTGGACGGAAAACGCGATGTGTTTTCCGTCCAATCTTTTTGTGCGAGTCCATGGATAAGTTCTCGCTTATGGGGCATGTGGAGTACTGTTTGTTGCTTTGCTGGGAAAACAGATCCATAGTTCATAGATAAAGTTAATCAGAAGGCGATATTCTTTGGAGCGTATGTTAATTTTTTTGTTGTCGTTAATTCATGATTCTTTTTGGCTCACTTTACTTTCAGCCCGTTTCTCAAGAATTTTATTTATTAATATATCACCTAATCTCTGAACTTCAGCCTCAAAATTTGCTGTGTTATCAAATTCCAAGCCGCCGTAACGAATGGTCTCATCGAACAAACCAGGGGGGCAATTTTTAAACCATATTGGAATAACACTATTTTCTCCAAAACGAGCTTTAAATTGTTCTGACTCAAACTTTGTCCAAATTCTTTTAGGATATTCCGGCCCGAGTAATACTATCACAAATTGTGCTTCAGACCGATATATAGGTGCTAAATAATCTTCCACATTCTCAGCAAGAATCCTATGTTGCTCATTATGATCGTAAAATACACTGATTTCATGTGACGAAAGATAGTTAAATAAAGCTTCTGCAAGTGCACGATCTGCACCAGCGAAAGAAAGTGCAAAATCATATTTTGACGAAAAGTTGATAGTTAAGTAACCAACTTGTTCTGCGAATTTGTTCCAAATTATATTCCTAATAAAATATATAAACTTAGGGTCTTCAACACTTAAAATGCGAGTATTTGAATCGTAGTGCAAAATATCTGAGAGTTCTTTATTGTTTGCTAGAAAATTCTCAAGGAATCCTTTATCCACAACCTGTCCAACACTACTTTTATGTTCTGGATACTTAACCATCGCCTGATCTATTTGTAAAGACCATTCGTTGCTGTCAGCCAGCCAATATAATAAGTGAAGATATGGAGCTCTACCTTCCCTACGAAGTTTTGGCCCAGTTGCAAACAATCTAGCTTTTGCAAAAAATAAACGATGTAAATCTTCAAGAACTTTTTCTTTAATTACCTCGAAACTAACGGTTAATTCTGTATTTTCTTTACAGCGTTGTGTTATACCAGTTTTTATACATGTTTCTCGACAAAGCATCTGTGCAATATGAAAACTTCCTTGTGAAGCAGCGATAATTTCTTCTTTCGTATTAAAGGTTATATTTAGAGCTGCTTCCCCTTTTTCAATTAGTTCCCGTACTTTTTCTTCTGGATTAGCTTCAAATCTTATTGTATCTATTCTGTTGTTTAAATCACTTGCAAATTTTATCAATGAATCACCGACTTTATTGATACCAACAATCACCAATTTGCTTTTTTCATCTTCCTCATCGGCAAGTGTTTTCATATAGTCTGCTATGCTTTCCTTAACGTTTTCATCTAAACGATGAAAATCATCAATGATTACTGTTCCTATATCCCTCATTCCAGGAATAGCTGCAATAAGTTCCCTGTCCTCTTTTTTACGAGCGCTAAGTTTTAAAATATCTCCAGCAATATTTAACTCATCAAGGGCTTTAGTTATACTCGTTGTTTTACCAATACCTGACGGCCCTTCAACAACCAACCCCCTGCCTGGTGTGCGTAAGGATACAATCAGTTTTGTATACTCTGATGGTTTAACAAATGTATAAGTTGGAATACCAGAAACTTTAAATACTTCTTCTAACAACGGTTCTGGCATATTTACTCCTCCTAACATTTGTCGTAATAGTACGAATTTTTATAACTACCATGACGATTTTCAATTGCATGGTATGTAAAAAACTGTCGAGCGACAGCATGCTTTTGTCCGTGTGTTAGGTAAAACATGTTATGCCTGCGTAAGGGAGAGTACGTACCAGCTATTAAGGTAGTTTCAGTTTCGTTTAAAAAGCTAGTTGTAAAATGCGTACACACATTAAATCCAACTGTATTTTTTCCGGACTCAGTGCTCAAGGAGAAATGACATTATGTCCCAATCGCATGAATTTAAGAGGCCCGTAGCTCTTTAGCAATGGCCATACGAATCCATCAACTTCAAGGTTACAAAGCCTAAAGCAAAATTGAAATTTTCATGCTTGTTTTTTTCCATAAAATAATCGTCGATATTTGTCAAGTACTTTTACTATCCGGGACTGGTATAAAAAAAGTAACTGTGAGCTTTTTTAAAAATGTTCTGGCCCCAAAAAAAGGAATATGTGTTCCGGCTATAAAGCAGAAACACACACGTAAAAAACGACCAAGAGAATTGTGAAGAGTAGTATAAACCAGTAAGGAAATTACATATAAGTTTCAAAATATTACAACAACAACGATTGTGTGCATGTTATATGCAAATGTAAAGTTCCTATGCATATTGGAAAATAAACATGCCAATAACGACAGAAATCCCGTTCGATCGCGGTTTGATCAAACGGGATTTTTTGCAATTAACATATTTTAGTTTTTAGAATCACATTGCCATACTGGCAGACTACAAGGTCTGCCGGAACATCAAAATCGTTGTCACCAGACATCACCTTGGGTCCACTCGGATCGGCACACGTGGAATGCTGTGTGTTGCTCACGGCTTCCCAACTTACTCGGGCGGCTCGGCCCGCTTCATGAACAAGCCGACGACCAGGGCAACCGCCACGACCGCCAACGCCCACCAGAACGCGCTTTGAATGCCGGCGCTGAATCCGTTCAGCGGATCGGCCAATGCATTGCCCGACGATGCGGCATACTCGCTGCTGACTTTGGATACGATGCCCGTAAACGTGACGATTCCGATGGCGCCGGCCATCTGCATGAGGGTGTTCACAATCGCCGCGCCGTGCGGAAACAGTCTTCTCGGCAAAGCGTTCAGTCCCGAAGTCTGTACGGGAGTGATGACGAGCGGGATGCCGATGCTGAACAGGACGTTCATCGCGACGATATAGACCGCCGTTGTGCCCGTATCCAGCCAGGTGAAGGCCCACAGCGAGAGCAAAACCAGCACAAACCCCGGAAAGATCAGCGCTTTCACCCCATGCCGGTCAAACAGCTTGCCGGACACCATCGACATGGCGGCGTAAACGATCCCCGGCAACAGCCCGCACAATCCGACTTCAAACGCGGTCATCCCCAGCACGATCAACATGAACTGCGCAAGCAGCAATCCCGCGGAAAACATCACCAACATGAGCAGCAGGACGATCGCCATCGCCATGCCGAACATCGGATGCCGAAACGTCCTGAGCTCCAGAATCGGTGTCGCCATGGACAACTGCCGAAGAACGAACAAGACCAATGCCATGCCGCCGACAATAAGCGAACCCAACGTTTCGGATGAAAGGTCGGTGGCCGCGGCGCTCAATCCAAACACCAGTCCTCCGAAGCCGATGCAAGACAACACGATGGAAAGAAAGTCGACTTTCGGTTTTGTAATGTCGGACACATTGCGCAAAGCAGCCGCCGCAAACAGCACCGAAAAAGCCACAATCGGAATGATGAGATAAAACATCCACCGCCACGAGAGCCAGTCGATGATCCATCCCGCCACCGTCGGCCCGATCGCGGGAGCGAACATGACGACCAGCCCGATCATGCCCATCGCGCCTCCCCTGCGTTCCGGCGGGAAAATGTTCATCATCGTGTTCATCATCACCGGCAGCATGAGCCCGGTTCCGAGCGCCTGCACCGCTCTGCCGATCAACAGCACGGAAAAAACGGGGGCCGCGCCGCAAACGATGGTTCCGGCAAGAAAGAAGATCGTCGCGGACAAAAACATCTGGCGGGTCGTAAACCATTGCTGCAGCAACGCGGTGACGGGCACGAGCGTTCCGACAACGAGCATATATACGGTGGCCAGCCATTGAACGGTCATGAGCGGGGCGGAAAAGTCCCTCATCAGATCGGGAAAAGCGACTTGAATCATCGTTTCGTTCAGGACGGCAATGAAAGCCCCGACGATCAGCGCGGCAACCATGCGTGAGCGCTCCATGTCGGTCAAGGCCACAGATGCGCTTCCGGCATTCACGTTACCCCTCCTCAAGCATGCGGCGTATTTCGGTGTCGAGTATATCCAATGCGGCAACGAACGGGCCAACACAAAATTTTTGTCTATTAACAACAAAAATATATATAATAAAACGTGTTAATCCTCGCGGCGGAGGGGGATATCCGGTTGGAGTTGCAGCAATTGCGGTGTTTTGCGGCCGTCGCCTCCGAACTGCATTTCGCCCGGGCGGCGGAAAAGCTGCATATGGCGCAGCAGGCGGTGAGCTTTCAAATCAAACAGCTGGAATCCGAGCTGGGGGTCAAATTGTTTGAGCGCACCACGCGCAAGGTGACATTGACGATGGCGGGAGAAGCGTTCCTGGACGAGGTGAAACAAATCTTCGTGCATCTGGAACGGGGAGTGGAGGAAGCCCGCCGTGCGGATCGCGGGGAAAGAGGCCGGCTTGTCGTCGGTTACGTCCATCCCATGTCTTACGGCGTTTTGCCTGCTGTGGTCAAGCGGTTTCGGAACCGGCATCCGGACGTCAAAGTGGTTTTGCTGGAATCGAGTCCTGCCGACCTGGAGACCAAACTGCTTGCCGGCGAAGTCGATGTGGCCTTCAATATCAAAGCCATCGGCCAAAATGGTCTGCCGGCCTATGAATGGAAAACTTTGTCCATCGAACCGATGACCGTGGCGGTTCCCAAATCCCACCCGCTGGCCGGCGGTCATGGGGTGAAATTGAAAGATCTGTCGGACGAGCCGTTCATTCTCGTGAATCGCAAGGGAAATGCGCTTTTGCACGATTGCTTTCTTTATGCCTGCCGGCAGGCCGGATTTGCGCCCCGGATTGTTCAGGAGACCGACAACGATCAACTGGCGCTCGGCCTGGTTTCCTCCGAAATGGGCATCGCCGTGGTGTTTGCCTGTTTGAACAAACTTTACGAAAATCAAGTCGCTTATCTCCCTTTGGTGGAACCGCGTTTTGAGTTCGAATTCGCCATTTATTGGAGAAGAGGCCATTCCTTTTTGCTGGTGGATCATTTTGTCGACGCCGCATTGCGCGATGAAGCCGGCTGAGCCGGGAGACACAAGAGCCGGTTCATTTATTTACCAAAAATCAAAAAAGTACTAATGGTCGAACTACAAAGGTACGAAGAGGTTAAACGGAGGGTCAAGCAAATCTCCGTATTTTATCAGCACCTGGTGGCTTACATCCTTGTCAATGCCGGGCTGGCGGTGATCAACCTGACCTCGAATCCGGATGAAATTTGGTTCACCTACCCTCTGCTCGGCTGGGAAATCGGCATCGCGGCCCATGGCTTGACCGTATTCCTCGAAGAAGGCTGGGCGAAAACGTGGGAAGAGGCGCAAAATCCGGGAGCTGATGGAAAAGGAGAGCTGATCGGCAAGAAGTCGTTCAACTGCTCGTTTCCGCGTATTCGATGGTGCAATATGTCGTGTTCAGTCCGAAGAGCGCCGGGATGGTCAAGCTGCATTTGCTGGACGCGGAGTTTCCTTATCACCAGTGGGTCAATTTCCTGTATCTGCACGCCGTCGGATCGGCGATCGCTCTGGCCATAGGTCCGCTTTTGTTCAGCGCGCGTCTCCAGGCGAAACATCTGCGATGGCATCGCCGGCTTGGCAAACTGTATATCGTGTCGATCTTGGTAGGCGGAGGATCCGGCATCTACCTGGCCTTCGAGGCGCTTGGCGGTTTGGTGAGTCAGGCGGGATTTTTGGCGCTCGACATTTTGTGGCTGGCCACCACCTATCTCGGGTACAAGCGTATCCGCCGGAAGCGGATCGAGCAGCATCGGGAATGGATGCTGAGAAGCTACGCGCTGACGTTTGCGGGCGTGACGCTGCGGTTCTGGGTCGCTGCGCCGGCGATGCTGACCATCCCGCTCGAGAACTTTGCCCAATTCGAGTTGCTGCTGGACGACTTTAACCGCGTGTATCGGCTCGACGCCTGGTTGTGCTGGGTTCCCAATCTGATCTTTGCGGAATGGCTGATCCGCAGGCGGCGCAGGAGCCGGACCCGGAAGCGGTTGCGGCTTGCGGCCTGAAAGACTCCCCCGGGCGGATTGAAGACAAGCTCCTCCGCCGCAAGAAGAACCGTCCTTGTTTTAATGCAAAAATGCATCATAATGAGCCCAATAACGGGAAAACGGCTCCATTTAGTGCATTTTTGCATGATATGGAGTCCATTTCGCTCAAAACGGCCGATTATGATGCAAAAATGCAGTAAAACAAAGCTTTGCTCGATTGCCCCACCACCCAAGGGTGGGGATTGGTTTTTTTACAGCTTTCACAACAGACCGCTGCGCGGCCAGTGCCGCGGCGTTACCCACCCCCCCACAAAAAAATCTCATCTCAGCAAAAAAATCCAACCCCCAAATTCCCCATCCGCAAAATTGTACGATTGCCTGCAAACCGCGCCGCCCTTACCCTCGGAGGCGGGAGGTAGCAACTTGCCGACGAACGTGAATTTCACCAATCCGCCGGCGGGCGGACAGGCAATTCAAATGGAAGCGCTGGACCGGGGTCTGGTGGCCGTCCGGACGGACGATGGCGTGTTCCTGAGCTGGCGGCTGCTGGCTACGGAAGTGACCGGTCATACGGACCGGGGCATGGCCGGGCCGTCCTTCCGCGTCTACCGGGACGGCGTCCCCATCGCCGAAATCGAAGACTCCACGAATTATGCGGATCCCGGCGGAACCCTGGACTCGCGCTATGTTGTATGCGCTGTCATGGACGGGAAGGAGCGGGACCGCAGCCGGGAAGTCCGGCCATGGCCCGAGCCGTTCCTCGAAATTCCGCTGGCGAAGCCCGCGGACGGCGTCACGCCGGACGGCAGGCCGTACACGTACTCGGCGGGCGACATGAGCGTCGGCGACGCGGACGGGGACGGCGTGTACGAATACTTCGTGAAATGGGATCCGTCCAACGCGAAGGACGTGTCCCAGACCGGGTACACCGGCAACGTCTATTTGGATTGCTATCGCGAGGACGGAACGCTGTTGTACCGGATCGACCTTGGCGTCAACATCCGCGCGGGGGCGCACTATACCCAATTCCTCGTCTACGACTTCGACGGGGACGGCCGGGCGGAGCTCATTTGCAAGACGGCGCCTGGAACGAAAACGATCCGCTTCGGTCCGGACGGCAAGCCTGGGCAAGAGCGGTACATCACGATGCCGCCGGAAGATCTGGCGGCCGGGTACAGCCACGCCGACGATTACCGGATGAGCGCCGCCGGCTACGCCGAGCATGTCGTGCGGATGTTCATGAATTGGCACGAACACGAGGAAGTGAAAGCCGGCCGCTGGCCGGAGCGGGTGGAGGAAGCCCTCGGCTGGGACCGGAGGTTCCGATACCCGCTGTCCCGCGAGGATGCGGAGAAGCTGCGCGACTATTTCTTCGACGTCTACGCGCCAAGCCGCGATCCGCGCAACCGGCTGAGAGCGTTCGAAGGTTTCGTCCTCGAGGGGCCGGAGTATCTCACGGTGTTCCGGGGAGATACGGGCAAAGAGCTGCAGACGATCCGCTACAAGCCCGGCCGGCACGACGACGGCCTCATGTGGGGCGACTATGCCTGGCGCCGGATCGAGCCGGGCAACCGGGTCGACCGGTTCCTCGCCGCCGTCGCCTATCTGGACGGCGTCCGGCCGTACGCCGTGTTCGCCAGGGGCTACTACACGCGCGCCGCGGTCGTCGCTTACCGTTGGGACGGCCGGCAGCTCCACGAGCATTGGAGCATCGACAGCGGCTGGGTGCCGATGGACAATCCGTTCGGCGACACGCTGCACGCGGAGGACGGGCTCGATCCGGCATACGGCGCGCTGGCGGGACAGGGCGCCCACTGGCTCGCCGTGGCCGACGTCGACGGCGACGGCTGCCAGGAGCTCGTCTACGGCGCGGCGACGATCGACCATGACGGCACGCTGCTGTATGTATCGAGGGGACGAATGCCGCCGGAGAGCGCCGCGCCGGGAAGGCTTGTCAAGCTCGGCCACGGCGACGCGCTCCACGTCGCGGACATCGACCCCGACCGGCCGGGACTGGAGATTTTCATGGTGCACGAAGGCGGGCGGCACGTCCCGTACGGCTTCGCGCTGCGCGATGCGGCGACCGGCGAAGTGCTGTTCGGCGAGCCCGCCGAAGGCGACGTCGGCCGCGGCATGGTCGGCCAGGTCGACCCGGCCCGCCGCGGCCTGCAGGTGTGGGCGTCCGCCGATCACGCCGGGAAAGAACCGTTCGGCCTCATGACCTGCCGCGGCGAGCGCATCGACCGCCGCGCGCCGGGGACCAACATGAACATCCGCTGGGCGGCCGACATGACGACGCAGATCATCTCCGGCATCTTCGAGGAGCCGGCGTCCATCGAAGACTGGCGGCGGGGGCGGTTGCTGACGGCGTACGGCTGCCGCACGAACAACGGCACGAAGGGCAATCCGTGCCTCGTCGCCGATCTGTTCGGCGACTGGCGGGAGGAATTGGCCGTGCGCACGGCGGACAGCTCGGCGATCCGCATCTACACGAGCACCGAGCCGACCGGCCGCAAGATGTACACGCTGATGCACGATCCGCAGTATCGGGTCGGCATTGCCAACCAGAACGTGGTGTACAACCAGCCGGCGTATCCGGGCTTCTACTTTGCGTCGGACATCGACTGGGCGAAGGTGCCGATCCCGGACATCCGCACGCCGCGCGTTCCGCAAACGGGCCTCGACGGGCTCGAGGTGCCCGACGGGGCGGTGGCGCGAACCGAGGGCGGGAACATCCGCCCGGCGCAAGACGCCAACCCCTCCGGCAGGGAGGTGACGGCCGGATGAAACGAGCCGCGGCCATGACGCAAACCGGCGCCTCGCAGGCCGCCGTCCGGACCGGCGGATCGACGCGATGGGGCCGGCTGTGGAAGAACCGCTGGCTGTATGTGCTGCTCGCGCCGGGACTGCTCTATTTTCTCGTCTTCAAATACGTGCCGATGTGGGGCGTGCTGCTCGCATTCCAGAACTTCTCGCCGTTCCACGGTTTCTGGAAGAGCGAATGGGTCGGTTTCGAGCACTTCAGGGTCTTTTTCACGAATCCGGAATTTTTCATGCTGCTTCGAAACTCGCTCATCCTGTCGCTGTACAACCTGATCTTTTTCTTCCCGGCCCCGATCATCCTGGCGCTCCTGCTCAACGAAGTGCGCATCGCGCTGTTCAAGCGGACGATCCAGACGCTCGTCTACGTGCCGCACTTCATCTCGATGGTCATTGTCGCCAGCCTCACGTATGTCTTCCTGACGACGGAGGGGGGCCTCGTCAACGAGCTGCTGGACAAATATTTCGGCTTCAAGATCAGCTTCCTGACGGAACCGGAATGGTTCCGGCCGATCATCGTCCTGCAGACGATCTGGAAGGAATGCGGCTTCGGCACAATCATTTTCCTCGCCGCGCTGGCCAGCGTCGACGTCGAGCAATACGAGGCCGCGATCATCGACGGGGCGAACCGGTGGCGGCAGATATGGCACATCACGCTGCCGGCGATGCGCAGCACGATCGTCATCCTGCTCATCCTGCGCATGGGCGACGTGCTCGACAACGGCTTCGAACAGATCTACCTGCTGCTCAACCCGCTGAACCGGGAAGTGGCGGAAGTGTTCGACACCTACGTGTATTTCATGGGCATCACCCAGGGCGCGTTCAGCTACAGCACGGCGGTCGGCCTGTTCAAGGCGGTCGTCGGCATCATTCTCGTCGTCGGGGCGAACTGGACGGCCAAAAAATTCGGCCAGTCCGGCATCTACTGAGGCGGCGAAGGCGGAGGCGCATGAACGATGAGATATTACCGCACCGTGCCCGGAACGATTTTCGACATCTGCAACTATCTGTTCCTCAGCCTGTTCGCGCTCGCGTGCATCCTGCCGTTCATTTACGTCTTTGCCGGCTCGTTCGCCTCGGACGTGGAGCTGACCAGGCGGGCGTTTTTCCTCATCCCGCAGACGTTCACCACCGCCGCGTACGAGTACATCTTTTCGACGGCCACCATCGTGCGCAGCATCGGCGTTTCCATCTACGTCACGACCGTCGGGACGCTCATCAACCTGTTTTTCACCGTGACGATGGCGTACGCGCTTTCGAAGCGGCATCTGGCCGGGCGCAACTTCGTCCTTAACCTGGTGGTTTTTTCGATGCTGTTCAGCGGCGGCATGATTCCGACCTATCTGCTCGTCCGCGAGCTGCACCTGCTGGACACGTACTGGGCGCTCATGCTGCCCGGCGCGATCAGCGCGTTCAATCTGATCATCGTCAAAAACTTCTTCCAGGAGTTCCCGACGGAGCTGGAGGAAGCAGCCAGGATCGACGGCTGTTCCGATCTCGGCGTGCTTTGGCGCATCGTCCTGCCGCTGTCGGCCCCGGTGCTGGCGACGTTCACGCTGTTCTATGCGGTCGGCCACTGGAACAACTTCTATTCGGCCTTGCTTTACATCAACGAGCCGGCGAAATGGCCGCTGCAGGTCGTCCTGCGCCAGATCGTCATGCTGTCCCAGATGGCGGCCGGCGATCTGAACGCGATGGACCCGAACTTCGAGAAGCCGCCGGACCAGTCGATCAAACTGGCGGTCATCGTCGTCGGCACGCTGCCCATTCTGCTCGTCTATCCGTTCCTGCAGCGACATTTTGCGAAGGGCGTATTGCTCGGGTCGGTCAAAGGGTAACGGATATGCGATACAAAATCCGCATGCATCCATCAAAAGGAGGTTTTTGCGCATGAACAAAGCCAAAAAATGGGCTCTCATTCTGACGGCATGGCTGCTGGCGCTCGGCATGCTGTCCGCCTGCGCCGGCGGCAAGAGCGGCGGGGGAGGGGGTACCGAAGGCGGCGCCAGCCCGGGCGGCAGCCCGTCAAGTCCGGCCAGCTCCGGCGCCGGGGCGAGCCCGGAGGCGAGCGAACCGCCGCTGGAGATCAGCGTCATGCTGCCGATCTTCAAGACGAACTATCCGGGTGACGACAGCCCGGTGGTGCAGGAGATCAACAAGCGGGCGAACGTGAAGCTGCATCTCGAATGGGTGCCGAACGCGTCCTACACCGACAAGTTCAACATCACGCTGGCCTCCGGCAAACTCCCTTCGATCATCTACGTGCCGGACGTGAAGAACCCGAACTTCGTCAACGCGGTGAGGGCGGGCGCGTTCTGGGAAGTCGGCGAGAAGATGAAAAACTACAAGTACCTGTCCCAGGCGAACCCGGTCATCATGAAAAACTCCTCCATCGACGGCAAAAACTACGGTGTCTACCGCGGCCGCGCCCTCGGGCGCAACGGCATCAACTACCGCAAGGACTGGCTGGAGAACGTGGGGCTGGAGCCGCCGCAGACGATCGACGATTTCTACAACATGCTGAAGGCGTTCAAAGAGAAGGACCCGGACCAAAACGGCAAGGACGACACCTACGGCATGGTGCTCGTCAAGTGGACCGGCCAGTGGGCCAGCGGCTTCGACATCATCAAGCTGTGGTTCGGCGCGCCGAACAAGTGGGGCCTTGTCGACGGCCAGCTCGTGCCGGAGCATGAGACGCCGGAATATCTGGAAGCGCTCCGCTTCATGAGGAAGCTGTATGAAGAAAAACTGATCAACCAGGACTTCCCCGTCTACGACTCCGCAAAATGGAACGATCCCGTGGTGAACGGCCAGGCCGGCGTCATCGTCGACGTCACCGACAACGCGGCGCGGCTCGACGAAGCGATCCACCGGGCGCTGGCCGCGGAGGGCAAGGACCAGCCGGACGTCCACTTCGTCGACAACATGATCGGCGTCGTCGGCAACCATGGCCTGCGGGCGCTGCCGACGTCCGGATTCGCCGGCATGCTGGCCATTCCGAAATCCACGGTCAAGACCGAGGCGGAGCTCGACCGGATCCTGGCGTTCCTCGACAAGATGAACGAGCCCGAGATGCAGACGCTGGCCAACTTCGGCATCGAGGGCGTCCATTACACCGTCGAAGACGGATACGCCGTACGGATCGACGACACGGTGAAGATCGAATCGGAAGTGGAAGGGCTCAACCAGCTGCTGCCGTTCATTCCGTATGACCGGGGGCTGATGGTCAAACAGACGCCGCTTCGCCAGAAGACGACGGAGCTGCAGCGCGAAGCCGAGAAATACGTGGTGGCCAACCCCGCCGAGCCGTTCATTTCCACGGTTTATTCGCAAAAGGGACAGCAGCTCGACAACATCATCAACGACGCCCGCATCAAATACATTGTCGGGCAGATCGACGAGGCGGAGCTGCTCCAGGCGTTCGACACATGGCGGAAATCGGGCGGCGACGATCTGGTGAAAGAGATGAACGACCTGTACGCCGCGGCAAACCGGTAAACCGGGCGGCAGACGTCGGAAGGGGGCCGCGTCCCTTGGGGGCGCGGCTTCTTTTGGACGGTTTCTGCCGGATGAAAACAAAACAACTCGGAAAATCATAGGATTTCCGCGGAAAAATGAACACTTCTGCCGGCCGGAATGCGATACGATCGTAAAAAAGACGCACCTGGAGCGGGACCGACGGAAAGGGAGCGGGGGATGGACGCGTGATGAAGCGGATCTTCAGCCTGCCGGCCCGGATGGCGCCCGGCGGAGGCCGTTTCTATCGGCGCAGCCTGATCATGCTTTTCGTCGTCGCGGGCGTGCCGGGGCTGATCATCGGTTCGCTCGTGTACGGGCTGACGGTGGGCCGCGTGGAGCGCGAGCTGCTGGACAACCATGTGCGCCAGATCGAGCAGCGTTCCGCCAATCTCGACAACCAGCTCGGCAATCTGGAGCTGCTGTTGTCCCACTGGGCGTTCGATCCGAGGTTCGACTGGCGCCTGCGGGAGACGGACTTCGTCCGCGAGTTCGACGTGACGCGGGAGCTGTCGCGGATGCTCGTGGCAATGCAGGGTTCGAACGCCATCGTGAAGTCGGCGGAGCTGTATGTGGGCGGGGAGCGTCCCGTTCTTCTTCACCCGGAATACATGGCGCCGGATGCGGCCACGGCGGAGCGCTATGAAGCGCTGGTCCGCTCCGGCAGCTTCACCTACTGGACGCATTGGGCGTTCGATCCCGCGCGGCCGGGTGCGCCCGAGCCGGCGCTGGTCCATCATATCCCCGCCGGCAGCCAGGAACCGTTCGGCGTGCTGGTGTTCCGTTTCGACCCGGAAAAGTTCGCGGATCTTCTGCGCACGCTCTCGCCCTACGACGAAGGCGAGACGTTCACCTGGGACCCGGGCGGCAGCTTCTATCTCTCGGCGAACGGCAGCGCTGCCGATTCGCCGTTCGTCCGCGCCCTGAAAGAGCGGGTCGAGGCGTCGGAGGCCGGGCGCGGCTCGTTCCTGACCGAATGGGAAGGGCAGACGTACGCCGTCTCCTACGGCTCGCTGTCGCGCATCGAGGACGACTGGCTTTATGTGTCCGCTTCGCCGATCGGCCGCATCACGGCGCCGGTCGTGTTCATCTCCAAGGTGATCATCCTGGTCAGCCTGGCCGCGCTCATGCTGGCGGCGATTCTCGCCTGGCTGGCTTCCATCCGCATCTATTCGCCGGTCAAGCGGCTTGTCGCGCTGTTCGGCGGCGGGCGCGCCGATCCGCCGGAAGACGAGTTCACGCTGATCGAACGGGAATGGCTCGACCTGAACCGCGAGCGGCTGGAGCTGCACCACCGGATCGCGGAGCAGCTGCCGTTCGTGAAGCACGGCTTCCTCCATCAACTGCTCCAGGGGCACCTGCACGCCTATTCGGAAGCGGACCTCCGGCGCCGCCTGGAGCGGCTGTTCCCGGGAACGGAGAGCTGCTCGTTCGTCGTCGTCTACGTCCGGCTCATCGGTCTGCTCGGCGGCGAGGGGAAATTCCGGGACGGGGACGAAGGGCTCGTATCCTTCGCCGCGGCCAATCTGCTCGAAGAGCTGGCCGCGCCGCGCTTTGCCCGCAGCGAGACGATCCATTTCCACGACATGTCGGCGGGCGTGCTGCTGCTTGTGCCGCCCGACGCTTCCGGCGCGGACGGGATCGAAGCGTTCTGCGGCGAGGCGGCGGCGCGGATCCAGCGCATGCTGCATCTGCACGCGGTGTTCGCCTTCGGCGAGCCGCTGCCGCGCATCAAGGACGTGCCGCTCGCCTTCGAGCGGGCGAAGCAGGCGGCCGGCCGGCGCCTGCTCGACAACGTGAACCAGATCATCCGCCTGGAGCGGGAGATGGCGGACGAGGATGCGGCCGCCGAGCTGCGCTACTCGTTCGCCCTCGAGCGCGAGCTGCTCCACGCGCTGCGCATCGGCGACGCGGACGGCGCCCGCGCGCATCTGGAGGCGTTCCTCGCTTCGCTGTGCGACGGCGGCGCGAAGGAGATCGACGTCCAGCAGGGCATGCTGCAGCTGCTCGGCCAGGTGCTGCATGCGATGATGACTTCGGGCTTCCACCCGCACCGCCTGTACGGCGGGGCGAATCTGTACGCCGAACTGTCCCGGCTCTGGGAGCCGAAACGGATGCTGCACTGGTTCCGCAGCCGGGTGTTCGCGCCGTATTTCAGCGAATGGGAGGCCCGCTCGGACAACCGCGTGAAGCGGCTGGCCGAGCAGGCGGCCGAATATTTGCAGCGCAATTACATGCGCGACGACATTTCGCTCGAGAACTGCGCGGACGCGCTCGGCACCAGCCCTTACGTCCTGAGCAAGGCGTTCAAGGCGGCGACGGGCACGAATTTCATCGACTATCTGACCGGGCTGAGGCTGGAGAAGGCGAAGCAGCTGCTGCGCGAATCGGAGCTCAAGATTCACGACGTGGCAGGCATGGTGGGCTATCAGCACAGCTATTTCAACCGGATTTTCAAAAAGCTCGAGGGCATGACGCCGACGCTGTACCGCGAGCGGAGCCGGAATGCCTGAAAATGGGGGCTTCTTGAACGGATGACGTCTCACGTGGAACCTTTGCCGCCGCTGTTGTCCCTCGACATCCGCGCCGCCGGTCCGCGCTGCCGGCTCCTGCTTGGCGATCTGGACGGGGACGGGCGGATGGAGCTGGTGCTGGTGCAGCCGGACAACCGGCAGGACGTGCGCTATATTCCCCACCAGGTGGGGGCGCTCACGGCCTTCGACCTGGACGGCCGGCTGCTGTGGCAGGTGGGGCGGCCCAGCCAGGACGCGGGCGGGCCGGGTTCGGACTATCCGGCGCAAATCGCCGACTGCGACGGCGACGGGCGGCTCGAGGCGCTGTGCGTCATGGACGGGCGGCTGCTCGTGCTGGACGGACGAAGCGGCCGCCCGAAGGCGAGCCTGCCCTTGCCCGCGCCGCACGCCCACGACTGCATCATCCCCGCGGACCTCGGCGGACGGGGCTATAGCGGCGAATGGCTGCTGAAGGACCGGTACCGGAACGTCTGGGCGGTGGACTTGAGCGGCCGTGTCCTGTGGCACCACGAGGGCAATCCGGGACATTACCCGTGGGTGTTCGATTTCGACGGTGACGGCCGGGACGAGGTGATGGCCGGCTACACGCTGCTCGATCACGACGGGCGGCCGCTGTGGACGTGCGAGGGGCTTACGGAGCACGCCGACTGCATCTGGGTCGGCGATGTGAACGGCGACGGAGAGCCGGAGATCGCCATCGGCGGCAGCGCCGTCGTCCTTTGTGACCGGCACGGCCGCGAGCTGTGGCGTTACGAAGGCGCCGTCGAGCCGCAGCATCTGGCGATCGGCCGGTTCCGCCCGGAGCTGCCGGATCTCCAGATCGCGGGCGTGGACCGGATCGTGCGGGAAGACGACGGACGCGGCCGCACGGGGCGGGACGCGCTGTTTCTGCTCGACCGCGCAGGGCGCCTGCTCTGGAAGGAAGAGCGCCGGACGCCGGGCTGGCTGACGATCATGGAGCCGCTCGGGGGCTGGACGGAGGACGCGCCGGACTATATGCTTGCGTACAGGCGCGGCGGCGGGGTGCCGCCGGCGCTGTACGACGGCCATGGCCGGGTCGTCGCCGCCTTCCCGCTGGACGGCTATGCCGCCCACGCGGATCTGGCCGGCACCGGCCTCACGCAGGTGATCCTGTACAATGACGAGACGGCGGCCGTATACGGAAGCAGGGAAGTCCGGCTGCACGCCCGGCCGGGAGCCGGGCCGCTGCCCCAGCCGAAGCGGCTTTCCCACTCCACGCTCTATCCCGGAGGAGAAGTTTGACATGTCCGATTTCCAACCGTTCACGCTGTTTCTGGCGGGTGACTCGACCGTGGCCGACCAGCCGGCCGACGTCCATCCCCTGACCGGATGGGGCCAGATGCTGCATCGTTTCGTCCCGGAAGGGTGCAGGGTGTCCAACCACGCGATGTCCGGCCGCAGCTCCCTCAGTTTCATTTTCGAGGGACGGCTGGATGCCCTGCTGAAGGAGGCCGTGCCGGGCGATGTCCTGATCGTCCAGTTCGGCCACAACGACGAGAAAATCGAGGACCCGACCCGGTACACCGACCCGGAAGTGGCGTTCCCGGCGATGCTTCGCCGCTACATCGAAGCCGCGCGTCTGCGCGGCATGCGGCCGATCCTCGCGACGCCGGTGCAGCGCCGGACGTTCGAAGCCGACGGCCGGCTGCGCGAGTCGCATGGCGCCTACCCGGATGCGGTGCGGAGGCTCGCCGCGGAGGAGCGGGTGCCGCTGATCGACCTGACGGTGAAGACGAAGGAACTCTACGAACAGCTTGGACCGGAGGAATCCAAGTCGCTGTTCATGCACGCGAGGCCGGGCGAATACCCGAATTACCCGGACGGTGCGGAGGACAACACCCATTTCAATGAGCTCGGCGCGCTGCGCGTGGCGGAAATTGTGGCGGAGGCGCTGGCGGAGCTGGGCATTATCCCGCGCGTGCGGCGGTCGGCGTGAAAAGCGGTCCTTGCGCGGGACTTGCCGGGAGGCGGAAAACGGAATGCGCGGGGGCAGGAAAGCGGAAAAGACATGAAGGCAGAGAAGCCGCGAAGCAAAAAAAAGCGGGAAGGCGGGAAGGATTGTGCCCCCGCGGAGACGAAATGAACGGGGACGCTTCTCATCGCACTACGAGCAGGAATGACCGGAGGGATAACAATGCCGAGAATCGTGCTCGTTTTTCCGGAAGGACGGCACAAGGCGCTGACGATGAGCTACGACGACGGGCGGGAAGCGGACAGGAGGCTTGTTCGCATTTTCAATGAATACGGCATCAAGGGGACCTTCCACCTGAACGGCGGGCTGCTCGGCACGGACGGGCGGATCGGCGCCGGGGAAGCCAAGTCCCTGTATGCCGGGCACGAGATCGCGGCGCACACGCTGACCCATCCGACGATCGCGCGCTGCCCGCCGGAGACGATCGTCCACGAGATCATGGAAGACCGCAGGCGGCTGGAGGCGATCACCGGCGCACCGGTGCGCGGGCTCTCCTATCCGAACGGCTCGTACAACCGCCAGATCAAGGCGATGCTGCCCCATCTCGGCATCGCCTATTCGCGCGTCGTGCCCTCCTCCGGCGGATTCGGCATGCCGGACGACTGGTACGAGTGGATGGCGACGTGCCACCACAACGACCGGCTGATGGAACGGGCGGAGCAGTTTGTCGGTTTGCACAAACGGCAATATCTGTATCTGATGTACGTGTGGGGGCACAGTTACGAATTTGACAACGACGGCAACTGGGAGCTCATCGAGTCGTTTTGCAAGTTCATCGGCGGCCGTCCGGACATCTGGTACGCGACGAATATCGAGATCTTCGACTACGTGCAGGCGTTCGAACGGCTGCAGTTTTCGGCGGACTGCCGCATCGTGCGCAACCCGAATGCGTCGCCCGTCTGGCTGTACGCCGACGACCGGCTGGTCGAGGTGCCCGGCGGGGCCGTGGTGGCGCTCTGAAAAGGCACCGACCGGACGAAGCAGATGATATACTGCATTTTGTGCAAAGCCCCCTGATCCCATTGGACACTCCAAGCGCCGTGCAGGCTTACGACGTCGCCCACGACGGTGCCGATGCCTGTCTTCCGAATTCAAAAATGATCATATATTGCGTTGGGCGGGAAAACGTTATATACTACGTGTGAAAACAACTGGTATAGACAACTACTTGTGTAAACCTTCCTGGGAGGTTTGTACATGCCTGAAGACGCAAAAAAGTGGAATGTTGACAGAAACAGCGTCATTCCACTTTATTACCAGCTCAAAGAATTCATAAAAGATCAAATCCAGAGCGGCGTTTACAAAATCAACGAGGTCATCCCTTCAGAGCGGGAGTTGTCTGAACAGTTCGAGATAAATCGGTTAACCGTCCGGCAGGCCATCAATGAACTTGTCAATGAAGGATTCCTGTACAGGCGGAGGGGCATCGGCACGTTCGTATCCGCGCCGAAGATTGAACAACCGTTGACCCGGCTGACCAATTTTTCGAATGATATGCTGAGCCGCGGCATTGTTCCCGGCGCAAGGGTCATTTCCATGCAGGTAATCCCGGCGGATCAATACATGGCTTCCAAACTTCAAATCGACCCCGGTGAAGAAGTGCTGCAACTGGTGCGGCTGCGGACGGCTGAAGGCGAACCGATGGCGCTGGAAAACAGCTGTCTAGTTTACGAACATACCAAAGCGCTTTACGGCATGGACATGGAAAACAAATCGCTTTATCAAATGATCGAAAATGTTTGCGGCATCCGGTTCGTCAGGGCCCTGCAAACGATCGAAATCGGAATGATCAAGGCCGAGGAGGCCAAAATACTGGGGATCGATGCGCGGGATCCGGTGATGAAAATCGAACGGATCACCTACGCGGAGAACATCGAAAAGCCTGTCGAATTTGTCCGTTCTTTCTACAAGGCGGATCGTTACAAATTCATCATCGAGATGAAAGTATGACGACCACGCAAAAAACAAATGATATGACTATACACCAATCTGCGCATCGGAGGTCATCGGCATGAGCAATTATCTGAAGCTGTCGTTCGAAATCTGGCCCAACATGCCCTGGGGACGCCTGGAAATCGCCGGGCCTGCATGGAATTCCTGGGGAGACAAGTCCATCGAATGGTGCATCCGCCGGATCGCGTCGTACGGGTATGAAGGCTTTGACGTCGTGTATCCGAAAATCCAGGAAATTCGCCCGCATGAATATGCGGACGAAGTGAGAAAAATCCGGAAAGCGATGGAAGAAACCGGCCTCGAGTTCTCGTCCATCGGTTGCCACACGACGTTTGTATCCCCGCGGTATTTTGACCGGGAAGCCGGCATCGCCAAATTCAAGCGGGCCATCGATGCGGCGGCGGACATGGGGGCGGGAACCGTTGTGACGCTGGTCGGAGACGGTTATTACGACCCGCCGCTCTACAACCTCATCACCCGGAAAGAAGCCTGGCATCAGGTGGTGACGGCCACAAGGGAAGTTGCCGACTACGCGCGCCAGAAAAACGTGGACGTCAGCATTGAATTGATTCAGGGCACCATCATCAACAATGTCGACGACATGCTGAAATTATTTGAACTGGTGGATCGGCCGAACGTGTATGCGTGCGTTGACGTCGGAACGTTCTACACGACGGTCAAACCGAAGATGCCGATCAAAGAGGCCATCCGCAAACTGGGAGATCGGATCCGCCTGACGCACGTGAAGGACGAAGTCGGTTTCCCCAACATCATGCAATCCCAGCACGTGTGGTTTGGCGCCGGTTATGTCGATTTCCGGGAAATGGCCGAGGCGCTCAAGGAAGTTGGCTACAAGCATTTCAATGCGGTAGAGTGGGAAGGCTTCCAGGTCGGCGGATTGTACGGGGTCGGCGACCCGTCCGGGGTAAGCTTCGGCGACTTTGACCGCGTGGCTGTGGAAGCCAAGGAATTCCTCGAAGAATTCGGATGGGGCAAACCGCATTGACGGAAGCCGTTTTCAGCGCCGTATCCGCCCATGAAATCGAAGATCTGCTCATGCGGCTCATTGAGATCGAGAGCCATGATGAGGTCCCGGGCAGGGAAGAAAAACTCGCCCGCCACATCCAGCAATGGTTTGCGGCAGAGGGCATCGATTGCCGGCTGCAAACCGCGGAGCAAGGCAGGCTGAATGTCATCGCCCGGCTGCCCGGGACCGGCTCCGGCAGTTCTCTCCTGCTGAACGGACACACCGACACCGTGCCCGGTTACGGAATGGCATCACCGTTCAAGCCGGTGAAACGGGACGGGCGGATTTACGGGCGTGGAGCCGCCGACATGAAAGGCGCCTTGGCCGTCATGATGCTGACGTTAGCAGCAATCAAAAGAAGTGGCTGCCAATTAAAGGGAGATCTCTTGTTTGCAGGCACGGCCGGCGAGGAGAGCTTCAGTCCGGGGGCGTGGGCGTTGGCCCGCAGCGGGTTGAGGGTGGACGGCGTCATTGTCGGAGAGCCGACGAACATGAGGGTCGGGGTGGCCCACAAGGGCGTCGCATGGTACGAAGCCGAGTTTCAGGGAGTTCCGGTTCACGGCAGCACACCGAAACAGGGAGTCAACGCCATTTATCGGGCCGTGCGTTGGATCCATCATCTGCTGGACCGCTATATTCCTTCGTTGGACGAAAGGGTCCACCCCCTGCTCGGGACGCCCACGCTGAATATCGGCGTGATCGAAGGGGGCACCAGACCGGTGATCGTTCCGGGACGGTGCGTCGTGCGATTCGAACGACGGTTGCTGCCCGGGGAAACGGCCGAGACCGTCCTGGAAGAGTTGAGGAAAACGCTGGATGAAGTCCGGGATGTCCATCCGGATTTTGACGGCGCCATTCGGCAAATGGACAACTTCCGCGGCGTTCCCCACGGTCCGCTGGAATCGGCCGCGGGCGGACGTCTGGTGCGCGCCCTGGTGCAGGCTTTCAAAGCCGAATTCGGCGAACGCGCCGATGCCGGTCCCGTCGGTTTGCAATACTGGACGGACGGAGCGTTGCTCAAAGCTTTGAGCGAGGAAACCGTCGTTTGTGGTCCGGGCGACATCCGGCAGGCCCATTCGGATGACGAATTCATTGAAATTTCTCAACTCCGCTCGGCGTTCCGGATATACGCAAGAACTGCGCTGGCGATATGCAGCGAATAGAAGGCAGGGGTGCGGATTGCAATCGTTCTCGGTTGTCTGCACGGCCTGCGGGGATGTGCAGAATGTTGGGGCCGTCTACCGGTGCAGACGTTGCGGAGGAATCCTGGAAATCGCATTGGATTACGAACGAATTTTTGCCGCCGTGACTTTCGATGAAATGGCGGCAAGGAAAGTCCCCGGCATTTGGAAATACCGCGAGTTGCTTCCTGCAGATCCGGAAGCGGAGCCCGTCACCCTGGGGGAAGGCGACACGCCCCTCCTGGAGGCCGGAAATCTGAAAAAATTGGGGAAACTACCCAATGTGCTGCTGAAAAACGAAACGGTCAATCCGACGTTGTCTTTCAAGGACCGGCCGATGTCGGTCGCATTGACGGTGGCCGGACAATTGGGCATGCGGGAAGTGGTTTGCGCTTCGACAGGAAACACAGGCGTCGCCGCTTCCGCCTATGCCGCCCGGGCAGGGTTGGCATGCACGGTCTACGCGCCCGTTGCCACGCCCCGTGAAAAACTGGCGGTCATGGAAAGTTACGGGGCAGTGCTCCGGATGATCGACGGCACGTTCAGCGATGCCTATGCCGTCGCCCATTCCGATGCCCTGGATCGGGGCGCGTTTAATCTTACGTCAACCTATCTGAATCCATATATGGTCGAAGGGGACAAGACGCTGGCCTATGAAATCGTGGTGCAGTATGGGGGTGTTCCCGACTGGATCATCGTCCCGATCGGTGCGGGACCGCTTTTGGCCGGATGCTTCAAAGGATTCCGGGAAATGAAGGAAGCCGGATTCATTGATCGGATTCCCCGGATGGCCGGCGTTCAGGCGGCCGGCTGCGCACCCATCGTCCGGGCATTCGAAGCCGGGAAACGCGATGTGGATCCGTGGACGGATCCCATTGAGACCAAGGCTTCCGGCATCGCCGATCCGCTTTCGACCTATCCCGAAGACGGCACGCGCACACTGTCCATCATTCGGGAATCCGGTGGTGCAGCCATCGAAGTGGAAGAAGAGCGGCTGTTCCACTGGCGCAGGCGGTTGGCCGAAACGGAAGGCCTTTTGGCCGAACTGTCTTCCGCCACCGCCGTTGCGGCGGCCGAAATCATGGTCGAAAGGCGTATCGTTTCCCGGGAAGAAACCGTCGTTTCGGTTGTTACCGGTCATGGCCTGAAGGATATGACCGTAACAATAACAACTTGAAGGGAGATGCAAGAATGAAGCGAAAAAGATGGGTCTTGCTGTTGGCGCTGGTGTTTTCGCTGCAGGTGATCCTTGCCGCCTGTTCGGGAAACAACAACAGCGGCGGTTCCGGCGAAAGCCAACAGCCGAGCAACGGCGGGCAAAGCCCCTCCGGCGACGTGGTGGAAATCGTCATGTGGCACATGGAAGAACCGCCGAACCGCGTGCAGCGGTTCCAGGAAATCGCGGATGCCTTCAACGCCGCCAATCCGGACATCCGCGTGATTCCGCAGGTGCAAAGCTGGGGCGACGCCTATACCCGGTTCCCGGCCGCCATTCAGGCGGGCAGAGGTCCGGACCTCCTGTTCACGATTCCGGACTACACGACGCTGATCAACAGCCTCGGCGTGACCCAGCCGGTGGACGACATCGTGGCCGATTTGGATGCCAAGCACAAGTTCCTGGAAGCTGCTCTGACGCCGTATCAATATGACGGCCACACGTGGGCGGTGCCGCTTTATGGCATGGTTCAGGTGCTCTGGTACCGCAAGGACATCCTGGATGAAGCCGGCATCGAGCCGCCCAAAAACTGGGATGACTTGAAGGCTGCCGTTGAAACTCTGACGACGAAAGACCGCTATGGCATTGCCCTTCCCGCTTCCAGGTCGTTGGCCACCGACCAGGTGATCTACACCTTCATGATCACGTCGGGCGCCAAAGACATCATCGACGAGAACAACAACGTGACGTTCAACAACGAAAAAACCGTGCGGGCGTATCAGATGTATGCCGATTTGCTCAAATTTTCGCCGCCGGACAGCAACACCTATCAATGGGGCGAACCGCAGGCGCAATTCAATGCCGGCAAGGCCGCCATGGCCATCGAAAAAGGCCAATATCTCTCGGTGTTTGAGGAAGAATCCGGAAGACCGGCCAGCGATCTCGGCGTCATCCCGATGCCGGTAGCCGACGGCGGAGAAGAAGGCAGCATCTATTATTCCAACGGGGTCATGGTGCTGACGGACGATCCCGCGAAAAAAGAGGCCATCAAGAAGTTCCTCGACTACCTGCTTGAACCCGAAACCTACGGGAAATTCCTCAATGCGGAACCCGGATTGTTCCTGCCGGTCACGGAGACGGGCAGCAATGCGGACAGCTTCTGGAACGATCCGGTCATCCAGAAATACAAATCCCAGGTGGACGTGCTGCTCGAGGCTTCCGCAAAAGGCCAGCTGTTTGGATTTACCAAAGGCGTCTCCCAAAAGATCGGGCAAATTTCCGGGCCGAATTATCTGTCTCAGGTGCTTGAACAGATCACCGTCAACGGCATGTCGCCGGCCGACGCGGTTGCCTGGGGTCAGCAGCAAATGGAAAATGCCGTCAAGTGAGCGCGAGCATTTGACGCAAAAGGCGGGTCCCCAAAGCCCGCCTTTTCTTTCAACCCAAGTCGGGAGTGAATCGGCGTGGAAGCATTGGGTAAAGGGAAACTTTTCAACAAAGCGCTGCCCTATCTGCTTGTGACCCCGATTGTGGCGTGGCTGGTGATCACCATCATCGTGCCGCTTTTCAACGTGGTGAAGGAAAGCTTCTACAGTACGGGATTCGTGGGCACGAAGGGCGCTTTCGTGGGTTTTGAGAATTACCAGAACACGATTCTTTCGTCCACTTACTGGAATGCATGGGGCAAAAGCCTGGTCTGGGTGCTGGGCAATGCGGTCCTGCAATCCATCCTGGCTTTCGGCATCGCGCTGCTCTTGAACCGAAAGACCCGCTTCAATGAATTTGCCCGGACGTGGATGATCATTCCCTGGGTGATTCCGACCATCGTGGTCGTGATCATGTGGCAATGGATTTTAAACGGCTCCTACGGCATTTTCAATCATCTTTTGCAGACTCTTCATCTGATCGAACAACCGGTCAATTTGATCGGCCACAGTTTCTGGTCACTGCCGATGGTCATTTTCATCAACACATGGCACTGGTTTCCCTTTATGGCGGTGATCATTCTCGCCGGCATGTCGACCATTGACGAGGAGATCTACGAAGCCGCCGCCATCGACGGCGTCAATGCCTGGCAGAAGTTCTGGAAGATTACGTTTCCGTCCCTCGGCAAGGTCACGTTTGCCCTTGGTCTGGTCGGCACCCTCTGGTCCTTCAACATTTTTGACACCATCTATTTCCTGACCCAGGGCGGTCCGGCGGGAAAGACCACGACCATTCCGGTGCTGATTTACCAGCAGGCGTTTGAATCCTACCGTCTCGGCCAGGCGTCCGCAACATCCATCGTGACGGCACTGATTCTGATCGTCTACGCCTATTTCTTCATCAAATATCTCGGGCCGAAAGACGAATAGGCGGTGAGGACATGAAAGTTTTCCGCTACGTGATTGGCATTCTGCTCACGCTCCTGATCGTGTTTCCGTTTTATTGGATCATCGTGTCATCGCTGAAACCCGCCGATCAAATTTTGCAGCCGGATCTGTTTCCGAAGTCGGTCACGCTGGAACATTACCGGCAGCTGTTTACGCAAACATCCTTCCTGACGAACATGAAAAACAGCATCATCGTGTCGATTTGTTCCATGATCGTAAACGTACTGGTCGTCGTGCCGGCGGGGTTCGCCTTGTATCGCATGAGATTTCCGGGCCGCAAGCTGATCAGCCGGCTGATTCTGGCGACGTACATTTTCCCTGGAATCCTTCTGCTTGTGCCGGTTTATCAGATGATGGCGTCGTTGGACCTGGTGGATTCGCTGTTGAGCCTTATTATCATCAACGTGACATTTTCAGCGCCTTTTTCGATATGGCTCATGCACGGCTTTTTTGACTCCGTTCCGCTGGCCCTGGATGAGGCGGCTGCCGTGGACGGGGCAGGCCGGCTCCGGATTCTGAACCAGATCGTGCTTCCGCTCATTGTGCCCGGTATTGCCACCATTTCCATCTATTCGTTCATTATGGCCTGGACGGAGTTTGCCTTTGCGTCCGTCCTGATCGTGGATGACAAGCTTCGGACGCTGCCGATCGGGCTCAACGCCATCATGGGCCAATACACGGTGCGCTGGGGATGGACGACGTCCGGGGCTGTGCTCACGCTGCTTCCCGTCGCGATCTTCTTTGCTTTTGTTGGCAGGTACTTTGTGAAGGGCTTGACCCAGGGTGCCGTTAAATGACAGCAAAAATGTCGATGCAGACAGGATCGGGAGTGAGGAGCGTGCATGCGGAGAAGGTTCGCATCGGATTGATCGGAACGGGACGCTTCGGCCGACTGCACCTGCGGGTTCTGCAAGATATTCCCGGAGCCCGGGTGGTGGCCCTGTCCGACCTCAACCGGCAGGCATTGGAACAAACCGCCGCGGATTTCGGGGTGCCGGCTGCCGACTGCCACCCGGATCCCATGGAGCTGATCCGCCGGGATGACATCGACCTGGTCGATGTCGTCACGGACGAGAAATCCCACGGTGAGCTGGTGATGGCCGCGCTGAAGCATGGCAAGCATGTGATTGTCGAAAAACCGTTATGTGTGACCTACGGAGAAGCGTCCGAAATCGAGAAAGTCCAGGCGGCAGCGAACAGGCAGGTAATGGTTGGGAATATTTCGCGATTCAGTCAACCATATTACATGATCAAAAAATCGATTGACAATGGAACGCTGGGGAACGTGTTGTCCATCCGGGCCAAACGGAATTTCAGCCGCAGCTGGTTCAAAGCCTTCGGAAACCGGATCCATCCCGTGTACGAATCCGCCATTCACGACATCGACCTGATCCTCTGGTACGCGGGCGGAGCCAGTTGTACCCGCGTCGCGGCTTTTGAACGCCGGGTGGAAGGCATGAAATTTCCGGAAATGGTTTCGGCCCTGCTGATGTTCGAAAACGGCCTGATCGCAACGCTGGACACCAGCTGGATGGTGCCGGCCGGATCGCCGCAAAATCTGGTGGACACGCTGGAATTGGACGGCTTGATCGACGCCCATATCGAAGTGGTTGGCGAGTCGGCAACGGCACAATACCAGCTGGCTCATGCCGGCTTTTCGATCTGGACGGACAAAGGCGTCCTGCACCCCGACACCACCCTGTGGCCGACCGGCCATCACGGGGTGAGCGGCGCGATCCGGGCGGAACTCGAGGATTTTGTGCGGGCGGCGGCCGAAAACAAACCGTCTGCCGTCATGCCGCTCCGGGAGGCGGTTCACGCGATCCGGATTGCGGATGCGATCGTGGACGCCGCCTCGCGGAATCAGGTGGTCGTCCTGGAATGACCCGGAGGCCCGACGGCGAAACCGGAACCCATCGGCGAATCGCCATGAAGAAAAATCGAAGGAGGACTCGTCTCCATGTCGATCGAGAAACGATTGGCCGAACTGAATCTGGTCATTCCGAAAGTGGAGCCGAGATTCAAATTCGTACCCGGCGTGCAGGTTGGAAATCTGCTGTTCATCTCCGGACAAACGCCCGAAATTGACGGCGTCATGCAGTATGCGGGACGTCTCGGCGAGGATCTGGATATTGAAACGGGAAAGAAAGCGGCCCGCCTCGCGGCATTGAATTGTCTGGGAGAAATCCGGGCGGTTCTGGGATCGCTCGATCGCGTGGAAAGGATCGTTCGCGTGATCGGCTATGTGCGGTCGGCAAAAAATTTCGGCGAACAACCGCTGGTGATCGACGGGGCATCGGAACTCCTGATTGAAATTTTTGGCGAAAGAGGCCGCCATGCCCGGGCGGCATTGGGAACAAGCGAACTGCCGTTCGGCGCGCCTGTCGAACTGGAAATGGTCGTCCAGGTAAGGGAGAATTGATCCGATGAAACTGTGCGACGATGTTTATCTCGTGGCCAGCGGCTCGCTCGGGTTCGATTGGACCCATCCTTCGGACTGCAATGTTTACGCGGTGGAAACGGGAGAAGGCATCGTGCTGATCGACAGCGGGACCGGACTGTCGACGGAGGATATTCTAAAGCATTTGGGCGCCTACGGCTTTCGGCCGGAAGAGATCACTCACATTTTCCTGACCCATCTGCATGCGGACCACTCCGGCGGGGCGGCGGCGCTGAAAAGAATTACGGGCGCGAAAATCGTGGTGCTGGAACAGGCCGCCGGCGTCCTGGAGCTGGGCTGCGAGGAAGCCATCGAGCTTCCCCGGGCCCGAGAAGCCGGTTTCTATCCAAAAGATTACCGTTGGGAAGCGTGCCAAGCCGATGTGAAAATCCAGGATCGGGACAGCATGCGGATTGGCAAGTATCAGTTTCGGGCGTTTCACACGCCCGGCCATTCCGCTTTCGATACCTGTTTTTACCTGACCGGACAACATTCTGCCATGCTGTTCAGCGGCGATACCGTCATGTATGGCGGGAAAATTTCGATGCTGAACACGGCGGATTTTTCGCTGGGTCAGCTGGCGGCGAGCATGGAAACATTGTCCCGGCTTGAAGTGACGCGACTGTTTCCCGGTCACGGCCAGCCTGCTCTGAACCGCGGTTCTCAGCACATCGGCAAAGCCCATCGGATTTTCAGCAGCATGGGTGTGCCGCCCAGCATTGCCTGAAGACAGGGCAGTCAGCAGTCATTTCAGAAAGTCGGGAGGTTTTGGAGTCATCATGTTGGCAGAGGAATTTTACAACCAGATGATTGGGATCTTGGGAAAAGTCAGGGAAACCGAAATGCCGTCCATCATGCGGGCGGCCGAATGGATCGCCGATTCGATCGCCGCTGACGGCCTCGTGCATTTGTTCGGCTGCGGACATTCCCACTTGTTGGCGGAAGACATTTTTTATCGGGCCGGCGGATTGGTGCCCGTGAATGCGATTTTGGAAAGCAGTGTCATGCTGCATGAAGGGGCGGTCAAAAGCTCCAGGGTGGAGCGCCTGAGCGGTTATGCGGAGTTGATTCTCGACAATTACGCGGTCAAACCCGGCGAAGTGCTGATCATCATTTCGAATTCCGGCATCAACAGCCTTCCCGTCGAAATGGCCATGGCGGCAAAATCGAAGGGACTCCGCGTGGTTGCCGTCAGCTCCGAAGCCTACGAGAATGCCCAATCCCGGCATCCTTCCGGCAAAAAGCTGAAGGATGTGGCGGATCTTGTCATCCATAATCACATTCCGTACGGCGACGCCCTCGTCCAATTGCCCGAATCGCCGGCCAGAATGGCTTCCGGGTCCACCATTGCGGGAAGTCTGATCCTGCACATGCTCATGGTGACCGTGGCGGAACGGCTGATTGAAAAGGGATTGAAGCCTCCGGTCTTCGTGAGCGGCAACATTCCCGGCGGTCTCGAGCAAAACCAGGCCTACATCGAGAAATACCGCGGACGCATCAAACATTTGTGATCTTTGCTGAGGGAGGGCCGGCCGTGAATCGGACACCCTTTGTCATGGGAATCGATGTCGGAACCACCGCGGTGAAAGTTGCCGCCGTCTCGGCAGAAGGAAACGTGGCGGCCGCGTCATCCATGGCTTACGGCACGGTTTCGCCGAGACCGGGATGGGTGGAGCAGGATCCTGACGTGTGGTGGGATTCGACGGTTCGTGCCGTCAGGGAATGCCTGGAAAAGCTTCCGTCCGGACGGATTGAAGCCGTCTCGTTTTCGGGCCACATGAGCGCCACGGTCCTGGTCGGCCGCGACGGTGTTCCGGTGATGCCCAGCATCCTTATCGCCGACACCCGATCCCGCGACGAGACCGAATGGCTGAGGCAAAACATGATGGCGCGCATTCTGGAGATGACGGGAAACGAGCCGCTGGACGCATTTTCATTGCCGAAATTGATGTGGATCCGGCGCCACCGGCCCGAGGTTCTGGAACGTGCTTCCGCCTTTTTGTTTCCGAAAGATTACATCCGGTTCCGCATGTGCGGGGAAATTTGCACGGATTACACGGATGCGGGCAACAGCCAGTTGTTTCATTTTGCGAAGAAGCGTTGGGAAGCGGATCTCGCGGAAGAGCTTGGCCTGGATTCCCGGTTGTTGCCCCCGCTTTTTCCTTCCGCTTCCGTCGTCGGCCGCGTCAGCCGGGAAGCGGCCGGGCTGACGGGTCTTGCCGAAGGAACACCGGTCGTTGCGGGAGCGGCGGACATGGCTTGCAGCCAGCTCGGCACGGGCGCCTTCAAGGAAGGCATCATGGCTGTCACGTTGAGCACTTCCGCACAGGTCGTCATGCGCGTGCCGACGGTGGGCACAAAGTCCGCCGGCAAAATCACCTTTCATCCGTCGGCCATACCCGGCACCTATTACGCCATGGGGTCGATCTTCACGGGAGGGCTTGGCGTGGAATGGGGGTACAGGCTGCTTGCGGGCAAAGAAAAATTGGAAGCTGCGGATTTTCAAAAGATCAACGAATGGAGCGACCGGATGCGGGAAATTCCTGCCGGCAGCGGCGGGGGGCTGTTCCTGCCGTTTTTGACCGGAAGCGGGACGCCCCATTTTGATTCGCGGGACAAGGCCTCGTGGCTCGGGTTGTCGCTCGGGCAGGATGCCGCCCTCCTTTTGCATTCCGTCATGGAAGGCATTGCTTACAACATTCGGGAGAACGTGGAAGTTTTCGAGGACGAAGGACAGGAAATCCGCATCATTCACCTGGGGGGAGGCGGAAGCAAAAACCCGGTCTGGTGTCAGATCATCAGCAACGTACTCGGAAAGGATGTCCGGCTGCTGACGGTCCGGGACGCTTCCGTCATGGGAGCGGCGATGCTGGCGGGGGCCGGTGTGAATCTGTTCCCTTCCCTGGAAGAAGCGGCATCGCGCATGGTCGGGACGAGCAGCATCTACGTCTGCGACGGAGCGGCAGCCGGGACGTATGACATTCTGTACCGGCGCTATCGCCGGATCTATAGCGTCTTGAACGAATATTACCGGGAAGCAGCCGGCGGGGCCGGCTCCTCCGGCGAATGAAAAAAAACAGGTCGGATATCCGGATGCACGAAGCGGGAGTCTATGACGGACTCCCGCTTTGCTTGTGCGCCCGGCATGGGCGATAACTCTAAGGTGAAAGTCCTGAACGGGGGTTGGCTGTACCAACCGTTAGCCTAAGGCAAGGGTGTCCGCCGCGAGG
>Ga0207872_100227_pt1 | contig 45043 bp, 46 predicted proteins | sample Passage260B_FD_187372 | JGI IMG/M metagenome (GOLD analysis project Ga0207872, IMG submission 187372) | Cellulose adapted compost microbial communities from Newby Island Compost Facility, Milpitas, CA, USA - Passage2 60B (SPAdes) (version 2) ...
TGAATTTCCAGCTTGATTATATCGGGTGAGGGAGAATCAGGGAATTCGTGTTCAAGATTATTTCGTGTTTCTTGTTAATTTTATTTTAGCGGTTACAACGATGCGGGAACCTCTCCCAGCATTTATGTTGGATGTTGCGGTGAGAAGTTGAGAAGGTAGACTATGAGAAAGTAACGCTGAGCTTAATGACGTAGAAAGTGAGTGAAGTAATTGAATCCATCTCCTTTAAGATATCCAGGTGGAAAGTATAAGCTCAATAAATTTATAGGTAAGTTGGTTGAATCTAACAATTGTTCAACTTATATAGAACCATTTGCAGGAGGATCTGCTTTAGCTATTAGTTTATTGATAAATAAGAAGGTAAATAAAATTATCATTAACGATATTGACTATTCAATTTATTGTTTCTGGGAGAGCGTGTTATATAGGACTTCGGAATTAATTAAATTAATAAAAGAAACTCAGGTTACCATTGAAGAATGGTATAGACAAAAAGAAATTAGAAACAATATCCATTCACATGATCCATTAACAATTGGGTTTTCAACGTTTTTTCTAAATAGAACAAATCGATCGGGCATCATAGATAAGGCCGGGCCTATTGGAGGGCTACAACAGAAAGGAAAGTATCTAATAGACTGTAGATTTAATAAATATGATTTAATTGAAAGAATATTAAAAATCTCAAATTACAGAAAAAACATAAGTATATTCAACATGGATGCAATTGATTTTATAGATGAAGTGATCGTAAAAACCAAGAATTCATTAACTTTTTTTGATCCACCATATTTTAAAAAAGGAAGAAAACTTTATACTAACTCCTACCTTTATGGAGATCATGAATCTCTTGCAAAAAATATAAAGGAGAAGATGAATAATAGAAAATGGATTGTCACTTATGATGTATCAGATGAAATTGCCAAATTATATTCTGATTTTTTCTGCTGTAGATTTTCATTATCTTATACCCTTCAAGAGAAGAAAAAAGGAGAAGAATATATGTTTTTTTCAAAACGAATAAAGTTGTCAAGCAAAGATTTGGAATTGCTTAAATCGGGAAATAAGAAAAAAAAGGAGCGATCGAAATGATTGATCGTAGGGAAGTCCATATTGATGAAATACTTAACTACGCACAAAATCCAAGGCATGATGTGGGGTTGAATGAGATTGATACACTTAAAAAATTAGTATATAAAGTTGGGGCAAACCAAATGTATAATCTTGCAAGAGACATATGTGAAAATGGCATGATTGAGGCATCATTACCAGTATTAGTTTACGATGAAAAGAGAAGGAAATATGTTGTTTATGAAGGTAATAGAAGGATTGCATGCTTGAAATTTTTAAATAAACCACAGTTGTTGTCTTCTATTGATAAGAATCTTCAACAAAGATTTGAGAATTTAGCTAGCAGATATAGCGACAAGATCCCAAAAACTGTTTTCTGTATAATTGCAAATGAAGAACGTGCATTCTTAATTATGGAGCGTATACATTCTGGTGAAGATAATGGAAGAGGAATCAAAGCTTGGACGTCAAAAGAAAAAGCTATTTTTGAAGAAAGAAGAAAGAATAAAAAATCATTAGCGCTTGTAATCGTAGAACAAACCAAAAAATACCTAAATAAAGACCTCACTGACAACATAATAGATTTTACTACCATTACACGACTTATTGGAAATAGGAAAGTAAAGAAGAAGCTGGGAATTGTAAGCACAGATGTTTCAGAATTTACAAAAGAGAAGATACAATTAATTAATTATTTACTTGAGAAAGCCTTAGAAGAAAGCAAGAAGAAAAATATGTCACTTACTCGTTTATTTAACAAAGCAGATGAAATAGCAGAATTTTTCTTGCCATTAATTGATGAGTTCAATTCAACCAAAATACATCAGGTTACAAAGAATAAGACATCTCCAGAAAAACTAACGATCACCCTTTTAAAAAATGTTAATGTTGAATTCAATCCTAATCAAACAATTGATTTAATGAATTTCCTGCATGTCGAGAAAGGTTCCTTTAACCCGGCATTGTTAAAGATTGAGTGTTCGCAACTAAATATTATTGATGGAATTGTACAGCCCACAAATTTACCCGGTGATTACGAGGTGACTTTTACATATTATACCGACAGCAAAATGGATAAAGTTTATTGGCAAGACAGTTTAATTATTAAAATCAAAAAAAATAAAGGAAGGGTGATACCATCACAATATGTACTGTCACCAGAATTTCATAACAAATACTTCAATAAAATCACAACGCCGCACTCAGAAAAAATAAAGTCACTAATTCTCTTTTTAACGAATGAATCTAAGGATGGTAGATATGCATATGTGATAAACGCAGCTACGAGAATGTTTTTGGAATATTTATTTAGAATGTATGCATCGTATGTATTAAATTATGATAATCAGACTATAGAGGACAAAAGTAATAATAATTTAAAAGGATTCATAGATCACTGTTGCGATATTATTGAGAGAAATAATCCTAGCAGATTCACAAAACCTATACGGAATGTACGAAAGAATTCGACTAATAAAATTGATTTGCTTCAAAAAAGTATTCACTATTATGAAGTGTCAATATCGAATGATGAAATTCAATCAATGCTTACTAATCTATCCTCGCATATAGATGTTGTTTTCGAAGAATTAATAGAAGCTGCCCAAAAAAAGAGTCAACAAAAACACGCATAATTGTAAGGTGATCGATTTTGTCTAATTCACTTCAACAATCATATAACAACCACGCCAATCAGCGTGATCAAAGCGAAATCGAGCCCTGGAAAGTACAAGAACGCGATCAATTTCTGAATTGGCTGCGCGCTGAGGACTGTCTCTCACTCCTTGAAATCGGATCTGGGCCGGGGAAAGATAGCCTATTTTTCCACCAGAATGGGTTGAAAGTAACCACCGTCGATTTTTCCGAGGAAATGGTGCGGCTATGCAAAGAGAAGGGGCTACCGGACGTCCATTGCATGGATTTTCGGCATCTGGATTTCCCAGATAACCGATTCGATGCCGTATATGCGCTGAATTGTCTACTCCACATCCCGAGGGCGGAAATTGATGACGTCCTCGTAGAGATCCGCCGCGTGCTGAAGCCGAACGGGCTGTTCTTCTACGGTGTGTACGGCGGCCAAAACAGCGAGGGGATTTGGGAGGATGACACCTATGAGCCCAAGCGGTTTTTCTCCTTCTACGAGGACGAGGCCATCAAGCAATTGGTCCGAAAATATTTCATCCTTGAAGACTTTCACACCATAGACATGGGAGAAGGCAAGCCCCATTTTCAATCCATGACCCTGCGCAAACCAAATGACTGACAGTACGCCGCACATGAAATGGTGAACCATCCATGCCCAACATCAAGCTGATCACCCGCAACCTTGCCAATGAACTGATCCCCGGGATCCGGAGAGCGTCGGGAATTTACATCCTGACGTCTTTCGTCATGGATTCCGGGGTTCGTTTGTTGGAGCCCCATTTGCGGGAGGCGGCGGAGCGCGGGGCGGAGATCCGCATGCTGGCCGGCGACTATCTGTACATCACCCAGCCGCGGGCCCTAAGGCGTCTCATGCAGATTCACCAGGCCATCGAGGTGCGCTTCTGGATCAGCGACGGGCAGTCCTTCCACCCGAAAGCCTATCTTCTCGATTACGACAACGGCGAAGGCATCCTGATCGTCGGCTCCTCCAATCTGTCCGCGTTGGCGTTGCGCGTCGGATACGAATGGAACCTGGCGATGGACGCCCAAGCGGAACCTTCCACCTTTCAGGAAGCGCTGGAGCAGTTCATGGTCCTTTTCTACGACGAGCGGACGGCGCCTCTGAACGAGGAAACCATTGCCCGGTACGAGGAAGCGTACAACAGTCAGCAGGAAACGTATCCGGAACTGGTGCAGCTGGCGGTGCGGATGGATGAGGAGGAATGGGTGCCCACGGACCAGGAGCCGGAGGAAGAACCCGCCGACACCGCAACGGAATCCGCAACCGAGACGCCAGCCCCCATCGTCCCCCGCTTCGCGCAGCCAGAAGCCCTCGAAGCGCTGCGGGCAACCATCGAGGAAGGCTACGACCGGGCCATGGTAGTGATGGCCACCGGGCTGGGCAAGACGTATCTGGCCGGGTTCTTCGCGCGGAACTTCAGGCGGGTGCTGTTCGTCGCCCACCGGGAAGAGATTCTGCAACAGGCGGAACGCTCCTTCCGCCGCATCATGCCGGAGCGGACGAGCGGGTTCTACACCGGGACGGAGAAAAACGGAGATGCGGAGCTCGTTTTTGCTTCGATTTTCACCCTGGGCATGAAAAAACACCGCGAGCGCTTCGCCCCGAACGCTTTCGATCTGATCATCGTGGACGAATTTCACCACGCGGCGGCAAGGTCGTATCAGGCGCTGCTGGAACATTTTCGGCCGAAGTTTCTGCTCGGACTCACCGCGACACCGGACCGGGCGGACGGAAAGGACATTTACGCCCTGTGCGACGGCAACGTGGCCTACAAGATCACGTTTGTGGAAGCGATCGTGCGGGGGTGGCTTAGTCCTTTTCGCTATTACGGGATCTACGACGACATCGACTACAGCCGAATCACGTGGCGGGGCACGCATTACGATGAGGATGAGCTGCTCGCGGCGCAGACGAAACGAGAACAGGCGGAAAAGATTTACGCCAATTGGAAAAAGCTCAAACAAACCCGCACCCTCGCTTTCTGCTCCTCGATCCGGCATGCGGATTTCCTCGCCTCCTATTTCCGCGAACAAGGAGAGCGCGTCGTCAGTCTCCACTCGCAGACGACGGAGATGACCCGAGCGGAAGCGATCCGGAAGTTGACGGACGGGGAACTGGACGTCATCTTCACCGTGGATCTGTTCAACGAAGGCGTGGATATCCCGGCGGTGGATACGCTGCTTTTTGTGCGGCCGACGGAGTCGCTGACGGTGTTCACCCAGCAGGTGGGAAGAGGTCTGCGCCTGGCGCCAGGTAAGACTCATTGCACCATCATCGATCTGATCGGGAATTACCGGAATGCGGACGTGAAAGTGCGGCTTTTTGATGTGGAGGAGATGGAGCGGAACGGCAGACAGGCAAAAGGTCGCACGGTTGCGATCCAACCTCCGCCAGGGTGCGTGGTGGATCTGGACCTGCGCGTCGTGGACCTGCTCAAGGAGATGGCCCGCAAGCGGCAGCCGCGCAAGGACAGGTTGCTCGCCGCCTACCTGGATTTGAAGCGCGAACTTGGCCGCCGGCCCACTTACCTGGAACTGCACCTGCAGGGAAGGGAGGACAGTCCGCAATATCGGCAGGAGTTCGGTTCATACGCCGGTTTTCTGCATTGGGCAGGCGAATTGGACGAAGCGGAACAGTCGGTGTATCTGGCACACAGGCGGTGGCTTGAGGAAGCGGAAAAGACGCCAATGGTGAAAAGCTACAAAATGGTTCTGCTGCTGGGCATGCTGGAACGGGGGAAAAGCGACTGGTACAAACCGATCACAGCCAAGGAAGCAGCGCCGTTTTTCCATCGGTACCTGACGGAAAAAGAGTTCCGCAAGCGCATCGATTTTTCGGATAAAGAAACGTCCCGGCTGCACCGGTACGATGAACGAAAGGTTGCTTCCTTGATCGAACGCATGCCGATGACGATGTGGAGCGGCAGTTCCCGCGGTTTGATCTCGTTTCGGGACGACGTATTTGCGCCGCAAATCAAGGTGGCGCCGGAGCATGAATCGATCTTGTTCGCTTGGACGAAGGAGATTGCTTTGTATCGCTTGCAGGCGTATTTTGAAAGGAAGGCGAAACCATAAGTTAGGAGAGTTGCTGAAATGAGTCTTCAAAATTTCAAGACAGACACAGCATGGAGAATACGGTAAAATATCTCATGGACGCCCCTCGACAAAAACGGCCAACAATCCGAATTGAGGCGAAAATCCATGGATTCCGGCCCCATCAACATTATTGACGTAAACGAATCCAACGTGGAGCAATACGGCTTCTTTTGCATGAGAAGCAAGCGGAATGCGGCGGGCTACCAAAACAAGCTCCAATGGTTAAAGAGCCGGTTTCGCGAGGGACTGAAGCTGAAGCTCATCCGTGACGGAGATTTTCCCCTCGGGTTTATCGAATACATTCCCGGCGAATACGCGTGGCGATCCGTCGCGGCGGACGGGATGTACGTCATCCATTGCCTGTGGATCCCGGGAAAAAACAAGGGCAAAGGATACGGCGGCATGCTCCTGCAAGCATGCGAAGCGGATGCGAGGCAATCCGGCCAAGCCGGCATCGCCGTGGTAACGAGCAAACAAACCTGGCTGCCGGACAAGGCCTTTTTTCTGAAACATGGCTTCGAGGCGGTGGACGCCGCGCCGCCGGCCTTCGAACTGCTCGTCAAAAAATGGGCGCCTGCCCCCGATCCCCGCTTCATCCGGGATGAAGAGCGGGAAACGCCGCCCCGGGGCAACAAAGTCACCGTCTATTATTCCCACCAGTGTCCCTATATCCATGCCGCCCTCGAAGTCATCTCCGACGCATCCAGGGAACTCGGGCTAAAGACCAGCTTGATTCCCCTGACCGATGCGCGGCAGGCGAGACAATACGTCCCGGCTGTATACGGGGTGTTCGGCGTGTTTTACAACGGTAAGCTGATTACCTATCATCCGGTGACTAAACGGGAATTCCACAAGTTGATTTCCCCGCATCTCTCTTGAACCTGGACCAAATATTCCAATTTCAAAGTCGGATGGGCCGCACATGTGGGAAAGCATTCCGAAACCCTGGCAGCTTGCGTTTGCGGAAGCATGGGAGGCTTACTGCGCCGGTTCCATCCCCATCGGGGCCGTGCTTGCCGACGCGTCCGGCGAGATCATCTGCCGCGGCCGCAACCGGATCCACGACCGGTCCGCGCCGGCCGGACGAATTGTGCGAACAAACTGGCCCATGCCGAGCTGAACGTCCTGCTTCAGGTCGGCATCGGCGAAGCCCAAAAGCTCCCGGAATGCACGCTATCCACGACGACCGAACCGGGTGTGCTCTGCTTCGGCGCCATCGTCATGGCGGGGGTCCGCCGGGTTCGCTATGCGACTGCGGACACCCTGGCGGGCGGAGCCGATTTGAATCGGGCAGGCAACCGGTTCGTGCGTCCCGCAAGATCGACATGCGATGTGAGCACGGGTTCCTGGCCGTCATCCAGAAAGTGCTGCGCACGGACTATTTGCTCGGGCTGCAGGACAAAGAACTGGCGGAGCGGCTTCTGGTCTACGAAATCGCCGAATATCCGGACGCGGTGGAACATTGACGACGAACTCTCCCGGGAGATCGGGCACATCGCCTGAAAAAGTGACGTCGCATTGAATACGGAAAAGCATCTCATCCCGGTCTTGCTGGCGCTGACTCGTGCTCGACAGGAAAATATTCCAATTTGAGAAGATATACGAAAACTCGATTTGATGATCAACAATGAGCTGCAGGAGGTCAACTTCCATATTGATTTGAGGAAAGTTTACTTCCATCTTGCCAGTGATCATCGCAGCCTTTTACAATAAGGTGAGCGAATCATCTCCGTGGCACGCCGCTCATGTCCCTCATCATTCAAAAAACCGGACCTAATTCCCTTTGCCCGGGAATTAGGTCTCATGTTCTTATGGGAGGCCATCATGGATCAGGACGGCTCAAAATTGTGGACCAAAGAATTTGCGATCCTGTTCGCCATTCAATTCTGCGTGGCTTTTATGTTTTTTCTGCTCATCGTGACCATGGCTTCCATTACGATCGATCAATACCGGGCGTCCGAGAGTCTGGCCGGTCTCGTCTCGGGAATCTATATCCTGGGGGCTCTGGTTGCCCGGTTGATCGTCGGCCGGTTCGTGGATTCGCTCGACCCCAAAAAAATCCTGCTGGCCGGCCTGGCGCTTATGACGCTTGACATGCTTTTTTATTTTCCGCGGTGGGGGATTTCCTTCCTGCTGGTTAACCGCTTGTTTCACGGGATGACGGTGGGCGTGGCGCTCACGGTCACCGGGGCGGTCGTTTCCCGGCTTCTTCCCGAGTCGCGAAAGGGAGAGGGGATCGGGTATTTCAGCCTGAGCGGCGTATTGGGCTCGGCCTTCGGGCCTTTCATCGGGCTCTATTTGATGCAGCATGCGGATTACAACCTGATTTACGGATTGTGTTTTGCGTTGGGCGTGATTTCTTTGGTTTGCGGAATCTTGCTGCGCCTGCCGGAGGCGGAGAGTCCGGACAAGCCGCAGGTTTCGGCGGGATTCAGGCTGTCCGATTATATCGAGCCGAACGTTTTGCCCCTTGGCGTTGTGGTGTTCGGGATTGCCCTGGGTTGGTCCAGCGTGCTTTCGTTTATCAATCTGTACGCGTCGGAAACCAATCTGGTGAATGCGGCCAGTTTCTTTTTCATGGTCTATTCGGTGTCCGTGATTGCCTCGCGTCCCGTCACGGGCCGCATCATGGATGCGCGGGGAGCCAATGTCGTGATCTATCCCGCTTTTGTGCTTTACGCGGCGGGCTTGCTCCTGTTCGGGACGGCCCGTTCGGGTGCGGTATTGCTGCTGGCGGGGCTGCTTCTGGGGCTGGGTTTCGGGAACCTGCAGAGCATTGCCAACACCATTGCGGTGAAATCCGCGCCTCAACACCGCATGGGACGCGCCGTATCGACGTTTTTCGTGACCATGGAGGCGGGAATGGGAATCGGTCCGTATCTGCTCGGCTTTCTCATTCCGATCCTTGGGTTCAGGAATCTGTATGTCATCCTTGCGATCCTGATGCTGGCCATCAGCGGGCTTTATCATGTGCTGCACGGCAGGAAGGAGACGCGGGGCAGGATGGCGATCCGGGGCGGGAAGGGCGAAAAAGCGGTCTCGGTGGATTAAAGCGACGATTCGGAAGTTGAACCCGTCAAAATTTCAAGACAGACACGGACGCGGGCCGCCAGGAAACAGTCGAAACCGCCCCCGCTCCCGAGGTCCAGCACGATTTCGCCGGGTTTGAGCCCCGCGATCGCCAGCGGGTTGCCGCAGCCGAGGCCCAGGTTGGAACCTTCGGGGGCCCCGGACCATTCTTCCGCCGGGTACCCAAGCCCATGCGAAAACTCCGCGGACGGGGCGCAGCAGGCGGAAGACGTCCGGCAACCGGCCCCGGCATCCCCTTCGAGCAGGGCGATTTGCCTGTACCGGTTTCGCACATGCTGGCGGATCCGCTCTTTGGCGGGATCGCTCATGGCAAACATTCCCTTCGGTTCATTATTTGCAAATTGCAAGTATATAACCTAACAAATTGTGGCTTCCCGCATTCACCGGCAACAATACCCCGATTTCTCCATGCACGCGTGCAGCAGCTTGAGCGAACGAATCACGGTTTCTTGTTCAAATTCGTTCATATGGGAGAAAATGCGCCGCAAATACCCGAGCGCCTGCCGCTCGATCGCCGCCGCGGCCGCCATTCCTTCTTCCGTCAGTTCCAGCTCATGAACTCTTCGGTCCCGGGCGGAAGGGGTTTTTTTCACGAGCCGTTTCCGGACCAGCGATTGAATCTGCCGGCTGAACGTGGCGATGTCCATTCCCAGCGCGTCCGCCGCCTCTTGCATGGACGGGCGATCCCGGCGGCCGATCTCGTAAAGGATGTGGCTTTGCGTCAGGGAGATGTCCTTCCCGCCGGCCGAACAGCAATGTTTGTCCAGGATCCCGAGGCGCCGGACGATCGATTGGAGCACGTGACGGACTTCTTCCATCGGGCCTTCCTCCTTCCCTCATGATACGTCAAATTATTTGCAATATGCAACTATTAATGTTGTCCTGTTTTTTTGTCGCTCCTCCCTGATCGTGGTATAACTGTTGTTAAAAAGGGGGGAAGACCGTGGAGGATCAAACGACTCGTTCGAACGCCGAAAACGGCCCCATCGGAAACGGCCCGAAGGATGACGCCGAAGCGACGATCCGCAGTCTGAGGCGGCAGGTGCGGGCGCTGCGGCTGATCCTCACGGTTCTTGCCTTCATCGCGGCGATGGGTTCGACGATGCTGGCGAACAGCCTCGGGTTCATCCTGTGGTTCGCTGTACTTGGCGGGGTCGTGTTCCATTTCTATCGGAACATGTGGCTGGTGCTGCTTCTATCCTTTGTCCCGGTGTTTGTGTGGGGGATCGCGGATCAGGCCGGCAACCCCGGGGAACTCGGGATCGCCGGCGTGCTGCCGGGTTCGCTGGCATTGGCCGGCATCCACACCGTGTTTGCCGTCGCCGGCATGGCGATCGCCTGGCTGGCCGGCTTCCGCAAGATTTCCCTCCGCGTGCTGTCCGCCGCGCTGGCCGTCGGCGTTCTCATTTTCTACGACGGGTTCAACGGCAACCCGGTCAGCAAATGGCTGGCGGAACAAACGGTGCGCTCCTACCTGGCGAAAACGTACCCCGATCGAGAACTGGTCATCAGGGACGGCGGCTACAATTTCAAATTCTCTTCCTACGAGTTCCGGGTGGTGGCCGTCGGCACCCAAGGCGAGGACGGACAGCCCAAGGAATATTGGTTCCGGGTGCGCGGCGCGATCCCGAAACTGGCCTACGACCCCATATCGGAACAGAATTCGTAATGAGCATGATCCCCCATTTTCGGGATGATGAAGAAGCTGCCGCCATGGAAACGGAAGTGGTCACATGACAAGGCAGGGGCGTTCAACCCCTGCCTTGTGTGTTTTCCAGCCTGATATGCTTCTTATGCCTTCGCCTGCGCCGCCGCGTGGGCGCCGGCCCGCCGGCCGGAGAACACGCCGTCCGCCAGGGACAGTCCGCTGATGTAGCCGTTGGAGCAGATCCCCACCGCCGTGCGGCCCGCCGCGTACAGCCCGGGGATCGTCTCGCCGTTTTCCTTTTTCACCAGTCCGGTGTCTTCGTCGACCACGAGGCCGCCCAGCGTCAGTCCCGGCGTCGGGAACGCCGCGGAATTTTTCACCGAAATATCGATGACATAAAACGGCCCCGTTTCGATCGGGCTGCACAGGTCTTCCGCCTTGTGGAAGGGATCGCCGTTTCCGGACTTGATGCCTTCGTTGTAGGCCCGGATGGTTTCCAGCATGGCGTCCGCCGGAACGTCGATCCTGCGCGCGAGCTCCTCCAGGGACCCCGCTTTCTTGTGCCCCAGGGTGAACAAATAGTAGAGCTGCAACCTCTGGAAGATCTGCGTCTGCGTTTTCAGCTGTTCCCTGGCTTTTTTCCACTGGTTCGAGTCGAGAATGAGGAAGCCCCGGGCGCCGTGTTCCGTCACCATGATGTGGGTGAAGGTGGCGCCGTACAGGTCCTCGTTGGCGATGCGGCGGCCGCTCGGCCCGATCGCCACGCCTTCGGTAAACGCCGTCGGCGGCGAAAGGAAGCGCCAGCCCGTCATGTGGTGCATATACCGGGTCATGCCGCCGGCCGACACCCCCAGCATGATGCCGGCCCCGTCGTCCCCGGCGGTGCCGAGGGGCGAGATGTCCCGGTAGCCGCCGGCATGCTCTTCCATCATGTTCGGATTGTAGACGAAACCCCCGGCCGACAGGATGACGCCGCCCGCGGCCCGGGCTTCCGCCTCCTGCGCGTGGGCCTGCCAGAGGCGTTCGGCCTGGGCGTCGAATTTGGCGCCGTATTTCGGGAACCAGTTGCCGAGCTTGCCGCTCCGCTGCACCAGCCTGCGGTGACGGGCCACGACCGAGGGGTCCCGCACCGTCCGGTAACGGACGCCGACCACGGCGCCGTTTTCCATGATGAGTTCATGTACCCGGCTCAGGGGACGAAGCTCCACGCCTTTCTCAAAGGCGGTGCGCATGAGGCGCTTCATGAGCTCCTTGCCGGAATTCAGGCCCTTCGCCACCTGGCGGTGGCCCCGCGGCGCGGGTTCGGCGTGCTCGATATACGGCCAGGCCTTCTCGTTTCCGGAATAATAGAGGTAATGGGGATCGGTGGGGTAGGACGTTTTGAAAGGACAGACCGTTCCGCGGAATTCGGCTCCGTTGCCGATCAGCCACTCGATCATGGCCGGGCTCGTCTCGCAGAACCGCATGAGCGTCCGGTCGGAAACGATGCCCTTCACTTCCTGCTTCAGGTAGTTGAACATGTTCTCCGGCGTGTCGCGGACACCGGCTTCCTTCTGGATGCGCGTGCCGCCCCCGGCGTAGACGACGCCGCCCGACAGCGCGCTCGCTCCGCCGCCGTGGCTGCGGTCCAGCACCAGCACTTTGGCGCCCGCGTCCGCCGCCTCGATGGCGGCGCAGACTCCGGCGATTCCGAAACCGACAATGATGACATCCGCTTTTTCCGTCACGACACAACCCTGCCTTTCCCAAGATGTCGTTTGATGTATGCGCTTTCATAAATCTATTCTATCACAGGATTTCGGTCTCGTCACGCCGCGGAAACCGGATGATATAATTAAGGTTGTGGTTTCGCATTCCAGTACCGGACATCCCAGGGGTCGACACCATGAGTTCTCCGCTGACAGCCTACATCGCCCTCACAAGCCTGTCTGGCGCCATCAACCTGCTTCTTTTCCTGTACGTGTTTCCGAAACGGAAAAGCTACGGAAGCATCTCGACGTTCTTCCTGCTGGGCGTGGCGGCCAAGATCATCTACTGCTTCGGCTACGCGTTCAATCTGGCGGCGTCTGCCACACTGGCCGAGATGCGTTTCTGGAACATCGTGCAGTACTTTGGCATTTTGTTCGCTCCGCCCTTCGGGCTGCTGTTCGTTCTGCAATATCTGGGGTTCCGGGTCACGCGGCGGGAAATCGCCGGCCTGCTGGCGATCTCCGTCGCCATTCTGCTCAGCAACATGACCAACGACTGGCACCATCTGCATTACAGGACATACCGGGTCCATGAAACGCTCGGAGCCCCGTTTTTCCACATCGAGATCGGACCCACTTACATCATCATGATTTGGTACCTGTATCTCTGCATGCTGGGCAGCATCGTGCTGGTCCTTTCGCGCTGGCGGCATGCGGTTCCGCGGGTCCGCCGTCATTTGCTTGCGCTCGCGTTCGCGAATCTGATCCCGATGACGACCAACATCCTGTACCTGAGCGGCGTCACGCCGGAGGGAATCGATCCCGTGCCGATGGTGGTCGGCTTATCGTCCGTGCTCATCATGTGGGCGATCGAATCGTCCCGGATGCTCACCGTCTTTCCGGTGGCGATGGACGCCGTTTTTTACAGCATCGGAGACGGCGTTGTCGTGCTGGACAGGTCGGGCCGGCTGGTGGAATTCAACGAAAGCTGCCGGCGCATGTTCGGCGGACTGGACCGGTCGATGATCGGACAACCGATGGAGAGGGTCTGGTCCGCGATGTTCGGCCCGCGGCCGCCCGCGCCGGATTTGGGAGCGGGTGCGCAGCAGCTGGAGGTGCCGACGGGGGAAGGCGGCGGACGCACCTATCTCGTGCGGATCTCGCCGCTGAAGAAGCACCGGAAAACCGCCTCGCCGGGAACGGTCATGATCATCTCCGACATCACGGAAACGAAGCGCATGCAGCGGCAGCTGGAGCGGCACGCGTATTACGACGACCTCACCGGCATCTACAACCGCAGGGCGTTCCTCGAGTATTGTGAAGCGGAATTCGAGAAGGCGAGGGAAGCGTCGGGCCCGTTTACGGTCATCCTGTTTGACATCGACTATTTCAAGCGGATCAACGACACCCACGGCCACCAGACGGGCGACCGGGTGCTCGTGCACGTGGCCGGCATCACCCGGCGCTGCCTCGGGGAGGACATGCTGCTGGCGCGGTACGGCGGGGAGGAATTCGTGCTGGCCCTGCCGGGCAAGGGGGTTTCGGACGGGAAAGCATTCGCCGAAACGCTGCGCCGGCAAATCGAGTCCCAGCCGCTTGTGGTGAACGGTCAGGAGGTGGCCATCACGTCCAGTTTCGGGATCGCCGGCGCTTCATGGCAACCGGGCGAGTCCCTGCAGCATGTGCTGCACTGCGCCGACAAGGCGCTTTATGAAGCGAAACGCGGCGGCCGCAACCAGGTCAGCGTGCACGACAACCCCCGGGAATGAGAAGGCGGGCCCTATTTCCGGCCCGCCATTTTTTCGTAATATCGCCGATGCAGTTCGCGCACTTCTTCCGCAAACTCCGGCGCCGGACCGTCGACGATGGCGTCGCGGATGATTTCCTGAATCGGAATCGGGCGAACGCGCGGCAGCTCGACGCCCATCTCGCGCCGCCACTCGGTCAGCTGCGCCGAAGACACCGCGTACACGATGCGTCCCAGGCCCACATGGCCGTGCGCCGCCGCGCACATCGGGCAATGCTCGCCGGAAGTGTACACCGTCGCCAGTCTGCGCTCTTCCGGGGAAAGGTGATTTGCCGCCCAGCGCGCAATTTCGAATTCCGGATGCCGGGTGTTGTCGCCGCCGGACACGCGGTTGTGGTCTTCAAACAGCACCCGGCCGTCTTCCGACACCAACACCGAGCCGAACGGCTGGTCGCCGGACTCCAGAGCCTTTCTTGCCAATTCGACGCACCGCCGCAGATATTCGAGATCCTGTTCCGAAATCATGGCCATCCCCCCTCTTTACAGATTAACATGAAAAACGAGAATTGTGGGCGGGAAGTGACGGCATGCTCGGAGGGACGATATGCGCGGCCGCCGGGCGGCGTCAGTCGAAACCGGGCTCGGCGGCGACTTCCCGGCATTCCATCCGGCGCGCGGCGTGCCGTTCATGGGCTTCGTTCCCTGCTTTGAGGCATGCGGATTCGTGAAGGACGGCACGGCGGGAAGCCGCCGGCACGTCATGCGGCTGAAACGGGACGGGACGGAGGAAGGCCCATGAACCGGATCGGAAGAAGGAACCCGCCGGCGCGGCCACGATCGTCTGCCTGGCGTCAAGAGCCTGCCGCAGGCGGGTTTTCAGCCGTTGTTTCTCTTCTTGATCGTCAATTGATGATTTTGCATGAAATGGTGGAGTTCTTCGCCGCCGGGAACTTCCTTTTGGCAGGTATTGCAATAGGGTACTACATCAAGGTTTGATTTTATTTTTTCAAACATTTCTTCCAGATTTCCGCCGGTGATCTGGTCCAACTCGCGGTCCTCCAGCCGGCGGGCTTCCGATTCGGATTGATGGGGATTTTCTTTTCTTTGTCCATTCCGGGTTCCTCCCTTAACCTTATTGCGCTTTCATCATATCATGCCAGTTGTAAATTCAAATTAAGGAAAATTAAAGAACGCTTAAAATTTTAATCGACTTTATTCTCCGATTGGGCGTCCAACCATCTGCAGCGTCGCGTCCGACGGTTGATCAGCGGGATAACTTCAAAACCGGCCCCAAAAGTGTTAACAACTGTTTGATCGGTTTGTCATCTGAAAAGCTCTTCATGATACAAGTGCCGAACCGGAACGGAATCGGACCGCAAAAAAATTTCGTTCTCCTGTAGCAAAATCGCGTCCCGGCACGTCTATAAGGGCGACGGGGGTGGTGAAATGGAACGGCCGGCCGGCCAAGTCGACCGGAACGACAGGGTCGACTATCCCGCGGACCCCTCCGCCGCGCTCGAAATCATGATGGAACGCCACGGCAACGACGTGCTGCGGACCGCTTTTTTCTATCTGGGCGACCGGCATCTTGCCGAAGACGTCAGCCAGGAGGTCTTTCTGCGCGCCTACCGGCACTGGACGTCGTTTCGGGGGGACGGCAGCGTCAAGGCGTGGCTGGCAAAAATCACGGTGCACCTGTGCCGCGATCGGCTGAGGCTGAAGAGCGCCTCCGAGGTCCCCGCCGATCCCGCCCTGCTGAGGCAAGACGCCGGCCGCGCCGCCGGGCGCGGCGCCGAGGAAGAAGCGATGCGCCGTCTCGGCCGGGCCGGGCTGCTCCGGCATCTCGCGGCACTTCCGCCCCATTACCATGAAGCGTTGTATCTCTACTATTATCTGGATCTCAGCACGAAGGAAATCGCGGAAGCCACCGGCGCCCCGGAAGGAACGGTGCGGGGCCGGCTGAGCCGGGCGCGGGAACTCCTGGCGGAACGCCTGCAAAGGGAGGAACGGACCTCATGACGCGATCGGACCGGGAGCTTGCCCGAAGATTCAAGGAAGAAGCGGATGAGTTCTGGTTTCGGGACGTTCGGTTTGACGATGCGTTGAAGCAAAAGGTGCGGGACCGGATCGGGAAAGAACGCGCGGCGGGCGCAAGGAGCATGCGGGTCCGGAAAACGGCGCTGGGGGCGCTGGCGTTGGCGTCCGCGGCGGCGCTCCTGCTCGTCATCGTTCCGCAGGTGTCTCCCGACCGGCAGCCCGCATCGACCGTCATCCTGTCCGGCGCGGGCGGGCCGGGACCGTCGCCCGCCGGAGGGGCCGGCGACGTCCTCGTCATGGAAGGCGCGACGACGCCCGCGCCTTTCGCCGGGGGGATGCCTTCCGAAGGGCCCGCCGTGCGGGAAGGCGTGTCGTGGACGCCGCTGTCCGCGGAAGAGGCGGCGGAAGCCTTCGGGCCCGGTCTCGCGATGCCCGGCTGGCTGCCGGACGGGTTCTCGCTCAGGCAAATCGGAGCCTTCGGCGAACGGGAAGGCGAAGTCTTCGCCGTCACGCTGATGTACATGTCGGAAGACAGGACGTTTTGGCTGACGCTGCGGAAGGCCGGGCGGCCGGAATTTTTCCCCGCCTGGCAAACGGTGGATATCAATGGCGCCGTCGGGTATCTGAACGCCGCCCCGCCGGCGGGAGGGATGCCGGCGCCGGCGGAAGCCGGAACGGACGGCGCCCCGCCCGGAGCGCCGCCCACAGAGGCGCAAGGCACGGTCCCGGCAAGCGCGCCGGAAGCGCCGGCGGCGCCCTGGCCGGCCGCCGAACTGCACTGGTTCGCGGGCGGCGTCCAATATGAGCTGCAAGGCGCGATCACCGGAGAAGAAGCGGTGAAGATCGCCCGTTCGATCCCGTTGGCAACGGAGGAAAATTGAATCGAAAGCTGCAGGGAGGTCATCGACATGAGGAACCATCGTTGGATCAAATCCGTCGGCGCGCTGCTGATCGCGGGGTGCGTCACCGCCTTCGGAACCGCCGCCGCCATGGCCGCGCCGGACGAAAGCGCAAGCGTAAGCCGCGGACAGGGCTACGGCGTGACGGTGGTGGACCGCGCCGAACCCGTCACCGGGTCCGTCCCGGGCATCGATCCCGCCGTGCTCGCCAAGCAGCGGGAAATCGACGCCTACGTGTTCGGAACGGAAGGCAGTAAAGAGCTGGCCGGGCGCGGATTCAAGGCGACGCACACCGCGCCGTCGGGCGACCGCGTCGAGATCGGCATCCTGCCCTACGAGGAAAGCCATGCGGAGTTTCTGTACGAAAAATTCGGCCGCGATCAGATCGTGGTGGTGGAAGGCTTTGAAGCGGTGGCGATGGAGGGGCCGATGACCATCCTTCCCGCGCCGGCGCCGGGGGCGCAGGGAGGCGCCGAACCGGCCTACCCCGGCGGAACGGCTCCGTCGGCCGGAGGAGGGGCGTCCGGTTCCGGCGGCGCGGCTGCGCCGGGCGCAGTCCCTGCCTTGCCCGAACCCGTCGCGCCCGGCGACGGCGGCAACCAGGCGGGTCCGATCGCCGATCCGGACCGGCCGGTGAGCGCCGTTCCCGGCGGCCCGGCCGTCGATTTGCCGGCGTTTTCCGGACCCGGCGCCGGCGATGCGGCGGGGGCGGCGGAGGCCGTGCCGCTCTCCGCTGAGCCCATCGCCAAGGTCTCGTCGCCGTGGACGTCGCCGTACCTTTACGCGGCGATTGCGGCCGCGGCGCTGGTGCTGGCTCTCGCCTTGCTTGCGGCGCGGCGCAAGCGCCTCGCGGCGAAAAGCGAATAAAAGAACGGGCGCCGGTCCTTTGCGGGCCGGCGCTTCCGGTATAAAAATACGAAAGCGCAATTATTGCCAATATTGGCGGCATGGAATTAGCCATACATTTATTGCGGGTTGCGGCAAAGGCTCCGGTGTGTCATTTTTAACAATGAACCGTCCGGTTCCCGCTGGCTGACGTTTTTGTAAAACGCATTCATGAACCCTGGGCACGGAATTCCGGGCTTCGGACCGCCCGCTTCCGGCCGCGGGCTCCGGATGTTCCGTTTCCCCGGGGGCGTCAAAGGAGTGCGGCCATCGTGTGGAGATGGATTCATCTCGCGTTGTTCGTTGCCGTGACGGTATACGCCGTCTATCTTTTCGTCCATGTGGTGTATACGCGGTACCTGTTCATGAGGCTGGGGAAGCCGTCGCAGGATCCCCCGAACCGGCGGGAGCGGATCCGCGCCGTCCTCGTCAACGTGTTCGGGCAGCGGAAGCTGTTCAAGGACGCCAAAAGCGGCGTTTTTCACTTTATTTTGTTTTACAGCTTTTTCATCATCCAGGCCGGCCTCATCGAACTGATCGGCAAAGGATTCGTCCGCGGGTACGAATATCCGCTCGGCGCGGGGCACAAGGTGTTCAGCCTCGTGCAGGAATGGACCGTGTTTCTGATGCTGCTGGCGGTTCTTTACGCCGCGTACCGCAGGTACGGGGAGAAGCTGACGCGTCTGCAGTGGAAACGGGACGGCAAGGCGGCGTTCGTGTACATCGCCCTCACCGTGCTGACCGTCTCGATCTTCCTCGCGCTCGGTTTCGAGAGGGTGATGCTGGCCCGGGAGCCGGATTTCGTCCACGCGCCTTTTTCCGGCGTCGTGACGGCGCTGTTTGCGGGAATCGGCGAGACGGCCGGCGCCGTGCTGTTCTACGTCTTCTGGTGGGTGCACATGCTCACCGTGTACTCCTTCATGGTGTTCGTGCCGCAATCCAAGCAGGCGCACGAGTTGTTTGCGATTTTCAACGTGTTCTTCAAAAAGCCGGAACCCGCCGGACGCCTGCGCAAAATCGACTTTGAAGACGAGGGCGCGGAGGAGTTGGGCGTCGGGAAGATCGAGGATTTCACCCGCCGCCAGCTCATCGACCTGTACGCCTGCGTCGAATGCGGCCGCTGCACGGCCATGTGCCCGGCGACGGGAAGCGGGAAGACGCTGTCGCCCATGCATCTCATCCTCAAACTCCGGGATCACCTGACGGAGAAAGGCGCGGCTGTCACTTCCCGCACGCCGTGGATGCCCGCCTTCGCCATGGCGAACGCGGCGGCCAACCGGATCGCGCTCGGACAAGCCCGGCCGGCCGAGAACATGATCGGCGACGTCATCACCGAGGATGAGCTGTGGGCCTGCACCACCTGCCGCAACTGCGAAGACCAGTGCCCGGTGATGAACGAACACGTGGACAAGATCGTCGACATGCGCCGCTACCTGGTGCTCACCCAGGGGAGCATGCCCTCCGACGCGGCCCGGGCCCTGCAGAACATCGAACGGCAGTTCAACCCGTGGGGCCTGAATCGCAACGACCGCGTCAAGTGGCGCGAGGGCATGGAGGACATCGTCAAAACCGTACAGGAAAAACCGGATTTCGAATTTCTGTTTTGGGTCGGATCGATGGGGTCCTTCGACAACCGGGCGCAGAAGGTGGCGCGGTCCTTCGCCCGCCTCATGCACCGGGCCGGCGTCAGCTTCGCGATCCTGGGCAACGAGGAGCGAAGCTCCGGCGACACCGCGCGGCGCCTCGGGAACGAGTACCTGTTTCAGGAGCTGTGCCTGCAGAACATCGAGATTTTCCGAAAATACAACGTCAAAAAAATCGTCACCATCGACCCGCACGCTTTCAACACCTTCAAGAACGAGTATCCCGAATTCGGCTTCGAGGCCGAGGTGCTGCACCATACGCAGCTGCTCGCCGACCTGGTGCGGAGCGGGCGCCTGAAGCCCGCGAAAGAAGTCCGCGAGCGGGTCGCGTACCACGATTCCTGCTATCTCGGCCGCTACAACAACATTTACGACGCGCCGCGGGACATCCTGCGCGAAATTCCCGGCGTGGAACTTAAGGAGATGCGGCGCAACCGGGAAAACGCCCTTTGCTGCGGCGCGGGAGGCGGCAGGATGTGGATCGAGGAGCGCGAGGGCAGGCGCATGAACGCGGTCCGGACGGAAATGGCGCTCGAGACCGGTCCCACCGTCATCGGCAGCAACTGCCCGTATTGCCTGACCATGCTGACGGACGGCACGAAGGCGCTGGGCGCCGAAGACCGGGTGGCCGCCCTCGACGTCGCCGAAATTCTGGAGCGTTCGCTGGACTGAAGCGTGCCGTGCGGTTTGCATGCTTTCCTTGCGGTTTCTCCGGGGCGGCGGCCTTGCCACGGCTTCGCGGACCGGCTTGTTCCGCGGAATGGCCGGCCGCCCTGTTTTTTCAATTTTTTCGGAATGGCGGAGGGTCATATGGAAAAAAGGATATCTCGCGTCACGTTGACCCTGGAGCGCAGTCCCTGGGACGTCAACATGTATCTGCTGGATGACGGAGACAGCCTGACGCTCGTCGACGCCGGCTACCGGCCGGAGGAAAGCCTGCCGCTGCTCCGGAAGGCCCTCGACGATCTGGGATACGGTCCCGAGCGGATCGACCGCATCCTGGTCACCCACCACCATCACGACCATACCAGCCTCATCAGGCATCTGACGGAACGCCGGAAAATTCCCGTCTACATCCATCCGTCGGGCATTCCGCATGTGCTACGCGATGAGCGGGTGTTCCGGATGCGTCTGGAGTTCCGCAGGCGGCTGTACCGCGAATCCGGCTGCGGCGACGCGGGGGAGCCGCATCTGGAGGCCTTTCGGGCCCAATGGGAAGCCTCCAGGGAGCTTGCGCCCCCGGAGGACTGCATCGTGCCGATCCGCGAAGGCGACCGGATTCCCGGACTGGAATCGGTGCGGATTCTGGAGACGCCGGGGCATTCCTTTGACAGCGTGGTGTTTTACGATCCGCGTGAACGGTGGCTGTTCGCCGGCGATCTTCTGATCCGGGACATCTCCACCAACGCTTTGGTGGAACCGGATGACGAAGGCCGGCGCAGGCCGGTGTGGGAGATCTACCGGCGTTCGCTGCGGCGGGCGGCGGAGCTCGAAGCCGAAGTGGTTTACAGCGGACACGGCGAGCCGTTCTCGGGCCACCGGGAGCTCATCGAACACCGCCTGAAGCGGATGATCGAAAAATCCGACCGTGTGGCGGACTTGCTGGCCGGGCGGCCGATGAGCCCCTACGAAGTGGCCCGTGCGATTTATGCGAAGGCGCTGCAAAACGAGTTTCACCTGGTCATGTCGGAAGTGAACGGCATGCTGGATTTCCTCGAAGCGGCGGGGAAAGTGTCGAAAAGGATGGAGAACGGCGTGTGGATTTACGCTGCGAATCGGTGATCGTAGCCGTCGAGGGCGCTTCCCCCGAAGAGCTGAACGAGATGCTGCGGGAGCGTCGTCCCAAGTACGCTCTTACCTGGTGGTCTTGGACTACATTTCGATTTGCCTTCCCTTTATGGAGAAGCTGCCGCAGGAAATCGGGATGACCACGGCGCTGGTCCAACGGGTCGGGGACGACCGGCTGACCTTCGTGGCCAAGGCGGAAAAGGACGACTTCGGCATACACGTCGCCATCGGGCGGCATTTCCACATCACCGACGGCGCCTTCGGCCAATGTTTCCTCGCCCGGAAGAACGGAAACGCGCCATGGGGGAACTGGACCGGGTCCGCGACAGGGGGTACGCCGTTTCGTACGAAGGACTGTTCAAGGGGATCATCGGGGCGGCGGCGCCCATCTTCATGGACCAGGACAAAATGGAAATGTGCATCAATGCCATCGGCATGACGGCGGATTGCACGAAGGAAGAGCTGGAAACCCGGATCGGCCCGCTGGTGAAGCGGTATGCCGATGCCATCACGGAAGCGCTGACCCGCATCTGAGCATGCGCGGGTGAACGGCGGCGTGCCCGCAGGCGGCAATGTTACCGCAGGCGGCAGACACGCCGCCGTTGTTTTATTTCGCGGAAGGATGCGGAGAGCCGGAGGAACGGACAGGAAAGGGCGGAATAAAACAGCACGCGAGGGAAATAATCCACAATGCGGACGGCTCGACCCTTGCCTGCGGGAGGCGGGACGGCGGACAGGAGGGGAAGCGAAGCCGGACCGGGCCGAAGAACGGGGAGCCGAACGGGAAATCCGCGCCGGACATGACCGGGAAACCCGAACCGGACAGACGGAGGACCGGAGGGAAGCCATGGCATACACGAAAAGGCGGGACGAAAACAAGGGACAAAAGGCGGAAGCGGAATTGCTGGCACGAATCAAGGCGCTGCTGGGCTCGCCGCCGGATCTGGTCTGCCATTCGGTATGTCCGGAGAAAGCGGCGGAACCCGTCCTGTGCCTGTACCTGGAAACGATGGTGAACCGGACGGACATCGACGGGTACATCCTGTCCGCATTGCGGAAAGGCGAGTTCTCGGAAAGGGAACCGTCCGGCGCGGAGGACAACGCCTTCGTGCAGGAACTTCCGGAGGACCTGGGCGCGGAGGAACTGGCCCGCCGCTCGGCGGACGGCCTGGTCAAAGGTTATTGCGTCCTGATTGACTCATCCGGCGGCGTCCGTCTGGTCCGCATCACCGACCCGAAGCAGCGCCAGGTGGATACGCCGGTGGCCGAGGTCAGCATCCGCGGCCCCAACGAGGGGTTTTCGGAGAGCATCTCCACCAGCATCGGGCTGATCCGCAAACGGATCGGAACGCCGCAGCTGCGCTTCGAAAGCATGCAGATCGGCCGGGTTACCCGCACCACCGTGGTGCTGGCGTACATCGAAGGCATCGCCCCGGACGAACTCGTCCGGGAAATGCGGCGCCGGCTCCGGGCCATCCGGACGGACGGTGTGCTGGAGAGCGCCTATATCGAGGAATTCATTCAGGACAGCGCGCTGTCTCCCTTTCCGACGCTGCTCAGCACCCAGCGTCCCGACGTGGTGGCGGCGCATCTCCTGGACGGCAAGGCGGCCGTGCTGGTGGACGGCGCCGCGGACGCGCTGGTCGCACCGATTACGTTTTTCGAACTGTTCAACTCCCCGGAGGACTACTACCAGCGGGCGGATATCGCCACGTTCATCCGGTGGATCCGCCTTCTGTCTTTTTTTATCGCCGTGTTTGTCCCTTCCCTGTATGTGGCCGCGACCACCTTCCATCAGGAAATGATCCCGGGGACGCTGCTCCTCAGCCTGTCCGCGCAACGGGAAGGGGTGCCGCTGCCCGCCTTCGGCGAGGTGCTGATGATGGAGCTCATCTTCGAGATCATCCGGGAAGCGGGCGTCCGCATGCCGCGGGTGGCCGGCCAGGCGCTTTCCATCATCGGCGCCATCGTCCTGGGCCAGGCCGCCGTGGACGCCGGGCTGATCACCGCCGCCATCGTCATTGTGGTGTCCGTGACCGGCATCGCCAATTTTGTCGTGCCCGCCTACAGTTTCGGCATCGCCCAGCGGCTGGTCCGATTCACCTTCATCATCCTGGCCGGCTTCGTGGGATTGTTCGGAATCCTGTGCGGCACGCTGCTGCTCATCGCCCATCTGTCGTCGTTGAAGTCTTTCGGCGTTCCCTATTTATCGCCGGTGGTGCCGTCCTATCCGGCGGACTGGCGGGATGTGCTGTTCCGCGTGCCGAGGCCGCAGATGGGCGCCCTCGCCCCGCAATTCGTCCGGAATTTGAAGAAAAAGGGCAGATGACCGGGTGATCCGCATGAGAGCATGGACCCCCGCCAATCGCATTTCCGAAGACCGCGCCGGAAGCCGGACGGCGGCGCGTTCCGGCTCCGCGCCGGCCTCCGTCCCTCTGGGCTCCGGGCGGCGGGCGGCGGCCTGTCTTGCGCTCGCGCTGGCCGCCGTGCTGCTTGCCTCCTGCTGGGACAAGACGGAACTGAACGAACTGGCCATCGTCACCATGGTCGGGCTGGACGAAGACCCGGATACGGGCCGGAAAACGATTTATTACCAGGTGGTCAATCCTCTCATGGCGGTGACTTCCAGGGGAACGGCCGGCGGGGATCAGGCGCCCGTCTATACCTATGAGGTGAGCGGACGGTCGTATGGCGAAATCCGCGCATCCCTTTACCGGATCCTGCCGCGCAAGCTGTTCATCGCCTACTACCGGGCGGTGGTCGTGTCGGAACGGATGGCACGCCGCGATCTGCGGGATATGGTCAATCTGATCCAGATTCAACCCCAGGGGCGGGCTTCGGTACCCGTCCTGATCGCCCGGGAGCCCATGGACAAGGTGATGTACACCCTGACCCCGCTGGAGATGTACCCCGGCGAATCGGTCAGCCTGAGGCTCAGTCTGCTCAAGGACGAATCGCTGCTGGTGGGCAAGCGGATCGCGGTGCGGGACCTAGTGGAGCGGATGGAGCGGTCGGAGAGCGTCGTGCTGCCCATGCTGGAAACCGTCGGAGAGGCGCCTTCGCCGGAATTTTCCCGCATGACCGGAACCGTCGATGTCCGGAACAGCAACATGCAAATCTCGGGAGGCGCGGTCATCAGGGATTACCGCATGACGGGCACGCTGGACAACCATCTGCTCATCGCCTACAACCTGCTCAAGGGGAACAAGGGATGGTTCATCCGGCAATTCCATGTGGACGGAAAGCCGATCACCCTGACCGGCCGGCTGGTCAGAATCGAACGGTCGCTGGGCGACGCTCCCCGGATTCTGATCAACATCGACCTGGCCCTTCAATTCGCCATTGAACAAATGCCGCGGACCGAGAAGGAAGTTCACAAGCTGGAACGGGAAGTGGCCGCGCAGCTGGAAGAGGAAATGCGGGAGGTGTGCCGGCAGGGGCGAAAACTCGGGCTGACGCTGCCGAACATCCGGAATCTGGAAGACGTCCGGGTCAAGGTGACCGCCCGTCTGGAACACATCAGCGGCATCAACCAAACGTTTTAGGGGGGACGACAATTGGGCGCTACGGTCATCCGGGGCAGCCAGTACTATTTTTTGACCGTCAATTTCTGTCTGGGGACGACGCTGTTTGTGCTCATCCAGTCCCTCGTGCAGGCGGGAGGCCGCGACGCGTGGCTGATCCCTCTCTGGGGCGGAGCCGCCGGGGTGCTGTTTGCCCTCCTGTGGATCTGGCTGTGCCGCCTTTACCCGGGGATGAGCCTGGCGCAGATTGCCCTGTCCGCCCTGGGCCGGCCTCTCGGGACGGCGGTGGCGACGTTGTATTTTCTCTACTTCAGCGTCATTGCCGGATTCGTGCTGCGGAATTTGAGCGATTTTCTGACCGGCACCATCCTGCCGAGGACGCCCGGGCCCGTTTTTCACGTCATGTTTCTGATCGTGGCGAGCTATGCGGCGGCGCATGGGGTGGAGACCATCGCGCGGCTCAACCAGCTGCTCACGCCTTTGCTCGCGTTTCCCTTCTGGTTCGTCATCCTGCTGGCGTCGGTCAACTGGGACTGGACGCGTTTTGCGCCCGCCTTCCGGCCGGAATCGCTCGCCGGCGTGTTCCGGTTCAGCGGCATTTTGGGCTTTCCCTTCCTGGAACCGGTCGCGCTGCTCATGATCTTCCCGTTTGTCGGCGGCAAGACGGGCCGCGCGCTGGTGGCGGGCATCGCCACGGCCGCCGCCTCCATCAGCCTGACGGTGTTTGCCATCATCGGATCGCTGGGGGTGGAACGGTCGGCCAAGCTGACCTATCCCATCTACTCCCTCGTCCAGGAAGTCGCCGTCAACGACGTGTTCATCAACATCCAGTCGGTCATTTCGATCATCCTGCTGACGCTCATTTTCATCAAATTGCAGGTGCTGTATTACGCGGCCTTCGAGACGCTGCGCCAGACGTTCCGGCCCGTGAAGCGCTGGCCCCTCCTGCTTGGCGTTTCGATGGTCATGGCGGGCATGGCACCGTCCATTTTTGAAAACAGCATCCAGAATTGGGAGTGGAGCAAAAAGTACACGTTCATCCATGACGCGATTTTCGGGCTGGGAATTCCCGCGCTGCTCATCGCCGTCACCCTGATCCGTCTGGCGGCGGGAAATCGCCCCGGGGCGGGGAGAGGCGCGCGGGCCGGCGGGGGTGCGCGATCGGCGGGGAAAGGCGCGCGATCCGGTTCGGGCACGCGTCCGGAGACGGGGGGATGAAGGCGTGCTCATGTTCCACCTGTGGTTCTTATTGGTGGTCGGGCCGGTGCTGGTCTACCTCGCGGTCAAAAGGCTGCCTCGGGACGCGGCGCTGTTTTTCGCCCTGTCCGTTCTGTCCTACGTGTTGTGGTACGGCATCGCCCGGGATCGGCCGTTTGTCATCATCCGCCTGATCGAACAGGGAATCGGCGGGGTGATGGCCCTGTTTGGCGCCGCATGAAAACAAGGCGGGCCGGCCCGGGTCGGGCCGGTCCGCCGGAACGCCGGCCCGCCTTTGGGGCCGTCCGGTAACGCAACCGGGGCGGGATGCGGTGTACCCGCGTCCGCGGGCTGGTGGCGCGTCTGCGGCGGATGCGGCGTACCCGCGTCCGCGGGTCAGTGCCGCAGCTCCGGCAGTTCGCGGGGCTCCTCCCCGTCGGCGGACCGTTCCGGCGGCGCGGACAAGCCGTCCTGCCGCCCGGCCGCCGGCTTCCGTTCCGCCGGCATCCGCTCCGCCGCGGCCCATGCCGGCAGACCGGCGTAGTAGGCGTCCTGTTCTTCCGGCGCCACGAAGCCGAGCTCCACGCCGACCGCCCGGGCAAGGAACGGGTCCAGCGCGCACAGGTCCGAGCGGTTCACATGCGACAGGCTTTTTTTGCCGAGGGAATAGCAGACGAGCTTCATCTCCTGGACCGACGCGTTCAGGAAATTGACCAGCTGTTCCGCGCCGCGGTCCGGGTCCAGCCGGTCGGTCATTTTCGCATCGTACACCACCAGGCTGGTCGGCGGTTCGAAGGGAGCCGTCTTGGCCATCTGGTCGCCGACCAGCGCCATGATCGCCGCCGTGCCGATGTAGACCGCGTCCGCGCCCAGGGCCATCGCTTTCAGGCAATCGCCCGGCGTGATGAGCCCGCCGGCGGCGATCAGGCTGACCCGGCCGGCCGCTCCCTTGGCGGCGAGGTGGCGGGAGGCCCGGGAGACGGCGTAAATGGTGGGCAGGCCGAGGTCGTCCTCGAGAATGGGAGCCGCGGCATGCGTGCCGCCTTCCGCGCCGTCGACGGTGACGAAATCGACATCCGCTTCAAGGGCGATGTCCAGCTCCCGTTCCAGGTGGTGGGTGGCGGCGATCTTCAGGCCGACGGGAACGCCGGTTTCCTTTTTCAACCGGCGCACCAGCCGGAAGAAGTCTTCCTTCGTATCGACGCCGGGCAGCCGGGAATGGATGACCGCGTCGGCGCCTTCCGGCAGGCCGAAAACTTTCCGGAATTCGGGGCCGATTTTGTCGGCGGCCGTGCGCTGCGGGCTGGACCCTTGCGCACCCTGGCCGAGCTGGATTTCGATCGCGTCCAGCCGGGAATATTTTTCCCGGTCGTTCAGCCAGCCGCCGCGGTTGTACTGGCCGATAAGCAGGGCGGCTTCGCTGCGTTCCTCTTCCATGAGCCCCGCTTCGCCCGTGTTGGTGGCGGTGCCGGCCCGCGTCGCCGCCCGGGCCAGGGCGATCTTGGCCGTTTTGCTGAGGGCGCCGCCGAAGGACATGCCCGCGATCATGATCGGGATGGCGATGCGGAGGGGCTTGTCCGCCTTCGGGCCGATGGTGACGGCGGTGTCGATGGTTTCGCCGTCCGGCGTGGGAAAGCGGAACAGATGCACGGGGTTGAAAAGCAGCTTGTCCCACGGGGAAAACCGCATGTAACTGCCGAGGGGACGCCCCGGCGGCAGGCCGGTTTTCGTGCGCATGGCGATTTCCGCAAGCTGTACCAGTCCGACCTTCCGGGACGAGGGCACCATCTCGAACAGGTTTTCCGTGTACGGGTCCCGCACCAGCCGTTCAATGGCCTTGTCCATCGCTTCGTTCGCGGCGCTGCGGATAAGGTTGCTGAGCAGTTTTTTGAACATCGGAATCCACCCGCCGGATTGTGTTCTTGTTCAATTACTGGGTCCATTGTTCCCCGGGAGGGGACGGAGCATGCGGGCGGCACGAAACAAGCCCCGGCGGTGCGGACCGCCGGGGCTTGCCTGACTTGCCTTGCGGCAGGATCACGATCCGAGGACGGTGGCGGCTTCCTGGAAGAAGCCGTCCACCGCCTGCTGGACGCTCATGCGGCCGAAGGCCAGCTGCTCCAGGTACTTCTTGTAAAGCGTGAAGACTTCCGCCGCGCCCTGCGGACGGTAGTCCGTGGGCGGCACGTCGGGCGAGATTGCTTCCATGTGGTCGATCGCCTTGATGTCCATGGGATGCAGATTCGGCTTGAGCGCTTCACGAATTTTCGACGAGCCGGGAATCCCGTTTTCCAGGGCGTAGATTTGCTGCGCTTCGACGCTGTTTACGAACCAGCTGATCAGCTTGGCCGCCTCATCCTTGTGCGGCGAGTTCTTGTTGATGACCCAGGAGGGCGCCTGCAGGTTTTCGCCGCTGCGGTATTGCGCGCCGTCCGCGCTCGGCGTGCGCAGGATGGCGATGTCCCGGTCGGTGAGGGAGCGGCTGTAGATCTTGCCGTGGTTGCTCGGCTTGATGTCGATGGCGATGCGCTCTCTCACGAACAGCGAGTTTTCCGCGGGCTGGCCGGTGTTTTCGATGGTGATCTGTGCCGGAACCGTCAGACCCTGTTTGCGGAAGTCCTCCCAGATGGTCCAGAATTCCGCCAGGTCCGCCTTGTCGAAGCCGAGGCTCTTGCCGTCGCTGGTCAGGAACGATTTGCCCTTGGTGCGCACGAAGGATTCGATGTAGTGGTCGTCGAAGCTGCCGTCGATGATCGGATAGACGTCCTTCGGCAGTTTGGCCCGGAGCTCTTGCAGATACTTTGTGAATTCGCCGATCGTGGTGATCTCGGGCAGGCTGAGGCCCGCGTTTTTGATCATCGTTTCGTTGACGATCAGCGAGCTGGCCGTGACGCCCTTCGGCAGCGCGTAGAATACGCCGTTCAGCTTGCCCGCGTTGATGACGGCTTCATCCCAGCCGTCCAGGTCGATCAGGCCGCGGTCCACATAGGGTTGCAGCGGTTCCAGAATGTCCTTGCTTCCGTACTCGCCCCCGTAGAGCAGCACGTGCAGGCTGAAGATGTCGGGCGCGTTGCCCCCGGCGACCTGCGTGGCCAGCTTCGGCCAGTAATCGTTGAAGCTGGTCCATTCGCGGACGGTCTTGATGTGGGGGTTTTGCTTCTCGTACATGTCGAGGATCTCATCGTACAGTTTCGCCCGGTCGGCGTTCCCCCACCAGGAAATCCGCAGTTCGATCGTTTGCTGCTGGGATGGCGATTCCGCGGACGGAGCCGCGCTCGGAGACGCGCTGGCGGCCGGTGACGGGGACGAACCGCCGGACGAGGAAGATCCCCTGCCGCCGCTGCAAGCCGTGAGCACCAGAAGCAGGATGACCAGCAGAATGAAGCCAAACTTTTTCTTCCCATTCATCATCGTCTTCCCTCCATGGTGTCCGATTTTGGATTTCAGCTCGACAGATTTCCTTCGTAGGCGTTTCGGATGATTTTTTCAATGTCGGATGGACGGGTCCATCTCGGATTGACCAGCACGTTGCCGCTGCGCATGGCGTCTTCCACCAGCTTGGGGAGCGCTTTCAAATCCACCCCGAGTTCCCGCAAATTCGACGGAATGTTCAGGGTCCGGTTGAGCTCCGCCACGGCGTGTACGGCGCGCTCTCCCGCTTCGGTCGGAGACAGTCCGTCCACCCGGCAGCCCAGCGCCTCGGCGATGTCCTTCATCTTTTCCGGACAGGCCGGCAGGTTGTACATCATGACGTAGGGCAAAAGCGCCGCGTTGGCGACCCCATGGGGGATGTGGAACACGCCTCCCAGGGTGTGGGAGATGGCGTGCACGTTGCCAAGCCGGGATTGCGAAAACGCCATGCCCGCCATGGCGGAAGCGACCAGCATCTGTTCTCTGCTTTGCAGGTCATTGCCGACGAAATAGGCTTTCCGGATGTTCCCGCCGATCATGCGGACCGCTTCAATGGCGAGCGCCCTGCTGAACGGCGTGGCCGTTTTGGACGTGTACGATTCGATGGCGTGGGTGAGCGCGTCCATTCCGGTGGCGGCGGTCAGTTCCTGCGGCAAATTCTCCGTGAGCGCCGGGTCAAGCAACGCCGCCTTGGGGAAAATGTACGGACTGATCACCGCGGCCTTGAAGCTGGTCTTGAGATTGGTGATGATCGTCGACGCGGTCACCTCGCTGCCCGAACCCGCCGTGGTGGGAATGGCCACCACGGGCAGTCCGGGCCGCGGGATTTTGTTCACCCCCTCGTAATCCAGAATGTGCCCCTTGTTGACGGCCATGATCGCGATGCCTTTGGCCGTGTCAATGCTGCTCCCACCTCCCAGGGCGAGGATATGGTCATGCGGCTGCCGTCCGAGTTGCTCAAGCCCCTCCATCACACTCTCGGCGCTGGGGTCGGGGACGGTTTTGTCGAAGACGTCGTATTTCAGTCCGTGCTCCTCGAGCGAACGGAGGACGGGGCCCAGCAGGCCGGCGTTGCGAATGCCCTGGTCGGTCACGACGAAGACGTTTTTGGCTCCCCAGTTTTTCAGAAACTCCCCGGCCCGTCCGGCGAGACCGGTGCCGCATTCCACAACCGTGGGAATCGAATGGCGGTAATGCATGGTCACAACCATCCCTTTTCGGTCAGCTCACCTGTTCCGCTTCCTTAAGCGCCTCGATCAGCCGTTTGGAAGCGTCGTCCATGTGAAGCTGCATCGCTTTGGCCGCTCTGTCGGGATCCCTTCCGGCCACGGCCTCGTAGATGGCCAGATGGTCCAGGTAGGAGAACGCGGTCTCTCCGGCTTTGTCGATCACACATTTGATCCAGGTGTGCAGCAGGTTGCGGATGCTGGAAAGCATGTTCTTGAGCACGGAGTTTTTGGCCATGTCGCACAGTTTCAAATGGAACTGGACGTCGGCGTCCACGAAGTCGGCCAGGCTGCATTGTTTCATGCGTTCCAGGATTTCCTTCAGTTCCGCAAGTTCGCTCCCCGCCCAACGCCGGGCGGCCAGACGCGCGATGGACACTTCGAGAAGCATCCGGGTTTCCACCAGGTCCATCGTGTTTTTTTCGCCCAGAAGGAGTCCCCATTCGATGCTTTGGATCAGCAGGGAGGAACTTGTATTTTTGACATAGGTGCCGTTGCCCTGCCGCACTTCGAGGATGCCGAGGACCGTGAGCGCCTTGATGGCTTCCCGGATCGCCGACCGTCCGACGCCCAGGGCTTCGGAGAGCTGGCGTTCCGCGGGGATCTTGTCCCCCGGACGGACGTTCCCCGAGAAAATGTAATCCAGAAGGCGTTTCGTCAGCTCGACGACCAGGGAATGGGTTTCAACGGGTTCGAATTTGTAGCCGGAAATCTCCAACTGCGTTCTTCTCCTTCGGCGATGGCGGATGATTCGGGCTACGGGTTCAACCGGTTCAGCGTTTCGTCGGGCTCGAAGCCGAGGGCCTCGTAATGCCGGGCGCGGACTTTCATGTCGGCTTCCAGGATGGCTTTGGCGAACATCAGCACTTCCTCGGCCCTCTCCCGCGGGATGACCAGAACGCCGTCGTCGTCGGCGCATACGACGTCGCCGGGGCGCACCGTCACGCCCGCGCACTGGACCGGGATGTTGACGCCGCCGAACACCATGCGCCCGGACACGTGGCGGAAGGTGCGCTTTGTGCAGAAGACGTTGGCCCCCTGTTTGTTGCACTCGTAGGAGTCACGGCAGCCGCCGTCCACCACGTAGCCCACCACGCCCCGAAGCTTGAAGTCCATGGTGTTTTCGGAGCCGAGCACGCCGCCCGGATAGCCGCCCATGTCAATGACGAGGACCTTGTCGGACATGTCTTCCTGCTTGAGAATCCGGGCGAAGGTGTAGGTGTCGGAGCACCATTCGCCATTCATCTTCATGTACTCTTCCACCGTCTTGCACGGGTGGAACGTGCGTTGCGCGGGAATGAGCTTCACGGTCCAGGCGAATCCCGCGAAGGAAATGCCCGGGCGGAGCGGCCGCATTTCCGGCGACATGGCTCCCACGTCCACCAGTCCGAGGGCGTCCATGCCGTCGGACAGGTCGGCCAGCCGGCATTTGCGGATCTCGCGGATGAGTTCCTGGTCAGTCATGGGCATGACGGATTCCCTCCAAGGTCAAGGATTGGTATTGCACGCGGCTTGCGGTTTGCGGGTCAGGTAGACGACGCCGTGCTCGTCCTTCACCCGATGGATGCCCGGATCCTTGATTTCCGCCAGAATGATTTCCGCCAGGAACAGCACCTCGGTGCCTTCTTCCAGATGGCCGACATAGGTGCCTTTCGCGTCCTGGGCGACGATGTGCAGGTGGGGATCGCCGTCGATCACGTTCCCCGACAGGGAGCCGAGCTCGATCGGGCCGTTGCCTTCCACCGTGATGAATTTGTCGTTGGAGGTCGGTCCCGTGCTGGTGGGCAGATGGTACACCAGCTTGCGCATCGAACCCACCGCTCCGAACAGGACCGCGTTTTTGATGCCTTCCTTCGCCAGGAGATCCCGGATGCTTTCCAGCAGCAGATCTCCCCGCTTCAGATGGATGATCAGCGCCCTTCCGAAACCTTCGCCGATGAACAGTGACGCCATTTGGAACATCCCCCTTTGCTCAACGTGATATCGCGTCATGATGCCGCGCATTTGCTGCGCGGCGAAGTCCCGGGACGCAAATCGAGACTGAATCGGGTCTTGCAGTCAGGACATGAAGTTGATGCTAAACCCGCCGTCCACCACCAGCGTCTGCCCGGTGATGAAGCTGTCGGCGCTCACGAGCGCCCACACCGCGTCGGCCACGTCTTCCGCCGTGGCGGCCCGGCCGAGCAGCGTTCCTTTCGCAAAATTGGTCACATGGGCTTCCTGGCCTTCCACCCAGCGGGTGACCGCCACGCCGGGCGCCACGTTGTTCACCCGGACATGGGGAGCCAGCACCCGTGCGAACGAGCGGGTGATATTGATCGCCGCCGCCTTGGAGGCGGCGTAGGCCAGGCAGCTCCCCGTTCCGGTAAAACCCGCGATCGATGTGATGTTGACGATGCTTCCCCGGTTGCGGATCAGCTCCTTCGAGCAGGCCCGGCTGGTGAAAAAGACGCCCTTCACGTTCACGGCCAGGATGCGGTCCCATATTTCCTCCGTCATCCCTTCCAGATCGACCAGCGGCACGAACGCGGTGTGGCCCGCGTTGTTGACCAGCACGTCGATGTGGCCGAAAGCGCCCAGCGCTTCGTCGACCATCCGGCGCACCTCGTCGTCACGGGCGACATCCGCCCGGCAAAGGATTCCCTTCACCCCCTTTTTCTCCACTTCGTGAAGGGTGTCTTCCGCTTCCGCCTGCGATTTCGAGTAGTTGATGACGATGTTGGCCCCGCTTTGCGCGAACTTCAGCGCGACCGCCCGGCCGATGCCGGTGGCTCCGCCGGTGATCAGAGCAGTTTTGCCTTCCAGATCCATTCCCGTCAGTCTCCTTGCGTGTCAGAAATTTTTGAAGCCATGCGCGGGTGTCAGCCCTTGAGGCCGGCCGTCGCGATCCCTTCGATCAGCCAGCGCTGGAAGATCAGGAAGAAGACGAAGATCGGAATCAGCGACAGGATCGACATCGCAAACAGCGAACCCATGGCGGATTGGCCCATGGCGTCCATGAACGACCGCAACGCCAGCGCGACGGTGAGTTTCCGCGGATCGCTGATGTAGATCAGCTGGCTGAAAAAGTCGTTCCACGTCCAGATGAACGTGAAGATGGACGTCGTGACCAGAGCCGGAAGGAGCAGCGGCAGGATGATCCGGCTGAAGATCTGGAAATGGCCGCAGCCGTCGACTTTCGCCGCCTGGTCCAGCTCGTACGGCAGGCCCCGGATGAACTGCACCATCAGGAAGATGAAAAACGCGTCATGCGCCAGGAACTTGGGCACGATCAGGGGCATGTACGTGTCCACCCAGTTCAGGCTGTTGAACAAAAGGTATTGTGGAATCAGCACCACATGGTGCGGCAAGAGCAGCGACGCGAACATGAGCGCGAACCAGAGGTTGCGGCCCTTGAATCTGATCCGCGCGAAGGCGTACGCGGCCATGGAACAGGTCAGCAGGTTGCCGAGGATGCAGAACAGGACGATGATGAACGAATTTTTGAAAAAAGTCGCAAAGGAAATGTTCGAGATGCCCCGCCAACCGTTCACGTAATTTTCCAACGTGATGGTGTCCGGCCACAGGCTCAGGTCCCGAAAAATCATGTTCTGGGGCTTGAGCGAGCTGGACAGCATCCAGATCAGCGGATACAGCATGAAGATCGCGAAGACGACCGCTATGACGGTCTTGGCGTAGGCGATGCGTTGCTTGCGGGCGTTGGCGCCGGTCATGTCGTTCCCCTCAGCTTTCGTAATGGACCCATTTTCGCGACGACAGGAACAACAGCCAGATAAACACGCCGCAGATGACGAGCAGCACCCAGGCCAGGGCGGAGGCGTAGCCCATATGGAATTCGGTGAACGCCTTGATGTACAGGTAGAGCGTGTAGAACAGGGTGGAATCCATCGCTCCGCCTTGTCCGCCGCCCACGATGTAAGCCGGCGTGAACGCCTGGAACGCGTTGATGATCTGCATGATCAGGTTGAACAGGATGATGGGCGTGATCGACGGCAGCGTGATATGGAAAAATCGCGAGAAGACGCCGGCGCCGTCGATGGACGCGGCTTCGTACAGCTCGGCCGGAATCTGACGCAGGCCTGCCAGGAAAATGATCATCGGCGATCCGAACTGCCAGACGAGCAGCAGGATCAGGGTGTACAGCGCGGTGGAAGGATCGCCCACCCAGCTTCTGGGCTCCAGCCCGAAGATCGCGAGGAAACCGTTGACGATGCCTTCATAGCCGAACACCTGCCGCCACAGGATGGCCACCGCGACGCTGGGCCCGAGGATGGAAGGGATGTAGTAGATGGCCCGGAACAGGTTCAATCCCTTCATGCCGCGGTTCAGGAAAAGCGCCAGCGAGAACGCGGTGATGAGCTGCAGCGGAACGCCCAGGAACACGTAGGTCAGGGTGACTTGCAGCGCTTTCACGAACCGCGGGTCCGATCCCATGCGCCGGTAGTTCTCAAACCCGGTCCAGTCAGGCGATTGCAGCATGGTGTAATCTGTCAGGGACAGGTAAAGGGAAACCGCCATCGGACCCAGGCTGAGCACCAGAAGTCCGATGAACCAGGGACTGAGAAACAGATAGGCGGACAGGTTTTCCCGGAGGGCTGGCCGGTTCAAGGGCGGTGTTCAACTCCTTTGGAGCGGTTTGCAGACTTTGTGGTCCTTGCAGACTTTCCTTGCGCCGCCGACTTTGCGGACTCTGCGGACTTTGCGTGGTTCGCGGACTTGACGAACATCCGTCTTGCCAACTGTGCGCGCAACAGATTAACATATTAATTGGTTGATTGGTAGATCAATTTACATCAATTATTTTACTCGGCTGGGCCGGAGGATGTCAAGTATGCGCTTTCATGTTACGTTTGGAGCAATGAAAGAAAAGGGAAAGGGATGATCCCATGATGCGGGAAGAACGGCGGGAAGCCCGCCGGGAAACCGGACGGGAAGCCGGAAGGAAGGCGCGGAACGGACCGCACAAGGTCGTCATGCTGAATCCCGCGGACAACGTGGCCGTCGCGCTCGCGGACATCGCCGCCGGAACGCGCGTCCGCGTGGCATGCGGGGACGAGACGCTGGAGGTGGAGCTGGCCGATCCCGTCGAATTCGGCCACAAGTTCGCGGTAAGGCCCATCGCCGCGGGGGAGAACGTCATCAAGTACGGCGAAGTGATCGGCAGAGCCACGGCCGACATCCGGCCGGGCCAGCATGTGCATGTTCACAACATCGAGGGCATCAGGGGAAGGGGGGATCGGCTTGCGACGGGAACTTGAAACGCGGTTCTGGGGATACCGGCGCCCGGACGGGCGGGTCGGCGTGCGCAACCATGTGCTCATTCTGCCCACGATCACGTGCGCGGCGCAGGCGGCGCACCAGATCACCCAGCTGGTGGCGGGGACCGTTTCGTTCATTCACCAGCACGGCTGCGCCCAGGTGGGCGTCGACTACGAGCAGACGTTCCGCACCTACGTCGGCATGGGCGCCAACCCCAACGTCTACGGCGTCGTGGTGATGGGGCTGGGCTGCGAGACGCACCAGGCCCGGCGCGTGGCCGAGGAAATCGCCAAAACCGGCAAGCCGGTGGAAGTGGTGTCCATCCAGGACCATGGCGGCACGCTGATGGCGATCGCGCAGGGGGCCAGGATCGCGGCGGCGATGGTGGCGGACGCTTCCCGCCTGATGCGGGAGCCGGCGTCCGTCAGCGAGCTTGTCGTCGGCACCGAGTGCGGCGGATCCGACGCCTGTTCGGGCATTTCGGCGAATCCGGCCGTCGGCTGGGTCAGCGACCGGGTGGCGGACGCCGGCGGCACGTCCATTCTGGCGGAAACCACCGAGCTCATCGGCGCGGAGCATCTGCTGGCGAAGCGGGCGGTGAGCGACCGGGTGGCCAGGCGGGTCTACGAGGTCATCCACGCGATGGAAAGCCGGGCGTTCCAGATGGGGGTGGACATCCGCACGGGCAACCCGAGCCCGGGCAACATCCGCGGCGGACTCAGCACGCTGGAGGAAAAATCGCTGGGCGCCGCGGCCAAGGCCGGAACCCGGCCGCTGCGGGAAGTGGTCGACTATGCCCAGCGGCCGAGCGAGAAGGGACTGGTCTGGATGGACACGCCGGGGCACGACATCGAGCAGCTCACCGGCATGGTGGCCGGCGGCGCCCAGGTCGTCCTGTTCACCAGCGGAAGGGGAACGCCCACCGGATCGCCCATCGCCCCGGTGATCAAGATCGCCACGAATTCGTTCCTGTTCGAGCGGATGGGGGACAACATGGATTTCAACGCGGGTACCGTCATCGAGGGCACCGAGACCATCGAGGAGGCCGGAGCCCGGCTGTACGAAGAGCTGCTGGCGGTCTGCTCCGGCAAGCTCACCCGGTCGGAAATCCTGAAGCAGCATGATTTCGGCATCTGGCGGATCGGACCGACGTTTTGAATGTTTCCCCAAACCCGGGCGCGGCGCATACCCTGACAGGGGGACGATTGCCGATTGTGCCGCTCCCGGGATTTTTTTATGATGAAACCACCAATCGCCATCGGCTAACGGCCCCGGCGCGGCGCCATCCTGACATCCGGCGGCATGAACGGCGGAGGAGGTTTGTATATATAGAAAAAATCGCGAAAAAACGGGAGCAAGGGGTTGCCGCCGTGTCCGTTCAGACGAAACCCAGGGTGTTTGTCGGGTGTTCCGCGGAAGCCATCCGGTACGCCCGCGCCGTGCATGAACAACTCGCTCCCTATGCCAGGGTGCGTGCCTGGTACGCGGGGATTTTCGCGCCGGGCGAGTATCCCATGGAATCCCTGGAGAAATGCCTGGACGCGAGCGACTTCGCCGTGTTCATTTTCGCGCCGGACGACGTGGTGCTGATGCGCGGCAAGTATTACTTCCAGCCGCGGGACAATACGTTGTTCGAAATGGGCCTGTTCTGGGGCAGGCTGCGACGCGGGCGGGTGTTCTGCCTGATGCCCGAGCGGGTGCGGGAACGGGACGACCTGGTGCCGGGGGAAACGGTGGGCGAATTTCGCCTCCTGTCCGATCTGCAGGGGCTGACGGTGCTGCGGTACGATCCGTCGGCCGAGGAAGAGGGGGAATTCGCGGCGGCGGTGGATACGGCATGCGGCGCCGTCATCGACGCGATCCAGAAAAAGGGACTGTTCGTCGATCCGCGCCGCGCCCTGGAAGACACGAGGGCGGTGCTGGCGCGAAGGACGGCCACGCTTCGGTTTCTGTGGGAATACATCCGCGGCGTCACCGTGAAAAACGAGGAAGAGAAACGCGATGCCGTCTGCGAGGCGGTCCGCAATTCGCTGCTTGTTCCGGAGTCGTGCCGCGTGACGGGTGCCGCGCTCTGGCAGCGGCTGTCCACCGGCCGCATCGTCCAGGTCGCCGGAAACGTCGGCAAGGGACGGGATATCGACCCGTCCGGGGCGGACGGACGGGAGAGGCCGAACCTGGTGGCGGACACGTTCGAGAAAGGCGAATGGAACTTCTACGAGCGGAAGGAAATCGGCATGCTGTACATCTTGTGCTATCCGCTGGGCGGGGAACTGGCCCTCGCCGTGCACCTGTCCGCCGACGAACCCGTGCCGCGGGAGCGGCTGGGCGAAATGGTGCGGCAGAACGAGGAGCTTCTGCATACCATTCACTATTTGCTGGGAGGTATCGCATGAGCCGACAGAAATCCCGAGAACGTCCCCTGCCGGGCGCGCTGCCCGTCCGCCGGAAGGCCGTCAAAGGCGTCCATCCCGTCCGTCCGGGAGGCGGAACCGCCGGGCCGCGGGCGGCCGGAAGCGCCGGGCCGGTCTTCGTCGGTCCGACGCCGGACGGCGGCGACAAAGAGTTCGTCAAGATCGTCGCCGGCAAGGTGGGACGCCGGAAACCGTGGTTTGTGTGAGGCCGTCCGCGAACGGAAAAACCCGCGAAAGGCTGAAAACCCGGGGAGCGCATCTCCCCGGGTTTGCCTTGCGGGTCGTTTGTCAGGATCATTTGTCAGGAACCCATTTCGGCCAGCCAGTTGGTCAGGTTGACGATCTCGTCTTCGGACAGGCGTCCGCCGAACCCCGGCATGTTGCCTCTGCCCTTCGAAATGATCTGGTAAATTTCCTCCCGGCTGAGCGACGCCCCGACCGCGTCGAGCGCGGGGCCGAATCCGCCCTGCAGCTGGTCGCCGTGGCAGGCCAGACAGTTGGATTTGTACGCCGCTTCCGCCATCGCCGCGTCCGCGGGCACGACCGGCACCTCGAACGCGGGACCTTCGTCTTCGTGCGCGGCTTCTTCCTTGGGCGGCATGCCCCAGACGAGCAGGCCGACTCCGACCAGACAAGCCACACAAATGAGCCCCGCCATGAACCATTTGTGCATGTTTCGTTCTTCCTCCCGTCGTGATGGTTACAGGTTCAGCTTTTCCCGCGTCGTCCACAGACCGGCGGACGGAGTGCTGATGAAGTAGATTTCTTCCCCGTTCGCAAGGCGGTTGAAGCCGTTTTTCAGCCGGTCCACCGGATAGCGTTCCAACGCTTCTTCCAGATCCATGTATCCGAAGTGGACGGATTCGATTTCCTCTTTGGACAGGTGGCCGGGCGCATAGGTGATGCGGAATCTGCCCTCCGACGACCCGTGGATCAGGTGGGCCGTGGCGTGGGTGAGATCCTGCAACTCCTCGTTTTGCCGCCAGGCTTCGAGGATTTTGGGCGTTCCGGCGTACCCGTATTTGCGGATGATCCGGTCCACCTCTTCCTGTTCGCCGAAGCGCTTCAGGCCGGGGGCGATGACGATCAGTTCGCCGCCGTCGGCCATCGCCTTGCGGGTGCGGTAGATCGCCTTGTTGGCCACCCAGGTGCTGAAAAACTCGTCGCCCTGCATGTAGGCCACCACTTTTTTGAGCGGCGGCACGATTTCGATGTTTTCTTCTCCCGACTGGCGGGCGGCCTGCAGATAGGTGTCCAGGTCGTCCCCGCAGTAGAAGCCGCTGTGGACCAGTCTGCCTTCCTCATTGTATTTCATGACGATCTGAATATACACATCCGGCAGATGGCCCAGGTACTCGGATTCCGCCTTGTTGAAGCAGTGCCGGACCGGCGTCACCAGGTTGCCCAGGTTGTTCTCGATGCCGTAGCAGGCGGAGGCCATGTGGGAGGCGCAGATCATGTCCTTGCCGCCCAGGCCGATGAAATAGTTTTTGTTGTGGTTGGCGAATCCCAGCACCTCGTGGGGCACCACGTGTCCGACGTTGACGATGATGTCCCACTTTTCCTCCAGCAGGGTGCGGTTGAGGCTGACCGGGATCTCCCAGTCGGCGGCGCCGCGGGTGACCGCTTTTACGTAATCCGCGGGGATGGCGCCGATGGTTTTGCAACCGTTTTTCCAGTCGTGGACGAGGATGCGCTCTTCCGGAACATCACCGAACATCCAGCGGTTCTGCTCCGGCGTGTGCGGAACGTGCTGCCCCAGCGTGGGGATGAGGTACACGTCCGCTCCGGCGTCGGTGAAAAAGTGATACAGGATGTTGGTGATCCATCCCGCGCCGGAATGGGCCCGCGTGATGTCGGGCGGAAGCAGCAGCACCTTGCGCGGCCTGGCGCTGAGGCGCTTCAGGCATTCTTCGCCCGCGCGGCGGGTCAGCTCTTCCATCCGGGGGCGCGGGATTTCCGGAGCCCGCTCGAAAAACCACGACATATTAATCTTCTCCTTTTGTAACAAATGATCAGCGTTTTCGCAAGGACGTCCCGAAAAAGTCACGATTTGTTCAAAACCGTGGAAGAAGTCCTCCCCATGGACGAGTATACATTCGGAAAGGCGGGCGCACAATGGCGGAAGGTAACAGGGGCGGGGAAAACATGGCAAAGGGCGGCGGGAATGCCGGGCGCGGTGGTTACGCCTTGCATTCCTGGCCGCCCTTGGTCGTTTTGGGGGTTACGGGGCGCCGATTTCCTGCAGATAGAACACGTAGTCGGTCGGCACGCCGGGGTGGCCGAGCTGGCGGAGCATGGCGGTGATGTTGCCGCGGTGGTACGTCCCGTGGTTGACGACGTGCCGCACGATGTCGATATAGCGGGCGTGCAGCGTGCCGAATTGGGGGTGCGGGTAGGCGGAGACGGCTTCCGCGTCGGTGTCGTTCAGAAACGTTAGGTATTGATCGGCAAGGTCGCGGAATTTTTCCTCCAGCCGGCGGAGATCCATCCCGCGGGTTTCCTCCAGAATGCTCCGGCTGGCGGGGATGATCTCGTCGAATCGCTGCCGCATCGCCAGGAACCAGACGGTGTCGATCCGATAAATGTGCGCCAGGGTGTCGAAGACCGACGGAAACACGCTTTGGATTTCCCGGCGCGCGATGTCCTGCGGCAGTTCCTCCAGGCGCCGGAACACCCGGCCTTTCGCCCAGACGTGGTATCCGTACAGGCGGAGCGCTTCTTCTTTCGCGTTCATGGCCACGGATTTCACCCTCCTTCCTTGTTCATGATAAGACGGCTTCGCTGACAACCGCTGTCAGGGAAAAGCGGAAGGATGCGCGGGCTCGCGCGGCGGCGCGGTTCTCCGGCTGTGCCGGCCGGCGCGGCAAGGACAGGTTCCCTCCAGGCGGGAGCGGTCAGCCCAGGTGATGTTCCGCAAGTTCCGCCGCGATTTCCGCCAGGCGCTTCCGCAGGCGGGCCGGTTCCAGAACGCGGATCGATTTGCCGTACGGCAGCAGGAAATAGGGCGCATAGGTGCGGATCGCCGTTTCGTCCAGCCGGAACCACGCATCGCCGCCGGAGCGCTCCGCCAGCACATGCGCGAAGTACCAATGTCCGCACAGATCGGCCATGGCCTCTTCCCTTCCCCGGATGTGCACCGTTACGGTCTGGTTGCCATGCGGGTCGGGCAGGATCCCCTTCATGAAAAATTCCCGGGCCGAAAACCCTTCCGGCCGGGTGAAGGTTCGTTCCGTCCGGGCGGCTTCCGTCATCCGGTCCGCGCGGAAGCTGCGGATTTCGCCGCGGAGATGGCACCAGCCGACCACGTACCAGCGGTTTTTCCAGTAAACGAGCCCGTAAGGGTCGATATGCCGCGCCCGGGGCCCGTCCGCCGAAGGTTTCCGGTACACGACGCGCACGGTGCGGCTTTCCGCCACTGCCGCCTCCAGCTCCCGGACCAGGGGCGTGTGCGCCTGTCCGGATCCGGGAGAGGACAAAATGACGTCAAACCCTTCGACATGGCGGCGCAGAGCATCCTCGCCGGCGAAGCGGCGCAGTTTGGCGACGGCCCGCTCGAGGGCGTCTCCGTGCGGGTAGCCGGCTTCCCGGGCGAAAGCGGCGGCGTGGAGGAGGGCTTTTTGCTCGTCCGGGTCGAAGATGAGCGGCACCTGTCCGAAGGATTCGGGCAGGCGGAACCCGCCGCCGTGGCCCGGTTCGGCCAGCACCGGGACGCCGCTCATGCACAGGGCGTCGATGTACCGGTAGACGGTCCGCACGCTGATCTCCAGGGCTTCGGCCAGCTGCCGCGCGGCTATTGGTTTTCCGGCGGAACGGAGCATCCACAGGACGGCGAGCAGGTTGTCGGCTTTGGACATGGCAGGCCGGTCCTTTCGGTTTTTTCCATATTTTAACCTTGTCGCGGGCGGTCTGGAAAGCCGGCGGTGATCCAGGCGCCTGCCGGGTTCTTCGTGTCGCCGGCCGAGCAAGCACAGGCAGGCGATCGGCCGGGCGCATGGCCGGAAGACGGGTCCCGGACCCCGACCAGGGTCCAGGTGCAAAAACATCCGCGGGTCCGTTTTGCGGGGGAAAGCGTCTGTTTACAATGAGGTTGAAAACTTCGAGAAAAAAGCTTCAAGCAGGCGGAAACGGGGTGAGCGCGTTGGAAGGAAAGAAACTGGCGGCAGTGTTGCTCATACTGCTTGGCGTGCTGATCATCGCCGGCAAGCTGGGTTTCCTGTCTTCCCTTATGGGATTCCTGGTGCCGATCCTGATCATTCTGCTGGGCTTTGTCGCCTGGCGCAACGGCAACCGCGCAGCGGGCGCCGTGGTCGTCGCGGTCGGCGGCTTCATGCTGCTGGGCAAGCTCTGGGGCCTGCTCCTGTGGATCGCGGCCATCGCGGCGATCGTGGTCGGCATCTCCTGGCTCCGGGGCAATTCGGCGCCGCGCTGGTGACGGACCGGTCGAGGCGCCGAAAGAGGCCGGCGCACGATGGAAGCAAGCGCAACGCACCGTCGGATGGGGCCGGCCGGCAAGCGCCGACCGGGGCCGGGAGAACCGGCGAGACCGGCGAAACCAAACCAAGCCAACCGAAATTCTTGACACGGCAACGGGGGAGGAATCGAAAGCATGAGCGTAATGAAACGCGTCCGCGACATGACCATCGCCACGCTGAACGATCGGCTGGAACGCGCGGAAGATCCGGTGCGCCTGATCGACCAGTTCCTCTGGGCCACGCACCAGGACATCGTGCAGGGCGAGCAGCTGCAGCGGCAATACGCCGCCCATGTGGAACACCTGCGGGCGCAATGGCAGGACGCGGAAGCCTGGAAGGAGCGGCGGGAGCAGCAGGCGCTCACCGCGCTGCAGGCGGGCGAGGAGCATGCCGCGCGGCTCGCGCTGCAGGACAAACTGGTCCACGAAGAACGGGCCTCCCGCTATCGCGAGCTTTACGAACAGGCCAGCCGCGAGCTGCGGGAACTGGAACAGCTGCTTACGGAACTGCGCGACGAATACCGCCAGGCGTACGACAAGCGGCAATATTACCTGGCGCGCATGGAATCCCTCCGGCTTCAGCAACGGCTGAACGCCCGGTTCGGCACCGGCACGGCCGATTCCCGCGAACTGTTCCGCAGCATTGACGACCGGATCACCGATATGGAGCTCGAGGCCCGCAGCCTGCGGGAGGTCCGCCGCATGGGGCAGGAGCTGGCTTACCGGGCGGGGACCGTTCTGCAGGAAGCGCTGGAGCAGGAAATGCAGAGACTGAAGCGAAAATTAGAGCAAGGAGGCTGAGGCGATGCGAAGACTGTACCGCTCGACGCAAGACCGGATGCTGTTCGGCGTTTGCGGAGGCCTCGCCCAATACTTCTGCGTGGAATCGACGCTGCTGCGCATCCTGGTGCTCGTCGCCGCGATTTTCTCGGCGGGCTCCGTCCTGCTGGTGTACCTCATCGCCGCCTTGGTCATCCCCCGGGAACCTTATTCCGCCACGGGCGGGTACTACGGATCGTCCGGGTATCCGGGCTCCGGATGGGGCCATGCGGGTCCGCCTCCCCACGCGGGCGCTTCCCATACTGGCGGGACGCGGGGCTGGAGCGGACACGGATCGTGGAATCCGGGTTCCGGTTACGGCGGAACGGGATACGCCGCGGGAACCGGCGGCGCGGGCTTCGCGGGTTCCGGTACGGGAGCCGCGGGATACGGTCCGGGTTCCCCGGGTTACGGCGGCGCAGGGTCCGGCGCTCCGGGCCAGACGTCACAGCCGGCGGGCAGCCACATCGACGCCATGATGGAAGACATCGAAAAAAAGGCGCTGAAACGGGAAATCGAGGAACTCAAGGCGCGTTTGGCCAAATATGAAAATCAGGAAAAGAAAGGGGAATAAACGATGGGCGTTTTTCAACGGGTGAAAGATCTGACGAGGGCTTCGATCCATGACCTGCTGGACCGACTCGAAGATCCGGTGGTCATGCTGAACCAATACCTGCGCGACATGGAGAAAGAAATCCGTGACGCGGAAGTGACGGTGGCCCGGCAGATGGCGGCCGAGCGGCGCCTGAAGCAGCGGCTGGACGATGCCGCGCGGCTGAGCGCGGAACGCGAAATGCAGGCCGAGCAAAGCCTGCGCGCCGGCAACGAGCCGCTGGCCCGCAAGCTTCTGGAAGAGAAGGTTTACTACGATCAGCAAATCGCCGATCTGACGGTGCTGCATGAACAGGCCAGCGCCCAGGTGGGCGAGCTGCAGGCGCAGCTGCACGAAATGAAAGAGGAATACTACAAACTGCGCAACCGGCGCAACGAGCTGGCGGCCCGCGCGCAGATGGCGAAGGCCCGCAAGCAGCTGGCGCAGATCAGCTCGGTGCACACCATCGAAAGCGGCCGCGCCGCGGCGGGATTCCAGCGGATGGAGGAAAAAATCCTGCAGATGGAAGCGGAAGCGGACGTGGCGCGGCTCGCCGCCGGGACGCCGCTGACGGTTCGGCCTCCGGACCTGAGCCCGGAGCGGCAGTACCGCGTGGAGCAGGAGCTGGCCGCGCTGAAAAACCGGATCGCCCCCGCTCCGCCGCAAAACCACGAATAACCGCGTGACGGTCTGACGTTTGCGGGCGATGACCGCACCGCGAGCCATAACGGTTTGAACCGTTATGGCTTTTGCGCTGACCGGCGGGATTCGGACATTCCAGGCAGGAGGAGGGACGGCGCCCATGGTTCTGTCCCGCAACGCCATCCTGTTTGCCGCGGCCGCGCTGTACCTTGCGCTCGGCTTCACGGCGGG
>Ga0207872_100229_pt1 | contig 44872 bp, 37 predicted proteins | sample Passage260B_FD_187372 | JGI IMG/M metagenome (GOLD analysis project Ga0207872, IMG submission 187372) | Cellulose adapted compost microbial communities from Newby Island Compost Facility, Milpitas, CA, USA - Passage2 60B (SPAdes) (version 2) ...
TTACTTGGCATTTCGTTAACTCTTCGGAACCGCCTGGTGCGGACCCGCATGCCAGGTGGTGTGAGAGGACGGGGGCTAGCCGCCCCCTTCTACTCGATCGTGCGGTGGCCGATCAGATTGGAACGGCGTGTCCAACAGCGGCAAAAAAACAGCGAGCCGGAGCGGATGCTCCGAAGCTCGCCTTGTGCCGCTATTTTCTGAGAATCACGGTGGCAGTTTCGTCGTGCCAGTCGACGTGGAATCCGGCCAGTTCCGCGAGGAACCGGACGGGGACATAGGTGGCGCCGCCGCGAAGATACGGCGCCGCGTCGAGTTGCACCGCCGTCGATCCGCCGTTCGCATCCATGACGGACGCTTCCGTGACGCCGACGGTCAGCTTGACCCGGATGCCTTCCCCCGCCAGCGTCACTTCGCCGTTTTCGTATTCCACCGTGTATCCGGCCGCTTCCGCCACCGTCCGAAGCGGCGCCAACGTGCGTCCCGAACGGATTTCCGGCGGGCTTTCGGCGGCGATCTCCCGGTTGTTCAGCAGCATGCGGATCTTGCCGGTGGATGTCCATCCTTCCGGCAGGGAGTAGAACTCGATCTTGCGGATTCGATTATTGAGCATGTCCGCCACGATCAGGTCGCCGCTTGCGTCGATCGCCACGTCCGCGGGGTAGTTCAGGAGCGCCTCCTCGTCAAAGCCGTTGCGGTGGCCGTGGCTGCCGCCGGGATGGCCCGCGACGGTGTGGACGCGGCCGTCCTTGAGATAGCGGACGGCGTGGTTCAGGCTGTCCGCGATGAACAGGCCGCCGTCCGGGGCCGCGGCGATGCCCTTCGGGCCGTTGAAGCGCGCTTCCGCCGCCGGTCCGTCCGCATAGGCTCCTTCCACGTACAGCGCGTTTGCTTCAAGTTCTCCGCCGCCCGCCACGGTGGTCACCGTCCCCGCGGCGAAGTCGATGTAGCGGATGCGCTGGTTGCCGGTGTCGCTCACGTACAGGTTGCCTTTTGCGTCAATGGCGAGCCCGGAAGGTTCGTTGAACAGCGCTTCTGTCAGCGGTCCGTCGGCGTAGCCGCCGGCCGGCGCCACCACGCCTTCGTACACCTCCACCGACCGCGCGGACAGGGCATTGAGCGTCGTCACTTCGCCCTGCGGGGTGATCTTGCGGATGGCGTGGTTGAGGGTGTCGGCGACGTACACGTTACCCTCGTCGTCCACCGCGACATCCGTCGGATAATGGAACAGCGCCTCTCCGCCGGGGCCGTCCCGGTGGCCCAGCACCCCGTTTCCGGCCAGGGTGGCGACTTCGCCGGAAGGGGAGATCTTGCGGATGGCGTGGTTGTTCGCGTCCGCGACATACACGTTGCCGGCCTTGTCCGCAGCCAGGCCCGCAGGGTTCCAGAAGAGGGCCAGCTCCGCGGGGCCGTCGTTCAAGGCGCCGGCGGGAAGGCCCGCTTCGTCGAATACGGCACTCACCGGGATGCCGGCGAACACGGAGACCTCTCCGTCCCGAATGAGACGAATCCGGTGGTTGTCCGAATCCGCCGCGAGGACGGAACCGTCGCCGAGCACGAGCACTCCGGCGGGGTGGCGGAACTCGGCGCGTTCCGCCGGTCCGTCGAATTCGTCAAACACGCCGGAACCCGCCATATCCAGCGTCCGGATCAGGGGACGGTCCCCCGACCACACCATGGCGGAAGCGGCAGAGGCCGCCCCGAAGAGCAGCCCCGCCGCCAGGCCGGCGACGGCGATTTTCGCGATTCCTGCGGAAAAAGATCGTGTCAGTCGAAGTTTCATGGCAGCTCCCCGTTTTCAGGATCATTCGGAAAGGTTCACCGTGACGCCCGGTCCCGCCAGCACGAAGATGTCGTCAATCGGTCCATCCTTGCCGTAAAATTGCACGAAAACCACGTCGATGGCGACGTCGTCCGGCGTTTTTCCGGACCAGGCCATAAGATCGAAACGGATTTTCGCGATGTAGTCCCGTTCGGCAAATTCCGCGCCCGCATCGTTGTCAGCTTCAAATTCATAGCGGGCGATCCAGCCTTGGCCCCCGCCCGGAAGCGGGTACTCGATGTGGCCAAAGTTGTGGGAGTACGCGGGATCGTCGCCAAATTTGGCCTCGTTGGCCTCAAGGGTGTCCACAAACTCCGGATCCGTTTCCCAATCGCCCAGGGACAGATGATGCAGGAATCGGACGTCCGCTCCGAAAATCGCGTTGCTTCCGGCAAAGTTGGCCAATTCAAAGCGGACTTCAAACGAATTCGGAGCGTCATCCACCGGTTCCTTCCATACCAGCAAGACCGGGCTTGAGGGCAGGAACAGAATTTCCTTCCGGACCGTGCTGCCGGCATATTGCTGCGGAACACCCGAGTAGGCCGCCGAAAGGGTGTGCCGTCCGTACCCGATCTCATCGGCCAGGCTTGCCAAAGCCTTGTCGTCCACAAACAGCGTCGCCGTGCCGCCCGTCACCGTGCCGGTGCCGAGGATGACGGAACCGATACGGAATTCCACCGTGCCCGCGTTCGGATCCGGCTGGGGCCCCGGCGCGCTGATATCGGCCGTGATCGTAAACGGCTGTCCGTATACGACGTCCGTAACGGACAAATCCAGCGTCATGGCGGTGACGGCGGGGCCCGGCGGCGCGCTCGGAGCCGACGGAGCGGGCGGAGCCGGAGGGGCCGGTTCTTCCGCCGGATCCGTCGTTTCTTGCTGCCGGCCGCTCCGGTCCATCTGCTCTTTTTCTTCTTTCCGTTTTTTGATCTTCTCTTCCAGCTCCTGCCGCTCTTCTTCGCTCAGCTGGTCCCTGTACTGCTCAAGCGCCTGGTTTTCCTTCTCTTCTTCCGCCTGCCGGTTGGCTTCTTCCTGCTCCTTTTTCCTCTGCTCCAGCTTGTCCAGGATGTCCTGATCCTGTTGTTTGAGGGCCTCGCGTTTGTCCTCTTTGGCCTGATTCCGCTCTTTGCGCTGCTCCTCGGCCTGCTCCCGCTGCTGCCGGCGCCGTTCTTCCTCTTCCGGATCCGCGCCGGCCGTGCGGTCCAGCGGCGGCACTTCGCTTTCCAGGTTGTATTTCCGGTTTTCTTCCTTGATCAAATAGTTGGCTTCATCGATGATTCTTTTTACAACCGTTGGGTCCAGCGTGCCGTTTTCCATCGCGGTTCTGAGCATGTGCGTCAGCAATGCTTCGGCGTTGGTTTTGAGCTTTTCAAAAAAATAATCGTCGATGCGTTCAAGCGCGGCTTCGATGCCCATTTCGGCGATGGCTTCCATAAGCTCCCGGTTTTCTTCGTCGATCATCCCCTTGTTGATCATCAGCTTGATGAGCACGTCTTCGGGGAAGGAGATCGTGATCTCGTCGGGATCCGCCACATCCGTGTCCGTCCAATTGTCCATCCAGGGAAAAATCGTTCCTTGCTGCGAGGGAAAAATTGGCTCGTCGCCGGCGTCGACGATCCCGGCGTTGACGATCAGTTTCACCTCTCCGGTGTACGGATTGATGCTCACCAAAAAATGCGTTCCCCTGGCGCCCAGGACTTCCGTCGGCGTTTCCACCCTGTATGTACTGCCCGTGTCGGCTGTCTTCCGCACATGGTTATACATCGGTCCGGCCCAGGTGCTCACCGCCGTATCGGTTCCGCCGCGGCCGTTTTCCCTGAGCCTGGACAGCGTGCCGCGCCAGTTTTCCCCGATCATGATCTCATCCCCGCGGTCTGTCCGGAGGAGCAGATACCCGCCCGGCCCGGTGCTGATCCAGTCGCCTTCGCGCAGGGTCATGCCGGGGTAGACGCGGATGCCCAGGGCGCCTCCGGCTTTTCTCACGGTGACGGTTCCGGCGACTTCCTCCACCGTCGCATACCGGTCGGACGCGCCGTAGGCGGATCCTGCAAACGGGCCTGACAGCAGGGCAAAGACCAGAACCGTGATGAACAGCAGCCTGATTTTCTTCACGCTCTCGTTCCTCCTGATGCAGATTGAAACTGCGGACATGCGGTGTGTCGAAACAACGGTTTGCGTGCCGAAGCCTGCCGTGTAACCCTCCTGTTTTCCGGGAGACCGCAGAACCGACAAAGAACGACATAGGTCGCGCCGGAACTTTATTCTTTCATTATACTGGTTGCTTCCTTTGCCGTTCAATGAAAGCGTAAGGAATAGAAGAATCGGTCCCACAAAAATAGTTCTTTTGTACTATTTCCCGTCTGACGTCGGGTATGGGCCGGGCTTTTTCCCGAAATACTGAATGGCGTAAGAACAGCCCCGAGCAGACCTGCGATCCGCTCCCGAACCGGCGCAAACCGGTCAACGGCCGGCCTTTGCGGCCCCGGAGGGCAGACCCGGGGCAGGCGGCGTTTTTTGAAGGTTTACGCGGGGATTTGACTGAGGCAAGCCAATCAAATATAATTTATATATCAAATAAAAAAAATATAGTTATGAGAAGGATGGTGCAGATGGCAAAGGTAGGATTTGTCGTTGGAAGCATCCGGAAAAATTCGTTCTCGGGGCAGCTGGCCAAAAACGTGGCGGAACTGCTCCCCGCGGGGTACGAGGCCCAGTTCATCGAGATCGCCCACCTGCCCCTGTACAACCAGGACTACGACGAAAACAGCCCGGAATCTTACAAGACGTTCCGGGAAACCGTCAAGGCGATGGACGGGATCGTGTTCGTGACGCCGGAACACAACCGTTCTTTCCCGGCGGCGCTGAAAAACGCCCTCGACATTGGCTCCCGTCCCTACGGCCAAAGCGTCTGGAACGGCAAGCCGGCGCTCATCATCAGCAACTCGCCGGGAAGCCTGGCCGGTTTCGGCGCCAACCATCATTTGCGGCAGGTGCTGGCGTTCCTGAACATGCCGGTGGTCCAGCAGCCCGAAATCTACATCGGCCAGGTGCACGAACTGCTTGGCCAGGACGGCAAGATAACCAATCAAAGCACCATCGATCTGCTGAAGTCGGCTGTGGGCGCTTTGGTTTCGCTGATCCAGAAATTCAAGGCGTAACGCTGGCGACGGGCATCGCGTTCGCGCCGCTCGTGCCGAATGCATGCCGAACCCATGCCGCATTTCCGTTTGTCCGCGCGGGAACCCTGCAAGGGGTTCCTCTTTTTTGTGTCCGGGTAACGGACATCCAGTCCGTAAGACAATGGTTCGTGATACCGACTGATGTCCTCTTGCCGATTACCCTATGCTGTGTTACGTTATAAATGCTGGCTGGAGAAAGGTTTTCATCAGGGATGATTTGCAGCGGGCTTGCGGGGGGGGGGACGCAGGCCCTGCTTCTTTTTTGGTCGCAGTCGTTGGCGATGTTTCGATGGCTTGGTTTTCCACACAAACCCAAGCTCGTCCCTGCTCCCACAACCACACTTGCCCGTCAAAACGCCGACTCTAACTTCGACAACGCTTTTGGGTTCCCAGCGTGGCAAACCCGGCACCGGCTTAGGCATATAGCATTTGCCTTTCCAGGAGAACATTTTGGCAGGATGGAATGCTTATTTGTAGAATCTTGTACACTAGGATTTGGTGCATGCGGCCCTTTCGTTGTTTGACGAGAAATTCCTGTGGGATGAATTGCGTTTTCGGCTCACCCCGGCGGAAATCCTTAAATTGGAGGCGGCCAATCAGTTTTACGATTATGAACAGTCCGTAACCAGAAGGTATATAAAATACGCATTGAACTTTATTTTGGACGCGAAGCGGAGCAAGATTTTTTTTTGGAAGACATGGTTTACTCCCGGTTTGGCTCAAAAAAACATTTATCGACAACATGTATATTAGCATTGATGAATTTCGAAAAATGCAGCAAGCGGGCATGTCGCTGGGCGTTCATAGCGTGTACCATTTTCCGTTTGACGGCAACGCGGGCTTTTACCACGATCTGCGGAACCATTGACGACACAAAATCGTTTTGGCTTAAGCGTATTGATTGTAAATTGATTGAAAATGATATGGTCGGAAAGGTTGTGAAAAGCGCTCATTATAGCAGGCCGGTTGATCGTAAAGAATAGTGGCAACTTCAAAAGTATGGTGGAGCTGGGCGTGATCCTGATATTGGCCGGCAAGGCCGTCGCCGGATTCGGCCTGCTGTTTTTCGGCATTCAATTCCTCGAACGGTTCGCCCGCGCGATCGAGAAGATGCTGCCCGGGCGGGAGGAGGAACGCGCGCCGCTGTGAAAAGGGAGTCCGGTGGTTTATTTCGAATACTTGGAAATCATTTGCCGATTATGTATTAAATTTGATGTGACATATTTTTGGGATGGTGACGGGATGAAAACGCAGTGGACAAAAGCCGCCTTGTCGGTGCTGGAACGAAGGAGCAATCCGGGACTGGTGCCGCGCGCCATCATCGATCCCGATTTCGAACGGGAATTGGATGAACTCCGCAAGGGACTGGCGGCGGAGAGCGGCGGGGGAACGGACCGGCAAGCGCTGCTCAGCGGCCTGTATCTGTGCAACGGAAGCCTGGACAAATCCCACGTGCTTGCCCAGGGCGTCCCCGATGCGACGGGCAGCTACTGGCACGGCATCATGCACCGGATGGAGCCGGACTACGACAATTCCAGGTACTGGTTCCGCAGGACGGGGCGCCATCCGGTGTTCGAACGCCTGGCGAAACGGACGGCGGAGTATCTTGCCGGGCCGGGCGTCATGCCCCCCGCGGACACCGCCGCGGGGAAAGCGTTGGCGCAGCTGGCTTCGCGGGATTCGTGGGACCCGTTCCTCTGGATCGACATCGTCGCCGCCCAAGCCGGAGGCAAGCTGGGCGAAGAAGGGCTGTCCGCCGTGCTGGACATTCAGTGGATCGAGCTGACGGAACTGCTCGACTTCAGTTACCGCGCCTGTTTTGGCGAGTCCCTCCTTGACCGGTGACCGCAAGGGTTCCCGCAACGCGCAAACGCAAATCCCGCGACCAGCCGCAGTCCGCGTGCGGCATTCGGGAACATCGAACATTGGATCGATTGCGCGGCGAGATCTCCGTCAAGCTCCGCACAAGAAAGGCTCCCCTCGAACCGGATGGAGGGGAGCCTAGCGTTTTGTGATTTTAGTCGAATTTTTGACTATAATGGATTTCGCGGCGCCTCAAATGTAAATTTATAGTTATAATTTTGACTCCATTAAAGCTCCCAAGCCCGGCGCACCGAATTTGCAGTCTATTTTTCGACTATATTGTTTCATTTCGCATCGGCGCAGCTGGCCGCGCGGGATTCGTGGGATCCGTTCCTCTGGATCGACATCGTCGCCGCGCAAGCGACGGACAAGCTGGGCGAAGATGGGCTGTCCGCCGTTTTGAACATTCAATGGTCGAGCTGACGGAGCCGCTGGACTAAAGTTTCCGCGCCTGCTTCGGAAGTTCGTTCCTGAACCGCTGATGTCGAACCTCTTTGTTTTATGCAAAAAAACCGGCCTGAAGGCACTCCGAAAAGGCCGGTCGTTTGGTCTTATTTATTATGATAAACCTTGTTCACTCCATATTCAGCCTGTTCCCTTGTAAAACCTTCAAAAACCAATTGTTCAATCAATTCCTTTTTTGAAAATGGCATTACTGAGAGATACAACTCTGCGCTTCTTACAGCTTGTTCATTCCAATCCACATTAAGCGAATCGACGGCATATTCCGCATCTTCCGTTAGATATCCTTCGAATTCGAGTTGTTCAATTAAACCCTTTCGGGAAAAGGGAGCGGTGCTCAAGTACAGTTTGGCAGCCGCAATCGCGTTTCGTTGACTAATTGTTTCTTTCGGTTTGTCTTCTTCCGCATTTTTTTCCTCAGCTTTTGCAGGAGTTTCTTCCTTTGTTTCCTCGGCGGTATTTTCTTCTGCCTTTGGGACAACCGCTTCCGCAGTTTCTTTTGACGCTGCCTATTTGTCATTATTTGTTTTGACTTTCCCCGGTACAACTTCGGAATTATTTAATGGGGATTGCACCGGGGCAGATTGGGCCGATTGATTGTTTTGATTGGCCGTATCGGTATCAATCCCTGCTGCAAGCATGAGGACAAAAAACAACCCACTAAACAAAAACTGCTTTTTCGCTTTTCCGGTTTTTCGAATACTCGAAACAATACCCCAAATCAACATGACCAAGAAACCTATAAAGGAAATCACAGCAATGAAAGCCCACATTGAGTAAACATCCTTCCAAAATTATGCTTTCGACAAAAATCTTAATATTATTATAGTCCCATATTGTAGAGATTTTCCAGTAGATTTTAGTCTTTAATTCCTGGTGTTCTGCGGGGCGATGTAAGCAATTTTCTAATTTTCGACTGCTAAGTTTCCGAGACCCTAAGACATGCAAAAGGCTGCCCGAAAAGCTTGACGCTTTTCCGGGCAGCCGTTGGCCTGTCAGCTTGCCATTTGCAGCTTGCGTTTCAACTCCCGCGCCTTGAGGTCGAACCGGTCGGCGTTCATCACCTTCACCCAGGCGGCGATGAAGTCGCGGACGAACTTCTCCTTGTTGTCGTCCTGGGCGTACACTTCGGCCAAGGCACGCAGCTCGGAGTTGGCGCCGAAGATGAGGTCCACCCGGGTGGCGGTGTACACCAGCTCGCCGGTCTTGCGGTCGCGGCCTTCGTAGATGCCGTCTTCCGCCGGCGACCACTTGATGCCCATGTCCAGCAGGTTCACGAAGAAATCGTTGGTGAGCACGCCCACGCGGTCGGTGAACACGCCGTGCTTCGTACCCTTGTAGTTGGCGCCCAGCACCCGCAGCCCGCCGATCAGCACCGTCATTTCCGGAGCGGTCAGGCCGAGCAGGTGCGCCTTGTCCACGAGCAGCTCTTCCGGGCTCACGCGGGATTCGCCCTTGATGTAGTTGCGGAACCCGTCGGCGAAGGGTTCGAGCACCGCAAAGCTCTCAACGTCGGTTTGCTCCGGCAGGGCGTCGCCGCGCCCGGGCGAGAACGGCACGGTGACGTCGAAGCCGGCGTCGCGGGCCGCCTTCTCCACCGCCGCGCTGCCGCCGAGGACGATCAGGTCGGCCAGGCTGATCTCGAACGGCAGGTCCAGCTTGATGTCTTCCAGGACTTTAAGCACCTTGGCGAGCTCTTCCGGCTCGTTGACTTCCCAATCCTTCTGCGGAGCCAGCCGGATGCGTGCGCCGTTGGCGCCGCCGCGGTGGTCCGAGCAGCGGTAGGTGCTGGCGGAAGCCCAGGCCGTCTTGACCAGCTGGCTGACGGTGAGGCCCGAGTTCAGGATGCGCTTCTTCGCTTCGGCGATTTGCGCTTCGGTCAGATCGTAGTTGCCGGGCGGCACCGGGTCCTGCCAGATGAAGTCCTCCTCCGGCACTTCCGGACCGAGGTATCTCGACTTCGGCCCCATGTCGCGGTGCAGCAGCTTGAACCACGCGCGGGCGAAGGCCTGTTCGAATTCTTTCGGGTTCTGCCAGAAGCGGCGGGCGATTTTCTCGTAGACCGGGTCGAACCGCAGCGCCAGGTCGGTGGTGAGCATGATGGTCGGGACTTTCTTGCTTGCGTCCTCCACGTCCGGCGCCATGTGTTCTTCCTTGGGATCCACCGCCATCCATTGCCAGGCTCCCGCGGGGCTCTTGGTCAGCCACCAGTCGTAGCCGAACAGCATGTCGAAGTAGGACATGTCCCACTTCGTCGGCGTGGGCGTCCAGGCGCCTTCCAGGCCGCTGCCGATGGTGTCGCGGCCGTGGCCTTTGCCGTAGGTGCTGAGCCAGCCCAGCCCTTGCGCTTCAATGGGCGCGGCTTCCGGCTCGGGGCCGACGTGGGTGGCCGGTCCGGCGCCGTGGGCCTTGCCGAAGGTGTGGCCGCCCGCGATCAGGGCCACCGTTTCCTCGTCGTTCATGCCCATCCGGGAGAAGGTGACGCGGATGTCGTGGGCCGCCTTGACCGGGTCGGGCTTGCCGTCCGGACCTTCCGGATTCACATAGATAAGTCCCATTTCCGTGGCGGCGAGGGGATTCTCCAGCTCCCGTTCGCCCGAATGGCGCGTGCTGGTGAGCCAATCCTTCTCGGATCCCCAGTAGACGTCCTCTTCCGGATGCCAGATGTCTTCCCGGCCGCCGCCGAAGCCGATGACGGGGCCGCCCATGGATTCGATGGCGACGTTGCCGGCGAGCACCAGCAGGTCCGCCCAGGAGATCTTGTTGCCGTATTTCTTCTTGATCGGCCACAACAGCCGGCGCGCCTTGTCCAGGTTGACGTTGTCCGGCCAGCTGTTCAGCGGGGCGAAACGCTGGTTGCCCGTGCCGCCGCCGCCCCGGCCGTCGCCGACGCGGTAGGTGCCCGCGGCATGCCAGGACATGCGGATGAAGAGCGGGCCGTAATGGCCGTAGTCGGCGGGCCACCAATCCTGGCTTTCCGTCATGAGCTTCTTGAGGTCTTCCTTGAGGGCGAAGTAATCCAGCTTGCTGAATTCCACGGCGTAGTCGAAATCGGGGTCCATGGGGTTGGACTTGCGGTCATGCTGGCGGAGAATGCCCAGATTCAGCGCATTCGGCCACCAGTCCTGGTTCTGCCTGCCCCTGGCGTTCATGCTCGTGATGCTGCCGTGGTAGGGGCATTGGCCTTGGCTGCTCGCGGTTTCGCTCATGGGTTTTTCTCCTTTCATTAGCAAAGTGATCATTAAAATACGATTATGTTTCTTTTATTATAATTATTCTAAACACATAATTATTATAGAGTATAAAAGCGAAAATAGGAAGCACCAGAAACAGGGATTTTGATGAAAAAATAAACCGGAAATGGAGGAATCAATCTATTGGCTATTGCTCGCAAGGAAGGGAGGCAACCGACTGTCGCCCGCGGAAGCGATTCGTGCCGCGGACTGAACCTCGGGCGGGGATGAAATCGGCCGGCCGGCGATGGAGGGGAGAGGCCGGCGATGGTGATGGAGGACGCAGAAGCGGATCAGGTGCCGTCCCGGCAAGGAGCGGTTTTTGGTCGCCGGGATGGGACCGCGGGTGCGGCGTCTCAATCCTTCTCCGCCCCGGGACCGCCGTCCGCCTCCGCGGCCGCTTCTCCGGTCACGGGTTCGGCCGCCCCGTCGGACGCGTCGCCGGACGACGCGTCGCCGGACGTTTCGCCGTCCGCCTTCCCGGCCGCTTTGGCGGCCTTTCGCTTCGCTCGCTCCAGGTCCTCCTGCAGGTCGTCCTGCACGCTGATCGCCGCCAGCGGTACGCCGGACCGATGGGCGGAACGAATGATCATGTGGCCCGCCACCGGAGCGGTCAGGAAGACGAAGAAGATCCCGAGCAAGAGGCGGATGCTGACGATGTTGTGGACAAACCAGAAATAGATGAAGGCGCCGAGCAGAATCGCCAGGATGCCCAGCGTCGCGGTCTTGGTCGTGGCGTGGGCCCGATTGTAGACGTCGGGCAGCCGGATCACCCCGATGGACGCGATGAACGTGATGGCGGTGCCGATGATGACCAGCGCCAGGGATATCCATTCAGCGATCGCGTTTGCGTTCAATGACGTAACCCCTTTCGATGAACCGGCACAGGGAGATGGTGCTGAGGAACGCCAGGATGCCGATGAGCAGGATGGATTCCACGTAAGCCCTTGTGTTCGTCAGCATGGACAGGATGGCGATGATGCCGATGATGATGTAACTGATGGAGTCGATGAGCAGCACGCGGTCGGACAGGGACGAAGACCGCAGGAACATGCGGACCAGGGCGATGACCAAAGACAGCGTCAGGACCGACATGCAGATGACGAAGATGGTCTGGAACATCATTTGGTTACCTCCGCAATCGCCTTTTCGAACGTCCGCTTCGATTTCATGATGCTGCGCTTGAACTCCCGGGCGTCCATTGCATGGATGTACATCGTCCCGTCCTCCGGCGCCACCTCCATGACCACGGATCCCGGCGTCAGCGTGATGAGCGTGGACAGCAGGGCGATCTCCCACTCGTTGGTGAGCGAGGTTCGCACCTTGAAAATGCCGGGCCGGATGTCGAGCCGGGGCCTGAGCACCTGGCGGATGACGACAAACGTGGAGATCACGAGCTCGACGATGAACAGCCAGAGGAGCTTCAGAATTGCCCATGTCCGCTTCGCGTAAAACGGTGTGGGGAAAAATCTGCGCATCGCGAAGATGAACAGAAAACCGATCAGGTATCCGACCATGAACGTACCCAGGTTCCAATGGTCGTGCAGCAGCATCCAGACAAACGCGATCAGCAGATTGAGCAGGATCTGAAAGGTCAAGTTCCTCACACCCTTCCGGAAGCTTCCCTGGCGTCAGGGTGCCGCCAGAACCGCGTCGATGTACTGTACCGGATTGACCATCGTTTCCGCGGCGATGTCGACGTAGGCGAGCACCCAGTCCGCCCCCAGCCCGAGGCCGATGACAAGCGCGGCCAGAATGGATCCGGGAAGCAGCGCCCCCTTGCCCGTCGCGTGGGCTTCGTCTTCGCTGAGCAGGGTTTCCCCCCAGAAGCTCTGCATGAACACCTTCATCACCGAATAGAGCACGAGCAGGCTGGACAAGAGTCCGACGGCGGCGAGCAGGACATGGCCGCTCTCGATGCCGCTGCCCAGAATCATCGCCTTGCCGACGAAACCGCTGAGCGGCGGAATGCCGGCAAGGGCCAGGGCGGCCACGAAGAACAGCCAGCCCAGCATCGGGCGGTAGCGGATGAGCCCGTTGATCTCGCGCAGGCGGTCGGTGCCGGCGATGCTGATGATGGCGCCGCCCAGGATGAAGATGAGCGCCTTCGCGACCATGTCGTGCAGCAGGTAATACAGGGCGCCGGACAGGGAATCCCGGCTCGCCACGCCGACGGCGAACACGATGAAGCCGACGGACACGATGACGTTGTAGGCGAGAATCTTGCGGATGCTCCAATACGCGACGGCGCCCATCGCCCCGAAGATCATCGTGAGCGCGCCCATCGCCAGCATGACCGTGTGGGTGATCCGCGGCTCGTGATAGAAAATGAGGGTGAAGGTGCGCATAATGGCGTAGATGCCCACCTTCGTGAGCAGCGCCGCGAAAATCGCCGCGACGGCCGGCGGCGGGGCGCTGTAGGAATCCGGCAGCCAAACGTAAAGGAACAGCGCCGCCTTGATGCCGAACACGATCAGGAACAGAAGGCTGACGACCGTCAGGAGCCCGCCCTGGCCGGCGGCCGCCACCCGTTCGGAAAGGTGCGCCATGTTGAGCGCGCCGGTGACGCCGTACAGGTACCCGATGGCGATGACGAACAGCGTGGAGGCCACCATGTTGATCAGCACGTATTTCAGCGATTCGCGCAGCTGGACCCGCATGCCGCCCAGGGCCAGCAGGACATAGGACGCGATGAGCGTCACCTCGAAGAACACGAACAGGTTGAAAATGTCGCCGGTAAGAAACGACCCGTTCACGCCGCAAAGCAGGAACTGCATGAGCGGGTAGATGTAATGCGACTCGTGCTCCTCGCCGATCGAATCGAAGGTATAGAGCAGACAAGCCAGCGCGACGATCTGCGCGGTGAACACCAGCAGCGCCGACAGCATGTCGGCCACCAGCGTGATGCCGTACGGCGCCGGCCAGCCGCCCACTTGCAGCGTCTGGATGCCTTCCCGGGCGACGAGGTCCACCAGGCGGCCCGCCACGGCCGCCGCCGCGCCCGTCGCCAGGATGCCGGTCACGCGCTGCAGCCTGCGGTATTCCCGCAGGAAGATCATGACGGCTCCGGCGAGAAGCGGAATGACGATCGGAAGCACGACCAGATTGTTATTCATCCTCGTATCCTTTCAACTGCTGCATGTCTTCGAACCGGATCCGGACATACGCCCGGTATCCGAGCACCAGCACGAAAGCGGTGAGCGCGAACGAAATGACAATGGAGGTCAGGATAAGGGCCTGCGGAATCGGATCGGTATACTTCGTCGCCGCTTCGTCCAGAAGCGGCGGAGCTCCCTTCTTCAGGCCGCCGACCGCCATCAGTGTGAGATGGGCGGCGTGGGTGAGCAAGGCCGTGCCCAGGATGATCCGCAGGAGCTGTTTGCTGAGCAGCATATAGACGCCGATCGTGACCAGAATGCCGGCGATCACGATGATGAAAGCTTCCATGGGTTACTCGTCCTCGCTTATGGCCGAAATGATGGTCATCGTCGTGCCGATGACGGTGAAGAAGACCCCGACGTCGAACAGGATTGCCGAAGCCAGCTCCATGTCTCCGATCAGCGGAAGTTCGACGTGGGAGAACACCTGGTCCAGGAACGGGGAGCCGGCCAGCATCGCCGCGCAACCCGTCAGGACGGCGATGAGAATGCCGAAGGCGCCGAGCCGGCGGAAATGGACCGGCAGGACGTCGCGCACCGTCCGGGAATCGTAGGCGAGCATCAGCAGGATGATCGCCGACGCGGTGACCAGGCCGCCGACGAAGCCGCCTCCGGGGTTGTGGTGTCCGGAAAACAGCACCTGCAGCGCAAAAGTGAGGATGATGAACACGATCACCTTGGTCGCGGTCTGCAGGATGACGTCCGTGAACCTCAACCGTCCTTCCTCCCTTCCCTGCCGAACCGGATCAGCGAGTAGACGCCCAGGCCGGCCATGAACAGCACGACGATTTCCAGCATCGTATCGAATCCGCGGAAATCCACCAGGATGGCGTTCACGATGTTGCGCGCGCCCGCCAGTTCATCGGAATTTTCGAAGAAACGGGCGATCGATTCGAAAGGCCGGGGGGCGATGGCCGCGAGGCCGATCAGCGTCACGACCGCCCCGGTTCCGACGGAGACGAGGAGCCGGGTGACGCGGAAGGGCATCCGGACGTCCTCATCCTTCAGCTTCGGCCAGAAGACGAAGCACAAGAGGAACAGGGCGGTGGAGATCGTCTCCACCACGAATTGCGTCAGGGCCAGGTCGGGCGCGCGGAAAATGATGAAGAGCAAGGCCACCAGGTACCCGATGGCGCTCAGGGCGATGATGGACGCGATCCGCGAGCGGGTGAACAGCATATAGACGGCGGAAGCGACGATCGAGATTCCCAGGGCGTATTCGTAAAGTTCGACCGGAGCGTTGTCCGAGAAATCGAATTGCCACGCCTCAAGCGCGAGCAGCGCTCCGCCGGCGAGCAGGATCAGAAAGCCGAAGATGTATGCGTAGTAGTGTCCGGTGAATCCGGTCATGTAGAAACGCGTGAATTTCAGGGAGATCCGCTCCATGCCGGCGAGCGTCCGGTCGAAAAGCCGGTTCAGCGTCCATCTCCAAGGGACGAAATCCCGGACCCGCTCCAGCCAATGCCGGCGGCGGTACAGGTACGCCCCGGCGAGGACGACGCCCGCCGTCATCCCGACTTCGGTGGTAAGGCCGTGCCATGGCGCGAGGTGGACGTGGAACCCGTCCGCCGCTTCCGCCGCCTGCGGAAGGATCGCCCGCATGGACGGCTTCAGGATCGTTCCGGACAGGACGTTCGGGGCGAAAAACAACAGGACGACCGCCGCGGCGAGAACGGACGGCGAAATCAGCATCCCGAAGGCCGCCTCGTGCGGCGGCTTGTCCGGCAGCTCTTCCGGCTTGGGGCCGGTGAACACCCGGAAGACGAGAATCATGCAGTAGACGAAAGTCAGCACGCTGGCGAGCCAGGCGACGGCGGGAAGCAGCAGCGTCCACCCTTCCAGCGTCCGGTAGGCGTCCAGCATGCCGGTGAAGAACATTTCCTTGCTGATGAACCCGCCGAACGGCGGCAGGCCCGCCATGGAGAAGGCGCCGATCACGGTCAGGGTGAAAGAAACCGGCATCACGGCCGCAAGCCCGCCGAGCCTCCGGATGTCGCGGGTGCCGAGCTCGTGGTCCAGGATGCCGATGACCATGAACAGGCAGCCTTTGAAGATGGAGTGGTTGACGAGATGGAACAGGGCGGCGGCGACGGCTCCCGAAAGGAGAACCGCCTGTCCGTTCGCCGCGTCCGGCGCCAGGGCCATCGAACCGACGCCGAGCAGACTCATGATCAGCCCGAGCTGGCTGACCGTGGAGAAGGCCAGCATGGCCTTCAGGTCCACCTGGCGGATGGCCGTGAACGATCCCCAAAGCAGCGTCAGGAGGCCGACGATCGCGATGCTCCAGGACCATTCCGGATGTCCGCCGAAAATGGGCGTCAGACGGGCAACCAGGTAGATGCCGGCCTTGACCATGGTGGCCGAATGCAGATAGGCGCTGATCGGGGTCGGCGCTTCCATCGCGTCCGGCAGCCAGATGTGGAAGGGAAACTGGGCCGATTTCGCGAACGCGCCCAGCAGGATGAGCGCCATGGCCGGCACGAACAGGGGATGTTCCGCCAGCGTATCGGCCAGGGCGATCGTCCCGCGGATGCTGTATGTTCCCGTGGCCGCCCGAAGCATCAGCATGCCGAGCAGCATCGCGAAGCCGCCGGTCATCGTGATGAGCAGGGACTTGAGGGCGCCGTAACGGGAATTTCGCCGCTGGTACCAGTAGGCGATGAGCAGGAACGACGAAATGCTGGTCAGTTCCCAGAACGTGTAGAGCACCAGCATGTGGTCCGACAGGACGGCCCCGAGCATGGAGCCCATGAAGAGCAGGAGATAGACGTAGAAATTGTGCAGGGCTTCCCGCTCTTTGGACAGATAGAAGATGGAATACAGGACCACCAGGCATCCCATGCCGGTGATGAGCAGCGCAAACAGAAGGGACAGGCTGTCCAGCACGATCGCGAATTCGATGTCCAGCCGGGGAATCCATGCCGCCGACTGCACGACGATGTCTTCCGGTCCGTCTATGGGATAAAATCGGATAAAAAATCCGAACAATAAAACGGGGACGGCCAGCACGAACCAGCCGGTATGGATGCGGCGCAGGACTTTGAACAGGATCGGAACGATCAGCGCAGAGACAAACGGGAAGAAAACGGCCAGAACGATCGGCGACACCTTGCACCCCCCTGAGCGACGTGCTATTCTATATGAAGCGTTTCAGATTGGAAAACGCACGGACCCGTTGACAACCCACAGTGGTAATTGTACCTTATATTTAATTTCCGTATCAACGAGAACCCCCGTCTCAGTGTCGCCGGGCAATGAGGTGAACCGATAAATTGAAAAGCACGAAGATGGATGAACGCATCCTCGTATGCGTTTATTACGGGCCGAACGGGGAGCGCCTGATCGCCAGGGGCTGCAAGCTCGCCGACATGCTGGAGTGCCCGTTGTACATCCTGACCATCGACCCGAATCCGAAGGACGAATGGGACATCGAGAAAATCCACTACGTCACCCGCTGGAAGCAGCTGGCGGAGGAACACGGCGCCGAATTCATCATCAAGTACAACGAGAAGCGCCCCGTGGCCAAGGTCATCGGCGAAGTCGTCCGCCAGAAGGGCATCACCCAGGTGATCATCGGCCAGACGGCGAAGAGCCGTTGGGAGGAGATCACCAAGGGATCGTTCATCAACACCCTGCTGAACGAAATTCCGTATGTCGATCTGCACATCGTGTCGATTTCCCGGGAATTGAAGAACCGGGAAGGGTTCTACGAAAAGGGCATTCGCGCCTACATCGTGCGGGACGGCAAAGGGTACAAACTGTGCTTCAACCACACGCAAAACGACGTGGACCGGTTTGCCGGCATCTTCTACAAGGAAGTCGGCACGGATTTCAACAACGGCATCTTCAAGTTCATCAAGGGCGACCGGGAAATCGAAGTCCACGTCGTCGACGACTATGTGAAGGAGAACATCGACGAATTGTGAACCGCATGGTGCCCGCGCATGGAAGCGGAACCCGGCGCCTCGCGCCGGGTTCCGTTTTTTATGCCCGGAAGGAAGCATTGTCAAACCCCGTTCCCGGCTTTGGAAAACGACGAGAATGGGTCGTCACTCACAGTTTCTGGCGACTTTTTAGTACATTTCGGTTATTTTTGTTTGTCAAACCCGGACACAATTATGGTAAAATAGTCACAAAAGTCACGGAAGCGGGCTTCCCTTGGTTGAGGATTGTTGTTCGGAATACAAGGAGAGGGAAAGAAATGACGACGAACAAGCTGGAAGTCGCCAACTGCGCCGGGTGCGGCAAAATGTACCGGCCGGAAGGATTGGCCATCAAACTGTGTCCCGACTGCTTGCAGGAATACGAAGGGATGCTGCGCGAGGTGAAAGAAACCATCAAGGCCAATCCCGGCATGAATGCCTACGAAATCAGCAAGAGGACCGGGATTTCCTACTCGCTCATCCTGGACTGCTTGTTGGACTACATACGGCATACGCCCGGGTTGGACGGATGCGGTTTCGGAATGGATGGCCGCCGGTTGCGGACGGAATGGTTGCGGTTCCCCCCCGGGCTGTCTTTGGCAGGACTTTAGACGGAAGGCCTTTGTCTTCCCTTCGCAGGATGCAAGAAAAAAGACCCGGGCATGAAAAGCCGGAAGCCGGGCGGAAAATTCCCGTCCGGCCTCCGGCTTTTTTCCGCGGTTTGCCGCGGCTTTGCGCCGGCAGCCGCCTGCCGGGCTTCCGGTGCATCACGAAATCACTTTGCCCGGGTCGAATGTTCGCTTGCAGGTCATAAATTCGCCGAGTTTGGCGTAATAAGGCCCGCAGATTCTCGCCAGCGGCCGCAGGGCTTCGACGTTGATCTTGTAATCGGGAATATAGAGGTCGTCTTGGACATACACCAGTTGAACCTCACCGATGACCAGGTGATTGGAAGCCAGGGGGATGATTTGGTGCAGGCGGCATTCGAGCCGGACGGGGGATTCCAGGACGGCCATGCAGTCGACCGTTTTTGCCGGTACCGGAGTCAGGCCGACTTCGTCAAATTCGCTGATGTCCGGCCGGTAGTCGGCGGCCGCGTTGTTCACGGGGACGGCCATGTCTTCCGTCACCACGTTGACCACAAATTCCGGATGCCGCTCGATGTTGCGGAGGGTGTCTTTCTTTTGGCCGTTCCGGTCGGCCACCGAGACCAGGATCATCGCGGGAGAGCTGGACACCGCGGTGAAGTAGCTGAACGGAGCCAGGTTGTGCACGTTTTCCGGGCTTTTCGTCGACACCAGCGCGATCGGTCTCGGTACGACGGCTCCGGTGAGAACCTTGTGGGCGTCGTCCCGCGACAGGTTTTTCATCAGGATTTCCATGCGCTGCCCCTCCAAGCTGCTTGTGTGTTCGTTGGTTTTCTGCCTATCACTATAACCTCTTTCGGGCGGCAGCTCAAAATGTTCATTGCGCAATTTTCGCCAATTCACCCGCGGTTATGGATTTTCGTTCCGATTGCAAGTATGCTGGATAATGTACAAGACGGGCGATCCGAAACGCAAGGAGGCGGGAACGCATCATGTACGAATACGATTTTTCCGGCCGCGTGGTGTGGGTGACGGGAAGCAGCACGGGCATCGGCCGGGCCGCGGCCCTGGCCTTCGCCCGGTTCGGGGCGGATGTGGTGGTGCACGCGAACCAAAGCGTGGCGAAGGGCGAGGAAGTCGCCCGGGAAATCGAACGGATGGGGCGCAGGGCCCTGCTGGTCATCGGCGACGTGGCGGACTCCGGCGCCGTGGAAGCGATGGCGGAACGCGTCCGGGAGACGTTCGGCCGCGTCGACGTGCTGATGAACAACGCCGGCTCCCTGATCAAGCGCATCCCCTTCGAGGAAGCGGACGAGGCGATCTGGGACCGCATCATGGACGTCAATCTGAAATCCGTCTTTCTTGTGACGAAAGCCGTCCTGCCCATGATGAAGCCGCTTGGCAAAGGCAGCATCATCAACGTGTCGTCCATCGCGGCCCGCACCGGCGGCGGAACCGGAAGCTTCATCTACGCGGCCGCCAAGGGCGCCGTCGCGACGCTGACGCGGGGGTTGGCGCGGGAATTTGCGCCGTACAACATCCGCGTGAACGCCATCGCGCCCGGGGTGATCAGCACGCCGTTCCACGACCGGTTCTCCACGCCCCAGATGCGCGCCGCGTATCAGAAACAGATCCTGCTGGGCCGCGAGGGGACGCCGGAGGAATCCGCCGCAGCCGCGCTGTTTCTCGCATCGGACGCGGCCGGCTTCATCACCGGCGAGATGATCGACGTCAACGGCGGACAATGGATGGCCTGACCTTCCGGTCGGGCCGTCCCCCGTATTTTGTCCGCCGCACGGCTGATTCCCGCGCTGCCGTCCTCCGCACGGCCGCCTTCCGCAAAGCCGTTCTTCGTCCAGCTGTTCGTCGCGTTGCGTCCCTGCACGGTTGTCTTTCGTCCAGCTCTCCCCGAACAACTTTCCCCCGCACTGCTTTCCGCCGTTCCGGGAACTTGGCGGGTAACGGACATTGAGTCCGTAAAACAAAAGAAAGAAGGCTTCGCGAAAAATTCGCGGACATATGTTCCGTTAGAAGGCGTCCCGGACCTATGGAAACGTTTGCATTCAGGCCACGCGATGCTGCTACGGACTGTATGTCCGTTGAATTTTCAAACGCTTCGATTTCCGGCCGCTAACGGACCATATGTCCGTTGGGTTGGGTGCGAACCGGGCACCTCACCCCGCCGGCGGATCCCGGGCGCCGGCATCGGAAGGCAGACGCCGGTTGCCGATTCGCTGTCACGCGACGGACGCGCCATAATAAGCCCGGGGAAGCCTTCGTTGCAAAAAAGAAGGAATTTTTTTAAGCTCATGATACAGCATTCCGGGATTGAGGGAGGGCGCCATGAAACGACTGCTGGAGGCCGCAAGGCGGTTGCACGGCCAAATGATCGAGTGGCGCCGGGATTTTCACCGGCATCCGGAACTGGGCTACGAAGAGCACCGCACGTCGGCGAAGGTGGCCGACCATCTGCGCGGACTTGGCCTCGAAGTCCGCACGGGCGTGGGCCGGACCGGCGTCGTCGGATTGCTTCGCGGCGAACGCGACGGGCCGACGATTCTGCTCCGGGCCGACATGGACGCCCTGCCGATTCCGGAGGCGGACAAAGGCATCGATTACATGTCCGAAATAGAGGGCAAGGCCCACCTGTGCGGCCATGACGCCCACACCAGCATGCTGATGGGCGCGGCGCAAATTTTGCGGGAACGGGGCGTAAAGCGCGGCAACGTCAAATTCATGTTCCAGCCCGCCGAGGAGGGCCTGGCCGGGGCCCGGGCGATGATCGAGGACGGCGTGCTGGACAATCCCCGCGTGGACGCGGCGGTCGCGCTGCATGTGTCGCCGGTTCATCCCACCGGCCGCGTCGCGGTGATCCGGGGCGCCGGCTGGGCGGCGGCGGACCGGGTGATCATCCGCATCATCGGCCGGGGAGGCCATGCCGCCGCGCCGCATCAGACCGTCGACGCCGTGGCGGTCGCCGCCCAGGTGATCACCGCCTTGCAGCAGATCGTAAGCCGGCAGACGGACCCCCTGGATGCCGCCATCGTCACCATCGGCAGGATTGCCGGCGGCCACGCGTTCAACGCCATCGCCCCGGAGGTGCTGCTGGAAGGCACGGTGCGCACCCTCGTCCCGGAGACTCAAAGGCGGATCCGGGCGGCGATCGAAGCGGTCGTTCAAGGCGTGACGGCCTCTTTCGGCGCAAGCTATGAATACGAATACGAGGAAGGCTACCCGGTGCTGGTGAACAGCGACGAAATGAACGAACTGGTCAAACAGGCGTGCGACGCAACCCTCGGGCCCGGCCGTTGGGAGTACGGCAGAACGAGCATGGGCGGGGAAGACTTCGCGTTCGTGGCCCAGCGGGTTCCGTCCGCCATGTTCCGTCTCGGCACGCGCAACGGGGAGAAAACGGCCTATCCCCTGCACCACCCCATGTTCAACCTTGATGAGGACGCGCTGCCGATCGGCGCCGCCCTCCTGGCGTCCATGGCCGTGCATTATCTGGAGAACGCGGGACCACAAGGGGAGAACGGCATCCATCGCCGTCCGTGACCCGGATGCGCAACGCGGCCCGGGGACGTCGGGCGAAGAGGGGAAGAAGATCCGTGCGGAAAATGATTCCTGTTTCCGTCTTCTTTATGGTTTCCTGTTTCGCGTTTGCGGCATATCCGCAAGCGGCGCAAGCGTGAGTCCGGCGCCGTGGTCGGTCATGGAGCTGGCGGAAGCCAGCGAAGCCATCCTGCATCTTTGAAAAGGGCAGGGAATATGTCATTTTCCTGAAATCGGCGGGGCCGTCTCCCGCTTTGCTGAACGAGCGCGGGCTGACCGCCCTGGAGGTGGACGCGGTCTACGTGGATATGCGCGGCGTACGGGAAGAGGTGCCGGTCTTGCTGAGGCGATGGGCCGAAATGCGCGCCGCCAATGCGAAAAAGCCCGGGCCCGGCGCCGCCGTCTGGGGCGAAGGCGTGGAAAACCGGGGGATGCCGGCCAGTTGGATTGTTTTTATCGCCGTCATGCTGATTGGAATGGGCGCCCATGCATCGGCCGGAAAGCGACCCGGATGAACGCCGACCGGAGGCTCATGCCTGTATCGCGGAGATCGCAAGACGCGACCCGAACGGCATGGTCGGGCGGAAAACCCGCGCGGTTTTCCGCCCGACCCGTTTTTTTTCGGCGGACGTCCCTCATCCCTGGGCCGTGCGGAGGCCGGCCGCTTTTCCGGCGAACCGGATTTTTCCGCGGATGGAACGGGTCAGCTTCACTTCGATCCAATGATAGGAGAAGTGGGAAACCAGAAGCGCCCCCGCCGAGGAGACGATGCCGAACGCCGCCACTCCCATCCATTCGGCGGGAAGAACCAGGGCGACGACGGCGCGCTTGACGGGAAACATCACCACCGTGTGCCACAAATAGAGGCTGTAGCTGACGGTGCCCAGATACATGAACGGTTTTGTGCGAAGCAGCGAGGACAACAGGCCGTATTGCCGGACCACGGTATGGAAGAAAAACAGCGCAAAAATGAGCGATCCGTAGATGAATTCGGGATCGAACAGGATGCAGGCGAGGGCCAGGGCGATCAGTCCGTCCAGCCTGGTGAAGGACGGCGGCAGGGTTTCCAGCCGCCTGACGGTGCCGAGCAGGATTCCGGCGACGAAAAACAGGAAGGCGGGATCTTTCCAGATCAGCCAGGCGGATGCGGCAAGCGGCACAGGCAGAAGGGAACGCTTCCACCCGCCGCGGTTCCACAGATAGAACACGAGGCCCGCAAGCAGATAAAACGCGGCTTCGTAGCTAAGCGACCACGCCACGATCTGGGCGACGGGCAGATCGAAGACGCCCGGCAGGAAAAACAGATTGGAAAAGAAATGAAGGATGTAATCGGAGACGGAGATGTTCCTGAACCAACCGTAACCGATCACCGGTCCAATGGCAAAAATGAGCAGATGGATCACCAAAAACACGGGGTAGATGCGAAGGACCCGGTCCACGGCAAAACGGCGGACGCTTCCATGGCTCATGAGGCTTCTCGGGATCAGATAACCGCTGATCACAAAGAACAGATAGACGGCGAGCAGCCCGGCCGTTTGGCGGAACTGGGGGAAATAGTCGGCTTTCAGGATGCCGTCGTCCACCGAGCCGGTGTAGACGTGGTACAGGACGACGGACGAGGCCAGCAGTCCCCTCAAACCGGTGATGGTGTCGTTGCGTTGCTCCGGTTGCGGCATGTCAGGGCTCCCTGCTTTTTTCGACTTGATTTTCTTCTTTATAACACGTTCGATTTCCCGCGACAATTGCCCCGTTTCCGTCTTGCCGGCGTGAACGGGGCGATCGTTCGCGGAGGCGTTTGAAACCCATGCCGCATCGATATTAGACTAACGGTCTAATTATGTCTAAAATGTGAACAGGAAGGGTCGCGAGACGGGGAGTCCTTGTAAAGGGGCGTTGCGGCATGGGGTTTATGCGGGCGGCGACGCGGAAAAAGCGGCGCACGGTGGTCGAAACGGCGCTGGCGCTGTTCGCGGAACGGGGCTACGAGCAGGTGACCGTGGACGACATCCTGCAGGCGGCGAACATCTCCAAGGGCACGTTCTACCATTATTTTTCGGGCAAGGAAGAGTTGCTGGCGGAACTGGACGCCGTCCAGGACGAGCTCGTCGGGCGGTGGCTGGACACGCCGCCGGCCTTGGTGCCTTCTCTGGAGGAACATATCAACCGGCTGTTTTTAGACCTTGCGTCTAATTTTGCGGATCGGCCGCGTCTTGCGCGCAGCAAAATTTCGCTGGCGATGAGCCATGAACCGGTGCGCCGCGCGCAGGAACGAAGGAAACGGCGGCTGTGCGACGCCGTCATGCACTGGCTCCCGGACCGCCGGAAGGCGGAGCTGCTCGTCGCCGTCTATTTCGGGACGATCGAAGCCTGGGCGCTGCGCGGGGAGGGAGACCTGCTTTCCGCGCTGCAGTCGAATCTGGCGGTGGCGTGGGCGGGGCTCAAGGCGCGGGAGATCGTCGTGCCCGCGCACCCGCCCGTTCCCGCGCAAAGGAGGCTGACCACGTTGAAAGTGGCCGTCATCGGCGGCGGACTGGCGGGACTTACCGCGGCCGCCTACCTGTCGGAACATGCCGGCATCGAAGGCGTATTGTTCGAACGCAGCCCGCAGCTGGGCGGACGCGCGTTCACCTACGAGAAGGAAGGCTTCACGCTCAACTACGGCGCCCACGCGGTGTACGCCATCGACCGCCACGAGCTGTCCAATCTCGAGAAGGAACTCGGGCTGACGTTCAGCAGCAAGCAGGTGGACAAACGCCGCGTCGTCTACGCGAAAAACGGCAATCTGTCCCTCGCGCCGCTGGACGCGATGAACATCTGGAAGACGGATGTGCTGCCGTCCGCCCAGAAGGTGCGCTTCGTCGCCGAAATCGCGGCGATCATGGCGAACATCCACCAGCTGAAGCGTTATCCCACGCTGGGCGACTACCTGGCGGAAGCGGAGTGCGGCGAGGACCTCAAAGAATTGTGGGAACATCTCGTCTGCTCCAACTTCTTCATCGCGCCTTCGGACGCGCGCAGGGTGCCGGGCCGCGTCATCAGCGAATATTACCAAAACCTGTTTCTTTGCAGCCGGCCGGTCAGTTACGTGCTCGGCAGCTGGGCGGTCATCACGAACCAGCTGAAGAGCAAGATCGAGCGTTCGGGGCGCTGGGAGATCCGGCTGCAGGAGCCGGTGGAGGGGATTCGCTACCGCGATCGGAAATTCGTGCTGCGCACCAGGAACGGCGAGCGGGAATTCGACCGCGTCGTGTTCGCGATGCCGGTGCAACAGGTGGTGAAGCTGCTCCGCGGCACGCCGTGGGAGCCGTTCCTGGCGGAATTCGAGGACGTGACGCCGACCGAGGTGCTGGTGTACGACATCGGCCTGTCGGAAGTGGTGGCCAGGCCGTTTTCGTACATCAGCGACATGGACCGGAAGCTGTTCATCAGCGACGTGTCGGCGACCGACCATACGGTGGCGCCCGAGGGCGGTCAGCTGCTGCAGGGCATCGCGTACCTGCCCGACCGGTTTGCGGACGAGGAGGAGCGGAAAGCGTTTCTGGACGCCAAGACGACGGAAATGGAGGCGGCCTTCGACCGCCATTACCCCGGATGGCGGGAAAAAACGGTCGTCAAGCGCGTGTCGAAGAAGGCGATGGCGGCCAGCGTGAAAAACATCGTCGGAAACCGGCTGCTCCCGGTCCGCGTCGAAAATGTTCCGTTTTATTTCTGCGGCGACGGCTGCGAAGGCAAGGGGGAACTGGCGGAACGCGCCTTCTCGAGCGCCCGGGCGGCGGCGAAGGCGCTCCTCGCCGAAGCGAACAAAGCGGAGGCCCATGCGGCGGTTTCCCTTCGGTGAATCCGCGCGTGCGCGTGGCGCGTGGCATGAAAGAACAGACGCGCAAGCCCTGTTTTGATATAAGGAGAATTCGGGAGGAATGCCGACAGGCGGTGACCGGGTTTCGAATTCCGACCAATTGGCGCCGGAAAGGATATGTCCGGAATGAGAAGCCGATGGGCTGCGTTTTCCATTGTCATGCTGTTGGCGACGTGTTCTTGCATAGCGGAAATCCCCCGGCAGATAACCGATACTCATATCGCAAACGATTTCAATGATTCCAGGCTCTCGAAGGGGAAACCGTAGAGCCCTCCGGTGTCTCGTTTGAAGCATGCCATAAGTCTTTTTTCCTTGATTTTAAGCGATTTTTGGTTCGGACAGCACTCCGGGCCCCTAATTAATATTGACAAAAGTTTGACGCAGTACATATAATCAAATCCGAAATCGATTGCAAGAATTCGCTTGCAGAAAGCAGAAAGGGCGATGGAATTTCATGGAATTGAAATCGATGCCAATTTGATTCCGGTGACACGACGTTAACCTTGGGGAGTCAGGGATGAAAAAACGCGTTACCGTCAAAGATGTCGCCAGGTATGCCAACGTATCGCCGTCAACCGTATCCAGGGTGCTGAACGGGTATCCGTTCATCAAGGAATCCACACGACAAAAAGTGGAACGGGCGATTCGGGAGCTGAACTTTGAACCGGATGAACTGGCGCGAAGCCTGATCACCCGGAAGACGAAAACGTTTGGGCTCGTGGTGGACATTTCCAACCCGTTCTTTTCGGAAACGGCCAAGGTGATCATTAACAGGGCCCGGGAACGGAACTACGACATTCTGATCTACGACACGAGCGACGACGAAGACATGGAACAAATCGCCAGGTTCCTGATCAACAAAAACATTTCCGGCATGATCGTCGGAACGGTCGAACGGGCGGATCGCTCGTGCGAGAAACTGGCGGACGAAGGATTCCATGTCGTGTTTTTCAACCGAAAACCGGACAATTCCAAGCTGTTCTCCGTCACCATCGACAACCGGAAGGCGTCCCGCCTGGCCGTGGAACATCTGGTCCAGAAAGGTCACCGGCGCATCGCCTTTGTCGGAGGTCTGTTCAAATACTCCACGTTTTTCGACCGCTACCTGGGATTTTTGGACGCGGTACAAGAATTCGGTCTCCATTTCGACGAAGAACTGCTGTTCAGCGGAAAATTGACCAGCGAAAACATCCTGCGGTTTGTCTCGGACATTCTGAAAAAAGAAAACCGTCCGACGGCGATCATCGCGGCGTCGGACCTGCTCGCCATCACGGTGCTCAGCGCCGTGTCGTCAAACGGGCTCAAAGTTCCCGGTGATGTGGCCGTCGTCGGCTTTGATAATATCGACATTTCCAGTAATCCGTACATCGGACTGACGACGGTGTCGCAACAAAAAACCAAAATGGCCGAAATCGCGCTGGATCAGTTGATGTACATCTTCGAAAACGGGATCGGCAAGGATGAATTGCCGGAACCCGTCGTGCTGGAACCGAAACTGATCGTGCGAAACACCACATAGCGGCCGTTTGGTCATTCACCGGAAAGTCCCGCTCCGTCTTGTCAATCCCGCAAATTTTTTGCTTCATGAAAAAAATGACAACAGGGAGGAAAACCAGGATGGCACAAGTCAAGGAACCGATTCCGTATTCCGAATTCACGAAGGTGCGGCTGTTCGGGAAAGAGTACAACGCCCTCGATTTGACGCGGGAAATCAGCCCGGATACCCCTGTGTACCCGGGGCATGCCCGGACGGCGTTCTGGTGGCACCTTACCCACGAAGAATGCGTGATGCGTCTCGGAGACACGCCGTTTGAAGGCTACGCGGTCAAAGGCATTACCATGGCCGACCACATCGCCACCCACGTCGACGCGGTTTACCACTTCAACAAGCACAGACCGGATCTGTCCGTGGAGAAATTCCCGCTCGAGCATATGTTCACGCCGGCGGTGTGGATCGACGTGTCCCATGTTCCGCCGAGAACCCACATTTCCCTGAAAGACATCCAGGACGGCCTGGCCAAGGTGGGAGAAACGCTCCGGCCCGGCGACACGCTGATGTATTACACCGGCGCCTCGGAAAAGTGGCATGACGCCGCGGCGTTCGTCACCCAGTATCCCGGCCTCAGCGCGGAAGCGACGGAATGGATTCTCGACCAGGGCGTGGTCAACGTCTGCACCGACGCGGTCAGCACGGACAACCCGGCCGACATCACGTATCCGAACCATACCATCCACGGCAAAAGGTTGATCGTGCACACCGAGAACATCGCCAACATGAACAAAATCCCGGTGCACCGCTTCCAGCTCCTGCTCATGCCGCTCAAGTTCGTCGGCGCGACGGGAAGCCCGGTCAGAGCCATCGCCCTTTGGGAGTAATGGAACAACGATCCACGATCCGGGGAAGGAAAGCGGATGGACATTTTACGGAAGCTGTACAGTCTTGAAGGCAAAACGGCCATCGTGACCGGCGCGAGCAAAGGCATCGGCAGAGCCATCGCCGTGGCCCTGGCCCAGGCGGGAGCGGACGTGGCTGTGGTGGCGCGGAGCGAAAAAGAGCTCGCCGAAGTGGCGGACGAAATTGGCAGGCTTGGACGGAACGTGCTGGCCGTTTCCATGGACCTGTTCCAAGTCCGGGACATTCCGGAGAAGGTGGACGCGATCCACCGCCATTTCGGCAAAATCGACATCCTGGTCAACAACGCGGGAATGAACATCGCCAAGCCCGCCATGGAAGTTACGGAAGAAGACTGGGACAAAGTACTGGATCTCAATCTGAAAAGCGCCTTTTTCATGAGCCAGGCGGTCGCCCGCCACATGATCCCGCGAAATCGGGGAAAGATTGTCAACATGTCTTCGCAAATGGCCTTCGTCGGCTACTACAAACGGGCCGCGTATTGTTCCAGCAAGGGCGGGTTGTCCCAAATGACGAAGGCGCTCGCCATCGAATGGGCGAAACACCGCATCAACGTGAACGCCATCGCGCCGACGTTCATCGAAACACCGATGACCCGGCCTATGTTCGAAGACAAGAGCTTTCTGGAGGATGTGCTCAGCCGGATCCCGCTGGGCCGTCTGGGAACGGAGAGTGATTTGTTCGGCGCCGTCATCTACCTGTCCTCCGACGCTTCGGATTTGGTCACGGGCCATACGCTGACGGTGGACGGAGGATGGACGGTCTGGTAGGGCCCCCGGTGCAAGCCGCCGGGGTCCGGCGCACACCCAGGGTGCAGATCATGTCCGTCTGAATGGAGTGGAGAGAAAATTGAAAACCGTGAACGCGCATGACTTTCGCATGCCCGCCAATGTGAGGATCGGGCGGGGCGCTTTCGAAACCATTCATGACGAAATCGCCAGACTTGCGCCGCGAACGATCATTCTGGTTAGTGACAAGGGGTTGGAAAAGGCGGGCGTTGTCGAACGGGTGCTCGGTGAACTGGCCCGGCATTCCGTCCCGGTCAAAACGTATACGGAAATCTCCGGGGAGCCCGAATTTTCCACGTTGCGGGATACCATTCGCTTCGTCTCGGAGCACAAGGGCGACCTCGTCATCGGCATCGGCGGGGGCAGCGCCCTGGATGTGGCGAAGGCGTCCGCGGCGCTGGCCGACAAGGATGAAGCGACCGTCTCCCGCATCCTGGCCGGAAACGAAGCGCCGAAGTCGAGGAGCATCAGGTGCATTCTCGTTCCGACCACTTCCGGCACCGGCTCGGAAGTGACGATGAACGCCATTTTCGGCGATCCGGCGAACAACGTCAAACGCGGAATCGTCAGCCCTTGTTATTTGCCGGACGTGGCCATCATCGATCCGGTCCTGACGGTAAGCTGTCCGCCCCTCGTCAGCGCCGCCTCGGGCGTGGACGCCTTCACGCACGCGATCGAGTCGTACGTTTCCACGAAAGCGACACCGCTCACCCGGATGTATGCGGAGAAGGCCATGAGGCTCTTTGCCAAAAACATCGCCAAGGCGGTGTTCAACGGCAGCGACCTGGAAGGCCGGGAAAACATGAGCTGGGTCAGCTTTCTGGCCGGCGTGTCGCTCGCCAACGCCGGCGTCGGAGCCGTTCACGCCATGGCCTACCCGCTCGGCGGCCGTTATCATGTTCCGCACGGCATCGCCAACGCGCTTCTTTTGCCGTATGTGTTCGAAGTGACCGGAAAGACGTGCGTGGACGAAATGGTGGACATCGCCGGTTTCCTGCACCTCGGCGATTTCCGGGACAAGCCGCTTCAGGCGCCCGACGCGGTGACCGCCTATCTGCATTCCCTGCTGAAGCATCTCAATCTGCCTTCCACGCTGAAGGAATTGCAGGTCAGGGAAGACGATCTCGACGTCATGGCGGAGGAAGCGTCCAGGATCGACCGGCTGCTGGTCAATACTCCATACAGACTCGACAAGGACGCAATTTTGCGCATCTACCGCAAAGCTTATGAAGGTCAATGAGAAGAAAGGGGGCGCGCAAGGATGACGAGGAAAAAATTGTACATCGACGGGAAATGGATCGAAACGAAAGAGTACTATAAGCTCCGTTCGCCGTACAACGGCCAGGAGATCGCGGAAATCCCGCTGGCGGACGAGAAGCTCGTTGACGAGGCGATCGCCGCGGCGGAGCGGCACAAGGCGGTCATGCGCAGCCTCCCGGCCCACGAAAGGTCCGCCATCCTGACGCGGGTGGCGAATTATCTGGAAGCGCACATGGAGGAAGCGGCGAGGATCCTGGCCCAGGAAAACGCCAAGCCGCTGAAGGCCGCGCGGGCGGAAATCACCCGCACCATCCAGACGTACCGGTTCTCGGCGGAGGAAGCCAAGCGGCTGTACGGAGAAACGATCCCGATGGACGCCGCCAAGGGGGCGGAACAGAAGCTCGGTTTTACCGTGCGGGAGCCGCTCGGCGTCATCGCCGCGATCACGCCGTTCAACTTCCCGTTCAATCTGGTGGCGCACAAGCTCGGCCCCGCTTTTGCCGCGGGCAACACCGTCGTGCTGAAACCGGCGAGCCAGACGCCGCTCAGCGCCCTGTACATCGTGGAAGTGTTCGAAAAGGCGGGATTGCCGCCCGGCGCCCTCAACATCGTCACCGGCCGGGGCGGCGTCATCGGTGACCGGATGGTGCAGGATCCCCGGGTCAAGATGGTGACGTTTACCGGCAGCCTGGAAGTGGGCCTGCGCATCCGGCAGCTGGCCGGACTCAAGCGGGTCACCCTGGAACTGGGGTCGAACTCGCCGGTCATCATCGACAACATCCGCAATCTCGACGCCGCCGTCGAGAAGTGTGTAACGGGCGCCTTCGCCTACGCGGGCCAGGTCTGTATTTCGGTACAGCGCATCTACGTGCACGAGGCTGTCTACGACGAATTCTTGCAAAAATTCATCGCCCGCGCCAAGGCCCTGAAAATCGGCGATCCGCTGGACGAGGACACCGACATTTCGGCCCTCATCAGCAGCGGGGAAGTCGACCGTATAGAAGCCTGGATCAAGGAGGCGACGGAGCAGGGCGCCCGCGTCGCGGCGGGCGGCGAGCGGATCGGCGAAGGGATCCTGGCGCCCACGATTTTGACGGATGTGCCGTCCCATGTGTCGCTGTGCACGATGGAGGCGTTCGCGCCGATCGTCATGGTCAACCGGGTCAAATCGGTCGACGAGGCGATCCGCGCCGCGAACGATTCGCAATATGGTCTGCAGGCCGGCATATTTACCGATTCGATCCACACCGCCATCAAGGCGGCCAGAGAGCTGGAGTCCGGCGGGATCATTGTCAACGACGTCCCGACCTTCCGGGTAGATCATATGCCATACGGAGGTGTCAAGAACAGCGGCATTGGCAAGGAAGGCGTCAAATATTCCGTCGAAGAAATGACCGAGCTCAAATTTGTGTCTTTCGCGGCTCTGGAATGAATCCATCCACAGACAAGGGGGATTTGACTCATGAAGAAAATGGCGAAGCCTTACCACGCGGTACTTATTTTGGGATTGGTTTTTGTGTTGATTTTGGCCGGATGCTCCGGCGGTTCGGACGGGTCCCAGGGTTCCGGTTCGTCGGGCGGTTCGGACGGTTCCGGCGGATCGGGCGGCTCGGACAATGTGCAAACGATCAATCTGCGCATCGGTTCCGGCCATACGGTCGAAGGCGGCGTGTGGACCCAGAAGGCGCACGAGTTCTTCGTTCCGGAAGTCAACAAGCGCCTGGAAGGCACGGGCTACCAGATCAAATGGACCGAGGCCTACGGCGGCAGCGTGGCGAAGCTCGGCGAAAACCTCGACGCCGTGCAGCAAGGGCTGCTCGACCTGTCCGTGGTCATCGTGCCGTTCAAACCGTCGGACCTGCTCATCTCCAACATCGGCTACAACACGCCGTTCGGAACGACCGATCCGGAAATCATGGCCGAAGTGCTGGTGGAACTGTACAACAAGTATCCGGAGTTCGGGGAAGAATTCAAGAAGAAAGGGCAACGGCTGCTCGCCTTCGGGACCTCCGACTCCTATGAAATCGTGACGAAGTTCCCGATCAACACCGTCGAAGACCTGAAAGGCCACAAAATCGGCGGCGCCGGTTCCAACCTGGGCTGGATCGAGCCGATCGGCGTCACGCCGGTGCAAGCGGGGCTTTCCGAAACGTATCAAAGCATCCAGACCGGCGTGTTCGAGGGATACATCATGTATACGCGCGGAACCCTCGGATACAGGCTCCATGAAGTGGCGCCGTATTTCACCGAGGTCGGCTTCGGTTCCATTCTGGTCGCCGTGCTTACGATTAACGAAAACACATACAACAATCTGCCGCCGGAAGTGCAAAAAGTGATCGACGAAGTCGGGGCCGAACTGACCTTCGAAATCGCCAGAGCGTCCAAGGCGGACCGCGAAGCCAACCTGCAAAAGATGATCGAGGAAGGCGCCATCCATTCCGTGCTTTCGGAAGAAGAGCGCGCCAAATGGGCGGAAATGCTGCCGAACCAGCCGAACGAATACGCGAAGAAGCTGAATGAAGCAGGCCTGCCGGGAAGCCAGATCGTGCGCGACTACCTGCAGCTGATCAAGGAGAAAGCCGGTTCCCTGCCGCGCGAATACGTCATCGAATGACGGCTGGACAACCCGGATAAACCGCCTTCCGCCTCGGAGGCGGTTTATCCGGTCTTAGGAACCGGTTGACCGGAGGTGCGTAAAAGGTGGAGCCGGTACGCAAATCTCCCGTTCGCAGGGCCTATGAAGGACTTTTGACGGGACTCAATGTGATCGGCGCGATTTGGACCTTCATCATGATGCTGATCATCGTGTACGACGTCGTCGCGCGCGAGTTTTTCAACGCGCCGTTTGCCGGCACGGCGGAAATCATCCGCAATACGATCGTCATCATTCTGTTCTTCCAGATCGCCCATGTGCTGCGCAAAGGGCATCACATCCGCACGAACGTGATTTACGACCGCCTGCCGCTTAAAGGGAAGCAAATTCTGCTTGCGCTTACCTGTCTGCTCGGGGCCGTGCTGTTCGGTTTCATGGCTTACGTCAGCTGGGAACCGGCCGTGGATGCGCTGGTGAACAAGCATTACGAAGGAGAGGGCGCGATGCGGGTGCCGACATTTCCGGCCCGTTTTGCCATCGTGATCGGCAGCGCCTTGATGTGCATTCAATACCTGGTCATGATTTTCGATGCGTTCCGCTACCGGAAAGTGGACATGGAAGAAGACGCAAACATATCCATCTGATTCCGGCATAAGCGGCGTCAGTCTGAAGAAATGAGGAACGGACCATGAGCGTGGTTACCATTGGCACCGTCACAATGGCCTTGATGCTCATCCTCATTCTGTTGGGCACGCATGTGGGCGTCGCGTTGGCGCTGATGAGCATTGTCGGCATCTTCATGGCAACCGGCAGCTGGGACATCAGCCTCAGCATTTTGCACACGACCGCGTTCAGGGCGATCCGGGAGTATGTGTACGGCGTCATTCCCCTGTTCGTCCTGATGGGGCTGTTCGCCAACTTGTCGGGCGCAAGCCAGGAAATCTACAACGCGTTTCACGTGCTCCTGCGGCGCATCCGCGGCGGCCTCGGGATGGCAACGGTCGGCGCCAATGCTCTCTTTGCCACCATCACGGGCGTCAGCATCGCGTCGGCAGCCGTGTTCAGCAAAATATCCCTCAAGCCGATGATGGATTTGAATTACAACAAACGGTTCGCCCTGGGCACCATCGCCGGCAGCTCCGTGCTCGGCATGCTGATTCCGCCGAGCCTCCTGCTCATCATCTACGGCATGCTCGCCCAGACGTCCATCGGCGATCTGTTTCTGGCCGGCATCATCCCGGGGATTCTCCTGTCCCTCGTTTATTGTGTCGGCATCTACGTGATGGCGCGTGTCAAGCCTTCCCTGGTCGGCGGGGACACCGTCCAGAAATACGGCAAATGGACAAAAGAGGACATGAGGACCATCGTCAAGCCGTGGGGACTGGTCGTCCTGGTCCTCGTGGTGCTCGGGGGCATTTACGGCGGGTTCTTCACTCCGACGGAAGCCGGCGGCGTCGGCGCATTCGGCGCATTGCTGCTTGTGCTGGCGAAGAAACGATTCACCTTGAAAGGGCTTTGGCGGGTTCTCGTCGAAACCGGATACACCACGGCGAGCGTGCTGTTTTTGCTGGTTGCCGCGCAGATGTATTCCCGCATGCTGTCGCTTAGCGGGCTTGGCAATCTGGTACAGGATATGGTGGCCTCGATCAACGTTCCGGGCATTCTCATCATTTTCCTGTTTGTCGGCATCCTGCTTTTGCTCGGCATGATTCTGGACTCCACCTCCATCCTGCTGCTCACCATGCCGCTCATGGTGCCGATCGTCTCCGCTATGGGGTACGACCTGATCTGGTTCGGCATCATCTCCGTCATCGCGACGGAAATGGGGCTGCTCACGCCGCCTTTCGGCATGGTCGTGTTCGCCATGAAATCGGCGCTCGGCAACCAGGTCACGCTGGAGGAACTGTTCAGGGGATCATTCCCGTTCCTGGTCATGATGTTTATCACGCTGCTCATCCTGATTTTCATTCCCGACCTGGTGACCTTCCTGCCGAATCTGTGGTAAGTGGCGCGATCGCCGGCAAGGGGAATCGCCTATGAGGAACCCTCGATGGGGTTCCTTTTTTTGTGCCGTTCACCGTTTGTGCGAAATGCTGATTCATCTGTCAACCGCTTTCCTGCGGAATTTTGGAAGAGATTGCTCTGTCGCTTTGCGTGAACCGGCGGTCCTCCGGCGGAGGCATTTCGCCCCGAACCGTCAATTCCGTTTGCTTGGGGATCGGAAGGCCTCAAACCCAACATCAGTGAACGTTAGATTATATAACATAATATAACCATAATGTAAGAAAATATAACAATAAAATCCTTTTTTTATGGTTGACTCGAGGAGATATCCTGACATATAATGCGAGTAAACAACGGATGAATGAGGTATATGTAATATTATATAACATAATGGAAAGATGCTGAAAGGACGTGGAGAGATGAGGGGTCGGAAAGGGCTGCCGGTCCTGCTGGCGCTCGCGATCGCGCTGGTGCCGGCGGCCGGTTGCGGCAACAGCGGAGGATCGGGTTCTTCGAAAGCTCCCCTCAAAATTGCGCACAGTCCGTGGCTGGGCTGGTTTTTCTGGTTTGTCGTCGAGGAAAAGGGGTTTTTCGAAAAGCACGGCGTGGATGTGGATCTGGTCTGGTTCCCCGTGTACAGCGATTCGCTGCAGGCCCTCGCCACCGGGCAGGTGGACGCCAACAGCCAGACGATGAGCGACACCATCGCGCCGCTTTCCCGGGGAATCAAACTCAGGGCCGTCCTGGTCAACGACAACTCCTACGGCGGCGACGCCATCGTCGTCCGGCCGGAAATCAACGGCATCGAAGACCTGCGGGGCAAAACGGTCGCCACCGAACTCGGCACCGTGGACCATTTCCTGCTGCTGACGGCGCTGGCGCAACACGGCATGACCGAAAAAGACATCAATTTCGTCAACATGACGGTCAACGACGCCGGTCCCGCCTTCATCGGCGGCAAGACGGACGCGGCGGTCCTCTGGGAGCCGTTCCAGTCGATGGCGGTGAAGGATGGGGGCGGCAAGGTGATCTTTTCTTCCCGGGACACGCCGGGTCTCATTCCGGACCTGCTCGTATTCAGGGAAGAGGTGGTCGAAAGCCGGGCCGATGACATCCAGAAGGTCATCGACGCCTGGTTCGACGCAATGGACTGGTACATGGAAAGCGATGCGAACCGTCAGGAAGGCATCGAAATCATGGCCCTCCACGCGGAACAGACGCCGGAAGAATTCGGGGCGGCCCTGGAAGGCGTCAAACTGTTCACCCTGGAAGACAATCTGAAGGCCTTCGAGCCGGGCGACACCTTTGAGGCGCTGCTTTACACCGGCCGGGAAACGGCGGAATTCCTGCACGGCCTCGAGATGATCCAAACCATTCCGGACATCGCGCCCCTGCTGGAACCGTCCTTTGTCCGGAATCTCGCGGACAGGTGATCCCATGCAAACCGCGACGCAAACCGCAACCGTCATTCCGCGGAGGAAACCGAAAAAAATGCAGATTTTCCGGGAAATTTCCGCGGCCCGGACCACCATGCTCGCCGTCGCTTCCTTTGTTGTCATCCTGGCGGCGTGGCTGGCGGTCAGCATGCTGGAACTGGTCGATCCGGTCTTTTTGCCGAAACCGCATCACGTGCTGCTGGAACTGATTCGCCAGCTCGGAACGGGCGAGTACTGGTCGCACATCGGGATCAGCGTTTTCCGGGTGACGGCGGGTTTCATCCTGGCCTGCGTCCTCGGCATTCCGATCGGCATTTTCGCCGGCGCGTTCCGCGCGGGATCGGCGTTCCTGGAACCGCCCGTTGAATTCATCCGCTACATGCCGGCGGTCGCCTTCATTCCGCTTATCATGATCTGGGCCGGCATCGGGGAATGGGCCAAAATCCTGCTCATTTTCATCGGCTGCTTCTTCCAGGTGGTGCTGATGACGGCGGACATCACGCGGCGGGTGAACCCCGACCTGCTGCACGTGTCCTACACCCTTGGCGCCGGCCGGTGGCAGGCGATCGCGACGGTGGTCGTGCCGGCCATAAGGCCGGAACTGGTGACGATGATGCGGCTCATGCTCGGCTGGGCGTGGACGTATCTCGTCGTGGCGGAACTCATCGCGGTGAACAGCGGGCTCGGCTACGCCATCATGAAGGCGCAGCGGTTCCTGAACACCGACCAGATTTTCGCCGGCATCATTGTCATCGGCCTCCTGGGCCTGTTCAGCGACCGGCTGTTCGCATTCTTGCACAAACGGGCGTTCCCGTGGATCTGAACCGGCGTTCGGAGACGCGGCGCGCATGGAGGTGGCCCCGATGGAACCCGCGGTAAAACCGTCCCCGGCCGAAACCCTGATTTCGATTTCCGGCCTCGGCAAGGTGTACCGGACGAAAAAATCCGAGTTCACGGCGCTCAAGGACATCCATCTCGAAATCGGCAACCATGAATTCCTGACGCTGATCGGCCCGTCGGGATGCGGAAAATCCACGTTGCTGCGCATCCTCGCCGGACTCGAGGAGGCGACGGAGGGCACCGTGCTCATCGACGGCCGGCCGATCGACGGCCCGGGCGCCGACCGCGGCATGGTGTTCCAAAGCTACACGCTGTTTCCTTGGCTGACGGTCCGCCAGAACATCGAATACGGCCTGAAGTTGAAGGGCGTGCCGCTCTTGGAGCGCCGCCGCGTTTCGGAATTCTACCTGCGCATGATCCGCCTCGAGCGTTTCGCCGCCGCGTATCCGAAACAGCTTTCCGGAGGCATGAAGCAGCGGGTGGCGATCGCCCGCGCCCTGGCCAACAAGCCGAAGGTGCTCCTGATGGACGAACCCTTCGGCGCCCTGGACGCCCAGACGAAGCAGGAAATGCAGGAGCTTTTGCTGGAGGTCTGGGAGAAGGAAAAAACGACAGTGGTGTTCATAACCCACGACATCGAAGAGGCGGTGTTCCTGTCGCAGCGCATTTGCGTGATGGGAGCCAATCCGGGGCGGATCATTGCCGAATATCCGGTTCCGCTCCCGCCGAAGCGCAATGAGGAGACGAGGCTGCAGCCGGCCTTCACCGCCCTGAAGCGCGAACTGGCGGCGCTGCTGAGGCACGGACACTGACTGGCGCGTGACTGGCCAAAAGTTCAAAGTTCATAGCGTCAAACCCGTCTAGGGTTCCGCCGGCCCGCCAGGGTCGGGTCTGGTCCGAGAGACGGGAGTGCGGGCGCTGGGGCATGCGGTTGCCAGGGTCCGCATGAACACGGAGGGACAAAAGCCCGGGAGGCCGACAGAGCTTTCCGGGCTTTTTTCCTTAATGATCACAACCCATCGGCAAGGAGGCGTGAACCATGAGCACGGGCATGACCATGACCCGGAAAGCCGTCTGGAGCAAGGAGCTTAAACCAGGCGGCAAATGGTCGGGGGTGATCGGACGGGGCCGGCTCATTCGCTTTACCGCCCTCGGCGCCGGCGCGAATCTGGCGGCGCTCCTGTATCACGCGGACCATCCGGCGGAGCGCTACAACATGCCGGATACGCTGAAGGCGCAGCACACGGCCCGCCTGACGAAGGGTCACGTGCTGATGAGCGACAACGGGCGGGTGCTGGCCAGCATCGTCGACGACACCCTTGGCTGGCACGATCCGTTCGGCGCCCTCACGACCCGCGAGGGCACGGATGCGAAGTACGGCAGAACCACCTACCAGGAGTTGCGCAACGACTGGCTGAGAAACGGCCTGGACAACGCGGCCGTGGAGCTTGCGCGCAACGGCCTCGGGCTGCGGGATCTCGTGCCGGCGGTCAATTTCTTCTCCAAGGTGGTCTGCGGCGAGGACGGGCGGATGCGTTTCGTCTCCGGGCACGCGCCGGCGGGCGCTTCCGTGACGCTGCGCACCGAGCTCAATGTGCTGCTCATCCTTTCCAATACGCCGCATCCGCTTGATCCGTCCGATTCGTATCCGTCGGTGCCGGTGCGGATCGAGGTGTTGCCGGCCGATCCGGTCGATCCGGAGACGGACTTCTGCGTGAACTTCCGCGGCGAAAACCGCCGCGCCTTCGAAAACACGTGGGAATATCAGGCGCTCAGGGGGGATCTCGCATGACGGATTTCATTCTGAAGGAAAGCGTGCTGAAGGAAGAAGACGCCGTCCTCGATGTGGTGGTGCCGGCCGGCGAAGGCTGGATGAAGGATCTCGAGCCGGGGCAGGTGCTGCGGATCATCGACCTGGAAGGCAACCAGGCGGTGGACACGCTGTTCTACGACGCGGACCATCCGGAAGACCACTACAGCGCGGTGCGGACCATCGTCGCCCAGGGCCGGATATATCTGACGACGGGGTCCGTACTGCTGGCGGAATCCGGCAAGCCGCTCGTGACGATCGTCGCCGACACCTGCGGCCGGCACGACACGCTGGGCGGCGCCTGCTCCGCCCAGAGCAACACGGTCCGCTATTCCCACGACACGTTCCACATGCACAATTGCCGGGACACCTTCCTGCGGCTGCTGGCGGAACGGGGCGGGCCCTGGAGCAAACGGGATCTGGCGCCGAACGTGAACTTTTTCATGAACGTGCCGGTGACGCCGGAAGGGGGCCTCACCTTCGCCGACGGCGTGTCCGCCCCCGGGCGCTACGTGGAAATGCGGGCGGAGATCCGCGTGACGGTGCTGATCAGCAACTGCCCGCAGCTCAACAATCCGTGCAACGCATATAATCCGACGCCGGTCCGGCTTCTGGTGTGGGACGCGCCGGCGTCCGGCGGGAGGGCCGCGGCCGGCGGCTGAGCCGGGGCGTCGGAGCCGGATCCGGCCGGTGAGCTGCCGGCGGAGGAAATGCGGCCGTCGGTCGAGCTGCCGGGGGAAGGCCGCGGCCGACGGCTAAACCGGGGTTGAGGAGTTGTATCCGGCGAGATGAACCGCCGGCACAGGAGATGGTCGGTTGAGCCGCCGGCGGCCGTCTTGTCGTTTCCAGCTGGCGGCAATTTTACGCTCTCGATCCGCTCGGACTGGAATAAGACAAAAATGCATTTATTTCGGCATGAAAACGGACGAACGGGGAAAATAAATACATTTTGTGCGATTGAAATGGAAAAATTTGTTTGATTTCAAGCGGGGCTCCAGGAAATAGCAGCAATTTTGTCTTTATTTCCAACGAATGGCCTTGAAACCGGAAAAATAAGTGCACATTTGTCTTTGTTTTCGTCAGGGTGCTCACTCGACAACAAGTCGGACAGCCATCCCGCATCAAGTCGCGCAACCGTCTCGACAATAGGTCGGACGGCCATCCAATCAGCAAGGAGGTTCGCTGCATGTTTCGCAAAGTGTTGATCGCCAACCGGGGAACGGCGGCGGTGCGCATTGCGAAGACGCTCCGCCGCATGGGCATTCCGTCGGTGGCCGTCTATACGAAGGCCGACCAGGACAGCCTGCACGTCGATCTGGCCGACGAGGCGGTCCTCATCGGGGACGGTCCGGCCGGCGACAGCTACCTGAACGCGGACCGGATCCTGCAGGCGGCGCGGGACACGGGGGCGGACGCCATCCATCCCGGCTACGGGTTCCTGAGCGAAAACGCCGCCTTCGCCCGGCGCTGCCGGGAAGCGGGCATTGCTTTCATCGGACCGGAGCCGGAGCAGATCGAATGGTTCGGCCTGAAGCACATGGCCCGGGACATCGCGGCGAAGGCGGGCGTGCCGCTTCTGCCGGGAACCGGACTGCTCGCCGGTCCGGAGGAAGCGGTGCGGGAAGCGGAGCGGATCGGCTATCCGGTCATGCTGAAAAGCACCGCCGGCGGCGGCGGCATCGGCATGCGGGTGTGCCGGGACGCCCAGTCGCTCAGGGCCGCCGTTGAAGCGGTGGCGGGCCTGGCGGAGCGCAATTTCAATGACGGCGGCGTCTATCTGGAAAAATACGTCGAGAGGGCCCGGCATGTGGAAGTGCAGATTTTCGGCAACCGGTTCGGCGAGGCGGTGGCGATCGGGGAACGGGACTGCTCCGTCCAGCGGCGCAACCAGAAAATCCTCGAGGAATGTCCGGCGCCGAACCTGCCCGCCGGCCTCCGGATGCGCCTGCACGAGGCCGCCGTCCGATTGGCGTCGGAAGTCGGGTACCGCAGCGCGGGCACCGTGGAATTTCTCGTGGATCCCGCCGCGCAGGCATTCTATTTTCTTGAAATGAACACCCGCCTGCAGGTGGAACACGGCGTGACGGAAGAAGTGTTCGGCATCGACCTGGTGGAATGGATGGTGAAGGAAGCGGCGGATGAACTGAAAGATCTGCAAAGCCTGCTGTCCGGGCCGAAGGGATGGAGCATCGAAGCGCGGGTGTACGCCGAAGACGGGCACCTGGACTTTCTCCCGAGCGCCGGGCAGGTCGACCGGGTGGCGCTTTCGCCCGCCGCCCGGACGGAAACGTGGGTCCGGGACGGCGTGAAGGTGACGACGCTGTACGACCCGATGCTGGCCACCGTCATCGTGCGGGGCGAAAGCCGTGAAGAAGCGCTCGACAAACTCCGCGAAGCGCTCTCCGAAACGCGGTTTTACGGCGTCACCACCAACTTGCGGTATCTGGAGGCGCTGCTGGAAGAAGAGGACGTGCGGGCCGGCCGGGTCCATACCCGGATGCTGGAAGGCTTCGCGCCGGCGGAACCGGCCATAGAGGTGATCGACGGCGGCCTGCAGACGACCGTCCAGGACTGGCCCGGAAGGACCGGCTACTGGGAAGTGGGCGTGCCGCCCTGCGGCCCGATGGACGCCCTGTCGTTCCGCATCGGCAACCGGCTGCTCGGCAACGAAGAAGGCGCGCCGGGCCTGGAGCTGACGCTGCGCGGCGGCGCCTTCCGGTTCCGCGACGGCATATGGTTCTGCGTCACCGGCGCCGACATGGGCGCCACCCTCGACGGGGCGCCGGTGGAGACGTACCGCCCCGTTTTTGCGCGGCGAGGGCAGGTGCTCCGCTTCGGCGAAGCGAAGGAAGGCATGCGGACGTATCTGCTCGTGGCGGGCGGGCTGGATGTGCCCCAATATATGGGCAGCGCGTCCACGTTCACGCTGGGCGGGTTTGGCGGCCACGGCGGCCGGGCGCTACGTGCCGGCGATGTGGTCGGCGTGAGGCAAAACGCCGGAGGCGCGTTTCCGCCGCCGGAAGACGGACGGCTCGCCGCCTTGCCGCCTTCTTGTCGCCCCGCCATCGCCCGGACATGGACCATCGGGGCGATCCCCGGTCCGCATTGCACGGAGGAGTTTTTACAGGCCGACTATTTGAAACGGCTCGAGGAGACGGAGTGGGAGGTCCATTTCAACAGTTCCCGCACCGGCGTCCGCCTGATCGGCCCGAAGCCGCCCTGGGCCCGCGAGGACGGCGGGGAGGCCGGGCTTCATCCTTCCAACATCCACGACAACGCCTACGCCATCGGCGCACTCAACCTGACCGGCGACATGCCGGTCCTGCTCGGCCTCGACGGCCCGAGCCTCGGCGGGTTCGTCTGCCCCGTCACGGTGGCTTCCGCCGAACAATGGAAAATCGGCCAGCTGCGTCCGGGGGACAAGGTGCGGTTTCGCCTCGTGACGCTGGAGGAAGCGGATGAATTGCGGCGGCGGCAGGAACGGTTTCTGACATCCGTCGGGGCGGCCCGGACGGTTGGCGGCATTGATGGGGAGACCGGCGGAACGGTCGGGGGCATGGCCGGATCGACCAACGGAACGGCGGGGAACATGGCCGGGTCGATCAACGGAATGATGGGGAGCACGGCCGGGACGATCAGTGGAACGGCTGGAGGCATTTCCGGGGAGGCCGGGCCGGACGACACGCCGGACGGCGGCAGGCTGCCCGGCCTGGACGATCTTCCACCGGACCCGGACCGGTCCTGGCCGCCGGACTACCCGATTCTTGCCCGGACGGACGGTGATCCGGCGTACGCCCTGACGGTGCGCGCGAGCGGCGACCGGCACCTGCTCGTCGAATGCGGGCCGATGGAACTGGATTTGCGGCTGCGTTTCCGAATCCACGCCCTCATGGAAGCCGTCCGGCAATGCCCGGACCTTCCGGTGCTGGACCTTGTCCCCGGCATCCGCTCGCTGCAGATCCACATCGATCCGGCGGTCATGACGGTGCGCGAAGCGTGCCGCCGGGTGCTCGAACTGGCCGAAACGCTGCCGCCGCCCGAAACGATGAAGGTGCCTTCGCGAATCGTCCGCCTGCCGCTGTCGTGGGACGATCCCGCCGCGCGGCTCGCCGTCGAACGCTATCAGAACAACGTCCGTCCCGACGCGCCCTGGTGCCCGAGCAACCTGGAATTCATCCGCCGCATCAACGGGCTGGAAAGCATCGGGGACGTGAAGCGGATCGTCTTCGAAGCCAGCTATCTCGTCCTCGGCCTCGGCGACGTCTACCTCGGCGCCCCGGTCGGCACGCCGGCGGATCCGCGGCACCGCCTCGTGACGACGAAATACAATCCGGCCCGGACCTGGACGCCGGAAAACGCCGTCGGCATCGGGGGCGCCTACCTGTGCATCTACGGCATGGAAGGACCGGGCGGCTACCAGCTGGTCGGGCGGACGGTGCCGGTGTGGAACACCTTCCGCACGACCCGAAGCTTTCAGCCGGGCAAGCCCTGGCTGCTCCGCCATTTCGACCAGATCCGGTTCTATCCGGTTCCGGCGGAGGAACTCCTGAAGCTGCGGGAAGATTTCCTGCGCGGGCGGTTCGAGGCGGAGATCGAGGAAACGGTGTTCGATCTGGGCGAATATCTGCGTTTTCTGGAGTCGATCCGGGAGAGCGCGGACCGGTTCCGCCGGACCCAGCAGGCGGCTTTCCGCGCGGAACGGGAGCGGTGGAAGGCGCTCGGTTTCGACCGGCCGGCCGGCGAGCCGGACGACGGGCCGCCGCCCCGGGAGGACGATCTTCCGGCGGGAACCGTTCCTGTCCTCAGCCCCTTGCCGGGCATCGTGTGGAAATTGACGGCCGAAGACGGGCAGTTCGTCACCGCGGGCGACACGATCGTCGTGGTGGAGAGCATGAAAATGGAATTCGCCGTGCAGGCGCCGGAAAGCGGCCGGATCGCGGCGCTGCGCGTCAAGCCCGGCGACGCCGTCCAGGCGAACCAGCTCCTGGCGGCGGTCGAACCCGCCGGGTCGGCCGTACCAACCGGCCGAATCCTGGCCGACTGACGGGAAGCGCCGGTTCATCCCGTGACGTGGCCGGACGCCAAACCTCTCCGGTTGGCGTCCGGCCTTGTTTTATCCTATCGAAAAAGGAAACGGTTTGCAGGAAACCAAATGGTGTCCCATAATGAATTCGATACCAAATGGTGTCCAATTCAGCCGCGCCGCTTCGGGAAATCGAGGACTGGGTGGCGTTCTACCGCAGGTTCTGGAGCTCGAATCTGGTGCGCTTGGGCAGACTGTTGGAGGAGGAAGAGGTATGGGTCTGACGTTCACAAGCATGTGGTGATCCGGACGCTCACGGTTCCGGGAAACGGCCTGGTGAACCTGCGCCTTGAGCAAACGGGCATTTCCGGCGAACCGGCGCGAAACGGCGCGAGGTACGGGTGGGGCGAATGGACGGAATCGCTGAAAAAGCTGCTTGAACAATAACTTGAACCGTAATCGGAGGGAGATCGCAAATGGCTTACGCCGTCGATTTCAAGAACGTGTCCACCGCCGGTCTGGAATCGTCCCCGGTGGCGGAAGCGCTGGCCGGATTGCGCGCCAACGAGGCCCGTTACTATTGGAACAAGTACAAGCACCCGTTTGTCACCGTGCCGGCCGCCGAAAGCCCGGAAACGCTGGATTACGTGAACCGGATTCTGAAGGAAGAGCGGGGAATCGAACTGTCAGCCAGGCCGCTGGAAACGTCGCAATTCCAGGTGGAAAATCTCCGGATGACCTATGTCTTCTACGAAGACGGGCTTGTGGTCAACGTGATGTACGCGGTCGACGATCCCAAAAAGCGGGCCGTCGGATTCAAGCTGTCGGAAGGCATGGAAGTGCCCGCGGAATTGGAGAAATTCAAGTTCGCGAAGCAAAGATCGAGCCTGGCCGGCACCATCCGCGGATCGTTCTTCGTGATCAAGGGAGAATACTGAACCGCCCAAATCCAAGTTTGCCCGCCGGAACCCGGCGGGTCAGACTGAAGACAAACTCCCACGTGCAACCCATCGCATCGGGCGTCGTGGGAGTTTTTTGTGCTTTCTTATGTACCTTCGCATGAAAATGAAACAATA
>Ga0207872_100243_pt1 | contig 42261 bp, 47 predicted proteins | sample Passage260B_FD_187372 | JGI IMG/M metagenome (GOLD analysis project Ga0207872, IMG submission 187372) | Cellulose adapted compost microbial communities from Newby Island Compost Facility, Milpitas, CA, USA - Passage2 60B (SPAdes) (version 2) ...
CGGCGGTGCGCGCCCTCCCGGTGATGGTGGACTTGGCGCGGATGGCGGTGGGCCGATGAACGCCTCACGTGAGCCGCGCCCAATCCTGTCCGGCCCGGTACTGACCCGGGTCGGTGGGATACCAACAGATGCGCTGGACATCGTCGCAGAACCCACCCGACTGCTACTCGCCGAACTGGCAGCTATCACCGAGCAGCTGCGGCAAGCCAGCGAGCCGCTGACAGATGCGCTGTTCAGGCTTGTGCCACAGCTGGACGACGAGGTCGAGCTGCGCCGCAAGGTGCTGGCCGGCAAACGTGCCGTACACAACCTGAAGAAGCTGCCATGGGACCCAGACACGCTCGGTCGCGTCACCGCCCGGCTTACGCCGGCCGAGGTCGGCCTGCTTGATGAATGGGTACGCTTACACGCAGCCCGATCGGCGGCGCTGGCCAAGCTGGAAGACCAGCTGAGCCGTGAGCGCTCCGACGCCGTGCAAGCCTTGCGCGCCGCCCTCGATGAGCCCGGCGCGCTGGAGTCTGTGGCGATCGCCGCCCCCGACTGGGTACGGCACGCCAACATGGGCGCGACGACCCCGCGCAACATCAAGACCCTCTATTCGTATGTGTCCCGCGCCGCCGTGAAGACCAGCCCGTTCTCGGGACTGACCACGGTCGGCGTGGCGGGCACCGAAGGCGAGGGCCGTGCGGCAAGCCGTACCGCTGCCGCCTTGGCGATGCTTGCCGTGCATCGCCTCGCCCGCAGCCCACGTACCGCCTCGCTGCTGACCTACCGGGGAGCCCCAGCCCGGGCAGCAGGCCGCGAGGCGCCTGGCGTCCTGCTGCTGCAGAGTGAAATGGCCATTGCCGGTGGCGTGATCTGGCGGCAGGACCGGGTGATGGAAGCCGATCACGCCACTGGTTGGCTGGAAAGGCTCGGCGAAGGGGATCTCACCCTGGCCCAGGTGCTGGAGCGTCTCGGCGGCGCTGATCCATTCGCCCGGTTCATCCGCCTGCTAGACGCCGGGGTGCTGGCGATCGTTCTCCCCTGGCAGCAAGGCCAGGCGCCGCTGCAGAGGTTGGCGGAGTTGGTCGACGGCGTGCAGGAGTCGCCGATCTCAGCCGATGACCTACGGACCGCTCAGGCCCTGGGAGAGCAGGCACATCGCGAGAGCGTCAAGGGCAGGCTGGCTGCGCTGGACAGCCTAGGCCGCTACGCCCGTTCCTGGGCCGAGCCCAAGCGCGGTAGGCCCGCCCCGGCCGCGCTGCTGTATGAGGATCGCGAAGCCAAGGCTGACCTGCCTGACGTGTGCGCGGTGCCCTCGGTGCGTGCCGACCTGCTGTCGCTCGGCGAACTGATGCGGCCCCACATCTTCCGTTCCCATATCTACGACCTGCTGCTGGAGCAGTTCGTCGCTACCTTCGGGACGGGTGGAACCTGCGACGACCCGCTCGCCTTCTTCATGCGCCTGGCGGTGGAGCGCGACGGCAACGGGCCGCTGGATGCGGCCATGGCAGCCGACCTCATGTCACGCGCCAACCCGGGCGAGCGGGCTTGGCTGCCGGTCGGGCCAACCAGCGCGCCACCGAGCGCCGCCGTGCTGTTCCAGCTGGAAGCCGGCAGCTATGAGCAGGTGGCACAAGGGCACTATCGGCTGGTGGTCAACCACTTCAGCGCGGGCAGCGGTGCCTTGTTCACCCGCTTTGTCCGCCTGCTCGGCGAGGACTTCCGCAGCCGGCTGCTGCACCACATCACAGGCTCGCGGCCGGGAGTGGCCTGCCGAGAGCTGGTGCTGTGGGCCGACTGCAACACCGCCCAGGCCGAATGCACCGGCCTTCTGCCGCCCTTGTGCTTGCCCGGGGAGCCCACCAGACCCGACGCGATCACCCTGGATGACACGCTCCTGGTCCACGACGCGGCCACGGACACTCTGTCGCTGGTCGACCGGCGCGGCGAGCCGATCGGTTTGACGTATCTGGGGCTGATTCCCCAGCACATGCTGCACTCCTATGCCAGGTTCCTAGTAGTGCTGGCCGATCCATGGGTGAACGCGTCACCCCATTCGGACTACACCATGGCCAAGCTCCCCCAACTGCTGCCGATGTGCCACCCCGAGCATGTGGTGCCGCTGCCGCGCGAGCAGCACGGGCGGGTGGTCACCCGCAGAGCATCGTGGCTGGCGCCGATAGGGTCGCTGCCGCTGCCGAAAGCCGGCGAGACAGCGGCCGAGCTGGCGGTGCGGATGGACGACTTCCGGCGCGCACACGGCATGCCGGAGGAAGTGTTCGTGCACCAGCTGGGCGGCGGGGACTTCTTCACCGCGGGCGACCGCAAGCCCTTGTGGGTGTCGCTGGCTTCACCAACGTCGGCGCAGGTTCTCGAGGGCTGGCTGGCGGCGGGCGTCAAGCATGTGCGCATCACCGAGGCACTGCCCGCCAGGCACGCCCACCCTCAGCTCGACGGCGATCGACGTCGCCGAGCGACCGAGCATGCGGCCATGCTGATCTGGCCGAAGGAGTCTTGAGAATTATGCGCGGCGAGACCCAAGCCCTGGACTGGTGGTACATCCGCGCCTACCCGGGCGATGTGACGCTCATGGATGAGGCGGTTGCATTGCTGCTGCCGTGGCTGCGTGACGTGGCGGCACGGGAGCAGGCCGACCGCTGGTTCTTCGTGCGCTACTGGGACTTGACCGGCCACCATCTGCGGCTGCGGATCCGCCTATCAGCCGATGCGGCCTATCGGTTGCACGCGCGGTTGGACGACGTGGTCGATTTGCTGGGCTGCCTCCCAGCCCAGGGTGAGGACCGCAAGCTCGTCCCGGGCGCGGCCCCCGCCGGAATACGCGGCGTCCAGCGGGTCAGCGCCTGCCTGTACGCGCCGGAGCTGGCCAAGTACGGCGGCGAGCGAGGAGTGGCGTTAGCAGAGGAGTTGTTCACCGCCTCCAGCTCGTGGATCGCGGACAACCGTCTGACCGACCTGGCCCAGCCGGGCGAAAGGGCCGCCTTGGCCGTGGCTTTCATGCGCGACCTGGTCCAGGCGGCGCTACCCGCCCCCGGCGTGTCCGCATTCTGGGAGCAGCACCGCCGTCAGTGGGGCGGGCATCTCCGCATGCTGGTACGCACCCAACAGGAGCTGTCGGCCCTCATGACCTCGGTGGCCTCGAGCATGGCCGGGGGAGCCGATGTGACGCCGCGGCTGGCGCGCAGCGTGGATGAACACGTCAAGACGGTGGTGGCCGCCTTGGATCGGGCCGAGGCGGAGCGTAATCCCGTGCCGCGCCCAGTGTTGCTCTTGCACTACCTGCACATGGAGATGAACCGGTGGGGCTTCGTCCCCGCTGAGGAATGCGCGCTGGGAATTCTCGCCTCCACGACACGCTGATTTCCGCAATGCCAAGTACTTGTCAAATCGGCAAGTACTTGTCACGATGGCATGCGGGTGAGGGATTCCGCCCCAACGCGAGACACAGGAGGCACGCTGATGCCGCATGCCGAGCAGGCGGTGTTATTCGACCAAGTAGTCAAGCGCTACGAGCGCGATGGGCGGGCATTCAACGCCGTTGACCATGTCGACTTATCCGTCAAGGTCGGGGAAGTGTTCGGCCTGCTTGGCCCCAACGGTGCTGGGAAGACCACCAGCATCGAAATCATCGCTGACTACGCACGCCGACCTCCGGCACGGTGCGGGTAATGGGCTTGAACCCGGCGACCGACAGGGACGAACTGCGCCAGGTCCTGGCCATTCAGCCGCAGCAGGCGGCATTGTTCGAGCAGCAAACCGTCGCCGAGCTGCTGCGTGTGTGGGCGTCGTTCTATCCGAACGCCGACAACCCCGATCACGTTATCGCCCAGCTGGGGCTGAATGAGGCCCGCAACGTGCGCGCCGCCAAGCTGTCCGGTGGGCAGCGGCAGCGGCTACTGGTAGCGACCGCGCTGATTTCCCGGCCGAAGCTGCTGGTGCTGGACGAGCCGTCCACCGGGCTCGATCCGGCGGCCCGCCAGGAGCTGTGGAACGCGATCCGATCCCGCATCTCCGACGGCGGTACCGTGCTGCTGTCCACCCACTCGATGGAGGAAGCCGCCACTTTGTGCGACCGGGTGGCGATCCTGCACAAAGGCCGGGTAGCAGCCTGCGGCACTCCCAGCGAGCTGGTGCGTCAGCATGCGCCCGAACGGCAGCTGGTCTTCACCGTGGACGCTGACCAGGATCTGGACGCGCTCAAGAGCCACCCCAAGGTGTCGCACCTGGTCGAAAACCGTAACAACGGTGCTATCGAGATCAGTCTGGCCACCAGTGACGCTGACGCGCTGCTCGGCCTGGTCACATCTCAGCTGGGCGGGCGCAACATCCAGGTGAAAGAGGCCGGGCTCGAAGGAGTGTTCCTGCGCCTGACCGGCTTCTCCTTCGATGCCGCCGACGAGACGACACAGGAGGCGTAATGTCCCCGATGACCCGCGAGCTTATCGGGCTGCACCGCCGCGAGCTGATGCGCGACAAGCGCTACTTCTGGTTCGCCCTGCTGTTTCCCTTCGGCATGATGGGCATCTTCCTGCTCATCAGCGCCTTCGTGCCGAAAACCGACGGCGCCCCCGACTTCGCCAAGCTCGTCACCCCGATGGCGCTGTTCCTGGCCGTCACCTCTACCGCGCTCACCGTCACCTCCGGGTCGCTGGCGACCATGCGATCCAAAGGCACGCTCCGGCTGCTCGGCACCACCCCCGTCGGCCGAGGACAGCTGTTACTGACCCACATGGTGGTTCGCATCGCCATGGTGGTCACGCAAGCGGTCGCCCTGCTGACCATCGCCATCGTGGCGGCCGGATTGGAACTGGCCCGCATCCCGGCCTTGCTCGGCATCACCCTGCTAGGGATGGCCATGTTCGGCGGACTCGGCTATTTGATCGGCGGGCGGATCAACTCCCCGGATGCGGCCACCAACCTGTGCACGCTCGTCCAGCTCGCCACGCTGTTCCTGTCCGGGCTGGCTTTCCCCTTCGCCATGCTGCCTGACGGAGTGGTGAAGGTGCTCAGCCTGCTGCCGACCACCTTCTTCGCCGACCTGATGCTCACCCAGATGCCTGGCGCGACTACCCAGCATCCGGCCTGGCTGTCCATCGCCGTGGTAGCCGGATGCGCCGTTGCAGCTAACTGGGCGGCGATCGCGTGGTTCAAGTGGGACCAAGGAGAAGGTGGGAAGGCATGAACGAAGAGAGGAACGCGCGAGAGTCGCTGGATCAGGCCGCCTTCCTGGCGCAGCGGATGCGCGCCCAGGGGCGTTGGCACAAGACGATCATCGCCCTGCTCGGCCTGGCCATGTTCGTTGCCGTCCTGGCCAGCGGCATGGCGTTGCAGCCGCCAATGCAGCTAACAGGGTTCACGCTGGCTCTTCTGCTGCTGATAGGCCTGGTGGTCTACACCGCCTCCCGCAAGGTGATCCCGCGACACCACAAGCTCCTGTACTCGGTGGTCACACCACTGGGAGCGCTGCTGTTCACCCTCACAGTCGTCCTGGGCCCGCTGTTCTTCCCGAAGGTGCTGTGGTGGTGGCTCACGGGCTCCATCCTGTGCACGCTGCCATTCTGGATCATTATCGCCGTGAACGCGGCCGCCAGCCGCAGGAGGTGAGCAGACGTGGGTCACCCGCGTAAGGCGCTTGATGCGGTTATTCATGCGCCGGTGCGGTTCTCGATCGTGGCGGCGCTGGCGGCCGTGGACGAGGCCGACTTCAAAACCCTCGCCGAGACGATCGAAGTGAGTGACTCGGTGCTCTCCAAGCAGTTGACCACCTTGAAAGAGGCGGGTTATGTGGTGCTGCGCAAGACGTTCGTGGGGCGGTTTCCACGCACGTATGTGTCGCTCACCCACGCCGGGCGGAATGCCTGGGAGCAACATCTGCAGGCGCTGCGGGAGATCGCGGGCGGTTTGTGAGCAGGGCCGGCATCCCTGAAGGCGGGGAGGGGTGAGGAGCGGAGCGATCTGCCATGGTCGTTCGCTCGCACGCCGCCGTGGAGAGGCTCAGCGTCCTTCTGACCTGGCGAACACCGCGAGCGCCTCGGTGTCGGAGTAGGTGCCGGTCACGTACTCGGCCACCCACTGCTCGATCTCGTCGAACCCGCTCTCGGCGACCAGCTGATCCGCCGCGGCCTTGGCGTCGAACGGGGTGCGGCGCAGGGTCACCGCGCCGCTCTCGGAGTCGAGCAACGCCCAATGGGCGCCCGCCATGCCGTACGGCATGCCGACAGATCCGGGATTGACCACGAGCCTGCGGTCCACGAGCCGGACGAACGGCATGTGAGTGTTGCCCAGCACCACAGTGTCGGCGGTGACGCCGTCGAGCACCTCGGCCCACTGGGCGAGCGTGCTGTCGACGAGGATCACCTCGTCGTCCCTGCGCGGCGTGGCGTGCACGAAGAGGGTGGTACCGAACAGTCTCTGCACGTCGATGGCGGCTGGCTCCCGCACGACTGAAAGGCACTTCGTGAAGGAACGTGTGCGAGCCATTCTCATCACGCCCGGCGGAAACCTGCTGACCATTAAGCGGGTCCGTCCCCAGATGAAGCCGTACTGGGTGCTGCCCGGTGGTCGAGTCGAGCCTGGCGACGCCGGCCTGGAGGCGGCGCTGCTGCGGGAGATCGAAGAGGAACTGGCGGGGCGGGCCACCATCGGCCCCCTCATCCACGTTCTCGAGACCGACGACGAGCGGCAGTACTTCTTCCTGGCCCGCATCGACTCCTGGAATCCGGCACATCGGAGCGGGCCGGAATTCACCGACCCTTCGCGCGGCCAGTACGTCGTCGAAGAGGTACCCCTGGCGCACCTTGACCGGATCGCGGTGAAGCCTGAGGAGATCGCGCGTCTCCTCGCCACCCGCGCCGACGTGTTCCGGCGTCACGCTGATGCGGCCATCTAGTCAGTCGGCAACAACCGCATCGCGGCGGCGACGCCAACGCGCCCTGACCGCTTTGCTCCAGCAGGCCGGGCCGGAGCGGTGTTTCGCCCACGGTGACGTACTGCCCGGCAACATACGCCTCCCTGCCGGCCCCGCCACCCCCGGCCAGGTCGCGCTCCTGGACTGGGAGTTCGCCGGGTACTACCTGCCCGGCCTGGACCTGGCCTTGCTGTGGGTGCTGCTCGGCGCGGCCCCACCGGCACGCGATCTGATCGACGCCCGCATCGCGGACGCCGGCCCGGCTACCCGGGCGGCGTTCACGGTCAACGTGGCGATGGTGCTGACCAGAGAGATACGAGTGCACCGCGAGGCCGACCCCGGTCCGTGGCGCGACCAGCGCCTGACCGCCCTCTCCCGGGACTGGTCGGAGCTTCGCGCCAACGTCCTCCGCACCCCGAGGAGACCATGATGCGCATCGCGATCACACGCCGTCACCGCGGCGGCATCTACCCCGCGCTGGCCGTCGGCGGACCCACTTCACCTGCGAGGTAACGCCCAAGAGGGTTTGCCACCTCGGCCTTCTCACCGTTGAGGTGGGCAGGAATGAGGTGTGACCCGTTGGGTGCTGCATGTCGATCTCGACCAGTTCGTCGCCGCTGTCGAGCTGCTTCGCCGCCCCGAGCTGCGCGGACGTCCGGTGGTCGTGGGCGGCGCTGGTGACCCGACCAAGCGTGGCGTGGTCAGCACGGCCTCGTACGAGGCCCGCCGCTATGGGGTGCACTCCGGACTTCCGCTGCGTACGGCGGCGCGGCGGTGCCCGGACGCGGTGTTCTTGCCCGTGGACCGTGACCCCTACGAGGCGGCCTCGGACGAGGTGATGGCCACGCTGCGGGAGCTCGACGCCGTGGTCGAAGTGATCGGCTGGGACGAGGCGTTCCTCGCGGTCGAGACCGACGACCCGGAAGCGACGGCCCGGCTGATCCAGCGGCGGGTACGTGAGTCGACGAATTTGGACTGCACGGTCGGCATCGGGCAGAACAAGCTGCAGGCCAAGCTGGCGACCGGGTTCGGCAAGCCCGCTGGCGTGTTCCGGCTGACGCATAGGACGTGGCTGGAGGTGCTCGGCGACCGCCCGACCGACGCACTGTGGGGCATCGGGCCCAAGACCGCCAAACGGCTCACCGGGATGGGCATCGACACGGTCGCGCAGCTCGCGGTAGCCGATCCACACGCCCTCGCCCTACGGTTTGGCCCCACGATCGGCCCGTGGCTGGTCCAGCTAGCCCGCGGCCACGACACCTCGCCAGTGGTCAGCACGCCGTACCTCGCACGCTCCCGCGGCCGGGAGATCACCTACCAGGAAGACCTCGGCGACTGGGACGAGGTGCGACGCGAGGTCATCGACCTGGCTCGGCGCGTGGCGGGCGAGATCGCTGCCGACCATCGGCCCGCCATCCGTGTGGTGGTGAAGGTCCGCTACGCGCCTTTCATCACCCACACCCACGGCCACCGGCTTGTACGGCCGGCTACCCGGCCATCCGTGATCGAGCAGCCGCCCTCGCCGCTCTCGAGCAGTTCACCGAACGGCGCCCGGTGCGGTTGCTGGGGGTACGCGCGGAGTTCGCACCCCTCCCCGACGACATGTCCGGACCGGGGTAATCACCCGCCCAGACGATCGGAGGTGGTTCGTCACATCCCCGTGGGAGCAGGCCGGACGGGCGCGCATGTTCCTGGACGCCTACGGATCTTCGCGGGAGGAGCGCGAGCCGGTGGTCGCCACCCTGGACGCCCGGCTGCGGTCACTGGTGACCTTCGTGCGGGAGGCCGCCGAGGCCGGTGACCCGAACTTCCGCAGGCACATCGCCGAGGGCCACCTCGACCTGTACCTGCGCGACCTGGAGCACATGGCGCGCCACGCCTCGAGCTGGCAGGAGGTGATCGTCGGCTAACGGACCGCCGCCACGGCGATGGGAAGAATTGTGCGGCTCGTTGCTTACTCGTACGGCTCGGCCGGCTTGGGGATCTTCGTCACCTGGATCGCGGCCATCTCCGGTGGCACGGTGCCGTTCGGAATCTTGTTGGACCTGGGGGCGATCCAGGTGCCGGTCACCTCGACCCAGGTGTTCTCGGGCGGCCGGGGCGCGCCGAGGACGGCCACTTTGAGGGCGATGGCGTCGGCCGCACAGCAGCTCATCTGCATACGCGTGACGTACCAGCGGTCTTTTTTCTTCGAGTGGACGACGAACCCGGTGAGACGGACCTTCTTCCCGGTGAGCGTGCGTTTGGACAGGTCCCACGCCCGGCCGATGAACTCGCCCACGGTCATCGGGGTCACCTTGTCCGCGGAGAGCGGCTCGTAGGAAGCGACCTTCGCGGGCGGCCGGGCCGGAGCGTCTTCGTCACGCGCGGCGAAGGCGCCCAGCGCAGGAGGCGCGATCAGGACGATCGCGAAGACGGGTAGGCAGAGCAGCCACCCCACCTTCGGCACCCGTGAGTGGTCATGGCCCTCGTGTTCGCCGTCGTGGACGCACCCGTCATGGCGGCCGCCAGATGGGGAACCGTTCCCGTCGCCGCTGCCGCGCGCGACGCTCTCGGCGGTCAGGTACGGCTGGCGCCACTCCTGGGCGAGGCCGGTGATCCCAAGGGCGAGTACGACCGCCCCTGCCGCGATCAGGAAGGGGCGGAACCCGGGCTTCACGTAGTTGAGGTACGACGTCGTGAAGACGGTCATCCAGAGCACGACGCCGCCGAGCAGGGTCAGGACGAGGCTCTGGGACAAGCGGTTCACAGGAGGACCCCTCCGATCGCCACGCTGGTCACGACGGCGAGCAGGAACGTCAGCGGAACGAACCGCATCGCGAACGCCCGGCCGAAGGTCCCCGCCTGGAGGGCGATGAGCTTCAGGTCGACCATCGGCCCGACCACCAAGAACGCCAGCTTCGCTGTCGGGGAGAACGTGGTGAGCGAGGCCGCCACGAACGCGTCGGCCTCCGAGCAGATGGAGAGCACGACAGCGAGCAGTGCGAGCACCACCGCAGAGAGCACCGGGACGTCCGCGACCGAGTCCAGCTAGGTACGGGGCACCACCACGTTGAGCGTCGCCGCGGCGATCCCGCCGACCACCAAGAACCCGCCCGCGTGGAGGAGGTCGTGCCGTACGGCGTCGCGGAACGCCGCCCATCTCGAGCCGCTGGCAGCCGTACGGGACGGCACGCGCAGCCGGCACGACCGGCCCAGGCGCAGCCACAGCCATCCGGCCGCGACCGCTACGAGGAGCGAAGCGGCGAACCGGGCCGCGGCCATCATCGGCTGCCCGGGAAACGCCACCACCGTGGCGACGATGACCACGGGGTTGATGGCGGGTGAGGACAGCAGGAACGCCAGCGCGGCCGCCGGGGTGACACCGCGCGACATCAGGCCCGAGGCCACGGGGACCGAGGCGCACTCACAGCCCGGCAGTACCGCTCCCGCCGCGCCGGCGATGGGGACGGCGGCGTACGGATTCCGGGGCAGGGCCTTGGTCCAGAACGACGGCGGCACGAATGCCGCGATGGCCGCCGACAGCAGTACGCCGAAGACGAGGAACGGCAGGGCCTGCACGCAGATCGCCACCAAGACGGTCGCCCAGGTCTGGAGCGCCGGCGCCGTGAGCCGGGGCGTCAGCACCAGGCGGCCGACGACGAGGAACGCGATGACGAGCGCGAACAGCCAGGGCAGCGCGGGAGGTGCGGCCGATCTGCGCCCCCACTCAGGGGGTGGGATCTCTATCGAGGGCTCCACCACGACCAGGTCAGGCATGCGCCTCATCCTGGCAGATCTCTATGGCGGATGGGTCCCGAGATCGACCGCCTCCACGATCTTGTCAGACGCCGGTGAGCCCTTGAGACAGTGCGGCATCTCACCCTCACCCGGCGACAGGAGCCGGGGCACTGCGCGCCCAGCCGTTCCGGGTGCGGATGGCGCCGACGGCACGGCAGGTAGATGACAAAGGCGATGGTGGTGACGTCCCGGAGGGCATGGCGGCGCACCGCAGCCGCGGTGGCCGGCCACGCTCTGCCCGGCACCTTACTGGTTCCGCAGCACCGCTACACCAATGGCCAGCGATGACAGGCTGCCGAGGACCTTCCTGACCGGGGTCATCTGGGCGGAAGCACGCGCCGATCCTGCAATACCTTGAGCCAGTACACGAAGGTCTCCTCAGTGTCGCGGACCTCAGTGAACCCGGCCTGCTTGATCTTCACGGTGCTGAGGAACGCTGGTGGCGGAGGATCAGTGGCGCCATAGGCGAAGCAGAAATCGGCGTAGTAGTGGGACTCGCCGAGCAGCTCGGCCAGGCTGATCTTCCGCAATCCGTACTTGGCGACGACCTTGTCCCACACCTCAGCCTTAGATGGGAGGAACTCAGCCATGGAGAGCGGCTGGTCAGGCCCGAGCTCGACACCAAGCACGTCGGCCATTGCCGGCCACAGGTCACGCCAGGCAAAGACCTCCCCATTGGTCAGGTTGAAGTGTTGGCCCGCAGCCGCGGGAGCTTCGGCAGCCCACCGGATCGCGTTCGCGACCAGCCGGGTGTCGACCGCCTCCCAAACGTAGGGCGCGCCGCCAGGGAAGCTGAATGGGCGTCCCTCCTCCTTGCAAATGGCTGCGTAGGCGCCGATCACCGGGGGCAGGTTCATCGCCACGCCGTAGTTCGGTCCCACGATGAGCTGCGGGCGCATGATGGTGAAGGCGAAGCCCTTGGCTGCGGACTTCTCTTTGAGGTAGTCCTCCTGCAACCAGTAGAAGTTCGGGTGGTCGTCGCGCGGGTAACGCTCGCGTGCAGGCACTGGCATGGGGTGCAGGTGGATGCCGTAGGCCTTGGCGCCCTGCAGGAGCGTTACGTGCCTGAGGTCCGCGACCTCGGTGAGCGGTTCGACCAGGTTGCGCAGCATCGCCAGGTTGGTGTCCATCTGGTCCTGCTCGGTCCAGCCCTGGATCAGGCCGGGCTTCTCGTAGAGCGCGGCGTACACGACGTGGGTTACCCCAGACAGGTCCTGCACCGCCTCGCGCGTGGCGGCGGCGTCGCGCAGGTCGACCGGCCGGTGCTGGAAGGACTTGTCACTGAAGATCTCGGGCGGACGTCGGGAGATCGCGATGACCTCCCAGCCGTCATCGAGGAACCGGTCGACGCACGCGGCGCCGACCAGCCCACTGGCACCGGCAATAAGGACGGTGTTTGGCATTGCTGTCTCCTCTATCGGCGTACGTGATCGCGATGCCGGCCGGAGCGCCGTCACCGGGTGTGTTCTTGGGGGCCGCGCAGGGTCGGGAACGCTGCTGTTCGCGGGCCCGCAGTTCGCGGCGTAGGAGCTTGCCGGTCAGCGTCTTGGGCAGTTCGTCGAGGATCTCCACCTGGCCCGGGTGCTTACAGGCGGCCATCCGCTCCTTCGCCTGGACCGTCTCCCCGCGGTAGGGGTCGGCACACCGACCACGGCGGCCTCACAGACGGCTCGTGCTCGTCGATGACGTCCTCGACCTCCCGCGGCCAGATCTTGTAGCCAGCGGCGTTGATCTGGTCCTTCTTACGGTCGACCAGGTAGAACCAGCCTTGTTCATCCATGTAGCCGACGTCGCCGGTGTACAGGGCGCCGCCGGGCAGTGCCTTGGCGGTCTCCTCGGGCTTGTTCCAGTAGCCGGCGACAATCTGCGGGCCAGAGGTGACGAACTCTCCGATATGTCCCGGAGGCAGTTCCCGGCCGTCGTCGACGACCCGGACCACGGTGTTGTAGAAAGGAATGCCCACTGGCAGGGCGCCCGAGACGGTGTCCACCGGAGCCTCCATGCTGCGTGGGACGGCATGAGAGGGGGAGGTCCTCGCCGAGCAGTTCGCGCATCGCCGGTGCTTCGGCCATCGTCGCCTCCCTTGTTCGACGACTAGCAAACAATCCGACCGATCACTCGCTCAGTCGAGTGTTTAGTGGATGCTTGGATATTCCGTCTCATGGTGGGACATGTCAATATCTCGTTTTTAAACGAGCCAATGACGCGTGTTCAGATATCTCAAACACTGAATCGAGGAGAGCATCTCAATGACCCGCAACAGCGGCGCGCATCGGACCGACGCAACGCTCGGTGCCCGGGTGCGGGCGCTGCGCGGTTGGCGAAGGTGTCAGTCTCCGCGGGTTGTCCCGTACTCTCGGATGGGTCCCGCGACTCTCAGCCAGATCGAGAATGGTCGCACTGGGCTGAACGCAGTCCGTCTGGGCCACATTGCCGACGCGCGGGGCCTCACTGTGGCGCAGATCCTCGACATCGCGGCGGACACGGGTGAACCGTCCGTCCAGCAGGTACAGCTCGATCAGGGCCCTCGCCGCAGTTCTGCGTCACGGCGCCACGATCGCGGGACTGCCGGGCAGGCCGGGTCAGGGCGGCACGGCCGACTGACCTGCCGGCCGGAGCGACACGTCACCCGGCGGTGAGCTGGTCGAGTGGCACGTCCGGGTCCGCAAGCCTGCTCCGGTCGATACGGTCACCCGAGCGGACCAAGTGCTGGATCGTGTCAGTGACGTCCCAGACGTTGACGTTCATGCCGGCCAGCACCCGGCCTTCGGCCAGCCAGAAGGCGATGAACTCCCGCCCGGCCAGGTCGCCGCGCACGACCACGTCGTCGTAGTGGCCGGGCTCGGCGTAGCCGGCATATTCCATGCCCAGGTCGTACTGGTCGGTGAAGAAGTACGGGACGCGGTCGTAGACCGCACGCTCGCCGAGCATGGACCGCGGGGCCGTCTCAGGCTGGTAGAGGGCGTTGGCCCAGTGCTCGACGCGGATGTGCTTGCCCAGCATCGGGTGATGGGCGTTGGCCACGTCACCGGCCGCGTAGATGTCCGGGTCCGAAGTGCGCAGGGACGCGTCGGCCACGTCGCCGTTCTCGACGTGCAGACCGGATTCGGCGGCCAGCCGGGTGTTGGGGGCGGCACCGATGCCGACCACGACCGCGTCGGCGTCGATGCGGGCGCCGTCCGCAAGCCGAACCCCGGCGGCTTTTCCGCTCTCGCCCACGATCTCGGTGACCTGCGCGCCGAGCCGCAGGTCCACGCCGTGCTCACGGTGCAGGTCGGCGAAGACGGGTGCGATCTGCGGTCCCAGGACGCGTAGCAGCGGCAGCTCGTCCGCCTCGAGGACGGTCCCTCGACGCCGGCCTCCCGGGCGGCGGCGGCCACCTCCAAGCCGATCCAGCCTCCTCCGATGAAGACGACGCGGGAGGCGGTGCGGAAGGTGTCCTTGATGCGTTCGCAGTCGCCGACGCGGCGCAGGTAGAACACGCCCTCGAGGTAGGCGCTCGGTACCGGAAGGCGGCGCGGGGAAGCACCGGTGGCCAGCAGCAGCTTGTCGTAGCCGATCCTCTCGCCGCCGGAGATGGTCACCGCACGCCGGTCCCGGTCGATCGCGGTGACCGTGGTGTCCAGGCGTAGATCGATGTCCTGGTCGGTGTACCACTGCGGCTGGTGAACGAAGATCGCCTCGCGGTCCTGCTTCCCCTGCAGGTAGCCCTTGGACAGCGGCGGCCGCTCATACGGTGGCTCCGGCTCGTCGCCGACGAGCAGGAGCCGGCCGTCGAACCCGTGCCCACGCAGCGCCTCGGCCGCTTTGGCTCCGGCCAGGCTCGCCCCGACGATCACGAACGTGCGTCGCGCCGCCATCACGTGTGCTCCCTGCCGCGGTGTGGGCAATAGGGCCGGGAGTTGCCGGAAGCACGCAGGCTGACCGCGAGCTTCCCGGCGAGCTCGTCCCAGCTGGCGTCGAATTTCTCCACGCCCTCGTCCTCCAGAACCTGTACGACGTCGGCGTAGTCGATGCCGAGTGTGGCCAGTTCCTCCAGAACCTGGTGTGCCTCGCCGTAGGTGTCGCGGATGCTCCTGGTCGGCACCGCGCCGTGGTCGGCGACCGCGTTCAGTGTCGCTTCCAGCATGGTGCTGACCACATCAGGGGCGACCAAGTCCACGACATACCGGGTGTCGTCGTACGCCGGGTCCTTCACGCCCGTGGACGCCCACAGCAGACGCTGCGGCCTGGCGCTGGCCTGTTCCAGCCGCTTCCACCGTTCGGTGGTGAGCATGTGTTCGTAATGCTCGTAGGCGACCCGGGCATTGGCGATGGCCGCGCGCCCGCGCAGCGCGGCGGCCCGGTCACCGCCCAGCCGGTCGAGCCGCCGGTCGATCTCGGTATCCACCCGTGAGACGAAGAACGACGCCACCGACGCGATACCGGACAGGTCACGCCCGGCCTCCTGGGCGCGTTCCATCCCGGTCAGGAACGCCTCCATCACCTGGTCGTATCGATCCAGCGAGAACAGCAGCGTGACGTTGATGCTGATGCCCTCGGCCAGTGGGGTGCCTCGGATCTTCCGGACAGGTCCCCAACTAGCTTGATCTTTAACCTGTGCGTCGCGGACGCGGGTTGGCGGATTTTTTGGTCTTCGATTTCTTCGTGGTGGTTTTCGTGCTGGTCAGCCCGGTCGCGGTATGCACGTCGTGGCGTGGGGCGGGGTGGTTGTTGCGGCGGCCGGGTGGCCGTCCCGGTCCCGGCCGGGAGGGTTTCGGCGCCCGGGCGGGATTTGGGGTCTTTGCACGCAGGTGCCGAAACCCCCGGCGGACACGGGCAGGTGATAGACGCTGCGGCGAAGCGGGCTTCTCCCAGGGACGGCGTAGGTCGGCGGCCAGTGGCCGGGCCAGCCGAAGCTGGGTATAGACGGCCAAGATCAACCAGGTCCACCGGTCCGCCGCCTGCGGAGCGCGGATCTTGGGGCAGGTCCAGCCGAGGGTCTGTTTGAACAGGCGGAAGGTGTGCTCGATGTCGAAGCGGCGCAAGAACGCCTGCCACATAAGGTCCACATCAGCCGGTGCCGCATCCACCTTGGACCACCACAGCCACACCGGCTTCGGGATCGCCCCGCTGGGCAACCGATCCACCTCCAGGCGGATCACTGTGCCTTCGATCACCGGCAGATCAGCCGAGTCGATCCAGGCCGCACGGCGGGTTAACCGCGGGTGCAGCCGATCCCACGCCCACGCGGTGGCCTGCCCGTACAGGCGAGTGTCGCTCGTGGTGGCCACATCCGGGGTGCCCCAGCTGCCCGGATCGCCGAAGATGAACTCCCCGCCGTGGCGCGGGGGCCGGCCGTTGGTACCCGGAACTCGCGGCGGAGCAGGCCGGCGCAGCACACGATCCGAGCGCATCCGGGCCGGTATCTGCACCGGCAGATCCTGCAGCAGCCATGCCAGGCGGGGCCCGTCATAGCCGGCGTCGGCCACGATCAGGATGTCGGGGTCACCGGGCCGCCACTGCCCGGCATCCACCAGCCGAGCCACCACCTCACGCAGCTGAGCGGCGGTAACCGCGGCCAGATCATCACCTGGTGCCAGGCGGAGAGCGTCCAGCGGCGCGGTCCATGAACTGCGGCCGGACTCCAACGCCACCACGAATGAGTACGGCCACCCCGGAATCATGATGTGCTGGTCCTTGCCCCGCCCATAGGTGTGGCACAAGATCCGTTCCGGCGAGGTGTGCGCGTCCGGTCGCAGCCAGCAGGTCACATCCACCGCGAGCACCAGCCGCCCGTCCGCCGCCCTGGGCAGGGTCACCGCGGTCAGCGCCCTGCGCAGCCGCCCGATGTCCAACCGGCCACGGTCCAACGCCGCGTACAAGGACCCGTGACCCCGGCGGTGCTCACCGACCAGCGACAGCTCCACCAGCGAGCGCACCGGCCCATCGTTGCACAACACCGCCTCCGCCAGCTCGAAGACCGCATCCGCCCGCGCGGTCAGGCAGTCGTAGAACTCGCGCCGAAAGCGCGTCAGCTCCCCCAATGCATCGACCTGACATGGATGATGCACACTGGTCATTCAGGCAGCCCTATGGTTATTTGATCTTCTTCCGTCGACAAGAAGAATGATCAACCAAGGGCTGCCTCACCGATCACCCGGGGCCGCCTCTCAGATCACCCAGGTTAAAGTCCTCTGTGCCCCTGCTGTGACGCCCGGCTGGGCGTGAAAATAGGGGTGGTCGCCCGCCGACGTCGGTTTGATCTTGGTGCCTGGTTGAGGCCGCGTTAAAGTCTGACGCCGGGAGCTGGATCAGGGGCCCCGCATTGTCGCTTCGAGCACGAGAGTCCGATTCTCTCCTGCCCCGCAGCTCCCGCGGGCGGCTTCCCCACCCCCGACTCGACAGGGACAGCTCCCATGGATGAGATCATCGAAGAGCCGGCAGAGCTGGTCGAACGCCTATGCGCGATCGACATCGGCAAGATCGGACTGGTGGCATGTGTGCGGGTGCCGCACGACGTCAAGCCTGGCAGGCGAGTGCAGGAGGTCCGCGAGTACGCCACCGTCACCTCCGCTTTGCTGGAGCTGGCCGACTGGCTGCGCTGCCAGCAGGTGCAGAAGGTGGCGATGGAGTCCACCTCCACCTACTGGAAGCCGGTCTACTACCTGCTGGAGGCCGAGGGCTTCGACTGCGAGCTGCTCAACGCCAAGCACGTCAAGAACGTGCCCGGCAGGCCCAAGACCGACAAGCTGGACGCGGTCTGGCTCGCCAAGGTCGTCGAGCGGGGCATGTGCCGGCCCAGCCTGGTGCACCCCCAGCCCATCCGCCGACTGCGCGACCTGACACGGTATCGGCGCAGCCTGGTGCGCGAACGCACCCGCGAGAAGCAACGGATGGAAAAGCTCCTGGACGACGCTCAGATCAAACTCTCAAGCGTGATCAATGACATCTTCGGCGTATCCGGCCGCAAGATGCTCCAGGCGGTGATCGACGGAGAGCGGAACCCCACCGTGCTGGCCGAACTGGCGCACGGGTCCATGCGCGCCAAGATCCCCCTCCTGAAAGAGGCACTTCGCGGTCACTTCGACGATCACCATGCCTTCCTGTGCCGCACGATGCTCGGCCGCATCGACGCGCTGAGCGGTGATATCGCCGAGGTCACCGCCCGGATCGAAGAGCTGATCGCCCCGTTCGCCGCCGCAGCCGAGCGCCTGGATGAGATCACCGGTGTGGGAGTGACCTCCGCGCAAGAGCTGATCGCCGAGATCGGCGTGAACATGGCCGCCTTCCCCAGCGCCGGACATCTGGTGTCCTGGGCCAAGTTCGCGCCGATCGACAAGAACTCCGCCGGCACGAAGAAAGGCGGTTCCACCGGTAAGGGCAATCCCTGGCTGGCCGCCACCCTCGGCGAGGTCGTCGCCGCCGCGGCGCGTACTGATACTTTCCTCGGCGCCCGCTACCGAAGGCTGATCAGACGCCGGGGAAAGAAACGTGCGATCGTCGCCCTGGGCAACAGCATCCTCACCATCGTCTGGCACCTGCTATCCGACCCTGATGCCCGCTACCAGGATCTCGGCGCCGACTTCTACGAATCCAAGATCAGCAAACAGCGCAGGGAGCGGGACTCGGTCCGCCAGCTCGAACGTCTCACCGGTAAGAAGGTCACCCTCGACCAGTCCAACGAGCAACCAGCCGCCTGACCACAACCCGCGCGCACAACCTCGTCCCACGACCACGGCTGAGGTTCGCTGCCGCCCGTCCAGCTGAGGTCTGATTTTCGAGTCAGATCAAGCTAGCGGTAATGAGCGAACCGCCGACCTCGAACCCGGCAGCGTGGACGCGATCATCACGTCAGATCAAGCTAGCGGTAATGAGCGAACCATCCAACAGTTGCGATCCCTCCAGGGGTAATGAGGTCAGATCAAGCTAGCGGTAATGAGCGAACTCCAGGGTAAAGGCGCAGGTCACACGCAGGGTAAGCATGCCTGCTGGGCCGTGATCTGCAGCAGACCGGCGGTTATGCAGAAGCGCAGGTCAGGGGGGTCACAGTATGGAGTCGCTATTGCCCAGAGGCTGGCCGATGAGTTCAGTTTGGATGAGGTCCTTACCTGGGATGCGGTAAATGAGAACGCTGTCGTAGATAGGGTCGACATGGTCTATGAGCGCTGCGATGAGTCGGCGGTGTTGGGCTGCTGTGCCCCGCCGGTTGAGTTCGGTCCACATCGTGTGCACGCCGTACACCTTGTAGTTGTCGTTCCACACCGCCACGATCTCGGCCATGAGCTGCTGGTCGCGCAGTGCCCGCGCCGAGGGCGGGCGGGTCTTGGCCGCATAGTACGTGGATTGGGCGACATCGATGGCCCGGCAGATCGGCTCCACGCCGAACCGGTCGCGATAGGCGTCGATGAAGGAGACTACCTGGGCGGCCTGAGGCCGAGTTCCTTCGCGAAATGAGCGACCGCCGCCTTGAGGATCTCGTTCGCCCGGCGCAGCTCGCGCACCCCGCGCTCTAGCTCGGCGATCCGCTGGGCATCGGCGGTCGAAGTGCCGGGCCGCTGCCCATCGTCGATCTCGGCCTGGCGCGCCCACGTGCGCAGTGCCTCACGGTGGATACCGAGCTGCTTGGCCACCCGGGCGATCGCGCCTGGGGCACCGCCAGTCTGTCGGCGGATCTCAAAGACCATCCGCACCGCGCGTTCGCGAAACTCTTGAGGGTGCTTCCTGGGGCTGGCATCGTGTGTGCTTCTGAAGCCCGGCCGGAGGCCGGCCCCGTGGCGGAGGGGACGGCCTCGAGGAACGCCTCCCTCGCCGAGGATTCGTCGACGACGCCCAGACCTGGCCGACCAGCGAACCCTCCGGCGGCTCACTGTCCGCATACGCGGCGAGCGCCGCCCCGGCAACGGCCATCACGGCCAACGACGTGAGCATGACCGAGGATCCGAGCAGCACCGTGGCCCGATCCTGTCCCACTCCTGTATGAGTCCTCCCCTCGTGTGACACCTCCCCGGATGAAGCCCTCGTCTCGACGATCGAGGTCCAGGCCTTCAGAGGGCACTGCGCGCATAGGGATGTGCCTGCCCGGCTCGTTCGGCGTCCTCTCGTTGACAGCGGGACGCGACGACCATAACGTCCTTAGCGAGCGATAACTAGATTTCGTCTGGATTCGGAGTCACCCGTGACCAGCAGGGACCACAAGCAGACCGCCACCCCTGCCGCGACCCTCGAACGCCACGAGCCGGTCGCCGTCATCACCCTGAATCGCCTGGAGGCGATGGACGCGGTCAACGCCGCGCTCTCGGCCGCTGTTGGCGAAGCGCTCGAGGAGCTGGCCGCCTACCCGGAGCTGAAGGTCTGGGTGATCATCGGAGCCGACCGCGCGTTCTGCGCCGGCGCCGACCTCAAGGAGCTGGCCGCAGGCCAGTCGCTGTTCGCTCCCAGCCACCCGGAGTGGGGCTTCGCCGGCCTGGTCCAGCACTACATGGACAAGCCGCTGATCGCCGCGGTGAACGGGTTCGCCCTCGGCGGTGGCACCGAGATCGGGGCTGGCCTGCGATCTCGCGGTGATGAGCGAGCAGGCCAGCCTCGGGAACCCGAGGTTAAACGCGGCCTATTCGCCGCAGCCATCGGCCTGCTGCGGCTGGGCAGGCAGATCCCGCTGGAGGCCGCGCTCACCGGCGAGCCGCTCGACCCGGCGACTGCGCTGCGATGGGGACTGGTGAATCGGGTGGTCCCTCCCGAGGACGTGCTGCCCGTCGCACTCGAGCTGGCCGGCAAGATCGCCGAAAACGCCCGCTCGCCGTGTAGGCCAGCAAGCGCCTAATGCGTAAGACCGCCTCGACCGGCTCGGACTGGGATCCCGAGCTGTGGGCCACTGTGATCTCCAAGCCTTTCGTCGTCGCCCAGTCGACTGGGTGGCCGACCGGGCATAGGTCTGGGCGAGTGACGTCGCGCAGCTGCGCGCTCGGCGTCCGGTGCCGCCCCCGTTGTACCGGCTGATCTGCGAGGTGCGGCCGTTCTGGATCTGCGACGGGCCGTAGGCAACCCCTCGGTAGGCCATTGCCCTATGGGCCGCCCGCCGATTGCGCGAAACCGGGATGACCGGGACGCCCCGGCTGGCTCCCCTGATCCGTTCCCGACGTGAACAGCGAGGTAACTATGACAAGTGCAGTGATCGTAGATGTGGTGCGCACCGCGTCTGGTAGGGGCAAGCCAGGCGGTGCGCTGTCCGGGGTGCATCCGGTCGATCTGTTGGCCGCTGTGCTGCGCGGTCTGCTGGACCGCAACGACTTCGACCCGGCGCTGATCGATGACGTGATCGGCGGCTGTGTGACGCAGGCCGGTGAGCAGGCCCTCAACGTTACCCGGAGTGCGTTGCTGGCCGCGGGGCTGCCGGAGTCGGTGCCGGCGACCACGATCGACCGCCAGTGCGGCTCCAGCCAGCAGGCTGTCCACTTCGCCGCGCAGGGTGTGATCGCCGGAGCCTACGACGTAGTCATCGCCTGTGGTGTGGAGTCGATGAGCCGGGTGCCGATGTTCTCCAGCACCCAGGGCAAGGACCCCAACCGCGCCCCGCTGAGCAAGCGCTACCCCGACGGCCTGGTCCACCAGGGCATCTCCGCGGAGCTGATCGCCGCCCGGTGGAAGCTGGACCGCGAGACTCTGGACGAGTTCTCCGCCCGCTCGCACCGGCTGGCCGCCGCGACCACCGCGGCCGGCGGCTTCGACCGCGAGATCGTGCCGGTTGAGGTCATCGACGCCGAAGGCACCACGCGCATGCACGTGGTGGATGAGACCGTGCGGCCCGATACCACAGTCGAAGGCCTCGCCGCGCTGAAGCCCTCATTCATCGACGAGGCCTACAAGAAGCGCTTCCCGGAGATCGACTGGCGGATCACCCCGGGTAACTCCTCCCCGCTGACCGACGGCGCCTCCGCCGCGCTGATCATGAGCGAGGAGAAGGCCGCCCAGTTGGGCCTGCGTCCGCGCGCCCGGTTTCACTCGTTTGCCGTGGTCGGCAGCGACCCGCTGCTGATGCTCACCGGTGTCATCCCGGCCACCCAGAAGGTGCTGGCTCGGGTCGGCCTGAGCATCGATGACATCGACGCCTTCGAGGTCAACGAAGCGTTCGCTCCGGTTCCGCTGGTCTGGCAGCGCGAGCTGGGTGCCGACCCCGAGCGGCTCAATCTGCGGGGTGGGGCGATCGCGTTGGGCCACCCGCTGGGCGCCTCCGGCATCCGTCTGCTTGCCACCCTGGTCAACCACCTGGAGGCCACCGGTGGCCGCTACGGGCTGCAGACAATGTGCGAGGGCGGCGGCATGGCCAACGCCACCATCATCGAACGGCTGTAGACCAGCCGGTTTCCCACACGCGAAGAGAGAATTTCGCACGCATGGAAGGAAAAGAAGACACGTGGACATTGCGGGAAGTGTCGCGGTCGTCACCGGCGGGGCATCGGGACTGGGCCTGGCGACCGTGCAGAGGCTGCACCAGGCCGGGGCCGGGGTGGTCATCCTCGACCTGCCATCCTCACCCGGCAAGACCGTCGCCGAACAAATCGGCGAGAAGGTCATCTTCTGCTCCGGCGACGTCACCCGCGAGGACGACGTCACCGCGGCCCTGAACGCCGCCAGCCAGCTGGGCACGCTGCGGATCGCGGTCAACTGTGCCGGCATCGCCAGTGCCATCAAGACGGTCGGCAGGAACGGCCCGTTCCCGTTGGAGGAGTTCAGCAAGGTTGTCCAGGTCAACCTGATCGGCACGTTCAACGTCATCCGGCTGGCCGCACACCGGATCAGCCAGGCCGAGGAGATCGACGGGGAACGCGGCGTCATCATCAACACCGCCTCAGTGGCTGCGTTCGACGGCCAGATCGGCCAGGCCGCCTACTCAGCCTCCAAGGGCGGCATCGTCGGCATGACCCTCCCGATCGCCCGGGACCTGGCCAGCCTGAAGATCCGCGTGGTCACCATTGCCCCGGGCCTGTTCCATACCCCCCTGTTCGCAACGCTTTCCGAGGAGGCCATCGCCTCCCTGGGCGCCCAGGTCCCCCACCCCTCGCGGCTTGGCGACCCCACCGAATATGCCGCCCTCGCCGCCCACATCGTCGAAAACCCGATGCTCAACGGCGAAACCATCCGACTCGACGGCGCCCTCCGCATGACCCCCCGCTGAGCGGAGGAAACGTGGCCGTCGACGCGTCGAACGGCTCTCCGGCGACCTGCACTGGTCAGCGCACCGGTGCTGGTCGCCGGCTCGTCGTGCCGGTCCTGGCTCCGCCCTTCTTCTTGCTGGATGTTGATCGCTTCGATCTCTCCGCCTCGGGCTGAACATCGATCGTGGACGGGTACGCGCCCACGGTACGCAGCGCGATGTCGACGTAGCGCCGGGCGAGCTGCTCCGGCGTGAGCGGGCCTTCCGGGTTGTACCAGGTGGCGATCGCTTGGAGCATGCCAAGCAGAGCACGGGTCGTGTCCGCCGGGAATGTGACAGCAAAACCGCCTGACTCGATACCGTCTTCGACAATCCGCAAGAGAAGATTCTCCAACTCTTTGCGCATCGCTGCATAGTGCCGCCGGTTCTCTGGCGACAAAGCTCGGATCTCGCTGTCGAGCATCGCGAACTGGCGGCGGTGCACCATCCACAGCACGATGCACTCGACCAGGTGGGCGAACTGCCGCTCGGGACGATCCCCGGCCTGCTCCACGGCAGCTCTGCACCGGGCGAGCACGTCGGCCATCGACCCGGTGAGCAGCGCAACGAGCATCGCTTCCTTGTTCTTGTAGTGGTAGTACAGCGCCGGCACGGTAACCCCGACCCGGCGCGCGATGTCCCGTACCGACGTGCCGTGATAGCCGCGTTCGTGAAAGGCATCCACCGCACCAGCCAATATCGGCGACAACACCAGCTCGTCGAACTGCCGCCAGTCATCCGGAACTGGCTCAAACCCCGCCGTCACTCTGGTCGCCCCCTTAGCTAACGTTCGTCAAACCTTCCCACTGTATCCCGGTACCAGGTCACCCAAAACACTGTTTTCACCGTAAACTGCCCGTCCTGGCAGCTCATCGTCGCCACCTCGGCTCTCCGTGAGCCCTCGGCCGAGGCCCTGTCCCACCTCATGCTTCGCGTCCTGGCCTGCGCCATCCCCGGCGATGCCACACACGCTACGCCGGTCGAACACCCACACGAAGCCGCGACGGTTCGCGCCCCCGGTTGACTCGATGCACCCTTACCATCTACCTTCGCCCTTAGCGATCGTTAGATAAGTATGAATGATCGGCCGGAGGGGCGGGTTCATGTGGTTGGGCATGCAGTTGAGCTACAGCGGCGGGTTTATCGAGGCCGTAGACGAGCTGCGCGACCTGGAGCGCGCCGGTCTGGGCATCGTGTTCGTCCTTACCCGCCGGTACGGCTACGAGGCCGAGGCCGAACGCATCCAGGACCTCTATCTGAACGGCAAGAAGGATGAGGCCGCCGTGGCAGTTCCCGACGACCTAGCGCGGGCGGTGTCGCTGATCGGCCCGGCCGGATACGTCAAGGAACGCATCAGCGCCTTCGCCGAGGCCGGCGTCACCACCCTGTCGGTCAGCCCTGTCGGCACCAACCACGCCGACCGCGCCGGACGCATCCGCCTGATCGAGCAGCTCGTCGAACTGCTGCCCTGACTACCGTCCACCGCCTCAGCCTCGCAGCAGAACTCGAGATCCAAGGAGAACACGGTGCCTGGACCCCTGACCGGGTTGCGTGTCGTGGAGTTGGCCGGGATCGGACCGGGTCCTCATGCGGCGATGCTGCTGGCCGACCTCGGCGCGGATGTGGTCCGGGTGGAACGCCCGGCTGGGGGATTGCAGGTGCTTGCGTCGGGAGTGCAGGACTGGTTGCTGCGTGGCCGTCGTTCGGTGGCCGCCAACTTGAAAGACCCGGCGGGCCGGGAGACCGTGCTGCGGCTGGTCGAGCGGGCCGATGTGCTGTTGGAGGGCTTCCGCCCGGGGGTGACCGAACGTCTCGGCGTCGGACCGGACGACTGCCTGGCCCGCAACCCGCGGCTCGTCTATGCGCGGATGACCGGCTGGGGCCAGGATGGGCCTCTGGCGCAGCGTGCCGGCCATGACATCAATTACATCTCGCTGACCGGTGCCCTACATGCCGTCCGCACCGCCGGTGGCAGGCCGGTGCCTCCGCTCAACCTCGTAGGCGACTTCGGCGGTGGTTCGCTGTTTGTGGTCGTGGGAATTCTCGCCGCGCTGTGGGAACGGGAGAAGTCCGGCCAGGGCCAGGTCGTCGACGCCGCCATGGTCGACGGCACCAGCGTGCTCCTGCAGATGGTCTGGGCACTACGCGCCCAGGGCGCGTGGAGCGACGAGCCGGCCGCCAACCTGCTCGACACCGGTGCGCCGTTCTACGACACCTACGCCTGCGCCGACGGCCGCTATGTCGCCGTCGGCGCCCTGGAACCGCAGTTCTACACCCAACTGCTAGAGGGACTCGGCTTGGCTGGCGAGGACCTGCCGGCGCAGATGGACCGAGACGGTTGGCCGGTGCTGCGCGCGCGTTTCGCGGAGGTCTTCGCCACCCGCACCCGCGACGAGTGGGTAAAGATCTTCGCCGGCACCGACGCGTGCGTCACCCCGGTGCTGTCCTTCGCGGAGGTTCCCGAACACCCGCACCTGGTCGCGCGCAACACGCTCGTCCACATCGACGACGTCATCCAGGCCGCGCCAGCGCCGCGTTTCTCCCGCACTGTCCCGGACCTACCTACCGCCCCGCCCACACCCGGCGCCGACACCGAAGCCGTCCTCCGCGACTGGGGCGTCTCCACCGACGGGTAGGCCGGCCCTCACAGTCGTAGCGGGTCTCATCTCAAGAAATGGGCCCGTCCCCGCTGGACGCGTTCAGCAAGGCCGCATGACACCCCGCTGAGCGGAGCCATCCCCAGACCGGGAGGATCGATGTCTGACCAGCACGGCTACGTGCAGCGCGGCGGTCGCGTGCTGCGCTGTGTGATCGCCACCGCCCCCACACGGCAACACCCTCGATTTCGACGGCGTGCACCAGCGATCGAGGCGATCAGCGCGATCAAGGTTGACGGCGACGTGAGGGCTGTGCTCCTGGCCAGCGAGGGCGGCAACTTCTGCACCGGCGGCGACGTTCGGGCGTTCGCCATCGAGGACCGGGGCCGGTTCGTCGGCGAGCTGGACCGCACCTTCCACGACCTCATCCTAACTCGCCGTCGCGTTGTACCTGTCTGACCCGACGCGGACGTACGCGGGTGATGTCCCCTCGGGTGGTGTAACTCCAAGCTGTTGCAGCAAGCCTCGGACGATGGCTCTGGACCAGTCTGCCCTGCTCGAGTTGCTGGAGTCTTTGAAAGCCGCCGACGCCGACGACGTCATCCGCCGCGCACTGCAGGCCGTGCTACAGGCCCACATCGAGGCGGAGGCCACCGCTGTGATCGGTGTCGCCCCGCACCAGCACACCGAATCTCGCACCACCCACCGCAACGGCTACCGCGACCGATTGCTGACCACCGCCGCCAGCGACCTGGAACTGAAGATCCCCAAACTGCGGTCCGGGTCGTTCTTCCCCTCGCTGCTGGAATGAACCGCGCCGAGTTTTGTGGAGGCTGTGATGTGCCCCGAGTTCCGTGAAGCCGGCTTGGTTGGCTGTCATGCCAACTGGGTGTTTGAGTGAAGGATCTCGTATTCGGTCGGGGTGCGTATCCCTAGGGCACTGTGTCGTCGTTGCCGGTTGTGGAAGATCTCCAGGTACTCGAAGATCGCGTTGGCGAGCTCGAGGCGGGTCTTCCACCGTCGTCGGTTGAGCAACTCAGTCTGCATCCGTCCCCAAAACGACTCGATGACCGCGTTGTCGGAACAGTCACCGACCGACCCCATCGACGGGACCAGTCCGGATGCTTTGGCCCGGTCGGTAAACGCCCAGGAGGTGAACTGCACTCCGTGGTCAGAGTGGATCACTGTCCCGGGCTGGGGCCTTCGGTTGTGGATGGCCATGCCCAGCGCATTGGTGACCAGGACCGCGGTCTGGGCGAGTCGATCGACCAGCCGACCACACGCCGGGAGTAGACATCCAGCACGACGGAGCAGTACACCTTGCCATCCCGGGTGGGGTGCTCGGTGATGTCGGTGACCCACAGGTGGTTCGGGGCGGTCCGGACGAACCGGCGGTCGACCAGGTCGGCCGCAGTCGGCACCTGCGGGATGGGCCATCGGCGTCAGTTGCCGGGCAAGCCCTTCACCGGGGTTCCGCAGATGTAGGGGTGCTCTAGGGCATGAAAGAGCGCTTTGATCTGCGGGAATGCGCGGCGGGACACGGAAACGGCGTGTCTTTAGGGATAGGTGTCTGCGCAGGTCAGACGTGGGTGGTCAGTTCGAGGATCTGCTTGGGCAGGGGCAGGTGGAGCTTGGCCAGGATGTCGCGCTGGGACTTGGTCGGCTCGGTGCGCTGGCGGAAGGTTCCACTCGGGCCGGTGAAGGTGCCCACGTGCATGCGGTCCAGCTCGCGGCGGATGGCCGGCCAGGTGGCACCGGTGCTGGTCTCGATGACGCAGATCAGCAGCAGGGCCAGCCAGTACAAGATGACATGGGCGCGGATACGCTGCTCGAGCCGGTGGCAGACCGGCCGCAGGTCGATGATCTGCTTCATGTCCCGCCAGGCCCGCTCGACCTCCAAGAACTGCTTGTAGCCCAGTGCGATGTCCTCAGCCGGCATGTGCGGGTCGGAGCAGCGCAGCAGGTACTTGCCGTCCAGGTTGGTCTCGGCCTTGATCGCCGCGGCGTCGATGCGCAGCAGCCCGCCTGGGGTGGTGCGCAGATAGCGGGCAAGTCCGGGCTTGGTGGAGATGATCCCGCGCAGTTCGGCCCGCTTGGTCGCGCTGAGGGTGTCGGTGCCGGCGATCAGCTCTTCCAGCTGGGCGAGCATGCGGGCGCGGATGGCGGCGTCCCGCTCGGCAGCCTCAGGGTTGAAGCAGATAACGAACCGGCCGGCTTGGCTGATCCGCACCTCCTTGACCCGGAGGTTGCCGGCTACTTCCTGGTAGCGGCCTTGGCGCGAGAGCGCGGCCTTGGCTTCGGCGGACCCTGAGCGCAGCTTCTCGCCGATGATGTAGTGGTGGTCGCCCTTGCGCAGGTAGCGGCGGTTGGCCGCCGAGGCGAAACCGCGGTCCGCCACCCACACGATCGTGCTCAACGTCCAGTCCCGCATGTCGTCTTTGACCTGGCGGATCAGCGCCGAGTCGGAGGTGTTCCCCGGCCAGGACCACACCCGCACCGGGATCCCCTCCCGGGTGACCGCCATGCCGATCACGATCTGCGGCAGGTCATCGCGGTGATCCTTGGACTTGCCACGGCTACGGAAGCCTGCCTGCTTGTGCCCGCCGTCGGTGTCGGTGTGGGGTGGCGCGGGTTCGGCACGTGGGAGACCGCTCTCGTCGCGGGCGATCGGCTCGTCAGGCTCATCCAGTTCGAAGTAGGTGGAGGTGGTGTCGAAGAACAGCAGGTCGACCTCCAGGTTGAGGAGGTTGGCGACCTGGTCGAACACCTGCCGTTCCAGCTCGGCGGTGACCTCGTGCAGCCAGTCCATCGCCCGGTAGCACGCATCGTCGCTGACCTGGCCCAGGCCGTCGATGTGCACGTCATGCGACATCCAGTCGGCGGCGGCCAGCTTCGACGACGGCGCCAGCGCACGGTTGGCGACCAGACCGAACAGCACCCGCTCCACCCGGCCGTCCAGGCGCCGCCCCTTGAGCAGGGTGGCCATCACCTTGTCGATGTTCAGCCGGTGCCAGATCCCATCCAGCACGTAGGCGCCGCCCGGCGGGCGCGACTCAGTGAAGGCCAGTCCGGCTCCCGCGGTGGCGGCCAACGCCTCAGCGGGGTCCAGCAGCCGTGACAGCGAGGCGACCAGCCGCTTGATCGCGGCCCGGTCGAGATGGTCTTCCCGGCCGAAGCTGTAGAGGATCTTCGGGACGGACCGGCCGGCCGACGGGTCCCACTCGTTGTGGGCCAGATGCAGGTAGCGCACGACGGCGCCGTCCTTGTTTCGGCGGCTGGTCGTCTTCACATACACGTCTCTAGACGTTAACCATCCTAAGAGCGTGACTCATTTGGCGGTCGCTCGTTAGACGAGTCGTGGAAGCTTTCCTGCAGCGACTGGTGCCCGATGAGTTATGGGAGGTGTTCCAGCGGGTCGTCCCGCTGGCTCCGACCCGGCCACAAGGCCGGGGGACGGCGGCATTGGACGACCGGCTGATCCTGGCGGCGATCGTGTACGTGGCCACCACCGGCTGCGCCTGGCGGCAGCTCCCGCCGATCTTCGGGGCCTCCTGGCAGACGGTCCATCGCCGCTTCGCCGAGTGGAGCGCTGCCCGGGTGTGGGCCAAGCTGTACCGGATCCTGCTGGATGAACTCGGAGCTCGGGGTGAGCTGGACTGGTCGCGGTGCGCGATCGATTCGATCAGCCTGCGGGCGGCCAAAGGGGGGACCTGACGGGCCCGAATCCTGTCGACCGCGGCAAGAACGGCTCGAAGATCCATATGATCACCGAACGGACCGGTCTGCCGATCTCTGTCGCGATCTCCGCGGCCAACGTCCACGACAGTCTCGCCGTGGAGCCGCTGGTGCGGGGCATCCCGCCGATCCGCTCCCGGCGCGGGCCGCGCCGCCGTCGACCCGGCAAACTCCACGGCGACAAGGCCTACGACTATCCGCACCTGCGCGCCTTCCTGCGCAGGCACGGCATCATCCCGCGCATCGCCCGCCGCACCGTGGACTCCAGCCAGCGACTGGGCCGCCACCGATGGGTGATCGAACGCACGATGGCCTGGCTGAACGGATGCCGCCGGTTACAACGCCGCTACGAGCGCCGAGCCGACCACTTCGCGTCCTTCATCGCTCTCGCGGCCGCCCTCATCTGCTACCGAAGACTCACCAAATGAGACGTCCTCTAAGCCGGTGTCACAAGGCCTAATTCGCCAATGCGTTTCTCTAGGAGATTTCGGGTTCCGCGGCTCCATCGAAGACGCTCACCTGCGGCTTCATCCCCGTGTGTCTCTAGGATCAGCCATCAGCTGCGGAACGCAGGCTTCAGGCCGGTTCGGCGCATCAGCATCGCCACCGCGCCGTGTCCGACCGATATGCCGTGCCCGAGGACGAGTTCGGCGTGCACGCTACGGCCGCCGAAGACGCCGTGGGAGGCGGCGTGGACCGCCGGATGACGTCGGTCAGCCAGGCATGCCGCAGGGCGCGGACCGAGGGCGGGACGCTTGCGCCAGGCGTAAAAGCCCGAGTCCGACACGTCCAGGACCCGGCAGCAGGTCTGGATGGGCAGTCCTTCGGCGGCCATCACCGCGATGGCCTCGAACCGCCTTTTGGGGACACCACCTCTCGCAGCAGCTCGCCGGCTCGCTTGAGCACGGCCAGATCGGTCTCCAGTTCGGCGATCCGGCGACGCGCCGCCACCAGCTCGGCCTGGTTCCCGGCTCCAAGCCGGAGTCGACGCGGTCCTGCTTTCGCCAGTTGTAGATGCTCTGATCGCTGATCTGCAGGTCCGCGGCCACCTGCTGCACGGTTCTGCCTGCCTTGAGCAGGTCCAGGACCTTACGACGGAACTCGGGGGATAGCTCCTTGGCATGCCGGCCTCTCTTGTGGGTCAAGGCATGCAAGTCAACCAAAGTGACTCCATTAAAGCCGGGCAAGTCAACCAAAGTGACTCCATTAAAGCCGGGGTATATCACGAGCCTCCACGAAACCCGGGGCTATTCAACTCGCGACCAGCCCCTAATGTTGCCGCAGGTCATGACCGCTCTGCGGGATCCGCGCTGGCCCAGTGAAGTTGAGCCCGTAGGCGCCCCGATAGAACAACAGCGGTCGGCGGCTACTGTCGCAACCGAGCGCACGGACAGCACTGACGACGATGGTGTGGTCGCCGCCGTCGTATTCAGCCCACAGCTCGCAGTCGATCCATGCACTAACCCCCGCGAGAATGGGAGCGCCCGAGGGACTCGGTGACCACCGCACGCCGGCGAATTTGTCTCCACCGGATCGGGCGAAGGCGTTGCTGAGGTCCTCGTGATCTTCGGAAAGGATGTTGATACAGAAAGACTTCTGTTCCCGGATACGCGGCCAACTGGTCGAGATCCGCGACGGGTTGAAGCTCACCAGCGGAGGATCGAGAGACAGCGAGGTAAAGGATTGACAGGTAAATCCCAGAGGTCCGTGCGGTCCGTACGCGGTGACCACGGTGACGCCCGAGCAGAAATGCCCCATCACCAAGCGCATAGTATCGCGGGTCACCTTGACGGCAGCGGGAATGGAATCCGTCCCGTGCGCCGGGGATGTCGTTGCTGGTACTGATCGAGAGATACTTACACGACTCATCACTGGGTCTCTCTCCCGTCTTCGGTGAACAGCCGCCACCCCACACGCCGTCGATCTGTGGGGTGACCTGAGTGCCTAGTCCGGCAACTGCAGCTACGGTGTGTCGCGGCGGGGCACGCGCTTGTCGTGTGACGACTGTCTCATGTGCGGTAGTCGTTGGCGCGCTTTCGCGGTCCCGTTCGTTGTGCTGCTGTCCAAAGCGTCCGCCCGCACTGCATACGGAGGCTGGCTCCGCCCTGCTCGAGGCCCGCGTTCGCCACCGAAGGTGGCGTTGCGGGCGTCGTCGCCAAGCGGCTACCTGCCCGGGGTCGGCGGTTTGTGAGGGTGTCCAGCCACCCAATGACTCGTGGCTTCGACGGTTCCGGGCGCTATGTCATCGTAATCGTCGTGATCAGGAAAGCCCACGCACAACTAACGAATCGACGACCTTAAGCGAGGGATAATTGTGCCCAAATCCTACGATCCGACCGACCCCGCGATGCTTCGCGACCCCTACGCAACATTCGCGCGGATGAGGGCGGAGGCACCCGTTCAGTGGAGCCCTGAGCTGTCGGGGTGGCTCGCGCTCGACTGGCAGTCCGTCCAGAAGATCGTCACGACCCCGACGGTGTTCTCAGCGAACCGCTTGGTGCCAGTGTGCAATCGGCTTCCCGAGCCTCAGCGTGCAACCGCTGCAGACGTCCTGCGCTGGCTCGCGATCTGGATGGTCTTCCAGGATCCACCCAACCACACGCGGCTACGTCGCCACATGGCGACCGCGATCAATCCACACATGGTCGAGGACCTCCGTGAGCCGACGCGACGGATCGTCGAGCTCCTGTTCGACGAGCTGCCAAAGGATGAACCATTCGACTTCTACACAGACTTCGCCCTGAAGCTTCCCGGTTACGTGGTGATGGACCTTCTCGGGGTTCCGCGTGACCGGCTCGCCGAGGTCAAGCAGTGGTCCGATGAGATGATGCTGTTCATCGGTAGCGCCCGCGGGGTTCAGGATAAGTACGACCGTGCACGGCACGGCGCGCAGTCGATGGCGACGCTGTTCCGCGAGCTCATCGCTGATCGCCGGGCCGAGCCGCGTGATGACGCCCTTACCAGGCTGATTGCCAGCGAGGTGAACGGTGAGTCCCTGACCGAGGACGAACTGATCGCCTCGATGATGATGATCGCCAATGGTGCTCAGGAGACGACAGCACATCTGCTGACCAACACCCTGCTGGCGCTGCGCGCACACCCGGACAAGCTGATAGAGCTCCGCGAAGACCCGGACCGCCTGATGCCGACCGCCGTCGAGGAGTTCCTGCGCTATGACTCGCCGGTGCTCTCGACCGCCCGCATTGCCGTCCAGGACGCCGAGCTGGGCGGCGCGCAGATCGCGGCCGGCGATCGGGTGTTCGCGATGCTCGCCGCCGCGAACCGCGACCCCAGCGTTTTCGAGGAGCCCGACGAGATCGATCTCGCACGGCATCCGAATCGACACCTGGCCTTCTCCTCGGGAGTGCACTTCTGCCTCGGAGCACCCGTCGCGCGCCTTGAGGCGCAGATCGCCATCGCCGAGCTGATTGAGCGCTTCCCGAACTACCGGATCATTGAACCCATCGAAAACATCCCCTGGTGTAACTCAATGGTCTCCCGCGGCCCCACGCGGCTTCCCGTAAGACTGAGTTGAGCCATGGACCACCTGAACGAACAGTTCCCGCTTGCTCCGATCGACGACCACCTTATCCACCAAACGCCCGACCCTGTCCGGGTTGCCTGGTCGAGCGATCCCCGCTTCTACGAGCGCTACTGGAACGTGTTTCATGACGAGACCGGTGATCTGTTAATCGCAACCGGCGGCAGCTTCTACCCCAATCTCGACACAGCCGAGGCGTACGCCATCGTCAACTACCGCGGATGCCATCGCTCGGTCCGCGCCTTCCGCAGGCTCGGAGCCGACCGCATGGACCTGCGTGTCGGGCCGATCCGGCCCACCATTGTCGAAGGCCTACGCCGCTGGCGCCATGTCCTGGAGCCGAACGAGTGGGGAATCTCCTACGACCTGGAATGGGTTGACTGCAAGCGCCAGGTGTACCACGCAGCCTACGGATCGTTGCGCAACGGGATCCCGCCAGGCAGCCAGCGCCACGTGACGGCGGGCTTCGCGGGGTTCGGACAAGTCACCGGCTGGGTGCAGTTCGGTGACGAGCGTATCGAATGGGGTCCGGGCGACGCCCGCGGTACTCGGGATCGGCACTGGGGGATCGGCCGCGGGGTCGGTGGGCCGGCCATGAATCCTGGCCGCGTCGTCAAGGCAGGGTGGAAGGGCGGCAACTGGATCTGGTTCGACGACTTCGCCGTATGGGGACACCAGGTGCTCTACGACTTCGGTGATCCCAGGCCGGGTGCGGGCCGAGTGGTGCATGTCGAGCGCCGGCTGCGGTTTGAGGAGGACACCAAGATCTTCATCGAGGGTGTGCTTACCTACACCTTCGACGACGGCCAGCAACGCCAGGTCCACTTCGAGCGATTGGGCTTCCAGACCGCGTACATGCGGTGCGGCATGTACGGGGGGACTCCGGACCGCGGCATTTACCACGGACAGTACGTCGGCGATGACGTGGTCGAAGGCGACGAGTACGACGTGACCGATGCGTCGGTGCGCGCCATGCTCAGCGGACTCAACGAGCACCACTGCCGGATCACCTGCGGGAACCAGACCACGACCGGGATCTTCCAGCCGCTCGAGCCCGACGCGTACGAGGCGTGCTTGCGCCGCGAGCCCGGCTGGAGCTTCCTGTGATGTGGCCATGAGAGCGCTGCGGTTCCACGGCCCCGGTGATATGCGGGTGGAAAAGGTCGCCGATCCGGAGCTCGTTCCCGGTTCCGTCGAGATCCGGATCGCGTGGTGCGGTATCTGCGGCAGCGACCTACATGAATATCGCCATGGTCCATCGGTCGTGCGGCCCCGGGGCCGGCCCCATCCGCTGACCGGCGAGCACCTGCCGGTGACGCTCGGCCACGAGATGGCAGGTGAGGTGGTCCGGGTTGCGGACGACGTGACGAGTGTGGATGTCGGACAGCGAGTCGTGGTCAATCCACTGCTGTTCTGCGGAACGTGCACGCCGTGCCGGGCTGGACGGATCAACCTCTGTCGGCATTCAGGGGCCATCGGCCTGTCCGGTGGCGGCGGGTTCGCTGAGCGGATCGTGGTCCCCGCGCATCTTGTGCATCGCCTGCCTATCGGCGTCACTCTCGAGGAGGGTGCGCTGGTGGAGCCGCTGGCGGTTGCCTGGCACGCGGTCCGTCGCGCGCACGTCCGGCCCGGGCAGACCGCCCTAGTGATCGGCGCCGGCCCCATCGGCCTTGCAGTGCTGCTGGTGCTGCAGTCGTTCGGTGCGGGATGGATCGCCATGAGCGTGCGCCGCCACGGGATGAGGGCTCGCTGGCGCAGATTCTCGGAGCCGATCTCGTGATCGTCGGCGGCGCGGTCGACGCCGCCGACGAGGTGCGCGACGCAACGGTCGGCGAGGGCGTCGACGTAGTGTTCGAGGCGGCCGGGACGCCCGAGGCGCTGCGGCTCGCGCTCGCCGCCGCGCGCCGTGGCGGAACCGTCGTCAACCTCGCACTGCGCAACGCGCCGGATCAGGTAGACCTCAATCGCCTGCTGGCCCGCGAGCTCCACGTGATGGGAAGCACCGGCTACGCCGGCGAGCACGCGGATGTCATCGACACCTTAGCGGCCGGCGGCTTCGGCGACGTCACCCGGCTCATCACCGGCCGGGTGGCGCTCGACGAGGCAGTCGAGCAGGGGTTCGAGGCGCTCGTGGCCCGCCCCGCAGACCACGTGAAGGTGCTAGTGCACCCGTAAGCCGTGGTCCTTCCCCGATTACTGGAATTGTGCACAACAACGGTCGACCGGGTTTCCCGCCGGGGAAGCATTTTCCGGTTAACGTCGTGAATGACCTCGTTCGAGGTCGGCTCACTGAAGGAGGACCCCCATGAAGTTCGGCATCTTCACCATGCCCGAGCACTATCCCTGGGATAACTGGGATGTCGCGTACCAGCGCGACTTCGACGAGATCGTGCTCGCCGAAAAGCTCGGTTTCGACGAGTTCTGGATCGGTGAGCACCACGCCGGCAACGTCGAGCCGGTCCCCTGTCCGGAGCTCATGATCGCGAAGGCCGCAGGGCTGACGCATACGATCAAGCTGGGTACCGGTTCGATAAACCTGCCCTACCATGATCCGTTCATGGTGGCCGAGCGGATGGCCTTCCTCGACCGCATGACCAAGGGCCGACTCCTCTACGGCTTCGGGGGCGGGGCGCTGCCCTTCGACCAGGAGCTCTTCGGCATCGACCGGAATGACGTTCGCCCAATGATGAATGAGGCGCTGGACATCATCCGGCGGCTTCTCAGCGAGACCGAGCCGTTCGACTACGACGGTAAGTACTTCCACGGGAAGAAGCGGAAGCTTATGGTGGGCCCATACAAGGGTCGGGCGCCCGAGATCGCCCTGACCGGGTTGCTCACGACCAACAGCTACGAGCTAGCCGGCGCCAACGGCTGGGGCTCGCTGAGCGTGTACTTCACCCCGCCGACGTTCCGGGACAGTCCATTTCCCGGACTCGTGCAGATGGGCGAAGCGCTGGACCGGGCAGCGGCCGAGGCGGGCCGCCCGCCCTACGAGGCGCGCAGGAACTGGCGCGTGGTTCGCGAGGTCTACGTCCACCCGGACGGCCGGAAGGCGGCGCTTGAGGAGATCAAAAAGGGCGCCGCCCACTCGTATTACGGGTACCTCTTCCCGATCGGCCTGGCGATGGCGATGAAGCAGGAGCGGTCGCAGTCAGACAAGGAGCTGACCATCGAATGGATGGCGGACAACAACCGCTGGATCCTTGGCTCCCCCGACGAGGTGGTCAAGCAGATCCGTGAGCTGTACGAGGAAGTGGGCGGTTTCGGCACATTTATCATCAATTCCCGGGACTGGGTGACCACGGACAAGCTGCACCGCTCGCACGAACTGTTCGCGCGCTACGTCATCCCGCAGCTGGAAGGTCTCGTTCCGGGCGAGGAGAAGCCACGGTGGACGGGACGAGACACCCCGCCGCCGTACCCGACGACGACGCCGGTCCCGGAGCCGCCGCTCTTCAGTTATAGCCGCTGATAGACAGAGCCTCGGGCTCTGTCTCCAAGATCGTCGTCCGGTGGCCCGTCCAAGGGCGGGACCACCGGACGACCCTACGAAGGTTTGTTGCGGATGCGCCTTGGTCCGTGGGTCCGACTGCACGAGAGAACGATGGAATGGCTCTGAAATATGACTTCAACCTGCTGTGCCACGACGTGATCGCGCACAACGCCAGGGTATACGCCAACGAGGTCGCTGTCGTCTGCGAGGATAAGCGCCTCACCTGGCGCGAGGTGGACGAGTGGACCAACCGCTTCGCCAACGCGATCCGCGAGCTCGGATTGCAGCACGGGGACAAGGTCGCCCTGCTCATGTCGGCGTCGATCGAGACGTTCATCGCCTTTTGGGGCAGTGTGAAGGCCGGGTGCGTCACCGTTCCACTGAACGTGCTCCTAGACAACGAGTCGCTGGCGCGTCTGCTCAATGACTCCGACGCCCAGATTATCTTCGCCGACTCGGCGACTGAGCAGAAGATCGATGCAATCCGCTCGCAGCTGCCCAACGTGCCGCCCGACCGCTTCTGGACCTTTGGGGAGGAACGGGAGGGCTGGCAGGCGGCCCGCGCGCTGATCGCCGCAGCATCGCCCACTCCGCCGGAGGTAGTGATCCGGCCCGGCGATAGCATTACGATCCTTTACACCTCCGGTACCACGGGCGTCCCGAAGGGAGTCGAGCACACGCACCTCAGCCGGTTGATGTATCCCTTGGGATTCGGCATGGGGCTTCGCATCGACCGGTACTCGGTCGCCGTGCTGGGTACGCCGCCATATGCCTCCGGAACATGGATCACGATGATCCCGACGATGTACCGGGGGGGCAGGATCGTTATTCTCAGAAAGTTCACTGCGGATGCCTTCCTGCAGGCGATCGAGCGCGAGCGGTGCACGCACGCCTTTCTCGTCCCGACGCAGTACATCTCACTGCTCCAGGAACCGCACCTCACTGAGTACGACCTGAGCTCGGTGCGGTGCCTGGTGACGTCCGGCCAGCCGATCGCCGAAAAGACGTACAAAGCCCTTGAGATGACTTTTCCCAACGCCGGGATCTACGAGGTCTACGGATTCACCGAGGGGTTCGCGTGCATGCGGATTCCCGAGGACGCAGCACGCGGCAAGCTCAAGTCAGTGGGCAAACCTTTGCTGCTCGACGACGTACGCATCATCGGCGAGGACGGTCGCGAACTGCCGCCCGGCGAGACGGGAGAGATCGTCGCCCACTCGATTGGCATGATGAAGGGCTATTACAAGAACCCCGAGCTGACCGAGCAGGTCACCTGGTACTCGCCCACCGGCCGCTCCTACATGCGCACCGGCGACATGGGCTATCTCGACGAGGATGGGTTTCTCTATATCTCCGGGCGACTCAAAGACATGATTAAGTCCGGCGGAATGAATGTCTTCGCGGTAGATATAGAGCAGGTGTTCATGCAGCATGCCGACGTCGTCGAGGCGGCGGCGATCGCCGTCCCGCACCCGAAGTGGGGCGAGACACCGCTGGTGGTGGTGATCCCGCGAGCAGGTGCGGACATCACCGAAGAGGAACTGCGTGCCTGGGCCAACGAACGACTGGCTGCGTACCAACGGGTGAGTCGGGTCGTGTTCCGGCCGGACCTGCCACGTGCTGTCTACGGCAAGGTCCAAAAGGAGGCGCTGCGGCACGAGTTCGGGAGTGGAGCCCCGCTCGAACACGTGGGAGGGATTCACTGATGTCCGTTGAGGCCAACCGAAATGCTCCGTCCGTCACGGAGGTGCGGCCGGTGACCTACCCCGAGTATGAGAGCCTCGAACTGGACCGTCCAGCCCCGTACGTGCTCCGGGTGATGCTCTCCCGCGGAACGATGAACTCGCTTGACCTGCGGCTGCACCAGGATCTCAGCGCGATCTGGCGGCTGGTGGACGCCGACCCCACGGTGTCGGTGGTGCTCCTCGGCGGCAAGGGCCGGGCCTTCTCGGCCGGCGGTGACTTCGAGATGGTCCAGCGGATCATTGACGACTATGACTTCCGCTGCTTGATGTGGAAGGAAGGTCGTCAGCTCGTCCAGAACATGCTCGACTGCAGCAAACCTATCGTGTCCGCGATCAGCGGCCCGGCGGCCGGCGCCGGGCTGGCCGTGGCATTGATGGCGGACGTCAGCGTCGCCGGCCGGTCCGCGAAACTCGTCGACGGACACACCACGCTCGGCGTGGCCGCCGATGACCACGCGGTGGCGATATGGCCACTGCTCTGCGGTCTGGCCAAGGCCAAGTACTACCTGATGACCAGCGATGCAATCACCGGCGAGGAGGCCGAACGCATCGGCCTGGTGACGTTCTGCGTCGACGACGACGAGGTGGACGCCCGCGCACTTGAGATCGCGAAGCGGCTTTCCCGCGGCGCGCCGAGCGCGATTCGCTGGACGAAGCAGGCCCTCAATAACTGGGTCCGCGTGGCCTGGCCGTCGTTCGAGGCGTCGCTGGCGTTCGGGATCCTCGGCTTCACCGGACCGGAGGCGCGGGAGGGGCTGGCGGCGTTGCGAGAGAAACGCCCACCGAGGTTTGAGCAGCGTTCGTTCATCTGATCCTCACGACCCAACTGGGAGTACATCTCACAATCATGTCTGCAGATTCCTTCACTCCCCCGCCCCGGTCTCGTCTGGCATTGCACGAACGGACCTACATCGTGACCGGTGCTGGCGGCGGTATTGGCGGCGCCACGGTCGCCCGACTGCTTCGCGTCGGCGCCAACGTCGTCGCCGTCGACCTGAGCTCGCGACGTCTGGCAAACACGGTGGAGAAGACCGCCGCCCTGCCCGGGACGCTACGGACGCTCAAGGTGGACGTCACCACCGAAGCGGGCACCCAGGCCGCGGTCGCCTTCGCACTGTCGGAGTTCGGGACCGTTCAAGGCGTGGCTAACGTCGTCGGCGGGATGACGAACATCGACCAGGACGTCTACGACCTGCCCTTGGCGGACCTGTCGCTGGACTACTTCCTCGACACCTTCGCCCTCAACGTCAACAGCGCGTTTCTCATGAGCAAGGCCATCGAGCAGCACTTCTACGACCAGGGCTACGGCAAGATCGTCAATGTCGCCTCCCTGGCCGCGTTCGCTAACCGGCCGGAGCTGGGCAACGCGGCGTACAACTCAGCCAAGGCTGCGGTGGTGGGGCTGACGCAGACGCTGAGCCTGCTGATGGGTAGGCGTGGCGTTCGCGTCAACTGCATCGCCCCCGGACTGGTCCTGAGCGACCGCGTCAAGTCCTGGATCGAACCGGGCTATCTGCAGCGTCATCTCGCCTACACTGCGCTCGGCGATCTCGCCACGCCCGACGACCTCGGGGAGGCCATCGCGTTCTTCCTCGAACCGCAGTCGGACGCCATCACTGGTGAGACCCTGCGGGTGGCGGCGGGGGTTCGATGAGCACCGCGGGGCCTGTCGCGTGTCACCTCCGTGACGCGAGCGACGACGAGGTCGCCACCCGGATCGCGGCGCTGCTGCAGGCACAGGTTCCTGGCGCGTGCCTCGTCAAGGTCGATCGCGTTGAGCGGGTCTTCGGCGGCAACGCACGCTGGGCCTGGGCATGCGAGGTGACGTGGACGACCACCCAGGGCGAGGTGGTCTGGAAGCCGATGATCATGCTCAGTCGGGTCGAGGCCTCGCAGGTGGAAGCCGACCCGGCATGGGAGTTCGCCGTCCTGCGCGGTCTCGGCCGTTCCGCCGTACGGGCGCCGCGAGCGGTGGCGCTCGACGCAGACGGGTCGTTAGTCGGGGCCCCGTCGGTCGTGCTCGAACGGCTGCCGGGCAGCACTGACGCCGTCGCGTTCCTGCGATCGGCCGATGTCGACCGCTCCCGTCGGCTGACGATCGATCTCGCCCGCGCCGCGGCTGAGCTGCACACCACAGACTGGCGGGGCCTGGGGCTCGAAGGACTGCTCGCAGCCGGGAACGTCGACCGCGTGCACGAGGCGCAGATCGAGCGCTGGGAGTCGCTGTTCCTACAGAGCCGCATGGAGCCATATCCGGTGCTCGTATCGCTGTTCGGGTGGCTTCGCGACAACATTCCGAAGCCAACACAGATCAGTATCGTCCACGGGGACTTCCGACCGGGAAACTTCCTGTACCACGAGGATGCCATTACGGCACTGCTGGACTGGGAGATGGCTCATCTCGGCGACCCGGTGGAGGACTTGGCGTGGGCCTACCGTCCACTGTGGAGTCCAGAACGGTTCATCGGGATCGATGACTTCGTGCGCGCCTATGAGGCGTTCGGTGGCCCGCCCGTCAACCCGCAGTCGTTGCGCTTCTACCGGATCTTCTCCGAGGTCAAGTTCGCGACGATCTCCCTGAAGGCCGCTCGGGCATTCGCGGACGGCACGACGACCAACCTGCGCTTGGCCGACCGCGCCGCGACGGTCACCGCGTCGCTCACGCGATGCCTGGAGTGGATCGCATCGGACGGAAGGAGCCACTGACGTGCTGCGACCGACGACCGGAGATCTGTTGCGCGCGGTTCACCTCGGGCTCGCCGAGCACGTGCTACCCGCCCTGCCCCCCGGTGTCGCGCACCGTCAGCTCAAAGCGGCACTGCACATCCTGCGTCGCCTCGAACGGTCGTGGGACCGCTTTCCTGCCTACCTGGAAACCGAGAACGCGGACATCTCCGAGACGCTGGCTGAGCTGCTCACCTCCGTCCAGGCGGGCCATTCCGGCAGGTACGCGGATCTAACCCGGCGCCTGGCAGCCACGCGGGAGCCGGCCAGGCGGAGCAGCGGAATTTCCGATGAGCGTCTCGCGCACCTAATGGCCGTCAATTTCGCACTGCAGGAGATCCTTGCCGACTTCGACCGCACGGTGCGCGCCGACCGCGAGATCGGGACCGAGGTGCGACAGACCGCTATGATCCGGCTCTTCGAGCTGTATCGGCGCATGCTCGACCGGGCCGGGGTAGCTGCGGGGACAAATGATGACCACTAGCTTGAGCGTTGATAAGAGAATCAGCGCGGCTCGCAGGGAACCGACTCTTAACGTGTACGTCGAGCGGATTCGCGATGTGGCGGACGGTGTCGTCTCCCTCTCGCTGGTTTCGGTCGACGGACGGCCGCTACCTCCGTGGGAGCCGGGGGCGCACATCGATCTCCAGCTGGCCGAGGGCCTGGTGCGCCAGTACTCCCTGTGCGGCGACCCGGACGATACAATGCGGTGGCAGATCGCGGTGCTCCGTGTGCCGGACAGCCGAGGAGGATCAGAGTGGATCCACACGCGGCTCCGGGAGGGCGATCGACTGCGAGTACGTGGCCCGCGCAATAACTTCCCGCTCGTCCCGGCCGCAGGGTATGTATTCATCGCCGGTGGCATCGGTATCACTCCGCTGCTACCAATGCTGAAAACGCTCGAGGCGCGGCCGGGCACCAAGTGGCAGCTCTTTTACGGCGGCCGGCGCCGAGCCTCCATGGCCTTCGTGCCGGCGCTTGAGCGGTTCGGGGACAAGGTCACGATATGGCCGGAGGACGAGTGCGGGCTGCTCGATCTCGACGCCATTCTCGGCAAGCCGCAGGTGGGAGTCGCGATCTACGCCTGCGGTCCAGAATCGATGCTTCAAGCGGTGGAGCGCCAGTGCCGATCGTGGCCTTCTGGCGCGCTGCACATGGAGCGGTTCCAGCCGCATGCCGGCCTAGCTGAGGACCGGCTGGACGAGCCGTTCCAGGTCGTCGCGGCGCGGTCGGGCGTCGTCGTCGATGTGGCGGCAGACCAGACGATCGTCGGCGCGCTGGAGAAGCACGGGGTCAACATCCCGGTGTCCTGCGGAGCGGGTGTGTGCGGCACATGCATAACACGTGTTTTGGACGGCATACCCGATCACCGCGATGCGGTTCTAACCGAGGAGGAGCGGGCCACCGGTGAGGTCATGACGCCGTGTTGCTCGCGGGCTTACACGGCTCGAATCGTGCTCGACGTCTAGGGCGTGTCCCGTGATCATGTGACTGGGTGGCGGAGCCAGATACGGATCGAGGAGACATCGACAGTGCCCTGGTAGATACGCTCGCGCTTGTCGTA
>Ga0207872_100247_pt1 | contig 41834 bp, 36 predicted proteins | sample Passage260B_FD_187372 | JGI IMG/M metagenome (GOLD analysis project Ga0207872, IMG submission 187372) | Cellulose adapted compost microbial communities from Newby Island Compost Facility, Milpitas, CA, USA - Passage2 60B (SPAdes) (version 2) ...
GGCGGCCAGACGGCGAGCGCCGGCGACCAGACACCGAGCGGCGGCGACCGGGCCTCCGCCGCCACGGGCCAGCCACCCGGCGGTCAGGACCGGGGGTCCGACGCGTGGGACCAGTTCCGCGGCGTGGGCTGGGACGCGGCCCGCTTCGCCCAGCAGGCGGCGCGCGAGGCCGCCGAGGCGGCCCGCGAGGTCGCGCGTCAGGCGCGCGACCAGGCCAGGGAGGCGCAGCAAGCCGCGCGCGAGGCGGCCCGTGCCGCGGCGAGGGAGGCCCGTGAGGCCGCCCGCGAGGCCATGCGCGCGGCCAGGGAGGCCGCGCGGGAAGCGGCGAGGGAGGCGCGGCGCGCCGCGAGCGACGCCGGGCGCGCCACGGCCTACCCTACGGGCGCCGCCGATCATGCCCGCGCCGGCGAGGACGCCGGCTCCGCCGCGCCCGCCGGCGCCGCCGGCGAGGCCTCCGAGCCCGTACCTCCTCAGGAACAGTCGCGGCCCGGCAAGGCCGTGGCCCCGGCCGGCACCAGGTGGGTCACGGTGGAGATGCTCGGGGGCGACCTCGACGTCTTCACGGTGCCGGGGCTGGAGAAGCCGGTGGTCGAGGGCGGTCCCGGCGAGCTGCGCATCGAGGAGGCCGGCGACGGCTACCGCGTCCGGTTCGAGCCCGACCGAAGCGGCATCCTCGGCGGCCTCCTCGGCAGCCTCCGCTCCGGCGACATCAGGCTCAGCCTGCCCCCCGACTACGGGCTCGTCGTCGAGGCGACCGCCGGCGACGTGACGCTGCACGGCGTGAAGTACCTGTGCGGCCGCATGCGCGCGGGTGACCTGACGGCGGACAGGCTCGAGGGCGTCGACTTCAGCATGACCGCCGGCGAGTTCGACGCCGCCGTCGACCCCCGCGCGGGCCGCCACCTGGTCACCGTCGGCGCCGGCGACGTGAACGTCGACATCGTCGAGGGCGCGGACGTCACCGTCAACGGGCGCGTCTCGATCGGCGACGTCGAGGCCCGCGTCCCCGGGCTGGAGCGGCGGAGCTCGGGGCTCGGCGGCACGCTCCACGGCGTGCTCGGCACCGGCGCGGCGCGGCTCGACCTGCGCGTCACCACGGGCGACCTCGAGGTCGGCACGGCGAGGAGGCGGTGAGTGGCCAGCTCCAACGAGCGTAGGCGCATCCTCGACCTGCTCGCCGCGGGCAAGATCAACGTCGAGCAGGCCACGGCCCTCCTGAAGGCGCTCGGCCCCACGCCGGCCGAGACGATGCCCTTGCCGCCGCAGAGGGACCCGGTGCCGCCCCACGGGCCGCGGTCGCGGCCGGCGCCGCCGGCGCCCGAGCCGCCCGAGGCCGCCCCGCTCCGGCAGCCGCGCTTCGTGCGCATCAAGGTCGACGCGGCGCGCGAGGACGGCAAGTCCACCAACGTCGACGTCCGCGTTCCCTACGCGCTCGCGAAGTTCGCGCTGAGGTTCGTGCCGCAGGAGGCGCGACGCGAGCTCGAGACGCAGGGCATCGACATCAGCCAGCTCCTCGAGGCGGCCGAGACCATGACCGAGGGCAAGATCGTCGACGTAGACGCCACCGAACCGGACGGCGAAGGCACAACGCACATCACCGTAGAGGTCATCTGATGCCAAGGCTTCCCATGCCCACCCGTTGCCCCGTGACCGGCGGCCCTCTCCTCGTCACCCGTCTGGAGTGCGAGGACAGCGGCGTGGTCATCGAAGGGCGGTTCACCCCCAACGAGTTCGCGATGCTGCCCGAGGAGAACCTCGAGTTCCTCCGCATCTTCGTGAAGGTCAGGGGCAACCTGAAGGAGGTCGAGCGCATCCTCGGCCTCAGCTACCCGACCGTCAGGCAGCGCTTCGAGAAGCTCCTGCTGGCGCTCGGCTACGAGGCCGAGCCCGACGTGAGCGAGGAGCGCGCCGAGGTGCTCGACCTGCTCGAGCGCGGCGAGATCGACCCGGACGAGGCCGCGCGGCGCCTGCAGGCCCTCCAGCGCCGGGGCGGCTGAAGCGGTTCCAACCCTCGAGTTAAGGACACCGCGCTCAGGAAGCCTGAGCGCGGTGCAGTAACCCGTCTCGGCGTGGGGTCCGGGGGCCGCAGTTATACTGCCCGCGCATGCCCGACTACTACGCGCTCCTCGGGGTAGACCGCGACGCCGACGCCGCCGAGATCAAGGCCGCGTACCGGCGCCTCGCGCTGAAGTACCACCCCGACCGCAACCCCGGCGACAAGGAGGCGGAGGAGCGCTTCAAGCAGATCAACGAGGCCTACGCGGTCCTCTCCGACCCGGAGAAGCGCAGCCGCTACGACCGCTACGGCAGCGTCGACGACAGCATGCCCATGGGCATGGACATCTTCGACATCTTCGCCTCCGTCTTCGGCGGCGGGATGGCCGGTATGGGCATGGGCCGCGCGGGGCGCGGCCGCGGCCAAGCGGGCGAGGACCTCGAGGTCGAGGTCGAGGTGACGCTCGAGCAGGCGTGGGCCGGCGAGACGGTGAAGGTGCCGGTCGAGCGGATGGAGGCCTGCGAGCACTGCCACGGCGAGCGGGCCGAGCCCGGTTCGGGCGGGAAGCGCCCCTGCCCCACCTGCGGCGGCGCCGGCCAGGTGAGGACCCACGCCCAGTCGTTCTTCGGCACCGTCATGACCACCCGCACGTGCCCCGAGTGCCGCGGCGAGGGTCAGCTGATCACCGAGCCGTGCACGGTCTGCGGCGGCCGCGGGCGCCAGCTCCGGGCCGCGGTCGTGGACGTCCCCCTGCCCAAGGGCATCGACGGCGGCTACCGGCTGCGCGTGCCGAACGCCGGCAACGCCGGTATCGACGGAGGGCCGAACGGGGACCTGTACGTCTACGTGACGATGGCTCCCCACCCCCACTTCCGCCGCGAGGGCGACGACCTCTACTACGAGCTGGAGGTCGGGATCGCCCAGGCGGCCCTCGGGGGGACCTTCAAGGTGCCGACGATGGAGGGCGAGGAGACGTTCGAGCTGCCGGCCGGCACCCAGCCGCTCGCGGAGTTCAGGCTCCGGGGCCGCGGCATGCCGCGCCTGCGCCAGCCGGGCAAGGGCGACCTCGTGATCGTCGCGAAGGTCGTCGTCCCGACCCGCCTCTCGCCGGAGGCGCGCGAGCTGCTCGAGGCCTACGCGGTCGAGGCCGGCGAGGCCGTCGCCGAGCACGAGACGGTGCTGAAGAAGGCTCGCGGCCTGTTCGGCCGCATCAAGGACCGCCTGCAGAGGGACGACGTCCCCGGCACCGACACCGCCAACTGAACCGAGGCGCCCCCTGGGGTCGGCCCGAGCCGCGACGGCGTCCATCGCTGGCCGACCGGGCTGGTCGCGCGACCCTAGTGCGCTGGGCCCCTACGCGCTCCCGGGCGCCACGAGCCCCAGCTCCAGCAGCAGCCTCCTCAGGACGGGCACGGCCTCCTCGCCGGTCATCGGCAGGCGGTGCACGTCGGGCTCGCGGCGGAACCAGGTGCGCTGCCGCTTGGCGTACCGGGCGGTCGCGACGGTGACGGCCAGCACTGCCTCCTCCAGGGTCGCCTCACCGCGGACGTGCGCGATCACCTCCTTGTAGCCGATCGCCTGTCGGGCCGTGGGCAGCTCCGGGTAGCGCTCGAGCAGCGAGCGCACCTCCTCCACCAGGCCCTCCTCGAACTGCTTCCGCGCGCGCAGGGCGATGCGCCGCCTGAGCTCGTCGGCCGGAGGGTCGAGCAGGAAGACCTCGTAGGCGAAGCGGGGCCGCGTGGGCGGGAAGGCCGACGGCGGTCTACCCGTCAGCCGCAGCACCTCGAGGCTGCGCACCACGCGGCGCGGGTTGCACGCGGCGCGCGCGGCGTCGGCCGGCGAGGCGGCCTCCAGCTCCGCGACCAGCTCGTCGAGGCGGCCCTCCTCGACCGCGCGCCACAGCGGCGCCTGCCTCTCGGGGTCGGCCTCGGGGGCGGTGGGCACGCCCTCGCGCAGGGCCCGCAGGTAGAAGCCCGTCCCCCCGACGACGAGGGGCACCCGCCCCCGAGAGAACACGTCCGCGATCGCGGCCTCGGCGAGCTCGACGTAGCGCGCCACCGAGAAGCGTTCGTCGGGGTCGACGACGTCGATGAGGTGGTGCCGCACGCGGCGGCGCTCCTCGGGCGTGGGTTTGGCCGTGCCGATGTCGAGGCCGCGGTAGACCTGCATGGCGTCGGCGCTGACGATCTCCAGGCCGAGCTCCTCGGCGAGCGCGAGCGCCGCAGCGCTCTTCCCCGACGCCGTCGGTCCCACCAGCGCCGGCACGCGGCGCCGGGGCTCCTCGGCCGCGTCTCCGGCCGGGACCGGCGGAACGGCCGCGTCTCCGGCCGGGGCGGACTCCTCGGCCGCGTCGCCGGCCGGGGCTGGCGGAACGGCCGCGTCGGGGCCGTGCCTCTCGTCGTCCACGCGGCCAAGCTAGCAGGGCCGTGAGGGCCCGAGGCGCATGCCAAGCAGCCTACGGAGGCCGTCAGAGCCGGTGCTACTATGCGGCGATGAAGATCCAGAAGTACGGCACAGCCGGCGACATCGAGGAGCTGATCGCCGTGCGGGACAGCATCCAGAGGCTCGCGGACGCCCACGGCCCGTCCTCCCCGATGGTCGCCAGGGCCGACCTCCACGACACCGGTGAGTCCTACCTCGTCCAGGTCGAGGTGCCGGGCGTACCGCAGTCCGACCTCGAGGTCGCGGTGCAGGGCGACGAGCTGCTCATCGCGGGCATCCGCGACAGCGCGCCCGTGGACACGGTCCCCGTCTTCATCGAGAGGCCGATGGGCCCGTTCCAGCGCACGATCCGCCTGCCGTCGCCGGTCGACCCCGAGCACGCGACCGCCCACCTGCAGAGCGGCGTGCTGACGATCAACCTCCCCAAGGTGCGGTAGCGCGCAGGCGCCTACTCGATCTCCACCTCCAGCTCGCCCGCCACGTTGCCGATGACGACGACGTCGTCGCTGTCCAGGTAGTAGAGCAGCCTCGCCCCCTCGAGCACGTCGGCGCCGCGCACGCTGCGCGCCGGCGAGCCGGTCAGCACGGCGGTGCCGGCCTCCTCGTCGAGGGTCAGCGTGTCGCCGGTGGTCGTGCGGTCCTCGCTGGTGACGCGCACGTCGCCCTGCAGGGTCGCGCGCTGCTCGTCCACCGCGAAGGTCATCGACGCCGAGCTGGCCGTCAGTGGCGGCTCGCCCTCGGAGGCCGGGGCGCGCGTCAGGGCGATCGGCCCTTCCATGGTGCCGACGTTCTCCTCCCGGTCGAGGAAGAAGCGGGAGCCGACGACGGTCGTCCTCCCCTGGACGAGCGTGACGGCGGGCTCCTCCATCGGCGTCGACTCCTCGATGCAGCCGGGCCGGTTGAAGGTCACCGTCGCGCCGAGCAGCTCGAGCGTCTCCTGCCCCGCCCCCTCCTCGGCCCCGACCGGCGTACGCACGAGCGCCAGGTGCGACGTGATCACGGCGTCCTCTACGCGCGTCTCGACGTGCCCGGGAGGGGGCCCGTAGACGATCGTCATGCGGACCCCCTCCTCGCAGTTCGCGTTGTTGCCGATGCTGCGCGCGCCCTGCGACGCCAGGGCGCGGTTGCTGATCACGAGCTCGGTGTCCTCGCGCCTGACGGTGAACGTGGTGACGGCCTGGGCCGCCGCCCACGCGAGCGCGATCCCGGCCAGCACGACGCCGGCGCGACGTGTCGCCCACGCGAGGCCGGCACGGGGCGCCGCCGCGGGGCCGGCACGACGGTCCGATGGCGACCGCCCGGCGCCATGTCGTGCCCGCGCCCTCGGTGCGCCCCGGGCGCCCGGCGCCGGCCCGGCGCGCCGCGCCGGCAGCCCCCTCCCTGCCGGCGCCCGCCTCACTCCTGGTTCTCGCCCCTCAGCGCGAACGCGGCCGGGTCGAACTCGCTGGGCACGGAGGCGTCGATCGCCTCGAAGAAGTCGAACTCGACGTCCTGCCTGATGCGGTCGGTGACGAGGGTCGCGCCGGTCTCGGAGTCGACCGCCTCCGCCGGCTGGTCCGCGGTGCCGATGATCTCGGCGATCCCCTGCTCGTCGTCGAAGAACACGACGGCGCCGCGCGAGGTGATGGGGCCGTCGACGACGGTGACGCTGCCCCGGGCGTAGAGCCGGTTCTGCTCGGTGAGGACGCGGATCTCGTCGGCGGTGATCGTCATCAGCTCGCCGGACTCGTCGGTGCGCGTGATCTCGACCTGACGGCCTTCGCCCGTGAGCACGCCCAGGTCGGTCTCCTCCTCGTACACGAGCCGGTCGGCGACCGCCGACTGGTTGCCGTTCTCGAGCCTCACGTCGCCCGTCGAGGTGGAGCGGTCGGTGTCTACGTCGAACGAAACCTGCGCCGCGCTGATGCGTACGGGCTCCTCGCCCTCCTCGGCGGACTCGATCACGACCTCGACCCCGCCTTCCATCACGCCCAGGCCCGTCGCTTCGCTGTAGACGAGCTGCGGCCCCGTGGCGACCAGCCGGCCGCGGTTCACCTCGACCCCGTTGCGGAAGGTAGCGGTGCGCTCGCCGCCGCGGGCGATCGAGGTGCCCTCAGGGGCCGTAAGCTCGGCGTAGCTGCCGAAGATGGTCAGCGTCGAGACGGTGGCGCGGATGCCGCGCGGGTCGGGGTGCTCGTAGACGATCGGGCCGGAGCGGAGGTTCCCGCGCTGGGTGCCGCCGCTGCCGTCGATAGTGATGATGCGCTCGTTGGCCGAGCCCTCCTCCTGCCCGCCGGCCTCCGACCCCGGCGCCTGCGCGGGCGTCTCTGCCGGCGCCTCGGCCGGTGGCTGCGCGGGGGCGTCCTGCGCCAGCGTGAACGCCGCGGCGCCGAGCGCGAGCACGACCGCCAACGCGAGCCTCCGCGGGTCCAACACCCTCACCGGCCTCCGTTCCTTCACCGGCGGCGTGACGAGCCACGGCGCGGCCGGGAGGGACGCCCGCCGCCGGGGCGCCGAGCGGCTCGCCGACCGAACCGCCGAGCGGCTCGCCGACCGCCACGCGGCGGACCGCACTGTTTCACGTGAAACAGGCGACGGCTCGTCCGCGAGCTCGTCGTGCTCCCCAGCGACGGTCCTGTCGTTCGTCATGTCGACTCGCTCTCCGGGCTCAGGGCTCGTCGTCGGAGCGGATGATGAACTCGCTGTAGCCGACCGTGCCGGGGCCGCCAGCCTCGAACTCGGTGAAGTCGAAGCTGATCCGCATGTCCTCGAACACGCTCTCGCCGAGGTCGGGTCCGGACATCCTGGCCCTCGGGACCTCGAAGCGCCCGCGCGCCTGATCGATCAGCACGAGCCTGTCGCCCTTGGCCTCCATGTAGAGGTCGATCTCGTCTTCCACCAGGAAGGCGTGCATGGCCTCCCCCCTGATGTTGTCGCTGCTGTCTATCGTCACGCGCTCGGAGTCGAGGGTGAAGTCGGTCTCGCCTCCGACCGTACGACGGCCGTCGGCGATCGTGAACAGCGTCGCCTCCTGCCTGTCCGGCACGTACTCGACCCGAGGCGACGAGAAGTACCACACCGCCGTCGGGTCGGCGCGGGGGTAGAGGGTCACCTGGGTGTCGCGGAGCGTGATCACGGCCTCGGGCACCTCGACCCGCCCCTCGTCGAGCAGGGCGAGGGCCAGGAGAGCGGCCACGACGACGGCCATCGCGAGCAGCGCGAGGCGCAGCACGGCCCGAGCCTATCAACGGCGCCGGTGAACCGTCGTGAGGTAGGCGGCCGGCGGCCGTAACGCCACGTTCAGGTCGGAGGGCGGTGTGGATGCCCGCGACGGGGCCAAGGGGGGCGGGGCGGCAGCCCACCGGCCCGCCGTCCCTGCCACCAGCCGCTCAGTCGAACCTGACGGAGACGACCTTGTACGAGAAGGCGCCGCCGCCCACGACGACCTTGTCGCCAGGGCGCTTGCCGATGAGCTGGCGTCCCAGCTCGGAGTCGTCGGAGATGCGGTTCTCGAAGATGTCGGCCTCGTGCGTGCCGACGAGGTGGAAGACGTGGCGCTGGCCCTTGTCGTCCTCGAGCTCGAGGCTGGCCCCCAGGGCGGCCACGGCCTCGCCCTCCTCGCGCTCGACGACGATGGCGCGGTCGATGATGGCCTCGAGGTCGGCGATGCGCGCCTCGTTGGCGCTCTGCAGCAGCCGCGCCTCGTCGTAGGCGGCGCTCTCGCGCAGGTCGCCGTCGGCGAGGGCCGAGCCCATGTACTCCGCCAGCTCCTGGCGCTTGACCTCCTTGAGGTAGCGCAGCTCTTCCTTGATCTTCTCGAGACCCTTCGCGGTCAGGTAGATCGGTTCCTTGGACACGTGACTCCCCCGCGGCCGCGGGAAGCCGGCCGCAAGAACTGGACCTTGGATGATACACGGCCGCCCCGCGGTGGCCGCGTGGCCGTTCTACCTGCACGGCGGTGTGGCGTGGTGAGACCTCGGCGCCGGGCCGCGGAGGCGTCTGCACCGGTGCTCTCCCGGCTCGCGGCCGTTCGCTAGACTGAGGAGCGCTCGGGCCCTTAGCTCAGCGGTTAGAGCAGTCGACTCATAATCGATTGGTCGCTGGTTCGAATCCAGCAGGGCCCACCATCCCCTTCGGTGCTGTCGCGGACGCGGAAGGAGTCGGCGCCCACCCTCGAAGGGTGGGCGCCGCTGCGTGTCGTCCGCGTTCACCTCGCCCCGCACGGGAACGGCCGAGGTCCGCACCATGGCGGCCCCGATCGGGTGGCTACGGGGCCAGGACCCACTGCGATCAGGACGATCGGCAGGGCCCGGTGCGCCATGCGGGCCTAGCGGCCGGCGTCCTCCTGGCTCGGGGAGCGGTTCGGGGTCGCGGCCCCGGCGTCAGAGGGCGCGGCGCCGGGTCCTCCGGCCGCCTGCCGACCGCTGGGCGAGCTGGCCTGCTGATGACCGCCGGGCGTGCCGGCCTGCTGATGACCGCCAGGCGTGCCGGCCTGCTGATGGCCGCTGGGCGTGCCGGCCGGCTGGTGACCGCTCGGCGCGGCGGCCTGGGCGCCGAACGGGCCGAAGCCGAGCTGCGTGCCCGCGCCCTCCTGTGTGAACCACGGGAGGGGGAGCTGGTCGCGGAAGAACAGCAGGACGACGCCGGCCGCGATGATCGCCAGGGGCAGCAGCCAGCGCATCGCGTCGCTCGGGCCGCCGAAGACGAAGAACTGGAAGAAGAAGCCGAACACGGCGAACATGCCGAGGGCCGTCGTCGCCGCCTTCACGCCCTCGCGCTGGCGCTGCGCGTCGCCGATGAGGGTGCCGTACAGGTAGTTGCCGAAGCCGCCCGCGGCGATCAGCAGCGCCCAGCAGTACGCCCAGGCCTCCCAGCGGCCGGTGGCGTTCATGAACGTCAGGATGAGGCCGATCGTCGTCACGATCGCGCCGGGCACGGCCGAGCTCGCGGACTCGCGGTTGCCGAACAGGGCCGCCCCTAGCAAGAGCAGGCCGGGCAGCATCACGAAGAGCGGCCAGTCGATGACGTTCAGGTCGATGACCCACCCTGCCAGGAACAGGCCACCCACCACGATGAGAGCTATCCCCACAGCCTTGTTGCGGTCCTGCATGAGTCCTCCGGTATGATCCCTTCCGGCTAAGATCAGGCGCCCTACGCGCCGCGGCGGATTGTAATGCACCCACACATTTTGTGTGAGGGGGAGCGCGCCCGTTCGTATCCATCCCGGAGGACGTTCGCCCGGTGTCGCCTGCTTCCCGCCGCCGGATACTGGTGTGGTTAGCGGCGACGCGGGAACGGGGCGAGGCCCATGCAGGCTCGGCCCGGTACGGATGGGAAGGCGCCCGGACGCGTCCTGGTCGCCTACGCCACGCGCTTCGGCTCCACGCGCGACGTCGCCGAGGCGGTGGCCTCGAGTCTCCGCGCGGCGAGGCTCGAGGCGGACGTGGCGCCGGTGAAGGAGGTCCGGGGGCTGGAGGGTTACGGAGCGGTGGTGCTGGGCACCGCTGCATGTCGATGCACAGCGAGTCGAACCCGCTCCGGCTGGCGACCTCCGCGACGAACGGCTGCGGGAGCGTCAGCCGGCAGTTCGTGGTCGTCTCGCCTCGGCTCCAGCGGGCCTTGAGGGCGGCGATGGCTCGAACACGGGCGCTCCCGATGGGCCCGTGAGGGCGGCGGCGCAGGGGTCATACCGCCGCAGCCATGAGCGCGAAGCCAGCTCACGACTACTCGGTCGACCGGCGCTCGAGCCACTCGGTCTCCATGCGGGAGAACCGCTCGACGTGCGCCTTCATGGCGGCCCGTGCCGCCTCCTGGTCGCCCTTGGCGATCGCCTCGGCGATGGCATCCAGCTCATCGGCGATCGAACGGCGGATCTCGGCGGTCATCAGGGGGTCGAGCGAGCGAGAGGCGCTCTGGACCGAGCTGTGCACCGCGAGCATGACGGCGCTCCTCACGCGGTTCCCCGATGCGGCGGCGATGCGCATGTGGAACTCGAGGTCTAGGTCCGATACCAGGCTCCAGGCGACGCCGCGGTCCTCCACCAGCCGGCCCATCCTCGCGACGATGTCGCGTAGCTCGGCCACGTCCTGCGGGCTGGCGCGCAAGGCGGCCCAGGCCGCCGTTTCCGGCTCGAACGAGATACGGAACTCCTCGAGGTCCTTCGGAGAGACCTCGTGGAACCGCATGAGGGCCTCGAGGGCGGAACCGGCGCGATCGGTACTGGGGCGGACCACGAATATCCCCCCCTGGGCGCCAGGGCGGATCTCGATCCAGCCGAGCGCCTCGAGGCTGCGTAACGCCTCGCGCAGCGTGGCCCTGCTGACCCCGAACTGCTGAACCAGCTCGCGCTCGCTGGCGAGGCGGTCCCCGTACCGGAGCTTGCCGCTCAGGATCGCCTCCTGGACCTGAGCGATGATCGCCTCGAACGTGCGCGAGGCGCTGACGGGTCTGAATAGGCCTTCGGTCGACACCCTCTACGCTGCTCTCTGCCGTGGGTCCAGCGCCCCGTAGGCGAGGTCCACCAGCAGGCTGACCGAGGTGTACACCGCGGCGCTGAACAGCACGAAGGCCTGGACGACGGCGTAGTCCTGCCGGAGTATGGCGCTCACGACCAACGAACCGAGCCCCGGCCAGTTGAAGACCTTCTCGATCAGCACGCTTCCCCCTAAGAGCTGCGCCAGGACCATGCCGCTCGCGGTCAGCGTCGGGAGGGAGGCGTTGGGCAGCACGTGCCTGGTGTGCGCGCGCCAGCGCGTTATGCCTTTGCTGACGGCCACTGTAACGTGTGGAGCCCTCGCGGCGTCCAGCACGTTGGCGCGCAGCAGCCTCACGAGGTAACCGAAAGGGGCGATGGCGAGCGCGATCGCCGGCAGCGCCAGGTGCCGAGCGGCGTCGACGAACGTGGCCCACTGGCCTGCGAGGAGCGCGTCGACGGTGTAAAGCCCGGTGGCGGCCGGCGGAGCAGGGCTGGAGCCGAGCCGACCGCCGGGCCCGGGCGCCCAGCCGAGCAGCTCGAAGAACAGGAGCAGGGCGAGCAGCCCGAACCAGAACGGGGGCGTGCCCATCGCTGCGTTCGCCACGACCCTCACGAGGCCGTCGGCGAGACCGCGCCGGAACGTCGCCAGGGCCCCGAGGCCGACCGCGGCTGAGGCGGCGATCAGGAACGCGGCCAGGGCTAGCTCGACTGACGCTCCGAGGCGCTGACCGAACAGGGTACTGACGGGGGCGCCGGCGGAGTACGAGTGGCCCCATTCGCCCCTGACGAAGTCGCGGACGTAGATCACGTACTGCTCGAGCAGCGGTCGGTCGAGGCCGAGGCGCGCGGCCACCTCCGTCACCGTCTCCTCGTTGGCGAGGGGCCCGGCGATGAGGCGGGCGGGGTCGCTAGGCAGCGCCCGCAGCAACACGAAGCTGACGATCGATGCGCCCAGCATCGCGGCCAGGGCGCCGAGAAGTCGGGTGACGAGGACGCGGGTCACGGGGCCGGTTCAGCCGACGGCGGGCAGCTCGCCGTATGGGTCGAGGAGGTCGCGTGCCCGGTCTGCCAGGAGGTTCGCGGCGGTGACGCCCATCAGGACGCCGAAACCGGGGAACACGCCGATCCACCACTGGCCCGTGAGCGCGTAGGGGAGGCCTTCGGTGATCATGACGCCCCACTCTGGGGTGGGGATCTGCGCCCCGAGGCCGACGAAGCCGAGCGCGGCGAGACTGAGGATCGAGTAGCCGAACACGGCCGCGGACTGGATCAGCACCGTGGTCCGCGTGTGGGGAGCCACGTGCTTGAACAGGACGCGAAGCCGCGGGACGCCGAGCGACTCCGCGGCCTCGACGAACTGTTCAGACTTGAGCCGCAACACCTCGCCGCGGACCAGGCGCGCGTACCAGGGGACGGCCGTGAGGGCGATGCCTACCGACGCGGTGACCAGGCCCGCCCCCAGGCCTATCGTCACCGCCATCGCCAGGACGAGCGGCGGGAACGCGAGGACGGCGTCCATCACGCGCGAGATGACCACGTCCACCCAGCCGCCGACGAAGCCCGCGACCAGGCCGAGGACCGTGCCGATCAGCCCGCCGACGAGCGTGACCGCGACGCCGACGGCTACGGAGATGCGGGCGCCCCTGAGGAACCGCGCGAGAACGTCGCGGCCTACGTCGTCGGTGCCCATCGGATGGGCCGGCGATGGAGGCTCCAGCGAGGCCAGGATGTCGATGGCCAGCGGGTCCTTGGGCCACACCCAAGGACCCGCCACGGCCGCGACGACCAACGCGAGGAACAGGCCGAGCGCCAGGAGGAGCTGAGGGTCGCGGAGAGCGGCGCGCATACGGCGGTGCTCAAGCCTGGTCCGTCTCGGCGAACGCGTGCGGGTAGTGCTTCCGCGCGAACTCCTCGGTGATGTAGCCCTCACGCAGGTCCTTCAGGACCGCCTCCACGGGACGTTCGGACGGCGAGCCGTAGCCGCCGCCACCGCCGCAGTAGAGCTCGAGCGTCGCTCCCTTCGGCACCAGAAGTCGCGTGGCCTTGCCGAAGTACGTCTTGGTGCCGTCTGGCATCCGGAGCGCGGCCCCGTTCGGCCGTCCCTCGCCGCCGCCCTCGAGGCCCCATGGGGCGTTCTTCGTGCGCTCGATGGCGGCCGTGACGTACGCGTCCTCGAGCATCGTGAAGTGGTAGTCGATGCCAGGGCCGCCGCGGTAGCGGCCGGGACCTCCGCTGTCGGGAGCGATCTCCAGCTTCTCGACCAGCCAGGGGTTGCGCGCCTCCCAGACCTCGATCGGCGAGAAGCGCGTGGCCGACTCCGCGATATGCAGCATCACGCCGCCGTCGCCGTTCGCATGCGCGCCCTGGCCCACGGGGTGTGGTGACCCGTCCGCCCAGGGCTCGCCGGTCTCCTCGCGCACGCCCCACCAGACGAGCGAGCAGATGTCGCCGCCGGAGCAGGCCGGGACGGCCGCAGGCAGGGCCTTCGCGATCGCGTGGTAGACCACCTCGATGGCCTGGAGGGCGGGCCACCCGTAGAGGAAGCAGGGGCTGGGGGGAAGCGGGTGGAACATGGTCCCGGGACGGGTGACGACCTCGATGGGCCGGAAGTGCCCCTCGTTCGGGGACTCGCCGCCGCCAGCGAGCATGCTGATCGCGATGCGGCTGGCCGAGATCGTCGACGGCACGGGGCAGTTGACCGGACCCGCCTGAGTCTCCGGGGCGTTGGAGAAGTCGATGCGGACGTCGGTGCCGTTCACCTCGACGCGCACCTCGAACGGGATCGGCGCGTCGCTGACGCCGTTGTTGTCCATCTCCCCGTACCCGACGTAGACGCCGTCGGGGATGCGTTCGAAGTACGACCTGACGACCGCCTCGCCGTGGTCGTACATGCGCTCCACGCAGATGTCGAAGGTATCGCGGCCGTACCGCTCGACGACGTGCACGAGGGCTTCAGCGCCCATGCGCACGCCCGTCACTTGGGCGTTCATGTCGCCGACGACCATCTTCGGCACCCGCGTGTTCGCGAGCGCCATGCGCTGTATGTCGCGCACGAGCTTGCCGCCGTCGTACAGCTTCACTCCCGGGAAGATGGTGCCTTCCTGGAAGACGTCGACGGTGTCGGTGGAGTAGGGGTCCTTGCCGCCGATGTCGAGCCAGTGGCCCTTGATCGCCGTGTACCCGACCAGGTCGCCGTCCTCGAGGAACACGGGCATGACCATGGCCAGGTCCTGTGGGTGCGATCCGGTGCCGTAGGGCTCGTTGTACATGATGATGTCGCCGGGCTTGAGGTTCTCCTCGCCGCCCACGCCCTCGACGGCGCGCTGCACGCAGAAGTTGAGTGTGCCCATGAAGAGGGGCAGCGACGGGGCCTGGGCCAGCAGGCGCATGTCGCGGTCGTAGATCGCGACCGCGAAGTCGAGCACCTCGTAGATGATCGGCGAGAAGGCTGTGCGCACGAGGGCGCGCTTCATCTGGTTGGCGGCGGAGTTGAGCGCGTGGCGGATGACCTCTGTGGTGACGGGGTCCGCGTCCTCCGATCTCTTGGCGCCCCTCATGCCCGCCCTGTGGACGACGGGGTCGTGAAGCCTCATCAGCGGTCACCTCGCTTCAGCAGGAGCGAGCCGTCGTCGAGGACCTCCACGGTGAAGTCCTCGTCGACGTAGGTGGTGGCGGTCAGCTCGGTGATGATCATGGGTCCCGGGTAGGTCCTGCCGGGGACCAGCGTCGAGCGGTCCCTGACCACGAAGGTCGTGAAGCGCCCGCCATGGAACGAGTAGGCCTGGTGGTCGGTGCTGATGAGACGGTCGCCGCCCGCGAACGTGGGTCTCTCCTCCAGGCGTGGGAGCGGCGTGCGCAGCGTCGCGCGCACGGAGACCATCTCGACGGCCTCCTCCAGCTCGCTGCCGAAGGTGCGCCTGTACTCCTTGGCGAACCTCTCCAACAGGCCTGCAGCGTCGATCGCGATGCGCCTGTCCTGGACGGGGACCGACACGGAGAGCCAGTGCTCCTGGCCGCGGTAGCGCATGTCGATGCTCGCCTCGGCGACGGTGTCCTCGCTCGCGATCTCCGCGCGCTTCTCCAGCTCCTCGTAGAGCTCGCCGAGCAGGGCGCTGGCCTCGGCCAGCGCCGCGTCGTCGACGACGCGGATGCGGGTGCGCGCGGTAGAGCGCGTCATGTCGGCGCCGAGCAGGCCCCAGGCGGAGAAGTTGCCCGCGAACGGCGGGACGATCACCTCGGACATGTCCAGCTCGCGGGCGAGCAGGCACGCTATCACGGGGCCCGCGCCGCCGAAGGCCAGGAGCCTGAGCTCGCGCGGGTCGACGCCTTGTTCGACCGTGATCTCGCGCATCGTGTTGGCCATCGCCGCGGACGCGATCGTCAGCATGCCTTTGGCGGCCTCCTCGACGGAGTAGCCGAGGCGCGATGCGACCGCCTCGAGCGCCCGCCGCGCTGCGTCGAGGTCGAGGTCGATACCACCGGCGAGATGGCCGGGGCCCATCATCCCGAGGACGGCGGCCGCGTCTGTCGTGGTGGCTTCTGTGCCGCCCTTGCCGTACGACGCCGGCCCGGGCTCGGCACCCGCGCTCCGGGGGCCTACCCGGAGCAGTCCGCCCGAGTCGATCCAGGCCACGGAGCCGCCGCCGGCACCGATCGACCGGACGTCTACCCAGGGCGTCTGCAGGGGCATGCCTGCTACCTGGCCCTCGAACAGGAGCTGGGGTCTACCACCGGTCATCAGGCAGGTATCGAAGCTGGTGCCACCGACGTCAGCCGTGATCAGGTCCTTGGCCGAGTGGCGCCGGGCCAGCTCGGCGGCGCCTTCGGCGCCGGCCACGGGGCCGGACATGATGCTCTCGAACGGCCTCTCGTCGGCCTCGGCGAACGTCATGGAGCCGCCGCCGGAGCGCGTGACGAGGAACGTGCCCTTGAAGCCGATCTCGCGAAGGCGCGACGCAAGCCGCTTCAGGTAGCCGGACATGCGGCCGCGCACGAAGGCGTCGATCACCGTCGTGCTGGTCCGCTCGTACTCGCGGTACTCGCCCGACACCCGGTGCGACAGCGATATCTCGCCGTCCCACCCCGCGGCCCGGAGCGCCTCGGCGGCGGCGAGCTCGTGCTCGGGGTTGGCGTAGCTGTTGATGAACGCCACGGCGATGCTCGTGACCCCCTCGGCGCGGAACACCTCGAGGGCCCGGCGGACGTCGTCCAGGTCGATGGGGCGGTGGACCTTGCCGTTCGCGAGGATGCGCTCCGTGACGGGCAGGCGCAGCCGGCGGGGCACGAGCGGTTCGGGCTGTTGCCAGAAGAGGTTGTACATCTCGGCCCTGTCGCCGCGGCGGATCTCCAGCACGTCGCGGAATCCGCGCGTGGCCAGCAGCCCCACCACCGCTCCGCGCCGCTCGAGAAGCGCGTTGAGGCCCACCGTCGTGCCGTGCAGGAAGTACTCGGCGCGGTCGATGACGTCGGGCGGCACGGCCTCCAACACGGCGCGCACCACGCCCTCCTCAGGGGCCGAAGGGGTGGTGGGGACCTTGGCCGCCTTGGTGACCCCGGTCCTATCGTCGAAGTAGACGAGGTCGGTGAACGTGCCGCCGATGTCTACGCCGATCCTGGTGCTCACTGCTCAGACCGCCTTCCCTGCGTCACTTGGCCCAGCGGCGCATGTCGGGGATGTGCGTGAAGTGGTAGTGGGTGACCCTGTTGCTGAGGACGGTCGGGAACTTCTCCGCGTAGATCATCAGCTTCGGGCTCTGGGCGCGCCACAGCTCGGTGATGCGGTCGTACAGGGCTTGGCGCTCCTCGGGGTCGACCGTGACGCGCGCCTTCACGAGCAGCTCGTCGGCCTCGGGGATACAGACCTCGGCGAGGTTGAAGCTGATGCCGCAGATCATGTCGTAGGCGAGGAAGTACCCCGCGTTCTGCACGCCCGGGCCGTCGAGCCTGAGGTGGCCCTGCGTCTGGTGGCCTTGGGTGAGGTCGGCGTACTCGGCCGCTGACACCGTCCTGATCGACACGTTGACGTTGAGCTGGCGCCAGACGCCCTGGAGGACCGTGGCGATCTGGCGGTGGACGGTGTTGCCCTCGGCGATCACCAGCTCGGTGTTGATAGGTAGCTGGACGCCGGACTCCCTGAGGAGCTCGCGGGCCTTGTCGAGGTCGAACCGTCGCGGCTGGCTGAGCTCGGCGTTGTACTCGGGCAGGCCGGGGATGATCGGGCCGTAGAAGAGGCTCCCATATCCGTACGCGATCTTGTCGAGGATCTCCTGGTAGGGGACCGCGTAGGTGAGGGCCTCGCGGACGAGCGGGTCGTCCCAGGGGGCCTTGCCGTTCGGCAGGTGTACCTGCTCGGCCAGCGTCACGTCGTGCGCCACGACCCGTACGTTCGGGTTGCCGACGAGGCTGGCGACCTGCTGCTTGCCGAGGCCCATCGTCACGTCGAACTCACCGTTCCTGGCCTGCAGCAGGAGCGTGGCGGGGTCGGAGACCCACGTCACCTCGATACGCTCACTGGCCGGCGGCTCGTCGAAGTAGTCAGGGTTGGCGACGAGCACAGCACGGACGTTCGGCTCGTACTCGGCCAGCAGGTACGGCCCGCTGCCTGCGACGTGGCCGGCCATGTACTCGTTCGGCTGGCCCGGTACCACTCCACCGTTGGCCTCGACGACGCTGGGATCGACGATCGAGGCCGCCGGCTGGCTCCAGTTCTCGAGCACGCTCGGGTTGGGGATGGAGAGCGTGAACCGGACCGTGTAGTCGTCGATCACGTCGATCGACTCGATGAGGTAGGGGTCGTAGAAGCCGTCCAGCAGGAAGTACGCCCCGCAGCCGTTCATCGCGAGCGTGCGCTCGAACGAGTACTTGACCGCGTGGGCGTCCACAGGGCTACCAGACGGGAACTTCCAGCCCTCGTGCAGGTAGAAGGTGTAGACCCTGCCGTCCTCGCTGACGTCCCACGACTTGGCGAAGTACGGCTCGATCTTGGAGGGGTCGAACTGCGTCGTGCCGTCCGGGCCTTCCTTGGTGCCGTACTGGGTGAGGCGGACGTAGAAGGTCTGCAAGAAGCCGAGCTCCCAGAGTCCACAGGCCCAGGCGGGGTCGAGCGTAGCGGGCGCGACCGAGAAGGCGACCCTCAGGGGATCGGTGCCTTGAGCGAGCCCGGTGCCGCCCAGCAGTAGCGTCGCTAGCAGGAGGAGGGCGGTCCTCAGGGGAGAAGACCGATGGAGTCTACGAGGGTCCTGTGGCCACTGCTTCACGGCGACCTCCATGATGTTCAATGGTTAGACCATTATCATGACCCCGTCGGCTGAGCGCAACATGCGGAGGGTGCCGCGGTACGGTCCCGTCGTCGCTCGCCGCGGACCTGGTGGAGGCATGTGACCGTGAAGATCCTTGGGCCCGAAGAGACCGCGGCTCTGCTCCCGTACGAGCGCCTCGTCGAGGGGATAGGCGACGCCGTCAGGCGGCGCGCGGCCGGAGAGGTCACGGTCCCCGACCGCCTCCACATCGGCCTTGGCACGGCGGGGACGCTGCTGGTCATGCCCGCGGCCGACGACGCGCTGGCCATCACGAAGCTGGTCACTGTACACCCAGCGAACAGCGGCACGGACCTGGCCACGATCCAAGGGGAGGTAGTGGCCTTGGACGCCCGCACCGGACGACGGCTCGCCGTGCTCGACGGCGCCGCCGTCACCGGCCGCCGGACCGCCGCGGCGTCGGCGCTCGCAGCGCGGATCCTACGGCCAGGGCTGCGGGGCCCCGTGCTGATCGTCGGCGCCGGGGCTCAGGCTCGGGCGCACCTCGAGGCGTTCCACGCCGTCTTCGGGGTCGACGTGTTCTTCCTCTGCTCCCGCACCCCTGAGAGGGCACGGGAGCTGGCACGCCACGCGCGAACCCTCGGGCTCGACGTCACCGTCGTCGCAGCCGTCGAGGACGTGCTCGGAGAGACGAGCGTCGTGGTCACCGCCACCACGAGCAGGGAACCTGTTATCGCCTCCGGTGTGCGCGAGGACGCGTTGGTGCTCGCCGTGGGCGCCTATCGGCACGACATGGCCGAGGTCGACCCCGACGTGGTGGCCCGGTGCGAGCTCGTCGTCGTCGACGACATGCAGGGTGCCAGGGCCGAGGCGGGCGACCTGCTGCGTGCCGTGGCGCGCGGGGTATGGTCGTTCGCGAGCGCGTCGACGCTCCAGGACATCGTCCTGAGCCCGCGTGAGGCGCCGGGCCTGACCCTGTACAAGAGCGTCGGTCATGCCCTGTTCGACTTGGCCGCTTGCCGTGTGGCGCTGGGCGTCTGAGCTGCGTCCGCTAGGTGCCTGGAGCCGCCGGCTCTGCGGTAGTGTCGCGCGGCGCTGACCGAGCGCCACCGGTGCGCGGTGATACCCCCTCTGCGGTGCGGGCCGTGCGGCCCGCGTCGATATGCACCAGGGCTGCGGCTAGCGCCACGGGGGCCGCGACGGCGAGCGCCACGCCCACGGTACGCAGGGCCCCGCGCTCGCCCCGCGTCAGGGCCAGGTGTCCCCGCCCTGTCCACGGGTGCGGCGCGGGGCCTGGGTCGGGCGGACCGCTAGGCCGCCTCCCCGTCGCCGGTCCAGATCGGGGCCGGGCGGAGGCTCAGCCCGCGGTCGACCGCATGGTGCGCGCCGCGACGGCCGCCATCCAGCAGAGACCGACGTAGCACGCGACCCTCTGGGCGGCGCCGCTCCAGCGCGCCCACTGGGCGCCAGACAGGTCGGCCGCCGCGACGACCGCGGTCAGGACGAGGAAGGCCACGACGGCCAGAGCGGCCGCCCAGGAGTACCGCGCCCACTCGGGCGGCTCGCCGAGGCGCTTCAGGAACGGCTCGCTGAAGAGGGCGGAGGCTGCCAGGGCGAGCATGAAGACGGGGCCGGCGACGCCGTGGACCCTGCCGGCGAACGTGGTCGCGGCCGGCTCAGCGACGCCGGGCGGGTAGCCCAGCGACGGGTCCACCCGGAAGAGAGCGGCCACCAGCAGCGCCGCCCCGGCCACCACCAGGGCCACAGAGTAGGCGCTAGGGTTCCGCGCCTCGCGCGGGAGGGTCCAGGTGGTCGCGCCGTGCACGAGCAGCAGCAGGGCCGTCACGACCAGCGAGGCCACCCCGACCCAGCCCCAGTCGCCGAGGGCGCGATGGCTCACCCAGTGCCTGAGGACCGAGTAGTCGGGCCGCAGCAGCGCGTCTACGAGGTCGACGACCACGAAGACGCCAGCGCCGACGATCCCAGCGGCCAGGCCCAGGCGAGCCAGCTGCGTCTCGCGGGGGGCGGTTCGCGTGGATGTCGTCACCGTCATATCGGCCTCCTTGCAGTGTCTGCATTCCAACAGATACTGTGTGCAATCAGAGAAGTCAAGGAGGTGTGAACGTGCCCACCCTCAGCGAAGCCCTGACCCCCCTGTACCGCCGCTACCTCTCGGCCGTCGTGCTGTTCCACCAGCGCGCGGCGCGGGCCGCCGGCATCGGCGCGACCGACTACCAGGCGAGCAGCCTCCTCGCGCTGCGGCCGTCCTGGACCACCGGCGAGCTGGGCGCCGCCCTCGGCCTCACCAGCGGAGCGGCCACGCGGCTCGTCGACCGGCTGGTGGCCGCCGGGGTGGCGCGGCGCGTCCCCGACCCGGCCGACCGGCGCAAGGTCCAGATCGAGCACACGGGGCGCGTCGACGAGCGCCTGAACGCCGCGCTCGACGAGGTGCGGGAGCCGATCGACGCGGCGATCTCCGGCCTCGACCAGCACCAGCTCGAGGGGCTGGTCGCCTACTTCGAGGCGGCGGCGAGGGCCTTCGAGACCGCCTCCGCGCCCTTCGCGGGCTGAGGACCGGCCGGGGCTCCGGGCCGGGTCCCGGTGCCCGGGCCGTGGGGCCCGCCGTCGCTGTCGAGCCCTAGGACGCGGCGGCGGCGCTAGGCGCGCCCCTCCCCAGGTCGGCCCTCCTCAGCGTCATCGCGTTCACGGCGACGATCACGGTCGAGAGGCTCATCAGCAGCGCGCCCGCGGCGGGCGAGAGCTGCACGCCGGCCCAGGCGAGCGCGCCGGCGGCGAGGGGGATCGCGACGGCGTTGTAGCCCGTCGCCCAGAACAGGTTCTGGACCATCTTCGCGTAGGTGGCGCGCGAGAGCCGCAGCGCCGCGAGAACGTCCAACGGGTCGTCGGCCACGAGCACGAGGTCGGCCGACTCGATCGCGACGTTCGTGCCCGCGCCCACGGCCACGCCGAGGTCCGCCTCGAGCAGCGCCGGGGCGTCGTTGATGCCGTCGCCCACGAACGCCACCGGCCCGCCTCGCTTCAGCTCGCGCACCAGGGCGGCCTTCTCACCGGGCGGGACGCGGGCGTGGTAGCCGTCCATGCCGAGCTCCTCCGCCACGGTCCTGGCGACGGCATCGGAGTCGCCGGTGATCATCACCGTGCGCACGCCCATCGCGCGCAGGCCCGCCACGGCGTCCCTGGCGCTCGCCCTCACCCGGTCGGCGAGGGCGAAGAGGGCCAGGACGCGGTCCTCGGCCATCAGCGCGATCACGCTCTCGCCGCGCGCCTCGGCCTCCTCGAGCCCCTGCCTGAGGGCTGGAGGGACGTCCAGGCCGCGCTCCGCCGCCCACTCGGGCCGCCCGACCGCGTAGCGGCGTCCCTCGACACGCCCGCGCACGCCCTGGCCGGCGACGACCTCGAACGCCTCGACGTCAGGGGGTTCGATGCCCGCCGCCGCGGCCCGCTCGACGACCGCGCGGCCGAGCGGGTGCTCGCTGCGCACCTCGAGGGCCGCCGCCAGCCTCAGGGCCTCGTCCTCGGCGACGCCGTCGGCGTGCACGCGCCGGACCGCGTACGCGCCCTCGGTGAGCGTGCCGGTCTTGTCGAACGCCACGGTGCGCACGTCCCGGGCGCGCTCGAAGGCCTCGCGGCTGCGCACGAGGACCCCGTGGCGCGCGCTGACCGCCGTGGCGTTGACCGTGACCAGGGGGACCGCCAGGCCCAGGGCGTGCGGGCACGCTATGACCAGCACCGTGACGGCGCGCGTGACCGCCTCCTGCACGTCGGCCGCGGCCAGCGCCCACGCCGCGAACGTCACGGCCCCGGCGGCGACGGCGACGTAGAAGAGCCAGCCCGCGGCGCGGTCGGCCAGCGCCTGGAAGCGGCCGCGCGACGCCTGCGCCTCCTGCACCAGGCGCTGCACCTGCGAGAGCGTGGTGTCGGCGCCGGTGCGCGTGACCCTCACCGTCAGCGCGCCCTCGCCGTTGACGCTGGCCCCGACGACCTCGGCGCCTGGCCCCTTCGCCACGGGCCGCGACTCGCCCGTTAGGAACGACTCGTTCACGCTGCTGGCGCCTTCGACGACCTCGCCGTCGACAGGCACCTGCTCGCCGGGGCGCACGAGCACGACGTCGCCGACGCGGAGCTCGGCGACGGGCACGTCCTCCACGCCGCCCTCCGCGAGCCTGTGCGCGACGGTCGGCAGCAGCTTCGAGAGCTCCTCGAGGGCCCGCGACGCGCGCCGCACGCTCGCGGCCTCGAGCCAGTGGCCGAGGAGCATGACGGTCGTCAGCGTGGCGAGCTCCCAGAAGAACGGCATGCCCGGCGCCCCGAGCGCGACGGCCATGCTGTAGCCGTAGGCGACGGTGATCGCCAGGCCGACGAGGGTCATCATCTCGGGCCGGCGCGCGGCCAGCTCGTGGCGGGCGCCACGCAGGAAGACCGAGCCGCCGTAGAGGAAGACCGCCGTGCCGAGGAGCGGGTTCACCCACGCGCTGCCCGGGAACTCGACGGCGCGGTACCCGAACCACGACTGGAGCTGCTCGCTGAAGTAGAGGACCGGAAGGGTCAGCGCCAGGCTCACCCAGAAGCGCGCTCGGAACCCCTCAGGGTCGTGTCCGGCGTGCGCGTCGTGCCCGACTTGGGCGTCGTGGCCGCCATCCGCGCCGTGGCCGCCATCCGCGCCATGGGCGGCGTGCGCGTCGCGGCCGGCATGGGTGTCGTGGCCGGCGTGCACACCGCTCGGCTCCGGGGCGGGCCGGTGTCCGTGGTCGTGCTCGGCGTGCTGCGGGTCGTCCATGTCGACCTCGGCGTCCACCCCACCTGGGATGGGGTAACACAGGGTAGCACCGCGCCGACGACCGCGGCGGAGGTCGCCCGGCGGCCCGGCCGACCCGTGCCGCGTGCCCGGGCCGGCGCCCAGGCCGGTCCAGACATCGGCCCGCCGCCTCGCCGCCCGGTCGCACCGCGGCCTGGGCGGGCGCCCAGCCCGGTCCTGACCTCAGCCCGCGGCTTCGCCGCCCTCGCCTCGGGTGGCCCTCTCCAGCTCCGCCTTCGCCAGGACGACCATGGCGTGCGACCACAGCAGCGGGCGCGCCGAGGGGCCCCACTCCCGGGTCCAGTAGCGGAGGAACCAGGGGTGGCAGTCCTCGCCCGGCACCTGCTCGGGGAGGGCGCCGGTCTCGTCGCGCTGTGCCTCGACCCAGGCGAGCAGGCGCTCGGCCTCCCGGCGCCGGCCCGCGCGCAGGTTGTACCAGGCGAGCCAGGCGGTGAGCAGCACCCACTCGCCGCCGCCGTAGTAGGTGTCGGCGGCGTAGCGCCTCAGGCCGCCGCCGAGCAGCTCCGCCTCGACGCGGGCGACGGTGGCGCGCATGACGGGGTCGTCCACGGGGAACACCTCGAACGGCACGGCGAGCCACAGGAGCGACGCGTCGACGGCGGTGTTCTTGACGTGCTTCACGAGCGTGCCGTCCACGACGCACTCCTCGAGGACCAGCCCGAGCGCCGCCTTCGCCGTGGTCGCCGCCTCCGGGACCCACCGGGCGATGTCGCGCATGCCCGCGTGCACCGACGCCAGCGTGGAGGTGTGGAGCTGGCTGCGGTGCTCCTCCCAGGCGTCGTAGCAGGGGCGGTCCCAGAACGCCTGCAGGTAGCGGACCGTCACGCGCACGCCCCTCTCGAGCTCGTCCGGCAGCTCGCTCCTGCCGGTCTCCCGCAGGTGCGCCGCCAGGCTCCACAGCCACTGGCCGTAGCCGTCGAGCTGGAAGTTGGGCCAGCCGTCCCGCTCCCACTCGCCCTCGAGGGTGAAGCGGGCGGGGAGGAGCTCGTGGTCGTCGATCGGCTCGCCGCGCGAACGCCGGGCGATCAGATCGTCCACGTGACCCTCGAGCCGCGCCACGGTGCGGGCGACCCAGCCGTGGAAGCGCGCCGCGCTGTCGTGCCTGCCGGCCACGTCGAGGGCGTGGGCGATGAACGAGCCGTCGCGCAGCCACGACTGGCCGTACTGCGAGAACTCGGCGCCGGCGGGGAACGCGCCGCCCGGGTGCTGCGCGGCGACGAGGCGCTCGACGTCGAACGACGGCGGCGGTCCCGGCGGCGAACCCACGGGGCTCACGCGCTCACCCCTTCACCCCCGAGGCCGCCACGCCCTCGATCACCCAGCGCTGCGCCAGCAGGAACACGAGGACCGTGGGCACCGTCGCCATCACGGTCCCGGCCATCACGACGTTCCACTGCGTCTGGCCCGGGTACATCCCCTGCAGGGTCGACAGCGCGACCGGCAGCGTCATGAGGTTCCGGTCGTCGATGATGAGGAGCGGCCACAGGAAGCTGTTCCACGAGCCCATGAACGACAGCACCCCGAGCGTCGCCAGCGCCGGGCCCGTCATCGGCACGACGATGCGGAAGAACGTCGCCACGGTGCCGGCGCCGTCGATCGTCGCGGCCTCCTCGAGCTCGCGCGGGATCGACAGGAAGAACTGGCGCATGAAGAACGTGCCGAAGGCGCTGAACAGCCCCGGCACGATGAGGCCCGCGTAGGTGTCGCCCCAGCCGAGCCGCGTGACGATGATGAAGAGCGGCGTGACGACGACGGCGAACGGCACCATCAGCGTGGCGATGTAGACCGCGAACAGCGCGTCGCGGCCGGGGAAGCGGAAGCGGGCGAACGCGTAGCCGGCCATGGAGCAGATCGCGAGCTGGCCCACCGTCGTCGTCACCGCCACCAGCGCCGAGTTGAGGAAGACGCGCGCGAACGGGAAGCGGCTCACGACCTCGCGGTAGGCGTTCAGCGTGGGCTCGGCCGGCACCAGACGCGGCGGCAGCTCCGTCAGCGCCCCGCCCGCCTTCAGCGACGTCGCCAGGGCCCAGGCGAACGGCGTGACCATCAGGAGCCCGCCGGCCAGGGCGAGGAGCGTGAGGAGGTAGGTGCGCCAGGGGGTGCGTCGCCGCCACGCGGGCCTCGCCGGCGCGAGCGTCGGGGCGGAGGCCGCGGGGCTCACCGCCCGGGCCGCCGGCGACGGCGGCCTCACTCGTGACCCCTCCTCAGCCGGTAGAAGAGGAACGTCACGGTGAAGATCAGCGCGAACAGGACCCAGGACATCGCCGAGGCGTAGCCCATCCGGCTGTAGGAGAACGCGTGCGCGACGATCCTCTCGACGAGGACCTGGGTCGCGCCCGCCGGCCCGCCGTTCGTCATCACGTAGACCTGGTCGAAGACCTGGAACGAGCTGATGAGGCTGATGCTGAGGCAGAAGGTCAGCGCCGGGGCCAGCAGCGGGATCGTGATGTGGCGCAGGCCCTGGAAGCGGGTGGCGCCGTCGATCGCGGCCGCCTCGTAGTACTCGCGCGGGATCCCCTGCAGCCCGGCGAGGAGGATCACCATCACGAAGCCGGCGTCCTTCCAGACGCTGGTGAGGACGATCGCCGGCATCGCCCAGTTGGGGTCGAAGAGCCAGGCGGGGCCCGCGATGCCGACGGACCTCAGCGCGTCGTTGATCGGCCCGAAGGTCGGGTTGAGCAGCCACTTCCACACCAGCGCCACCGCCACCCACGACGTGACGACGGGCAGGAAGTACATCGCGCGGAACAGCTGCCGGAACGGGATCGCGCTGTTCAGCAGCACCGCCAGCAGCAGCCCGGAGACCGTGACCAGCGGGATGTAGCCGACGAGGAAGGTGACCGTGTTGCGCAGCGTGCGCCAGAACTCGGCGTCGTCGAGCATCTGCCGGTAGTTCCTGAGGCCGACGAACCGCGGCGGCCTCAGCAGGTCCCAGTCGGTGAACGAGATGCCCAGCGACGCCACCATGGGACCGAGGGTGAAGACGAGCAGGCCGGCGAGGCTGGGGCCGAGGAACAGCGCCAGGACCGCCCACCTCCGCCAGCCCCTCTCGTACATGCCCTCAGCCCGCCTCGTATGCCGCGGACCGCGCCGCGTCGGCCCCGACGGCCTCGGCCGCCGAGCCGCCGGCGCCGGCGCCCGCCCCGCCGGCGCGCGGGCCCGCCTCGTCCGCCTGCCAGGCGGCGAAGGACTCCAGCAGCGCGCCCAGCCGGGGGCTGTCGGCCTTGACGAACACCGGGATCCTGTCGACGGGCGCGGGGGCGTGGAACAGGCGGCCGCCCGCGAGGCGGGCGCCCGACCAGGCGTCGACCCACTCCCCGGACGGGAGCCGCACCTCGCGGGTGCCGACGCCGCGCTCGGTCACGGGCGCCACCAGGAGGTCCCGCCCGAGCAGGTACGCGAACTCGTCCTGCGCCAGGAAGTCGTGCTCGTCGGGGTACTCGAGCGCCGGGTAGCGCATCAGCGGCAGGCCCGCCGCCGAGAGCGCGACGGCCTCGCCGTGCAGCCAGTCGATGAGCCGCATGCGCAGCTTCGCGTAGCGGCGGTAGACGTCGAGCACCGTCGGGTCGCCGTGGCGCGCGGCCACGTTCCAGGGGGTGCGGTCCCGGTCGTCCCGCGAGCCGTGGCCCTCGGTGTGGTACTGCATCAGCGGGCAGAGGGCGGCCATCGCCGTGGCGCGGAGGTACAGCTCGGCGGGAGGGACGTCGCCGCTGAAGCCGGCGATGTCCCACGACCACATGCTCACCCCGCTCACGCCGGCGGACAGCCCGGCGCGGATCGAGGCGCGGTAGGCGCTCCAGGTGCTGTCTTCGTCGCCGGCCCAGTGCGCGGGGAAGCGCTGGGCGCCGGTGTAGCCGGCGCGGGAGAACGTGAGGCCGTCGCCGCCTCTCAGCTCGTTCACGAACCCCTGGTAGGCGCCCACGTAGAGGTTGGGGTAGGCGTTGAACAGCTCCAGGCCCCGGCGCCCGTCGTGCGCGCGCAGGTCGCGGCCCCACAGGTGCTCGCCGCCGTCGGTCTTGAAGCCGTCGACGCCCAGCTCCTCGACCAGGTAGCGCCGCTTGGAGAGCCACCACTCGCGGGCGCGGGGGTCGGTGAAGTCGAGGACCATCGCCTCGGGGAACCACCAGCCCTTGTTGCGGTAGGGCGTGCCGTCGACGTTCCGGACCACGAAGCCCTCGCGGACGGCGTGCTCCCGGTCGGCCTCGTGCTGCGGGTTCGGCTCGAGCGGCTCCCTCAGCACGGGGATCTGCCACAGCAGCACGCGTATGCCCTGCTCGTGGCAGCGGTCGACGAGGCGCTTGGGGTCGGGCCAGCGCCCGCCGAAGCGGAAGTCCTTCAGCTTCAGGGCCTGGCCGCCCGGCACCGGCGCGTACTCGGCGTCGTTGAAGACGTAGAAGGTCGCCTCGTCGCTCCAGGCCTCGAGGACGAGCACCGTCGCCGGCACGTCCTCGGCCAGCGTCCTCTCGACCGCGGCCTCGGCCTTGGCCTGGCTGTTCCAGGTGTTCGCCGACATCCACGGACCGAACGCCCACCGGGGCGGGACGGCGATCTCGCCCGTGAGGCGCGTGAAGGCGGCGGTGACGTCGTAGGGGCGCTCGGCGGCGAAGACGCAGAAGGCGAGCAGCGGCCTGCCCGGGCGCGGCTCGGCCGTGAGGCGCTCGCAGCTCACGGTCGCCCTGCCGCCCGTGAGGTCGAAGCGGCTGGGCTCCTCGGCGTCTAGCCACAGGCCCCAACCGCGGTTCGAGACGAGGAACGGCACGGGGAGGTAGGTGCGCTTGCGCTGCTCCTTGTACTCCTCGTACACGCGCACGTCCCAGGACTCGCCGCTGCGGTCGGGGCCGACGAACCGCTCGCCGAGCCCGTAGAGGCGCTCGCCCGGCTCCGTGCTGAACGCGAGCTCGACGGGCGTGGAGAACGCCTGCTCGCGCTGCAGCCAGCGCACGGCGAGGCTGCCGGAGAAGCGGCCGCGCCCGTGCGCGGGCGGCCGGGCCGGGTCGTGCGCCAGGGAGACCGCGTACCCTAGCGTCCGCCTGTCGACGGTGAGGCGCAGGCCGCCGCCGAGGACCTCGACGGCGTCGGCGTCGGAGCGGACCGCCACAGCCCCGTCGTCGGCGCCACGCGCCGGCGGCTCGGCGGGGCCCGCGAAGAGCTCTAGGCGGCACGCGCCCTGGGTCGGGAAGCGCACGAGCAGCGTCGCCGGCCCGGCCGAGGTGCTCAGCGCGAGCCTGGCGCCGGCGGCGACGCGGTCGGCCCCCTCCACGCCCGTGACCTCGACCCAGCGCCCGACGTCGAACGCGAAGGCCGCCCGCTCGGTGCCGTCCGCGCGCGCGGCCACGAGCTCGTACTCGACGCGCCCGCCCGCGAACGGGCCGATGAACGCGGTCCACAGCCCGGCGCCGAGGGCTACGGCGTCCACCCTGCTCACCGCCGACGTCCCGTCGGGGGCCAGGTGCCTGAGCTCGAGCCACGCCTCGGCGGCGTCAGGTTCCGTCCTGAAGCCCACCTGGACGGGCTCGCCGGGGCCGGGGTCGCGCGGGAAGCGCTCGACGGCGGAGCTCTTGTAGGGGTCGTCGATGCCGTACGGGACGTGCTCGATCATGCCGTGGGGAACCTTGGGTCCGGGGCGGGGTGCGCCATGGGAACGAGTAGGCGGCGCCGGCGGTCTGCCGCCGGCGCCGCCCGGCCGTTCACTGCCCGGCTACGAGCGCCTCGACGCGCCTCTGGGCGTCGGCGAGCGCCTGCTCCACCGTCTTGGTGCCCAGGCGCGCGGCCTCGAGCTCCTGGTTCACGATGTCCTGGAGCTGCGGCTGGTTCTCGACCACCGGCGGGTTCACCGCGTACTGCAGCGAGGCGAAGACGGCCTCGCGGTTCGCCGGCACCGGCTGCGAGAGGTACGCCTCGAGGGCCTCGGCCTGCTCCAGCGAGAGCGCGGGCAGCTCCCAGGCCGTCTCGATGCGCGCCTGTACGACCGCCGGGTGCGCCGCCAGGAACTCGACCCACCTGTAGGCCGCCTCCGGCACGTCGGTCGACCTGGCCACGACCGCGGCGTTCGAGAAGAAGTGGGTGGCCTTGCGCGCGCCGCCCGGCTCGACGGCCACGTCCCAGTCGAACGTCGCCTCGGAGGCGATGCGGTCGAACATCCAGATCCCCGTGACGATCATGCCGAGCTGGCCGCTCAGGAACATGTCGACGTCGCCCAGGCCGCTCATGTCGGCGTCCGTCGGCATCACGCCGCTCACGCGCACCTTGTCGACGAGGTAGTGGGCCGCCTCGCGGTTCTCGGGGGTGTCGATCTGCACCGTCGGGGTCACGGCGAGCCCGCCGCCGGCCTGCGCCGCGGCCTTGTAGAACTCCCAGAACTGGACGGGCTGGTAGATGCCCCAGACGCGCCTCGCGGGGTCCGTGAGCGCCTGCGCCGCCTGGAGCACGTCGTCCCAGGTCCAGCTCTCGTCGGGGTACGAGAGGCCGGCGGCGTCGAACATGTCCTCGTTGTAGAAGAGCAGCACCGTCGAGAAGGTGATGGGCAGGCCGTACTGGACGCCGTCGTAGGCGAACGCGTCGAGAGCCGCCGGGTAGAAGGTGTCGGCCCCGATCGCCTCGCTCACCCCGAGGTAGGCGCCGATGTCGAGCAGGGTGTCGCGCGACGCGAACGTCACGAAGTTCTCGTAGTTCAGCTCGAAGACGTCGGGCGGGTTGCCGGCCGCGAAGTCGGTCTGGAGCTTCGTGAAGTACGAGCCGAAGTCCGCTGTCGTGTACTCGATCTCGATGCCGGGGTTCTCGGCCTCGAAGACCTCGATCAGCGCCTCGAGCGTCGCGATCCTGTCGGAGCTGGTCGTGAACGAGAAGTAGTTGACCTTCGTCTGGGCGGCCGCCCAGCCGCCGAGAGCTGCGACCGCTAACGCCGCGGCCAGCGCCGCTCTCGTGCCCGTGCCGAACCTCCGTTGCCTCATCTCCGCTTCCTCCTTCTAGGCGGCGACCTCGTCCGCCGCTCAGTCGCCGGCCCTCTGCCCGCGTGCGCCACCGATCGGGACCGCCGCCTCGGCGAGGAACCGCGCGGCGGCGAGGCCGGCGGCGCCCCTGGCCCAGGCGTCGTCCCCCCAGTTGTCGATCACGAGCTCGAGGCCCTCGGCGAGCCCGCCGAAGACGTGCCTGTGCAGCTCCTCCTCCGCGCTGGGCAGCAGGTAGGGGGCGTTGCGCATGCCCTCCCCGCCCAGGACGATCAGGGTGGGGGCGAACAGGTTCACCAGGTCGGCCAGGGCCGCGCCCAGGCAGGCGCCGGCGTCCGCCAGCAGGCCCAGCGCCGCCTCGTCGCCCGCGGCGGCGAGGCGCGTGAGGTCGTCGGGTCCCATGTCCTCGGCGAACCCGGGGACCGCGGCGCGCGCTTGTCGCAGCAGCGCGGCGTCGCAGACGAGCTCCTCGAGGGTCGTGCCCTCCGGGCGCATCACCCGCGTCCGGGCGGGCTTCGCGCGCGTGTGGCCGAGCTCGCCGGCCCCGCCGCGCGGCCCGCGGTAGACGCTGCCGCCGATGACGATGCCGAGCCCGACCCCCCGGCCCAGCGTGACGACGAGGAAGGAGCTGTGCTCGCGCCCGTGGCCGAACCAGGCGTGGGCGGCGGCCAGGGCGTTGACGTCGTTCTCGACCAGGGCAGGCATCGCCAGCTCGGCGCCCAGCAGGCGCGCCAGCGGCACGGCGTGCCAACCCAGCAGCTCAGAGTGCCGCACCTCCCCGGCCTCGAGGTCGACGACGCCGGGCAGGCTCACGCACAGGCCGGCGACGCGCTCCTCGGGGAGGCCCTCGGCCCGCGTCAGGGCCGCGGCGGCGGCGCGGACGGCGCCGACGACCGTCTCCACGCGGGTGTCCGGCAGGGGGACCGTGTGGACGCGCTTCACCTCGGCGTTGAGGTTCGTCAGCGACGCCACCACGGCGTGGTTCATGACCTTCATGCCGAGGGCGTGGGCGTAGTCGTAGTCGATGCCGAGGAGTATGGGCTTGCGCCCGACGGTGCTCGACTCCCCCACCTCGACCTCGACCACGAGCCCAGCCGCGATGAGGTCGCTGGTGATGCTCGTGATCGCCGCCGGGCTGAGGTTCAGCTCCGCCGCCAGGTCGGTCCGGGAGATCCGGCCGTTGCGGTGGATCGCGTTGATCACGGCGCTCTGGTTGAGGGAGCGGATCCGCTCACGGGCGAGCGCTCGCGCGGGTGTGCGCCTCATGCCACGTCCTATTGATTCATTTTGTGCAGTAAGTATTGGGGCGGGCCGCGGGGTTGTCAATAGCCCGTCGTGCGCCCTGGTACGCGCCGGCTGGCCTCTAAGGCACGCGCCGTCGGGCTCCGGGAGCGGGCTAGGACGGCCGTGAACCCCTGCCGCGGCGAAGGACGCCCGCCACCGGGCCCTGTCGCAGCGAAGGGCGCCCGCCTGCGCAGGCGGGCGCCGGACGTCGTTCGCGTTCCCGGCGGTGCGCCGGGCCCCCGTCGGCTGCGGCTGCCCGTCAGCCAGCCGCCGTCCAGCCGGCGTCGATGGCGACCTCGGCGCCGTTCACGCCGCTGGCCTCGTCGGAGACGAGGAAGAGCACGAGGTTCGCGACCTCGTCGGGCTGCAGCGTGCGCACGTTCACCGCGTGCCACTTGCCGTACTGCGCCAGGGCCTCGTGGTCGAACTCGGCGGGGTCGGCGCCGGCCATGATGTTCGTCTCGACGCCGCCGACGATCAGCGTGTTGCAGCGGATCCCGAAGGGCGCGTAGGCGTAGGCCGTGTTGCGGGAGAGCCCGAGCAGGGCGTGCTTCGAGGCCGTGTAGACGGCGCCGGCCGAGGCGCCCGAGACGGCCGCCACCGACGCGACGTTCACGATCGCGCCCCCGCCGCGCTCCTTCATGTGCCGCACGGCGGCGCGCGACGTCACGAACGGGCCGTAGACGTTCACGCCGAAGACGCGCTCGTACGTCTCGTCCTTGAAGTTCGCTACGCCCTCCATCATGTCCATGACGCCGGCGTTGTTGACGAGGATGTCGAGCTTCCCGAACTCGTCGATCGCGCGCTGGACCAGGGCCTCGGCGTCCTCGCGCTTCGAGATGTCGCCCACGACGCCGACGATCTTGCCGCCGGCCGCCGTGGCCTCGGCCGTCACCTTCTCGATGCGGGCGGCGTCGATGTCGCCCGCGACGACCGTCGCCCCTTCGCGTGCGAACAGCAGGGCGATCGAGCGGCCCATCCCCGATCCTGCGCCCGTGACGACGGCTACCTTGCCTGCGAGCCTCATGGCTACCTCCTCCAGCAGGCTACCGGCGCGACAGCGGCGCTCCCACGGAAGAACGTCCCCGGCGCGCACGGCGGGCGGCGGCCGCCGCGTCCGTTGTGATACACTATGTATCATAAAGTCGCGGTCGGCGGGGCCGGCGCGAGGAGAGGCGAGGATGACGACAGCAGGATCGAAGCGGCCGAACGGGCGCGCGGGTCGCGGTGAGGCGCTGGCCGACCTGCTGAGCCTGGCCGGGCAGACCGTGCTCGTGACGGGGGCGGCCTCCGGCATCGGCCGGGCGACGAGCCTCCGCCTCGCCGAGGCGGGCTCCGACCTCGTCCTGGTGGACAGGGACCTGGCGGGCCTCGAGGCGCTCGCGGCCGAGCTCGGGCCTACCGGGCGCGCCGTGACCGTGAGGGCCCTCGACCTCGCCGACCCCGCGGCGATCGACGCGCTGTGGCGCGAGCTCGCGTCGCGCCCGCCCGACGCTCTGGTCAACAACGCCGGCGTCTACGTCGGCCGGGCGTTCGACGCGGTCGACGACGACTCGTACCGCGCGGCCGTCGGGGTGAACCTCGACGCCGTCTACCGCATGTGCCAGCGGTTCGTGGCGGCCCGCGCGGGCCGCGGCGGGCGGATCGTGAACGTCGGTTCCGTCGAGGCCGTGCTGCCCTTCAAGGACGACATGGCCACGTACAGCATGTGCAAGGCCGCCGTCATCGCCCTCACGCGGGCGCTGGCCAGGGAGTACGCCAGGAAGGGGATCAGGGCCAACGTCGTCGTCCCCGGCGGCATCGTCACGCCCGGCACGAAGCGCATGGCGCGCGAGGTCCTGAGGGGGAACGTGGGCCTGGTGAAGACCGGCTACGACTTCATGCAGCGCCTCCCGGCGGGCCGGTTCGGCACGCCGGACGAGGTCGCGCGCGTCGTGCTGTTCCTCTGCTCCGAGCTCTCCGCCTACATGCACGGCGCCGTCGTGGCCGTGGACGGCGGGTTCCTGTCGGCCTGAGCCGAGGCCCGCTCGGCACGCGTGACGAGCGGGCCGCAGAGGAAGGGGCGAGGAGCGTACAGCCCCTCGCCCCGCCGTCGGCCCAGGACGTCCCGGGACGGCGCCCGGGCGTCACCAGCCGGCCCTCTGCCTCACTCGCCCGCGACGATCCGGTAGACCTTCCCGGTCTCGCCCTGCGGACCGGCCTGCTCGGTGGTCAGGACGTACAGCTCGCCGTCCGCGTCCTCGCCGAAGGCCAGGACGAACTCCTCGAGCTGGCGCTCGTGGACGATCTCCCAGCCGCCCGTCTCCTCGGTCGAGGCCACGAACAGCTTGCCGGCGGGCTCGCCGAACGACTGGCTCCAGTCGCCGAACACGTAGTAGCCCACCAGCCCGGGGATCGCCGAGCCGCGGTAGACGTAGCCGCCCGAGATCGAGATCCCGCGGGCCACTACACCCTCGCGCTCGACGTTGGGGTGGGCGTAGACGAGCACGGGGTCGAGGAACTCCTCACCCCTCGGGCCCGTGGTGGGCGCGTCCTCGCGGACGTTCGCCGGGTCGTCGGGGTTGAACCCGAAGAGGCCCTCGCGGACGTTCCAGCCGAGGTTCGCCGGGCCGGTCACGTAGTTCAGCTCCTCGAAGAGGTTCTGCCCCACGTCGGGCACCAGGAGCGCCCCGGTCTCGCGGTCGACGCTGAAGCGGTAGGGGTTGCGCAGGCCCCAGAGGTAGATCTCGGGCCGCGCCTGGTCGCCCGCCCACTCGACGTCGGCCGGCAGCTCGACGCCCTGCGCGAACGGGTTGTCGTCGGGGACGCCGTAGGGGTCGCCGGAGTCGACGTCGATGCGCAGCACGCTGCCGAGCAGCGTCGTGATGTCCTGGCCGTTGCCCAGCGGCGGGTGACCCTCGGCCACGTCGTTGGCGGCGCCGCCGTCACCGAGCCCGAGGTAGAGGTAGCCGTCGTGGCCGAACAGGAGCTGGCCCCCGTTGTGGTTCATCTGCGGCTGGTCGACCTCGAGCAGCACGCGCTCGGTCGACGGGTCCAGCCTGCCGTCGTCGCCCAGCCCGAACTCCGACAGGCGGGCGGTGTGGTTCCAGCCCTCGGGCGCGCCCTCGCGCAGCGGGGCGCTGTAGTAGGCGAACGCCCGGCCGTTCTCGGCGAAGCCCGGGTGGAACGCGAAGCCGAGCAGCCCGCGCTCGTCGTAGCCGGGGTTCAGCTCGACCACGCGGTCCGTGATGTCGAGGAAGGGCTGCTCCTCGCGCTGACCGTCGCGGCTCAGCGCGTACACGATGCCGGGACGGTCGACCACGAACAGCCTGTCGTCACCGGGAGCGCTCACCAGCGCGACGGGAGAGACGAACCCTTCGGCGACGAGCTCGAGCCGGAGGTCATCGAAGCCTTGACCTTCCTCCTGCGCGAGGGCCGTCGAGCCGAGGAGCAAGATCACGGACAAGGTAGCGACTAGCGCACGAACGAAGCTCATCAGCCGATCACCTCCTGTGAAAGGAATCTTGTGTCGGCCGGAGATGAGGTGGGTGTCGCGGGCTACCGAGGGGCTGGCCTCGGCCGGTCCCACGGACCGAAGCGACGCGGGCGCCCAGGGCGGATCGAACTCGCGCAGGCGAGCCGACCCAGGCTCACGGAGGTCGCGGACCCGCCCGCAGGGAGCCCTTAACGGATCCTCGACCTGAACCGCACCTCGTCGCCCACGTGCAGGGACCAGGCCTCCCTGACCGCGGCCTCCAGGGGCAGGAGGTGGGCGCCGACCTCGCCGTCGGGAAGGTCGACCCTCAGCCCTCCGGATGCAGGTAGCTGAAGACCGCCGCGGCGAGGGCCCCGCCGAGCAGCGGACCGACGACGTAGAGCCAGACGTGGCCGGCGGCACCGCCGGCGAACGCGTCCACGAGCACGGCGCCCACGCCCACCGCGGGGTTGAAGGCGCCGCCCGAGATCGCGCCGCCGGCCGCGGCCGCGGCGGCCACGGTGCCGCCGATCGCCAGGCCGTAGAAGGAGTTGCCCTTGGTCGCCGCCGCGGTGGCGGAGGCCAGCACCACGGTGACGAGCGCGAAGGTGAAGAGCGTCTCGACCGCGAGCGCCGCGAACGTGCCGGCGTCGGGACCCGGGGCCACGGTGAACGGTCCGCCGGCCGCACCGCGCGCGACCAGCGCGCCGAGCACGGCGCCGAGGAGCTGCGCGACCCAGTACGGCAGGAGCTGGCTCGTCGGCAGCGCGCCGCGCAGCGCCGCGCCGAGGCTCACCGCCGGGTTGTAGTGGCCGCCGGAGACGTGGCCGCCGGCGTAGACCATCACCATCAGCGCGAAGCCGATCGCGAGGGGCGCGAGCTGGGCCCCCTGCACCGACACCAGGCCGATGGTCAGGACGAGGAAGAAGGTGCCGACGAGCTCCATCAGGTACGCGCGCATACGACCTCCGCCGAGCTCTCCAAGACTCTGAGACTCAGGTGAGAGCTTAGCGCCTAGCCGCGCCCGCGGGGCGCGCAGATGCCCGCCGGTGCCCGCCAGGACGTCATGCCCCGAACGCGAAGCCCTTGCTGCGGGCCCTGAGGAGCCCGACGAGCGGCAGGAGGACCGCCGCGGGCAGGGCGAGGGCGGCCCAGGGGCTGAACGCCGTCAGCAGGAGGCACGCCACGCCCCACACGACCGGGACGAGCCCCTCGAGCCAGGCCAGGACCAGGTCGCCCTCCGCGCGCCTCTGCCTGAACAGGTCGCGCCGCGGCGTCCGGATGGGGTTCCACAGGCGCATGGCCGCCGCCGACACGCTCGAGGCCGTGCCCAGCACTGCTGCGGCGATGCCGGCGAAGGGGTTCATGGCGGCGACCCAGGCGGCCAGCGCGAGGCACAGCGCCAGCGGCGGCAGGGCGGAGGCGAGGAGCTTCGCCCTCCTGACCGTGCCTCCCGGGACCGGCGAGGACGCGAGCAGGTCGGGCGCCTCCTCGCCGGCCACGCAGATCCGCGCCAGGCTGGCCGCGAGGGTGCCGCCGGCGGCGACGGCCAGGGCCGCGCCCAGCGGCCCGAGCTGTAGGCCGCTCCACCGGCCGACGTCCCGCATGAGCAGCACGGAGGCGGCGGGCGCCAGGTAGACGAGCTGGAGCAGCGCTTGGGAGACGAGGTAGGGGTCGCGGCGGATCAGCTTCCACTCCTTCGCCAGGAGCGTCCTGACGACGCCGCGGTCCGCGGCGAAGCGCGGGAGAGCTTCCTCGCGTGAGCGGCGGCGCCTGGCCGCCCCCTCCGCCAGGCCGATCCCGCGCGCGAACGAGCCCTCGAGCAGCGCCACCGTGCCCCAGGCGAGCAGGGCGCTCGCGGCGAGCGAGACGAGCGTGCCGACGGGGTCGAGGTAGAGCGTCCGCGCGGGCAGCCACAGGGCGCTGTCTGGGGCCAGGGGTCCGCCGGGCTCGAGGTACGCGAGCCAGCGCACGAGGCGCTCCTCCGCGGCGCCGGAGCCGCCCCTCAGCACGTTCGGGAGCTGCGCGACCAGGACCAACGCCGCCGCCGAGAGCGTGGCGAGGACCTGCGCCAGCGTCCGCGCCCGGCGGGGCCCCAGGGCCGACACCAGCGCGAGCGTGAGGAGCATCCCCAGGGAGGCGGCGGTGAGCGACACCGACGCCAGCAGGGGCACCGCCCCCAGGAGCCGCGGGGCGCCGACGTAGAGCCCCAGCGCGACCAGCGGCAGCACCACGACGCCGACGGTGAGGAACACGCCGGTCGCGACGGCCAGCAGCCGGCTGGCGAAGACCGTGCGGGCGCTCAGCGGGGACGACGCCAGCAGGTCGAGGTCGCCGCGCTCGAACAGCGCCATGGCGCTGTGGTTGATGCCGACGGTGAGGCCCGTCGCGAGCATCACGACGAGGGCGACGCCGGCGAGCAGGTTCGCACGGTGGGACCGCGGCTCGGCGACGATGTCGGCGAGCGAGCCGGCCAGCGGGGCCAGGACGATCACGACCACGAAGATGACCAGCAGCGCGAGGGCGAACGCCGTGGCCGGCCTCGCGTCGCCCAGCGCCTCGCGCCAACGGACCCTCAGCTCGTGGCGCAGCAGCCAGGGGAGGGATCCCGGTCTCACGGCGCCGCGACCAGCTCGAGGAACACGGCCTCGAGCGTCTCCGACTGGCTCCCCGTGCGGGCCCGCAGCTCGTCGAGGGTGCCCTCGGCCACGAGGCGGCCCCGGCTGATGATGCCGATGCGCTCGGCCAGGCGCTCGGCGACCTCCATGATGTGCGTCGTCAGGATCACGGTCCGGCCGCCGCGCACGTGCTCGACGAGCAGGTCCTTCACGGCCTTCGCCGCCGCCGCGTCGAGCCCGGTGAGCGGCTCGTCGAGGATGATCAGCTCCGGCTCGTGGATCAGCCCGCCGGCGAGGCCGAGCTTCTGCTTCATGCCGCGCGAGAACGTCTCGGTGAGGTCGCGCCTGTGCTCCCAGAGCCCCAGCCACTTGAGCAGCTCCACGGCGCGTGCCTGGGCCTCCGCCGCCGGGACGCCCCAGAGGCCGGCCACGAACTCGAGGTACTCGAGCGGGTTCAGCTTGCCGTAGAGGAGCGGATCGTCGGGGAGGAACGCCAGGCGGCGCTTGGCCTCGGCCGGCTCGCGCAGGACGCTCCTGCCCAGCACGAAGGCGTCGCCGGCGTCGGGCCTGAGCAGGCCGGCGACCATGCGCAGCGTCGTCGTCTTGCCCGCGCCGTTCGGCCCCAGCAGGGCGTAGAGCTCCCCGCGACGCACCTCGAGGGTGAGGGCGTCTACCGCGACCGTGCCGCCGAACCGTTCGGTGAGCCCCTCGAGCCTCAGGGCGGGGGAAGCGCCGCCCGAGCGCTCCGTGGGGGCCTGGGTCTCCGCCACCGAACCCTGCATCTCGGAACCCCCAGCGCAGTCTCATCACCACGGGCGAGCGTGGGTGAACCACCAGAGGCGGCTGTCCCGGCACCCCTGGTCCGGTGACCGCCGCCGCGCCGCGGCCGTCCCGGCGGGCCCTACCGGTGGCGGTGCGCGGCCGAGCTTGATACCATCGCCGCCTCAGCGACTCTCGGGGCGGGCGCGGCCGCGTGAGCGGCCGGGGACAGGGGACCACCATGGAAGTGCCAGCCGAGCTCAAGATCGTCTTCGAGTCCTTCGACCGCAACTCCCGCGTGACCCGCATGCTGCTCGACACGCTGACGATGGAGGACCTGAACCACTCCGACGGGATGGGCGGCTTCAGCGTCGGCCAGCACCTCGCCGACATCGTCGAGTTCCGACCGGGGTGGCTGAGCCGGGTGTCGCCGAAGCACGCCGCGCAGGTCCCGAACGTGATCGACGACAGCTCGCCCACCTGGCTCGGGGTGAAGAGCATCGCCGAGCTGCAGGCCGCGTTCGACGCCGGCGACGCCGCCGTGAAGGCCGCGGTGCTCGAGGCCGTGGCCGAGGGCCGCAGCTTCGAGGGCGTCTACGAGACGCACCCCGCGCACTTCATCCAGCACTGCATCGTCCACGACTCGCACCACCGCGGGCAGATCCTCGCGCTGCTGCGGCAGGCGGGCCGTCCCGCCGAGGTCAGGAAGAAGCTGGAGGACGAGACGTGGGCCGTGTGGCGCGAGTGACCGGCGGCGGCTGAACGCCGCCGGCCGGCGCGGCGGGCCGGGCCCCGGCCGTCCGGCGCCCCGTACCTCAGCGCCCCTCGGCGCGCGCCCTCGCCGGGCTCACCGCCATCAGCTCGAGCTCGACGGCGACGGTGTCGCCCAGCTCGATGCCCTCCCTGCGCCGCACGTCGGCCCTGAGCGGGACGATGTAGCCGCCGTCCTTGGGCCACAGGGCGGTGGCCCACGTCGTGCCGCCCACGGTCACGCGTGCCGGGACCATGCCCCAGCCGTAGGTCACGAACGGCGCGGCCGCGCGGATGAACTCGCAGCCCTCCGCCGGCACCGAGACGAAGTGGTGGGGCGCCGGACCCTTCCAGTACCAGACGGCCCCCGCGAACCGCAGGCGGTCCATGGGGAGACTGTAGCGGCCGGAGGGGTGCGGGTGGGCGGGGCCGGCCTCTACACTCGCCGCCATGGACCCCACCTCCGTGAACATCCGTGCCGCCACGGCCGAGGACCTGCCGTTCGTCCTCGGGCTCGTCCCGCGGCTCACCGAGTTCGGCGCGCCGCCGTGGCGCCCGGCGGCGGCGATCGAGGCCGACTCCGCGGCCTCGCTGGCGCAGGCGCTGGAGGAGCCGACCGACGACGGCGCCGTGCTGGTGGCCGAAGACGGCGGGGGCGAGGGGCTCGGCGTCGTCCACGTGGAGGTGGAGGCGGACCCCATCACCGGCGAGGAGCGCGCCTTCGTGGGCGACCTCATCGTCACGCGCGAGGCGGAGGGCAAGGGCGTGGCCAGGGCCCTCATGGCCGCGGCCGAGGCCTGGGCCCGCTCCCGCGGCCTCGGCTCGCTCACGCTCTACGTCTTCGCCGGCAACCTCCGGGCCCGCGAGTTCTACGCCCGGCTCGGCTTCCTCGAGGACGGCGTCAGGCTCGTGCTGCCCCTGGAGGACCGCCGGCCCGTCAGCTAGCGCCGGCGGCTCGCGCCGCGAGCGCCGCCGCGGGGCCGGCGTACGCGTCCTTGGTCGGCCGCGCAGCGAGGGCTAACGCCGCGCCGCCCCCGACCTCACCTCGAACGCCAGCACGAACGCCGGCAGCTCCTCGCCCGGGTGGTCGACGTGGTGGAGCATCGGGAGCTGGAGGTACGTGGCGTTGGCGTCCGGCGTCGTCGGCCCGCCCGGCGCCGTGACCTCGCCCTGGTAGATCGACGGGTAGAGCCCGATGAAGTGCACGCCCTCGCGGCCCGGCGCCTTGAGGTGGATCGTCACGTCGCCCTGGCTGTTGAACCCGCAGCCGTAGCCGACGTAGCCGTTGTCGAGCAGCAGCGTGTAGATGTTCGCCGTCTCCGTCCAGCCGACGCCCTTGATCGTGATCGTGATGTCGCCGCCGGGCTCGACGACCTGCGGCTCGACCAGGAACGCGCTGGGCGTGATCACGTACCGTACCGAGGCCTCCGCGCCGCCGGCGACGGCGCGCAGGGTGTGGCCGCCGCCGAGGTCGTCCGGCGTGTCGAGCGTCAGCGCGAACGCGCCGGCGTCGTCGGCCTGCACGGTGGCCAGCGACCGCTCGACCTCCTCCCAGCCCGCGCCGCTGATGCGGTTGCCGGTGACGGTGCTCCACGTGAGCTCCACCTCGGCGCCGGCGGGGAAGCCCTCGCCGCGCACCGCGATAGGGCTGCCGACGGTGCCGGAGCCGTGGTCGAGCGCGATCCTCGGCCCGTCGCCCTCGGAGGAGACGGGGCCGGCGCGCGGCAGCGTCATCGTCTCGGGCGAGGGCGGCATCACCGCCTCGCCCTCGGTCACCTCGAACAGGGCGCTGATCACCGTGGGGACGGCGGGCTTGTAGTTCGGAGACTGCTGCTGGTTCAGGTAGGGGACCGGGTGCGTGCCGGACAGCGCCTGGATCGTGTGCAGGCCCACCTCGCCGGTGGCGGGGATCGTGAACACGGCCGTGCCGCGCGACGTGATGGCCGAGACCCAGCCGGTGTGGGCGCCGTCGTAGAGCAGGTGCCAGACGGACTCCCAGAACCTGTAGCCGACGCCCTTCATCGTCACGGTGATCGGCGTGCCGACCGGGCCGGAGGTGGGCGAGATCTCGAGCGAGGGCGCCACGGTGAAGCCGTTGCGGGCCAACAGCTCGCCGTTCGCCTCGACGAACACGTTGTGCACGTAGCCGTAGTCCTCGGGCACGGCGAACTCGAACGTCGCCTCGCCCGCCTCGCTCACCGTCGCGGTGGCCAGCACCGTGCGGGTCTCCTCGGCGGTGACGCCGTGGAACGTGCCGTCGCCGACGTTCCAGGCGGCCTCCGCGCTCAGCCACACCAGCTCCACCTCGGTGCCGGGCGGTAGGCCGGTAGCGTGGGCACGCACGGGAGTGCCCACGACGCCGTCCATCGGTTCGAGGGTGAGCCTACCGGGCGCCTGTGCCGCGGCCGCGCCCAGCAGCAGCGCCGCCGCCACGAAGATCGTCCTCAACACGCAGGTACGTCCTTCCCGTCCTCGCGCGGCCCTGCGCCGCGCGGTGTGACAGTGCCCCTAGCGAGGAGCGCCGTGCCCACGGTGGACACGGCGCTCGCTAGCCGTCGCTCGCGCGTTCGTTACCCCGGTCTCAGTTGGCCGGCGGCTGGATGATCAGCTGAGGCAGCCCCGCCTGGCGGCCGATCGGTTCGAACGTGGCCGTGTTGCCCGCCGCGTCCGTGACCGTGATCGTCCAGGTGTACATGCCGGCGGGGAAGTCGGCGGGGACCGTCCACGGCCCGCGGAAGAAGTCGGCGCCGGGCGGCGGGCCCTCCTCCTCGGCCTGGGCTTCGGCGCCGGGCTCCATCGGCGGCGGGTAGAACATCTGGATCGGCTCGACGCCGTCGATCGTCACCGTCGCCGTGATGCCGCGGGCCTGGAGCTCGTCGAACTTGATCTCCTCGCCCGTGGCGGCGTCGTAGACGACGGCGCGGAACACGACCATCTCGCCGCCGAAGAAGACGGAGTTCGGCACGCAGGCCGGGCCCCTGGCCCCCTGCGCACCCCTGACCATGTCCGCCTTGACGAAGTAGGCGGGCGCCTGTGC
>Ga0207872_100248_pt1 | contig 41809 bp, 28 predicted proteins | sample Passage260B_FD_187372 | JGI IMG/M metagenome (GOLD analysis project Ga0207872, IMG submission 187372) | Cellulose adapted compost microbial communities from Newby Island Compost Facility, Milpitas, CA, USA - Passage2 60B (SPAdes) (version 2) ...
CACCCGATATTTTCAGGCGCAAGGGCTGGTCAGCATGCTTGAATGTTACTTGGCATTTCGTTAACTCTTCGGAACCGCCTGGTGCGGACCCGCATGCCTGGTGGTGTGAGAGGACGGGGGCTAGCCGCCCCCTTCTACTCGATTTGGCGGGCGATGAAAAGCGAAAAACAGGATCATATGGCGAGGAGGAAGGAAAACCATGACGGTTCGCGTGACGTTGCCGGACGGTTCGGTCCGCGAGTATCCGGCGGGAACGACGGTCGGGGAGGTGGCCGCTTCCATCGGACCGGGCCTGCGCAAAAGCGCCATCGCCGGCAAGCTGGACGGACAGCCGGTGGACCTGTTTGCGCCCATCGAGCGGGACGCGCGCCTGGAAATTCTGACGCCGGAGTCCAGGGACGGGCTCGAGGTGATCCGCCACAGCACCGCCCACCTGATGGCGCAGGCGCTCAAGCGCCTGTACGGCGCCGACAAGGTGAAGCTCGGCGTCGGGCCGGCGATTGAAGACGGGTTTTACTACGACATCGATCTGGACCGTTCGATTACCCCCGAGGATCTGGCCGACATCGAGAAGGAAATGGAGAACATCGTCAAGGAGGATCTGCCGATCGCGCGGCGGGTCGTCTCCCGGGAAGAAGCCCTGCGGCTTTACACGGAGGTCGTGGATGACCCCTACAAGCGCGAGCTCATCAACGACCTGCCGGAAGACGCGGTGATCACCATCTACGAGCAGGGGGAATTTTTCGACCTGTGCCGCGGCCCCCACGTGCCTTCCACCGGGCGGCTCAAGGTGTTCAAGCTGCTCAGCGTGGCCGGCGCCTATTGGCGGGGCGACAGCAAAAACAAGATGCTGCAGCGCATCTACGGCACGGCGTTCGCCAAAAAGAGCGAGCTGGAAGAACATCTCAGGCTGCTGGAGGAAGCGAAGAAACGCGACCACCGCAAGCTGGGCAGGGAGCTGAAAATGTTCGCCTTCGCCCGCGAGGTCGGCCAGGGACTGCCGCTTTGGCTGCCCAACGGCGCGCAGCTGCGCCGCGTCCTGGAGCGGTACATCGTCGACCTGGAGACATCCCTCGGCTACCAGCACGTTTATACGCCTGTGCTCGGCAACGTGGAGCTGTACAAGATTTCCGGCCACTGGGAACACTATCAGGAAAACATGTTCCCGCCCATGAAGCTCGACAATGAAGAGCTCGTGCTGCGCCCGATGAACTGCCCGCACCATTTCATGGTGTACAAGAGCGAGATGCGCAGCTACCGCGACCTGCCGCTGCGCATCGCCGAGCTTGGCACCATGCACCGGTACGAGCTGTCCGGCGCCCTTACGGGCCTGCACCGCGTGCGGGCGATGACGCTGAACGACGCCCACATCTTCTGCCGGCCGGATCAGATCAAGGAGGAGTTCACCCGCGTCATCCAGCTGATCCAGCGCGTGTACAAGGACTTCGGCATCCGGGAATACCGTTTCCGCCTGTCCTGCCGGGATCCGAACGACAAGGAAAATTACTACCCGGACGACCGGATGTGGGAGACGAGCCAGCGCATGCTCCGAGAAGCGGTGGAGGAGCTCGGACTGCCCTATTTCGAGGCGGAAGGGGAGGCGGCGTTCTACGGCCCGAAGCTGGACGTGCAGATCAAGACGGCCCTGGGACGGGAGGAAACGCTGTCCACGGTGCAGCTGGATTTCCTGATGCCGGAGCGGTTCGAGCTGGAATACGTGGGCGCCGACGGCCAGAAACACCGGCCGGTGGTCATCCATCGCGGGATCATCAGCACCATGGAGCGGATGACCGCTTTCCTGCTGGAAAACTTCGCCGGCGCGCTGCCGGTCTGGCTGGCTCCGGTGCAGGCGAAGGTCCTGCCGGTGAGCCTCGCCTGCGAAGACTACGCGGTCCGGGTCGCGGACCGGCTGCGGGAAGCCGGCGTGCGGGTGCAGGCCGACCTGCGCAACGAGACCCTCGGGTACAAAATCCGCGAAGCGCAGCTGGAGAAAGTGCCCTACATGCTCGTGGTCGGCGAGAAGGAAGCGTCCTCCGGCACCGTGGCGGTGCGCCGGCGCGGCCGGGGCGACCTGGGCGCGGAGCCGCTGGAGGATTTCATCCGCCGCATCCGGGAGGAAATCGAGTCGCGCACGGTGGATTGACGGGAGCCTGCCGGGGACCGCGCCGCCAATGCCGCATAAGGGAGCGCCTTCCGGATCATGCTGATCAAAAGGGAGGTGATCCCGCCGTGGCCAAGAACAAAAGGCGCGTCCGCATCGCGGACGCGGAATTCGCCGATGAGCGGAACCCGGAAACCGTCAAAACGCCGAAACCGCCCAGACAGGATCGGGATCGATAAAAAAACTCACAAAACAATGAAGGGAATGTAAGATAACCTCACACAAAATCCAGGGGAATTTAAAAAATTCCCCTTTTTCTTGTCCGTTTTTCCTACTATAATGTTATAAAAGATGACACAACTGCGGGAGGGGAGAGGCGGAATGAAAGGACCATGGTTCCGGAGACTGGCCATGAACGGATCGTCCGCGACGGCCGTTGCGGAGGCGTCGGCGCAGGACGACCAATGGATGCGCATCATCGGCGAAGCCGTCGTGATTGCCGACCGTTTGCAAGCCGCCGTCAGCGAGGTGGACCTGAGCTCGGGGAAGCTGGAGTCCGTGGCGGAACGTTCCCGCTCGCTGGAGGAAAGGCTTGCCGCAAGAAGCCGCGAAGCCCTCGGCCTGCTTGAAGAGGCGTTTACCAAACTGCAGGATGCGGAAGCCGCTTCCCAGGAAATACGGGCGACATCGGAAGAAATGGGCGAGCGGAGCGCGGAAGCCCGCGACACGGTGCTCGAGGTCAGCCGTTCCCTCGGGGAAACGGACGCCGTCATGGGCGATCTGGCCGGAAGCCACGAGGCAATGGACCGGCACGTGCGCGGGCTGATCGGCCATCTGGCCCAGATCGGGGAAATGAACCGTTTCATCCAGGAAATTGTGGCGCAAACGTCGCTGCTGGCGCTCAACGCGGCCATCGAAGCGGCCCGCGCGGGCCAGTATGGCCGCGGGTTTTCCGTCGTGGCCCAGGAAATCCGCAAGCTGGCCGATCAAAGCGGGGAAGCGGTGAAGCGTTCCACGGACCTCGTGCAAAACATCGATAAGGGAATCCGGGAAGTGCTGACGGCCATGGAGGCCGAAAAGCGGTCGGTGCGGCGCGGCCTGGAAGAAATGGGACGCAACCGCGAAAGGATCCGGACGATATTCGAACACATGGAAGAGGTGGACCGCCGGGTATCGCTGACGGTGGCGGCTTCGGAAGCGCAGACCGCCCGGATGTCCTCCGCTTCGGAAACCCTGAACCGGGTGGTCGATGCCGTCTCCGCCATGGCGGCCAGCATCGAGGAAACGCTGGATCACTATCGGCTGCAGCGGGAGGAAGCCGACAATCTGGCCCGCGTGTCCGCCGCGCTCCGCGTGACGGCGGAAGAGATGGTCGCCGCCGTGCAGCAGGCAGGCGTCGACTGGCGGAAAGGAAGGGTCGCCGAAGAAGCGCAGGATGTCAGCCTCTGGATCGGCTGGCTGTCGGCGGCCGCCGCCGACCCTGCGCTGCTCACGCTGGATCCCGAGACGCACCGCCGGGTGTTGACCGGGCGCCTTTACGGCAAGCCGGGCGTCGAGGCGGTGTGGTCCAACCGCGCGGACGGAACGTTCATCTATTCCGAGCCGCCGGCGGGGCTGCTCAACGCGCGCGGCCGGGAATGGTGGCGGCGGGCGATGGAAGGGGAAACGTTCGTTTCGGATATTTACATCTCCGCCATTACGAAGCGTCCCTGCCGCACCGTGTCGATGCCGATTCCCGGCGCGGACGGCAAGCCCGTCGGCGTTGTCGGCCTGGACATCACGATGGACGCAGCCGTTGCCAATTGACAAACGGACGCCGCTCCGAAGGCCGTCCCGCCGCCGGCGGGGCGGCCTTCTCCGTCCCGGGACCGAGGCGAAAATCAATCCCGCGTATCTGTGCGAAAGCGATCCCCTTGTTCTATACTGTAGACGAGCGGTTCGACAAGACTCGTAGCCGCAGCAGACATCCGGGGGTTTTACGCCATGCGGCAGGGATACACGCATCGCATGTTCTGGGGCATCGTCCTGATCGCCTTCGGCGCCGGGTTCCTGCTCAACCGGCTGGGCATCATCAGCATGGACATCGGCGAGATGATCGGCGCGTTCTGGCCGGTTTTCGTCATCCTGTTCGGTTTGCAGGGGCTTCTCCTTCAGCGCCGTTCCGGTTCCTGGTGGAACCTGCTCCTGATTGTGGTCGGGTTTTATTTTCTGGGACTCAATCTCGGCCTGGTCCACATCAGTCCGGGAGAGTTTTTTACGCTGCTTTTCCCGGTCGGGATCATTGTGGCCGGCCTCTGCATGATCACGAGGGGGACGCGGTCGTCGAAACGGGAACCGCCGCCGCCGAACGGCTGGAAAACGGTGGAGCCGCCTCCTCAGCCTCACATGGCGCCTCCTCCGTCCTGGGAACCGCCCAATCCGTACGGACCCGAACCGGGCGGAAGCCCCGGCGTGAATCCGGGTGCAACTGCCGGTACGGCGCCGGGCGGACCCGAAGGCGCGATGCCGGGTGGACAGGCCGGCGTCGGGCCGGGAGGAATGGCGGGCGCCGGCCCGGGCGGGCCGATGGGCACAATGCCCGGCGGTCCGGGCATGCCGATGGGCGCGGCACATGGCGCACCGTCGGGAACGGCGGGACGGCCCGGCGGAACCGCTGCCGGCGAAGCGCCTCCCCCGCCCGGAGACGCGCCGGGCAGACGGGGATGGCGTTCGTTCGGCCACAGGTCCGAGTGGAACCGCCCCCACGACGGTCCATATGAACAGGAACACAGCCGCTTCATCGGTGACACGTATATCGGCGGGAACGACTACTGGGAACTCCGGCCGATGAACGTCTCCCACTTCATCGGCGACACGGTGCTGGACCTGACCAAGGCGCATATTCCGGTGGGTGAAACAAAAATTTACGTTTCCTCGTTTATCGGTGACGTCAAGGTGTTTTTGCCGGGCGATCCTTCTGTCGGCGTCCAGGTGACTTCCAGCTGCCTCATCGGCAGCGTGACGGTGCTCGGCCGCAACGAGGGCGGGTTTTTCAACCAGATGACGGTGGAAACGCCGGGATACCACGACGTGTCCAAAAAAATCGTCCTGGTGGTCAGCGCCTTCATCGGCGAAGTCCGCGTGACAAGGGTGGGCTGACGGATGAGGCGCCTGTTCCGCAACGCAAAATGGCAGTGGACGTCCTATGCCGCGGCGTCCACCGCCGTTGTTTTGCTGATCGTCTATTTTGTGTGGTTTGCCGCCGATTCGCCCCCTTCCGGGGAGCGGCTCGGCTGGTTCGTCGCGCTGGTGCTGGCGAACACCGCCGTCGCCTATACGGTGGGGCTCCGCATCCAGCGCAAGCTGGACCAGGTGCAACTGGCGCTCAAACAGGCCGCCGCCGGCAACCTCGGCGTCCGGCTTCCCGAACAGGAAGAGGGCGCCTTTGCCGGCGTCCACCGCGATTTCAACCGCCTGCTGGCGCAACTCGAAGGAAGGCTGAAGCTCTTGCAGGAGCTCGGGGAAAAGGACGTGCTGGAAGACGCGTCGGCGGTGGAGACGGCGGTGCTGGAGGAGCGGCGCCGGCTGGCCCGCGATCTGCACGACACCGTCAGCCAGCAGCTGTTCGCGCTGCACATGTCGGCGTCGTCCCTGCCGGCGCTCCTGGAACGCAACAGGGAGCAGGCGGAAACCGTCATCCGGCAGCTCATCGACATGTCCGCCGCCGCCCAGCGGCAGATGCGCGGGCTGATCGCCCAGTTGCGGCCCCTCGAGCTGCAGGGACGCACCCTTTCCGACGCCCTGGACCGCTGGTTTCCCGATTATTGCCGCCAAAACGGCCTGCAGGGCACCCTGGATGTCCATCTTTCCGGGCGGCTGCCGGAAGCGATCGAACACCAGCTGTTTCTCATCATCCAGGAAGCGATGGCCAACGTCGTCAAGCACGCCGACGCCCGCACCGTCCGCCTGTTCCTGGGCGAAACCGGCCGGCAGGCGGTCCTCACGGTGGAAGACGACGGCGCGGGATTTACGGCGGACCAGATCCGGGTGGGTTCCCACGGACTGTCCACCATGCGGGAACGCGCCCGCAAGCTGGGAGGAGAAGCGGAAATCGTCACCAAGCCGGGCAGCGGCACCAGGGTTCGGGTGACGTTCCCCCTTTTTGAAGAACCGGAAGAAGCATCGGAGGGCGAAAGGAGCACCAATCCCGATGAGTGAAGCGAAAACCGTCTGGAACGTGCTGATCGTGGACGACCACGAAATGGTGAGGACCGGGCTGCGGACGTACCTGATGCTGGACGACCGTTTCCGGGTGATCGGGGAAGCCGGCTCGGGAAGGGAGGCGTTGGACAAGCTCGTTGCCGGAGCTTACGGCGGCGTCCCCGACATCATCCTGATGGACCTGATGATGCCGGAGATGGACGGCGTGGAGGCGACGAAGGCCATTCTCGGGCGTTTTCCCGACGTCAGAATCATCATTCTGACCAGCTTCCTGGAAGACGACAAGGTGGTGGCGGCCATCAAAGCCGGCGCCGTCAGCTACGTGCTGAAGACGGTATCGGCGGAAGAACTGATTTACGCCATGCAGGGCGCGATGCGCAACATGCCGGTGATGAGCGGGGACGTTTCGCAGGCGCTTACGCGCGGGCTCAGGCGGCGCACCGCCGAAGATGAAGCCGAAGGCCTCACGGAACGGGAGCGGGAAGTGCTGATGCTCATCGCGGAAGGAAAATCGAACAAGGAAATCGGCGACGAGCTTTTCATCAGCATCAAAACGGTCAAGACCCACGTGAGCAACCTGCTGATGAAGCTCGGCCTGGAGGACCGCACGCAGCTGGCCATTTACGCCCACCGGAAGGGATGGGTCAAGGAAATCCGTCCCGGCGGCTCGGGCGGATGAACGGATCCGCACGGCGGTTAACCGTCCGACGCGCGGGGAAGAATGAGGGCGGAACCAACGCCGCGCAGGCGCATCCTGGCGGACGCGGAAGGAGGATATCCGATGCACCCCATTCCCTCGGTTTTAAAGGACCGGGAGCGGTCTTTCGCGGAGGCCCGCGACGCGCTGGGCCGGTGCGGATTCGTGCTGGGCGGAAACTGGGAATATGATCACGGCTCGTTCGATTGCCCGCTGGATGAAGCGCGCAAGATATGGCTGCGCCTTCCCTTTCGCGTGACGGCGGGCGTCCTGGACGGGGAAGCGAAAGATCAGGGCACCCGCATCCGCTTCGACGAGCCGTTTGTGCTGAAACACCTGTATCGCGAGGGTCCGGACCCGGGGGCGATGACGGCCCTCGGGAACGCGCTGACGGACCAGTTCCAGAAGCCGGCGGACCCGGATGCCCCCGTGGAACCGCACTGGATCGAGCGGGCGAAGGACAAGCTGCGGGAAGCGGAAGCGGCCTGTTCCGCCTGAAACGCAGCATGGCCTGACCCGCCCGCCGCGCGGAAACCGCACGAATCGCATCCGTTCCGCACGCCGGTTCGAACGCCCCGGTCCGGAACCGCCACGCCCCGGCACGGCCGGGGTTTTTGTTTCCGAACTTTTTGTGGCGATTTTTTACTTTTCTTTCATTTCGGTTTAAGATGATTTTAAGGAAAGTATCCGAAAATGACGGTGAACCGTGTGGATATCAGCAATCGCACAAGGGACAGGGGGGAATCCGCCATGGAGGATCAAAACCGGAAACCGGACGACTGGTACACCTGGCAGTATCGTTCCGACCAAACGGAATCCCGTTCCGATGCGCGGCCTTCTTCCAGCACGACGTCGGTTCCCGGCCGGAGCCTGGTGACGGGCGGCTTAAGCTCCGGCGGGGGAATGGACGATCCTTACAGGGAAAGACCGCAGCCGCGTCCGTTCACCGTGTCGGGAGGCGTGCGTTACTGGGAACCGGCCCCCGCCAGACGCGGAGGCGGTTCGTTCCGGACCGTCTTCTTCTCGTTCCTCGCCGGCGTGATCCTGGTCGGCGGGCTCATGTTCGCGGCGGATCACTTCAACTGGTTCACGGACCGGACAGCCGGCCCGTCGCAGGCGGCGGAGCCGAGAAACGACGTCCGGCCGGCGGCCAGCCCGTCCGGCGGTTCGGGAAGCGCCATGGTCGACGACGTTGTGAGGCCCAACACCATCGCCGAAATTTTCGAGAAGGCCAATCCCGCCGTGGTCAAGATCGTCACCTACACGAGGTCGGCCAGCCGCTCGTTCGATCCGTTTGATTTCTGGTACTTCTGGGAAGAGTATTTCGGCGGCCAGGACAACGGGCTGCGGGAAACGGGCATGGGGTCCGGGTTCTTCTTCGATTCCAGCGGCTACATCCTGACCAACCAGCACGTCATCAGCGGAGCGGACGAGGTTCAGGTGCAGGTGATCGGCTACCAGGAGCCGTTCAAGGCGCAAGTGCTTGGAACCAGCTATGAGCTGGACCTGGCGGTGCTCAAGATCGAGGGGAAAGATTTCCCGACCTTGCCGCTGGGCGATTCGGACAAGATGAAAATCGGCGACTGGGTGATCGCCATCGGCAACCCGTACGGCTTCGACCATACGCTGACCGTGGGCGTGATCAGCGCGAAGGAACGCCCGATTCCGATCAACGACGGCGGACGCATCCGCCAGTACGAGAATTTGCTGCAGACGGACGCCTCCATCAACCCGGGCAACTCCGGCGGGCCGCTGCTCAATTTAAACGGCGAAGTCATCGGCATCAATACGGCGGTCAGCGCGCAGGCCCAGGGAATCGGCTTCGCGATTCCCACCAGCACGATTCTGGAAGTGCTGGATCAACTGAAAAACAACGAGCAGCCTCCCGCGCCGTTCATCGGGGTCAACCTGGTCAACCTGACGCCCCAGCTGGCGGAACGCCTCGGTCTGGAAGGCACGGAAGGGGCGCTGGTCCAGGGCGTGCTGTACGGTTCGCCGGCCTATGAGGCGGACATCCGGCAATACGACGTCATCACCGGCATGGACGGCAAAAGCTACAAGACGTCGGACGAACTCGTCAAGGCCATCCAGAGCCGCAAGGTGGGCGACACCGTGACGCTGCACATCATCCGGGCCGGCAAGAAGATCGACCTCCAGGTGAAAATCGGCGACCGCAACAAATACGAAAATCGTCGCTGAACCGTATGGGACCGGCGGAAACGGCCTCCCGTCCGCGGCGGGCGGGACGGCGTTTCCGCTGCGCGTTTTCCCGGCATTCGATCCGAAAGGTTTTGCCGTTTCCCATCCTGTGGGACCGTCATGGGGGCATGGCATGAGACCTTATGTGGTGATCATCGACGACGATGAAAAAATCACTTCGCTCCTTCGGCGCAGCCTTGTCTTCGAAGGATACGAGGCGGCGACGGCGCCGAACGGGCGCGAAGGGCTCAAGCTGCTGGCCGAAAGGGAAGCCGACCTGATCATTTTGGACGTGATGATGCCCGAACTGGACGGGTGGGAGGTCCTCCGCCGGCTGCGCGAAGCGGGCGTCGCCACGCCGGTGCTGATGCTTACGGCCAAGGACGAGGTCAGCGACCGGGTCAGGGGCCTGGACCTCGGCGCCGACGACTATCTGGTGAAGCCGTTCGCCCTGGAGGAATTTCTCGCGCGGGTGCGGGCGCTTCTGCGCCGGCGGCCGGAACGCCGGGAAGACGGCCTGCTTCGCTTCGAGGATCTGGCGATGGACGTCGAAGCCCGGGAAGTGTACCGGGGCGGCCGGCGCCTGGAGCTGACCGCCAAGGAGTTCGAATTGCTCCATCTTTTTTTGCAAAATCCGAAACGGGTGTTGTCGCGAGACTTTATCATGGACAGGGTCTGGGGATACGATTACAGCGGCGAATCCAACGTGCTGGAAGTCTATGTGGCCATGCTGCGCCAGAAGCTGGAGGAGGGCGGCGGCAAGCGACTGATCCACACCGTACGGGGCGCCGGCTACATTTTGAGAGGGGACCCGTGAGATGTCCGTCCGGCTGAAGCTCACCCTGTGGTATTCCGGCCTGCTTACCGTGCTGCTCATCGCGTTCGGCCTGGCGATTTACGGCGTCGTCTGGCACAATACGATGCAGGAAGTCAAGGACCGTCTGCGCAATGTGGGCGACCGGATGCTGGTGGGGAGGACCATAAGCCCCGGTTTTCCCCTCCGGTTCGATCTCCGTTTTGTCGCCCCCCGTTCCTTTGACACGGCGACCATCGGGGCGCAGCTGGTCAGCTATCTCCGGGACGAGAAGGGCGATGTCAGCGACTGGACGGAAAATCTGGACCAGTGGGGCGGCATCCGTTTTGCGTATCCCGACCGGAACAACGTAAAGAACCGTTTCGTGGAACGCAGGGCCAACGGATATCCTTTTCTGGTTTACGAAAGGGCCGTGGTCGCGCCGGAAACGGGCGAGCTCGTCGGCCTTCTGCAGGTGGGGGCGTACATCGGCCACGAGCAGCGTCTTTTCGCCCAGCTGCGGACCATTCTGTTTGCCAGCGGCCTGGCCGGGGTGCTTGCCGCCTTTTGCCTCGGCATGTTTCTGGCCCGGCAGGCGCTGCGGCCGATCGAGCGGGTCACGGAAGCGGCGGAACAAATCCAGAGCGGCTCCGAACTGGGCCTGCGCATTCCCCGGGAAAAGGCCGACGATGAAATCGGCCGGCTGACGGACACCCTGAACGACATGCTGGCGCGCTTGGAACGCGCGTACCGCGAGCTGGAGGAATCCAACGCCGCCCAGCGGCGTTTTGTGTCCGACGCCTCCCACGAACTGCGCACGCCCCTCACGACGATCCGCGGCAACATCGATCTGCTCGAGAAAATCTGGGAGTCCGGGGAACCCGCGCCGGAACGGCTGGAAATGGCCCGGGAAGCGATCCGCGACATCGCCGACGAATCCCGCCGGATGAGCAGGCTGGTGAACGATCTCTTGGCCCTGGCCCGCGCCGATGCCGGCCTCCGCATCGAGCGGGAGGTGATCCCCATTCTGCCCGTGGTGCGGGAGGCGGCCCGGAAGGCGGCCTTCCTGCCGCGCACCGCCGGGTGGCGCGTCGGGTCCCTGGAAGCGCTGGAAGGCGTCCGGGTGCTGGGAAACCGGGATTATTTGCTCCAGCTTTTGTTCATTTTGATCGAGAACGGCTTCAAATACACGCCGCAAGGAGAAGTGCGGCTGGAAGCGGCCCGCAGGGAGGGCTGGGTCGGCATCACCGTCGCCGACACCGGCATCGGCATGAATCAGGAAGAGGTGGGACGCATCTTCCAGCGCTTCTACCGCGCCGACGAATCCCGCGGCAAAACGTCGGGCACGGGCCTCGGCCTGTCCATCGCCAAGTGGATCATCGACATGCACGAGGGAGCGCTGGACGTCCGCACGAAGCCCGGCGAAGGCAGCGCCTTTACCTTGTGGCTGCCGGTCGCGGACGACGGCTTTCGCCCCGCCGGCGGTTGCGGTATAATGGCGGTACAGCCGGAGGCGTCCGCACCGGATGACGCGTCCGTTCAGGCGGCGCGCGAACCGGAAGCGTCCACACCGGATGACGCGTCCGGCCGGACGGCGCGCGAACCGGAAACGGCCGCGCCGGACGCATCCGGACAGGCGGCGTCCGAACCGGATGCATCCGCGCGGAATGGCGAACCCGGACCCGGCACGCCCCCGGCGGACGACAGGAACGGCCCGTAAAAGGCGGTGAACGCGCATGAAAGTGGTCAAAATTTCTCCACGCGGGTATTGCTACGGGGTGGTGGACGCCATGACGATGGCCCTCCACGCGGCCCGCAACCCGGATCTGCCCCGCCCCATCTACATTCTCGGCATGATCGTCCACAACAGCCACGTGACCGAAGCCTTCAAAAAGGAAGGCATCATCACGCTGGACGGGCCGAACCGGCTGGAGATTCTGGAACAGGTGGACAAGGGCACCGTCATTTTTACGGCCCACGGCGTGTCGCCGCAGGTTCGCCGCCGGGCGCGGGAGAAGGGGCTTACGGTGGTCGACGCCACGTGTCCGGATGTCACCCGCACGCATGATCTCATCCGGGAGAAGGTCGCGCAGGGTTACGAAGTGATCTACATCGGCAAGAAAGGCCACCCCGAACCGGAAGGCGCCATCGGCATCGCGCCGGACCACGTCCATCTGGTGGAAAGCGAAGCGGATATCTCCCGCCTGAACGTAAGCGCGGAACGGATCGTCATCACCAACCAGACGACCATGTCCCAGTGGGATGTCAAGCACCTGGTGGCCAAACTGAAAGAAACCTTTCCCCGGGCGGAAGTGTACAACGAAATCTGCCTCGCCACCCAGCTCAGGCAGGAAGCCGTGGCCGAACAGGCGAAGGAAGCCGATCTGTGCATCGTGGTGGGGGATGAGCGCAGCAACAATTCCAACCGGCTTGTCCAGGTGGCCCGCGAGATCGCCGGCGTGCCCGCCTACCGCGTCGCGGACGTGACGGAGATCAGGCGGGAATGGCTGGAAGGCGCGAAAACGGTGGCGGTCACCTCGGGGGCTTCCACCCCTACGCCGCTAACCAAGGAAGTGATCGATTACCTGGAGCGGTACGATCCCGGCGATCCGGCCACCTGGGAAATCCGCCGGACGGTCAACATGGACAAACTGCTCCCCGCCTTCCGGGAAAAATCCTTGCATTGACGAATCGACGCGTTCACGCGGCCGGCAGACGGACATGGGGTTCGCAGGAACACGAGCCGCGCCGGGAGCACGTCCCGAACACGGGCTCTTTGGGCGCACGGCGGCGTTCCGGCGGATGGCATGTCCGTCATATTTTATTGCAGGCATGCGCGAAATCCGGATTTCCGGACCATTTCCCGCAAGATCCGGCTTGACAGGAATCCGCGAATCCCTTATAGTTACTTTATCACTTAAAAGCGTATACGCGTCAAAGCGCACACGCGTCGAAGCGAAAAAAGCAGGTGCGAGGAACAGGAGCGTGAGGGAGTTGATCGTCGTCACCAAGAATTCCGTCACGGACGAGCGGATCGGGGAAATCGTCGCCTTCATCGAGAAACACGGCGTCAAGGCACATGTTTCCCGGGGCACGGACCGGACGGTCATCGGCATCATCGGAAAGGCGGACCCGGTGCTCGCCGAACAATTGCGCTCGATGAAGGGCGTGGAAGATGTCATCCGGATCTCGAAATCTTATAAGCTGGCCAGCCGCGACTTCCATCCGGAAAACACGGTCATCGAAATCAAGGGCCTCCGGATCGGCGGCGACGAGCTGGTGGTGATGGGCGGGCCCTGCGCCGTCGAATCACCCGAACAGATCGACAAGATCGCGTATCTGGTCAAGGCGGCCGGCGGCCAGGTGCTGCGCGGCGGCGCGTTCAAACCGCGGACGGGTCCGTACAGCTTCCAGGGCATCGGCGTCGAAGGCCTGAAGTGGATGCGGGAAGCCGCCGACCGGTACGGCCTGCTCACCATCACCGAAGTGATGACGCCCGAATACGTGGAGATTTGCGCCCGGTATTCGGACATGTTGCAGGTCGGCACGCGCAACATGCAAAACTTTGACCTGTTGCGCAAGCTGGGCACGGTGAAGAATCCGGTGCTCCTGAAGCGCGGTTTCAGCGCCACGTATGACGAGTGGCTGAACGCGGCGGAATACATCCTGGCGGGCGGCAACCCGAACGTGATGCTGTGCGAGCGGGGCATCCGCACGTTCGAGACCTACACCCGCAACACGCTGGATCTGACGGCCATCCCGGTCATCCACCAGCTCAGCCATTTGCCGGTCATCGCCGACCCGAGCCACGGCACCGGCCGGCGCGAACTGGTGGAGACGATGTCCAAGGCGGCGGTGGCGGCGGGAGCCGACGGGCTGATCATCGAAATGCACTACGACCCCGACAATTCGATGACCGGCGACGGCGTCCAGTCGCTGTTCCCCGACCAGTTCGCGGCTTTGTGCAGGGATCTGGAAAAGCTGGCGCCGCTGGTCGGCAAGCGGTTCGACACGGCGAAGGCGCCGGCGGAAGCCTTCGCGAGCTGAAGCGGGCTGAAGCGCCCGCTTCTTCCTTTTAAGAAGGCGTCATGCGGGTCCGGCCGGCGTCCGCGGCAAAACCGGCGTTCACCGGCCGAACCGGTATTCCGAGAGGCGCTCGTAGCTTGGCCGGCGGCCGAGATGCGAACGAAACAGGGTGAGCCGGTCCGCCCTCCAGACGAGCAACCCGGATGGGCCGGGAGGAAGGGAACCGGCGTCGGCACTTCTCAAGGGTCCCCGGGATGCCGCCGCGGTTCCGGCCGGGGCGCCGTGTGCGGCGCCTTCTTCCGCGGCGACCGCCTCCCGCCAGGCCGCCGCGACCGCCGCGGGACCGCAGGCGGCGTTTCCGGCGCGGGCCAGCGTCACATGTGGGCGAAACGGCCGCGGATCCCGCGGGAAACCGGCCGCTTCGGCGCGCGCGCAAAGCGCGGCGTGCAGCGCGGACAGGGCCCCCTGCGCCGGGCGGTCCGCTTCCCCTTCGGCCGTCCCGCTTCGTTCAGCCACGCCGCACCACAGCACGCGCGGCGCCGAAGGCGGGCCGAAGGTTCCAGGCTCCGTGAGTTCCAGGGTGAACGGCGCGGCGCCGGCGGCGGTTTCCCGGACCATCCGGCTCACCTCTTCCACCCGCCCCGCGGGCGTCTCGCCCAGAAACAACAGCGTGACATGAAGGTCGGCGGGATGCGTCCAGCGGGCAAACGGCAGCCGTCCGGCCAGCCGTTCCATCCGGGCGGCCAGCCGCCGGGACACCCCGTCCGGCAGCGCCAGGCCGATAAACAGGCGGCAAACGTTCATGATGCTCTCCCCCGCAAAATCGACAAACTTTTGAAAAACGCGCAAAGCGAGGGTTTTTCCGGTTGTCCGGTTTTTTTCCCTTTGCTATGATAAGCCTAACTGAAAAGGTAAGGTGGGTAAAGGGAATGGCTGTAAAGGTTTCACGGGTCTGCAATTTCAATCCCGGTCCCGCCGCGCTTCCCCTCGAGGCGCTGGAGAGGGCCCGGAACGAGCTGACGGACTTTGCCGGGACGGGCATGTCGCTCATGGAAATGTCCCACCGGAGCAAGGAATACGAAGCGGTGCAGCGGGAAGCGGCCGCCCTGCTGCGGGAACTGATGGGCATTCCGGACGGCTATAAGGTCCTGTTCCTGCAAGGCGGCGCCAGCACGCAGTTCGCCATGGTCCCGATGAATCTGCTTGCCGAAGGCAAAAGCGGCGCCTATGTGGTGACGGGCAGCTGGGCGAAAAAAGCCTTCGCGGAAGCCAAACTGTTCGGGCGGGCGGTGGCCGCCGCGTCTTCGGAGGCGGACGGCTGGACGCGCATTCCGCCCCTCGAGTCGGTGACCATTCCGGAAGACGCCGCCTATCTGCACATCACCTCCAACGAGACCATCGAAGGGACCCAGTGGCGGGTATTTCCCGATACGAAAGCGGTGCCGCTCGTGGCGGACATGTCCAGCGACATCCTGAGCCGGCCCGTCGACGTGTCCAGGTTCGGCCTCATCTATGCCGGCGCGCAGAAAAACATCGGTCCCGCCGGCGTCACCGTCGTCATCATCCGGGAGGACCTGATTCGCGAGCCCGCCTTCCCGGTGCCGACGATGCTGCGCTATGACACGCACGCGAAGCATGATTCCCTGTACAACACGCCGCCCGCGTTCGCCATTTATATGACGAAACTCGTCCTCGAATGGATCCGGGACAACGGCGGCGCGGCGGGAATGGAAGCCCGCGCCCGGGAAAAGGCCGAAGCGCTGTACCGGGTGATCGACGCAAGCGGCGGGTTCTACCGCGGCTGCGCCCAGAAGGACAGCCGCTCGCTGATGAACGTGACGTTCCGCCTGGCCAGCGAGGAACTGGAAAAGCGGTTCCTCGAGGAAGCGGCGAAGAACGGCTTTGTCGGCCTGAAAGGCCACCGCAGCGTCGGGGGGCTCAGGGCGTCCATCTACAACGGGGTGCCGACGGAACACGCAAAGGCCCTCGCCGCGTTCATGGAAGACTTCATGCGCCGAAACGGCTGAAGCGGGCGCGGGGGGAAAGGCATGCCGTTTCACATCGTGCTGGTGGAACCGGAGATCCCCGCCAACACGGGCAACATCGCCCGGACGTGCGCCGCGACGGGAACCCATCTGCACCTGGTGCGGCCTCTGGGCTTTTCCACCGACGACCGGGAATTGAAGCGGGCCGGACTGGATTACTGGCACTCGGTGACCATCCGCTATTACGATTCGTTCGCGGAGGTGACGGAGGCGCATCCGGGGGCCCGCTTTTTCCTGACCAGCACCCGGGCGAAGAAGCGCTACACCGACTTTCGCTTCCGCGACGGCGACTTCTTCGTTTTCGGCAAGGAGACGAAAGGGCTTCCCCAGGAACTTCTGGACGCCTACCCGGACACGTGCATGCGGCTGCCGATGACGGACCGGGTGCGTTCCCTGAACCTGTCCAACGCCGCGGCGATCGTCGTGTACGAGGCGCTTCGGCAGAACGGCTTTCCGGGGCTCGCGTAAAGTTCACAAATTGTTCAAATATTATTTGAAAATGGCAGGAAAATGCGTGCGAATGAAGAAAAAAATATATTATAATAAATCCTGTGGCAGATAAATTACATGAAGAAAATCAACATCAGACCACGATTGGAGGATGCGCGTTGAAACCTGCAGGCGTCGTAAGGAAAGTGGACCAGCTGGGGAGAATCGTTCTGCCGAAATCGCTGCGCAAGCGGTATCAGATGAACGAGGGGGATCCTGTGGAAATTCTCGTCCAAGGGGACCAGATCATCCTTGAACGGTATCGTCCGCGTTGCGTCTTCTGCTCCTCGATGGAAGGCATCACGGAGTACAAAAACCGTTATCTCTGCGCCAGGTGCATCACGGAAATGAAGGCGCTGTAATAAGGGCCGAACGAATCCGACCGGGCAGAAAAAGCCGGACATTCCCGAACCGAGGGGAAGATCCGGCTTTTTTGCGTTTATTCCGGATGAAAGAACGGGATCGTCCCCGCATCCCTTCGGAGACGTTCCGATCAGAGGCCTTTCGTCTGGTCTTCGTTGTAAGCCGCGGTCAAAATGGCGGTCAGAAAGAGCAGCATGACGATGATGACGATCCAGAACCGATGCGAAAGCCCCAAAAAGTAAAATGTGATATTTTCTTCCATTTCCTTTCCCGCACCTCCACTGAGTCCCCTTTATTATAACCAATCCCCCCGGAAAAAGAAAACGAAAATGTTGTGAACCCGCCATACAATGGGAGGGGGAGGCTTCGGCCCGGCAAGGGCAAGCCTGGACGTCCCAACGGACAGGGGCGGGAACGCCATGCCGCGGTGGGAAGAGACGCTTGACGTACCGGCGGGCCGGTCGGGAACGCAGCGTATCGGCGGGCAGGGACGGAAGCGTCGCGCGCAGCGGTGGACCAAGGACGGGGGGAGCGCCGTGGAACGGTTGATCAACTGGATGGGAGGCTGTCCGGGAAACAGCCTGCTGTCGGGAACGGAATGGGAGGAAGACCTGTATCGCGCCATTGCCGCGGCCAGGGAAGGGAAACTGCCGCCAGAACCCGCCGGCAAGGCGGAGGAAACGTCGGCCAGCCTGGGGCGGCGGCTGTGCGAACGGGCGCTGGGGGCGCCGGAAGGCCTTACGGTGACCGCCCTGACGTCCGGCGCCGATGAGGCGCTGCTCAAGCTGCTTGCGGCTTTCACGGAACCCGGGGACGCGGTGTTCACCGAACGCCTTGCGCCCCGTTCCGCGCTCATGCTTTTCCGGCGGATGGCGGTCCGCACCGTCGTCGTGCCGGGCGACGAAAGCGGCATGGATCCGGAAGCCCTGCTGGCGGCCCTCGCCCGCGAAAAGCCCGCCTTCGTCTACGCTTCGCCGGTATGTCCGGACCCGTCCGGCCGCCGCTGGGACGACGAGCGCCGCCGGGCGCTGGCGCTGCTTTGCGCCTGGGCCGGCGTCCTCCTCGTGCGAGACGACCGGCAGCTGGCCCTGGCGGAGGCGCCCGGATCGTTCGAGGCGGAACGGGAGGCGGGCGTCCGGCTTTTTTCCGTCGGACAGGTGCCTCCGGGACTGTTTCCCGGACTGCGTCTCGGCTGGATTGCCACCCTGGGATCCGGAGAGCCCGTCGGACCTCGCCGCCGCTTCGGCGGCCATGAGACGGGCAGCGCGGTCCGGCGCGCGCGGGCGGCCGTTCACGGGGCGGCCCTGCGCTGGCTGGACGATCCCCGGTCGCACGGCCATTGGGAAGCGTTCCGCAAGCGCTCCCGGGACCGGCTCCGGCTGTTTTTGCGGACGCTGGAAGCGGCGGACCTGGCGGGCGGCGGCTGGATCGAGCCGGACGGCGGGATGCACGTGTGGATCCGCCTGCCGGAAGGCCTGGAAGGGGAGGCGATGCTGAGGGCCGCCTGGCGGAAGAGCCTGCTGTTCCAGCCGGGTTCGGGATTTTTCGCGGCGGATCCGGAGCGCAACACCATCCGGGTGACGCCGGTGCATACGCCAGAGGCGCAAATAAAGGAAGGCGTGCGGCGGCTTGCGGAGTCGGCATCGGAGCTTACGGGCCGCTGGTCTCCCTGGTGAAGAGGACGCCGGCGCCGGCAATATCGCTTGTCATCGGGCATAGGATAGTAATGTGTCCGGCGAAAGGAGGAGAGGCCCCATGGACATTTTCCGCCGGATTGCGGAATACCGGGCCGAAAGCGCGAAACTGGCCTGGTCGGGCACGTTCCGGGACTACATCGAGCTTCTTCGCCAGGACCCGTCGCCGGCGATGACGGCGCACGCCCGCGTCTACGAAATGATCGTGTCCCACGGCGTGGAGGAAGTGGACGGGCGCAAGCGCTACAAATTTTTTGAACAGGAAATTTTCGGGTTGGACCGGACCATCGAAAAGCTGGTCGAGGAATACTTCCATTCCGCGGCGAAACGGCTGGACGTCCGCAAGCGCATCCTGCTCCTCATGGGACCGGTCAGCGGCGGAAAATCGACCATCGTCACCATGCTCAAGCGGGGACTGGAGCGGTTTTCCCGCACGCCGAAGGGGGCGGTGTACGCCATCAAGGGATGCCCGATGCACGAGGAGCCGCTCCACCTCATCCCCCACGAGCTTCGGCCGGAAGTGGAACGCGAACTGGGCGTGCGGATCGAGGGCAACCTCTGTCCCTCCTGCCAGCTGATGGTGAAGACGGAATACGGCGGCGACATCGAGAACGTGCCCGTGGAACGCGTGCTCATTTCGGAGGAAAACCGCGTGGGGATCGGCACCTTCAGCCCGTCAGACCCGAAGTCCCAGGACATCGCGGACCTGACGGGGAGCATCGACTTTTCCACCATCGCCGAGTACGGCTCGGAGTCCGACCCCCGCGCCTACCGGTTCGACGGGGAGCTCAACAAGGCCAACCGCGGCATCATGGAGTTCCAGGAGATGCTGAAGTGCGACGAGAAATTCCTGTGGAATCTGCTGTCGCTGACGCAGGAAGGCAATTTCAAGGCGGGGCGGTTTGCGCTCATCAGCGCCGACGAACTCATCATCGCCCACACCAACGAAGCCGAATACCGGGCGTTCGCCGCCAACAAGCGCAACGAGGCCCTGCTTTCGCGCATGATCGTCATGCCGATTCCCTACAATCTCAAGGTCTCGGAAGAGGAGAAGATCTACCGGAAGCTCATCGCCCAGTCCGACATGTCCCATGTGCACATCGCCCCCCACGCCCTCCGGGCGGCGGCCATTTTTTCCATCCTCACCAGGCTGAAGGAATCGAAGAAGCAGGGGATGGATCTGATCAAAAAAATGCGGCTGTACGACGGCGAGGAAGTGGAGGGGTTCAAGCCGTCGGACCTCAAGGAGATGCAGGACGAATTCGAAGAAGAGGGCATGTCCGGCATCGACCCGCGCTACGTCATCAACCGCATCTCCAGCGCGCTCATCAAGCACGACCAGCCGTGCTTGAGCGCCCTCGACGTGCTGAGAGCCTTGCGCGACGGGCTGGACCAGCATCCCTCGATCACGAAGGAAGAACGGGAAAAATACCTGAATTTCATTTCCATGGCGCGGAAGGAGTACGACGAGCTGGCCAAAAAGGAAGTGCAAAAAGCTTTCGTCTATTCCTTCGAGGAGTCGGCGCGCACGCTGTTCAACAACTACCTGGACAACATCGAGGCGTACTGCAACTGGACGAAGATCAAGGACCCGCTCACCGGCGAGGAGCTGGACCCGGACGAGCGGCTGATGAGCTCCATCGAGGAACAGATCGGCGTCTCGGACAACGCGAAAAAGGCGTTCCGCGAAGAAATCCTGATCCGCATGTCCAGCTATGCCCGCAAGGGCAAGACCTTCGACTACCACACCCACGAGCGGCTCCGGGAGGCCATCGAGAAAAAGCTGTTTGCGGACCTCAAGGACATTGTCAAGATCACCACTTCCACCAAGACCCCCGACGAAACGCAGCTGAAACGGATCAACGAGGTGACGAAGCGGCTGATCGACGAGCACGGCTACTGCCCCGTCTGCGCCAACGAACTGCTGCGCTACGTGGGGAGTCTGCTCAACCGTTAAAATTTGTTCAAAGTTTTCTCCTCCCGATTCGTATACAAAATACGTAAAAAATGTTATTATGAATGTCGGTTGTTTCATGATACCATTCATGGGAGTAGAATCCTGTCGAAAAATGGTGTAAGACGATTCGGGAGGTAAGAAGCGGCTGTGTCGGTGTTTCAATTGCTCGACGAAGAAGGAAGACCAAGGCAAATCGGGGTGGACGACATCCTCATGATCCGTCCCACCTCGCAGGGTCCGCAGTTCCACACCCGTTACGGCGTGTACTCCTATCCGTACACGCTGGACGAATTTCTGCTTTTGCTCGGACCCAGGGGATTCGAAAGACTGGACCGGAACAACATCGTCAACATGCGGCAAATCCGGCGCTATGATCCCAAGACGCGCACGGTGTATTTCGACGAACGGGAAGGTCCGGACGCCATCTATGCCACGGTTTCGGAAGCGAACAGCTGCAAGGTGGCCCGGCTGTTCAGGGAGCGGGAAGAACGCTACGCCGTTGCCGCGGCGGGAGCTGCCAGATAAAAAGGGAAGCCGCGCGGTCCGTCCGGACCGGCCGCGGCTTTTTGCGTTTTGCCGGGTCAGCTGGCGGAATTGGAGCGGAGCGATGCCATTGGCGGAATGCCGCCCTTTTGCGGGACCTTTTGCAGATCAGTCGCCGACGATTTCGCCGCCGTTGACATGCAGCACCTGGCCGGTAACGTATGACGAATCGTCGGACGCGAGGTACACGTAGGCCGGCGCCAGCTCGTCCGGCTGGGCGGCCCGCTTGAGCGGCGTTTCCGAACCGAACCGGGCCACTTCCTGCGCGCCGAACGTGGACGGGATCAGTGGCGTCCAGACCGGCCCTGGCGCCACGGCGTTGACGCGAATGCCTTTTTCCGCAAGCTGCAGCGCCAGCGAGCGGGTGAAGGCGACCTGCGCGCCTTTGGACGAGGCGTAGTCGACCAGGGTCGGATTGCCGCGGAAGGCGGTGACCGACGTCGTGTTGATGATGGCGGCCCCGGCCTTCAGGTGCGGCACGGCGGCCCGGGTCAGGTGGAACATGCCGAACACGTTGGTGCGGAACGTGCGCTCCAGCTGTTCAGGCGTGATGTTGACGATGCTGTCGGCCGGATGCTGCTCGGCGGCATTGTTGACGAGGATGTCCAGCTTGCCGAAGGCGCGGACCGTCTGTTCGACCGCCTCACGGCAAAACGCGGGGTCGCCGATGTCGCCCCTGAACAAAAGACACCGGCGGCCTTCCTGTTCCACAAGCCGTTTCGTTTCTTCGGCGTCGGCCTGCTCGTTGAGAAAGACGATGGCCACATCGGCGCCTTCCTTGGCGAACGTGACCGCTACGGCGCGGCCGATGCCGCTGTCGCCGCCCGTGATGATGGCGGTTTTGCCCATCAGTTTGCCCGCCGCCTTGTATATCGGCGAAACCGATTCGGGCGCCGGATGCATCGCCGCTTCCAGGCCGGGCCGGCGGTCCTGGTGCTGCGGGGGGAACGAAGCCGGCCGCTGGGGGGCGGGCGTTTGGGTGGCGGTCATGGCGCATCCCTCCTTTTTCTGACCGTAGGTTGCGACATCGGCACTCGTTCTAGTCAACGGTTTCGTTTCCGTTGCCCATCCGGTTCCGTTGCGGACCCGGCACCGCTCCCGGCCGTGTTTTCCCGCGGTGTGTTTCCGACGCCGGTTCGGCGGCGATTTTTCTGGATAGGGCCTTTAGATCACCCTGCGGGTCGTTTTCTGTCCGTCGCAGGTGAACAGGATCGTTTTGCCGTCGACGACGGTTTCCAGGTGCACCGGTTTGCCCCATAGCCGCGCCACGTGGGGCATGGTCCCTTCCACGTATTTGAGGTCGAGCTCCGCCCCTTCGTACCGGTGCCGGATGTAGAGTTCCCCGTTCATCCTCCAGTTGCCGTCCAGCACCTCCAGATACGGAAAGCCGCAGTTGACGCGGCTTTCCACGAGCCGGTCGCGCACCGATTCCCACGATTTGTCCGCGATTTTCCATTCCGTCCCCTCTTTCCCGAACACGTACAGGTCAAGCTCCTCCGTCAGCTCGCGGGTAAGGTGATTGCGCAGGAACGACATGTCGGATTCGAGCTCGCGGACTTCGAAAAGGGCGCTTTCGCCGCAGCGTTTTTCGATGTCTTCGAAAATTTTCAGGCCGAGCAGATACGGATTGACGGTGTGGCGGTAGGGCTGCACCACGGAGGCGTGGAGCTTGGCGTATTCGATGGCCTCGTCGGGATCAAGGGGCAATTCGCGCATGATCCGCTGGTGCCAATAGGTGGCCCAGCCTTCGTTCATGATTTTCGTCTCCAGTTGGGGCCAGAAATACAGCATTTCCGCGCGGAGCATGGACATGATGTCCCGCTGCCAGTCGTCCAGGGCCCGGGAGTATTCCTGGATGAACCAGACCAGGTCCTTCTCCGGCTCCGGGGGGAAAGGCGGTTCCCGCCGGACGCCGGGGGCGGTTCCGGTGGAATCGTCTTCCCGGCGGTCCTTCCATTCCGGATCCAGCTTCCACAGGTCGTCGTAAGGCCCGGGAGGCGCCGGGGCGCGCCGCTCCTTCTCCAGTTTGCGTTTCAGCTCCAGGCGGCGTTTTTTGTCCAGGCCGCCGGGCTGGATCAGGGAGGGATCGATGTGCTCCTGGATGGACATGGCGGCGTCGAGAAATTTCTCCACTTCCTCCGCGCCGTGGACGATTTCGTATTGCCGGATGCGCTCGGCGGTGGCGGCCATGCTTTCCACCATGTTCCGGTTCGTCCGCGAGAAGCGGACGTTGTTTTTGAAGAAGTCGCTGTGGGCCAGCACGTGGGCGACGATCAGCTTGTTCTGGACGAGGGAATTGCCTTCCAGCAGGAACGCGTAGCAGGGATCGGAGTTGATGACCAGCTCGTAGATTTTGCTGAGCCCGAGATCATACTGCAGCTTCAGCCGGTGGAACGCCTTGCCGAAGCTCCAGTGGCTGAACCGCGTGGGCATGCCGTAAGCGCCGAAGGTGTACAGGATGTCCGCCGGGCAGATCTCGTAACGCATCGGGAAGAAATCAAGTCCGAAGTTCCTGGCGATATCGGTGATCTGGCCGATGGCTTCTTCCAGCTTGCGGAGTTCTTCGTTGGACGTCATGCCGCAGGCCCCCCGTTTGCGCTTTTTTCTTTACACCCTATGTGTATGCGGGTTCGGAACGGGCCGATTCGGGCGGAACGCGAGAGGTTCGTCCTTCCCGGGACGGTTCCCGGGGAGCGCCGGTGACGGGAAGAGACGGCGTCCGGCGCGGGACGATCCGGCCGGCCTGACCGCCGGCGGGAGGAGAGTTCCGGCGTCCGGCACGGGCGGGCCGCGGCTTCGGGGCGGCAAGACGCTCTGTTATAATAGGGGCGTGGAAAGGAGCGGAAATCCGATGCCGCACCGGTTTCATCCCGTGCTGTCGGCCTGGTTCGCGGAAAGGTTCGGGGAACCCACCGACGTGCAAAAGAGGGCATGGCCTTTGATCTCCGAAGGGGCGCACGTTCTCGTCGCCGCGCCCACCGGTTCGGGGAAGACGCTGGCCGCCTTGCTGCCTCTCCTGGACCGGCTGATCCGGGAAAAGTCGGAGGGCGGCCGGGAAGCGGCGGAACGCGGCGTGCGTATTCTGTACGTGACGCCGCTCAAGGCGCTGAACAACGACATCCGGCGCCATCTCTTCGATTTCCGGGACGAGTGGCGGGCCGCGGCGGAGCGCATGGGCGTTCCGTGGCCCGAAATCGCCGTGGCCGTGCGGACGGGGGACACGACCAGCGGCGAGCGGGCGGCCATGGTGCGCAAGCCCCCCGACGTGCAGGTGACGACGCCGGAGTCGCTGTTCATCCTGCTCACGTCCCGCAAGGCGAGGGAGATCCTGCGCACGGTCCGGCATGTGGTGGCGGACGAAATCCACGATCTGGCGGCGGGCGAACGCGGCGCGCATTTTTCCGTCACGCTGGAACGGCTGGCCGAACTGTGCGGGCGTCCGCCGCAGCGCATCGGCGTGTCCGCCACGGTGAATCCGGTGCGGCGCGTGGCGCGCTTTCTTGGCGGCTGGGAGGAAGGAGCGGACGGAACGCATCGTCCGCGGCCGGTGGCGATCGTGGAAAGCCCCATGGAGCGCGCGCTGGAAGTGGCCGTGACCGTGCCTCCCTACGGGATGCTGGCGCAGAAGTCCAAGGCGGACGTCTGGACGCCCCTGGTGGAGGAGATTTTGCGGCATGTCCCGGAACGGGGAACCGTTCTGGTGTTTGTCAACAACCGGAGATTGTGCGAGCGGCTGTCCGCCCGCCTGAACGAAGTCCGCGGCGAAGGGTTTTGCCGCAGCCACCACGGCAGCGTGTCAAGGGAGCGACGCCTGGAGACGGAAGCGCTGCTCAGGGACGGGAAGCTGCGATGCCTCGTGGCGACGTCGTCGCTGGAGCTGGGCATCGACATCGGCGCCGTGGAGCGCGTGCTGCAGATCGATTCGCCGGTCACCGCCGCTTCGGGCATCCAGCGGTTCGGGCGTTCCGGGCACGCGGTGGGCGGCGTCAGCAAAGGCGCGATGATCATCCGCACCCGCGGGCTTCTGCCGGAGGCGGCGGTGCTGGCCGGACGGATCGGCCGCAAGGAGACGGAGCCGATCCGGCCGCCCCGCCATCCGGCGGCGGTGCTTGTCCAACAGATCGTGGCCGCCGCGGCGGAAGGGAAACGGGACGCGGACGGATTGTACCGGATGATGTGCCGCAGCGACGCCTTTCACGGGTTTTCGCGGGAACGCTTTGACGGGCTTATGGATATGCTCGCCGGCGCATTTCCGTTTGTGAAACCCCTCATCCGCAAGGATCCGGCGGACGGCCGTCTGGCGGCGCTGCCGGGCGCCGTCATGGCGGCGGTCGTCGGCGCGGGCACCATTCCCCAGAGCACCGATTTTCCCGTGTATCACGCGGAAACCGGCGTCCATCTGGGCGAACTCGACGAGGAATTCGTCTTCGAATCGCGGGTCGGCGACGTGTTCCAACTGGGCACCGCGAACTGGCGCATCCGGTCGATCCGGCCGGACCGGGTGGAAGTGACGGAATCCCCCGCCGCCTACGGGGAAATCCCGTTCTGGCGGGCGGAAGGACAGGGGCGCGGCTTCGCCCTCGGCCTGGAAGTCGGCCGCTTGGGCGACCGGCTGGAACGCCTGCTGCGGGCGGGCGACGGAGAGGGGGCCGTGAAGCTGCTCACCGGTCGGTACCATTTCACGGCGGAAGCGGCGCAGAGCCTTCTGGACCTGATCCGGTCGCAGACCGCCGCGTCCGCCTGGCCGACGCACCGGCGGATCGTCGTGGAGTGGTACCGGGACGAATCGGGCCTTACGCATCTGGTCATCCACAGCTGGTTCGGCCGCCGGTTCAACCGCACCTGGCTGCTGGCCTTGCGGCAGCATCTGGAGCGGGTCTATCCCCACGAATTCCAGTCGACGGCCAAGGACAACGGCATCGAGCTCATATTCCGCGTGTGGGACCCGGCGATTTTGGATCATCTGCAGGGCGTCAATTCGGAGACGGTGGAGCGGCTGCTCTTGGAAGCCGTTCCGACTTCGTCCATGTTTGCCGCCCGGTTCCGGCAGCTGGCGGAAACGTCGCTGCTCATCTCCCGTGGGTTCCGCCGCGTCCCCGCGTGGCTGAAGCGGGTGCGCAGCGAGGAACTGCTCCGGGACGCCCTGGCGCACGGAACGGCGTTCCCTCTGGTCAAGGAAACGCTGCGGGACTGCGTGGAGCGGATTCTCGACCTAAGGCGCGTGCGCCGGGTGCTCAGGCTTGTCGAGCGCGGCGCGATCGAATGGAAAGTGGTTCCGTGCACCCGCCCTTCGCCGCTGGCCGCGCAGTTTTTCTTCGATTTCCTCAATGTGGCGATCTACGAGTCCGACGCCCTCACGCGGGAGCTGAGCGAGCGGCTGGCGGGCGTCAGCCGGGAACTGGCCGCCGAAGTGTTCGGGCCGGAAGCGCCGGAAGCGCCGCGCGGCCGCGAAGGCGCCGCCGGCCGGGACCGCCGGGCGGAGACGGAGCGCTTTGTCAGGCTTCTTGCGGGCGGCCACCATCTGGAACCCGCCCGCCGGCTGCGCGGTCCGGAAGGGGTTCTTGAAGCGCTGACGCGTCTGCAAGGGCTGTTTCTGCCGGTGTCCTGGTGGGAGTCCTTCGTGCTGCCTTCGAGGGTGGCCGGCTACCGCCGGGAGGACTTGGATCTTTTGTGCGCGTCAGGCGAACTGTTCTGGATCGGCCGGAAAGAAGAAGGGGCCCACGAGGGGAAGGTGGCCTTTTTCCGGCCGGACGCCGCCGAGCTGTACGCGCCGGTTGTTCCCGCGGACCATGCGGTTCCGAAGCACCCGGAACTTTACGAGCGGCTGCGGACGAAGGGCGCCGGCTTTCTGTCCGCCCTTGCGGCGGAGACCGGCGAATCGCCGTCGGAACTGCTCGGCAAGCTTCTCGATCTCGTCTGGCAGGGCCTCGCCGCCAACGACCAGTTTGCGCCCCTGCGTTTGCACGGACAAAGACGCGCCGCTTCCGACCGGGGCAAGTTCCGCTCCGGGCTCGGCCGCTGGTATGCGGTCGCCGACCTGGCCGGGCCGCGCGCCGGCGCGGTTTCTGCGGAACGCGCCGCGCTGGGTTGGACGAGGCATTTGCTTCGGCTTGGCGGGGTTCTGACCAGGACGCTGGTCCAGGCGTATTCTCCTTTCGACTGGGAAGTTCACTATGCCGCGCTGACCCGCCTGGAAGAGCTCGGTCTGGTCACGCGGGGGCTCCTGGTCCGGGGCGTCCGGACCCTGCAGTTTGCCGAAAAGGAGACCGCGGCGCGCCTCGCCGAGCCCGGTTTCGGCGGCGGAGGACACGCCCGGCAGGAAGACATGGTGGTGATCAGCTCCGCCGACCCGGCCAACCCGTACGGACTGACCGTCGATTGGCCCGAAGCGGGGGGCGCGGGGGCCGCCCGGTTCGCCCGCAGGCCCGACAATCATCTGCTGCTCGGGTCCGGGCGGTTCCTCCTGTGGGCGGCGTCGGGCGGCAGACACATTGCGGCCGTCGATCCGCGGATCGCGGCGGATGCGGACGCCTGCGCCGAATGCGTGCGGTTTCTGGCTCGCAACCTGATCCGCGAACGGGGGCAGCGCAAGGTGGCGGTGGAGAGCCTGAACGGCAAGCCCGTCGGCGGCACGGAGCTGGCCGAACGGCTGGTCCGCCTGGGGGCGGAAAAGGAAGGGGGCGCATTCGTTTTTTGGCCGAGCGCCCTGTAATCCGGTTGCTTGCGCGGTCTTTTGGAACATGATACAACAAGGGATACGGAGCGTTGGCTCCGGCGATGGCATGTCATGAATCGGCGCGAACCGGACGGCGCCGGCCGCCCGGCGGGGCGGGCGCCGTTATGGGAGGGTTTGGCGTGACGGAACGGGACGCGATTCGCGAAGAGGAGGAAAGCCGCCTCGGGGATGTGCTGGACGTGGTCGACCGCAGGCTGCGGCGGGAACTGGAGGCGCTCGGGCAGCTGCGCGGCGAGGTGGTCGGCTTCCGGCAGGAATTTTTCGACGAGGTGCGCCTCAATTTCGCGGACGCTTCGGAACTCATCGAAACGTGGAGCAGCATCAAGCAGCAGGCCGATGTGCTGGCGGAACGGGAACGGAGCCACCGGGTGGCTTCCGCCGCCGTCGACCGCCTGCTGAAACAGCGCGACAATCCGTATTTTGCCCGGATCGATTTTCGCGGGGAAGAAGAAGGAGAGACGCAGCAAATCTACATCGGCAAGGCGTCCCTCGCGTCCGACGACGGAAGCGCGTTTTACATTTACGACTGGCGGGCGCCCATCTGCGGCATGTTTTACGACTTCGAGCCGGGGCCGGCCTTCTATCGGACGCCCGGGGGAGACGACGTGCGCGGCGAAATGACGCTGAAACGCCAGTTTGTCATCCGGGGCGGCAAGCTCATCCACGTGTTCGACACCGACGCGACCATCGGGGACGAGATCCTGCAGGCGGTGCTGTCGGAGAAGTCGGACGTCGCCATGAAAAGCATCGTGGCCACGATCCAGAAGGAGCAAAACCGCATCATCCGCGACGACCGCCATCGCCTGATCGTCGTGCAGGGCGCGGCGGGCAGCGGGAAAACGTCCACGGCCCTGCAGCGCATCGCCTGGCTCCTGTACCGCTACCGGGGGATCATCGGGCCGGACCAGATCGTGTTTTTCACCCCCAACACGGTGTTTACGGGGTACATTTCCCGGGTGCTGCCGGACCTGGGCGAAGCCAACGTGCGCCAGATGACGTTCAGCGAGCTGATCGAAGCCAGGCTCGGCCGCCGCTGGAAGGTGGAGGACCTGTTCGCCCAGACCGAGAAGCTGGCGGCCATGGCGGGCAGCCCGGACGGCGAGGCCAGGCTGCGGGCCGTCCGGTACAAGGGATCGGAACACTTTTTCGAGGTGATGAACCGCTACCTGGAGCGTCTCCGCCGGGAAGGCATGCGGTTTCGCCGCATCCGCTTCCGCGGCGAGACCATCGTCTCCGAAAGCGAGATGGCGGCGGTGTTCCACGCGGATCCGCCGGGCGTCGGGCTGGGCGAAAGGATGGCGAAACTGCGCCGGCATCTGCTCGGGAGACTGGCCGACTGGCTGGAGGAACAGCTGGATGAGCCGTGGGTGGAGGAAGCGGTGCAGCTGGCGGACCAGGAGGAAATCCAGCGGGTATTCGTGGAAGTACGGCGCTCCTCGTCCTCACCCGAAGACGAGCTCGGCGAGGAAGAGCGGATGGCGGAACGGCTCAAGCGCCGGATGGCGGAAAAGGCGGTGGCGCCCCTGATCCGCGCGGTCAAGGCGTTCCGGTTTTTCGATCCCATCGCCACCTATCTGGAGCTGTTCCGCAACCGTTCCCTGTTCGCCGCCTGCGCGCCGGACGGCCGGCTGCCGGACGGCTTCGAGTGGATGGCGCGGCGCACGGAAGAGACGCTGTCGCGCAAGGAAATCGACCATGAGGACGCGGCGCCGCTGCTTTACCTGCTGGATTCCGCGGAAGGCTTCCGGGGGGCGGAAAGCGACGTCCGCCATGTGTTCGTGGACGAAGCCCAGGACTACTCGCCTTTCCAGGCCGCGTATCTGCGCCGCCGTTTTCCCCGTGCCCGCATGACCGTGCTCGGCGATTTCAACCAGTCCATCTTCGCGCAGACGGAAGAAGCGGACGGATTCGGCGGCTGGACCCGGCTGTTTCCCGCGGAAGAGACGGCGGTGCTGCGGCTGGGAACGAGCTACCGCTCGACCCGCCAGATCGTGGAGTTTACGAAAGGCATCCTCCCCGCCGCGGCGGCGGCAGATATCGAGCCGTTCCGCCGGGACGGAGAGCCGCCCCGCGTCATCGCGTGCCGCGACATTCCGGAGCTCGCCGACCGGGTCGTGGCGGACATCCGCGCGCTGGCGGAGGAAGGCTACGGCATGATCGGCGTGATCGCCAAGACGGAGGGCGAAAGCGGCGACGCCGCCGCCATGATCAAAGAGCGGCTCACCGACGGCGTGCCGGTGACGCTGCTGACGGGCGCCTCCGGCGCGTTGCCGCGGGGTGTGGCGGTGCTTCCTTCGTATTTGGCGAAGGGCATCGAGTTCGACGCCGTGCTCGTGTGGAACGGTTCCGCCGACCGTTACGGCAGAGAGCGGGACCGGCGGCTGCTTTATACGGTGTGCACGCGGGCTTTGCACCGGCTTCACGTGTATCATGTCGGGGAGCCTTCTCCCTTTCTGGCGCCGTCCGCGTCCGAGGGTACGGCCGCGACCGAATCGCGCCTGCGAAAATGAGCCGAATGTTCCCGGGAACAAACTTACATTTTTTGCATTGCCATCAAATTTGGAAGAAGATAGAATAAATCTTATTACAGGAAGATTTGGCACTTGACCCGGCAAGGAACGATGCGGGCGTATTTCTTTGTCTGGGACAGGTGGTGTTTATGATTGGAGAGCCGTGGATCGTTCCGACCAAATTGCATATGCCCGAAACGCCCGACCCGGCGGTGCGCCGGCCGCGCCTGACCGATCTGTTGGACGAAGGCGCGCGGCGCAGGCTGACGGTGGTGTGCGGTCCGGCGGGATCCGGCAAATCGACGCTGCTCGCCGAGTGGATCCGCCGGCGGAACGATCCGGTCGCCTGGCTGTCGCTGGACGCGTACGACAATTTGTTTCAGCGGTTCTGGGTCCACCTGACGGCCGCGCTTGACAAAATTCATCCGCATTTTTATGAGCAGTTGGCGCCCGCGCTGGCCGATTTGCGGCCGGCCGCGGTTCATGTGCTGCTTTTTCCGCTTCTTAAAAGACTTTCGGCCGAGCGAAAGCGTTTCATTCTCGTGCTCGACGATTTCCATGCCGTGACCAATCCGGTTGTCCACCGTTCCTTCCTCTACTTCCTGGAACGACTGCCCCCGCACATCCATTGCGCCGTCGCAGCCCGCCAGGAGCCGCCTCTTCCTTTGCCCCGCTTCGCGGCAGACGGCCAGCTGGTCTATGTGTCCGGCCGCCAGCTGAATTTTACGCTGGATGAAGGAACGGAGTATTGCCGCCTGATGGACGCCGGTCTGACGGAACGGCAAATCGGCGAATTGATGGATCGGACGGAAGGCTGGATCGCCGGCGTCAAATTGGCGCTTCTGTCCCGGCGCACCCAGGACGGCACGGTCCGGCTGTCCGGCTGGATGCCTGAACGCAGCTCCGGCATATCGGATTATTTGCTCCAGGAAGTGTTCATGCGGCTTCCCCGGGAGGACCGACGGTTTCTCCTGCACACTTCCATCCTGCTTAAAATGAATCCCTCCCTGTGCGACGAGGTGACGGGCCGCGCGTCCGGCGCCCGGACGCTGGAGCGGCTGGAACGGGCCAATCTGTTTGTCATTCCCCTTGATGATCGGGGCGAATGGTTCCGTTACCACCACCTGTTCGGCGAATTTTTGCGGCGGGAACTTGCGCGCAGCGAGCCGGCGTCCGTGCCGGTGCTGCACCTTCGGGCTGCCGGATGGTTTGAACGGAACGGCATGCCGGCTGACGCGGTGGAGCATTATTTGCAGGGCGGCCATCACGAACATGCGCTGGCGCTCATCCGCCGGCTGCTTCCCGGTATGCTGAAATTCGAATGGGAAAGCCTGCTCCGCTGGATGGCCGCCCTTCCGGAGAAATGGCTGGAACGCGATCCGGACGTTTTCCTGGCGTATACGTTTTTCAACGTCGCGGGACTCCGGGACCGGAACCTGGTGGATGCGCTCATCCGCCGCTGCGAAGAGCTGCTCGCCCCGGACAGCGGAGTCTGGCCCGCGGCGCGGAGACCCGAATTTCTCGCTTCTTTGGCGCTCATCCGGGCCCTGCACGCCGAAGATTATCTCCATGACATTGACAAGGCGATCTTCCATATGGAGGAATGCGTGAGGCACATGCCGGAAGGCATTCCGTTTCAGGAAATCGAAATCAACCCCGGCGAGATGTGCGTGAACCGCGCGTTTTGCCACTCCCGCCGTTCCTACTTCCAACTGGAACGCTTTTTCCTCGTCATGATCGATCTGTGGGGTCGCGGCAAATCCTATGTGTTTACGGGGTTCTTCCACGTGGCCCTCGGGGAAATCCGTTACGAACGCGGGCAGCTGGTTCCGGCGGAACAGTCCGTCAGGGAGGGATACGACATCGCGCTTCGGCACCGGAGCGCCAAGCTGCTCGCTCCGGCCGCCGCGGCGCTGGCGAAGATCCTGTGGGCACGGGCCAGCCGGGAGGATGCCTACCGCGTGCTGGACCAGGCGGAACAAAGACTGGTCCGGTGGGGATTCGACTATTGGGCGCATCTGCTCGGCGGCCAGAGGATCCGCTTCTGGCACATGGAATCCGGCGAGCTTCCGCCGGAACGGCGTCGGGCGCTGGAAGCGTTGGTCGCGGAAACCGAGTCCCTGTTGCCGGAAGATCTCCGGCCGGAGCATTTCTACGCGGCTCTGACCGTCGCGCGCGGCTGGCTGATGCTGGACCGCCTGCAGGAAGCGGCGTCGCTGCTGGAGATGCTTGCGTTTCATGCCCATGAAACGCAGCGCGAGGCGGATCTGCAGGAAATTTTCATCCTGCAGGCGATTTGCTGCAAACGGCGGGGCCGGCTGCGGGAAGCGTTCGCCCGCCTGCGCGACGCGCTGGCCATCGCCGAGCGCAACCGGTCCGTGCGCCCGTTTCTGGATGAGACGCCGGAACTGGGTGAACTGATGCGCGTGTATGCCGACGGGAACAAAGACGCGTCCGTTTTCGTCAGGCGGCTGGCTTCCGGCTGGACGGGCCGGCTGGCATCCCGGCCCGCTGCGGATCAGTTGCCGGAACCGTTGACATGGAAGGAGAGGGAAGTGCTGGAGCTCATGGCGGAGGGCATGTCCGGCCGCCTGATCGCCGAACGCCTCGGCATCTCCGTCGGGACGGTCAAAACCCACATCCACCATATCTACCAGAAGCTCATGGTCGACAATCGCTGGGACGCCATCCAGTGGGCCAAATCCAACCTAAGCCTCTGATCCCCGTCCGTTCTCCCTGTCTGGAAATCTATCCTTAGCTAATGCGAATCTACCATTTCGGTAGATTTTTTTTTCTTTCCCGTTTCCTACAATTCAAATTGGCTATTTATTTCCTGCGAGATGTAGATTTTACTAACTTTCGTTGGTTACGTAGGTGCATAAATCCCATTACAATTTGTTGGTGTTGGTTGGTAGAATTGGGTCTTTGGTATCAAGAGCCCGCCATGGAACTTCCCCAAAACGGGTGACACGGAGGAAGATGGGATGAAGAGCGCAAAGGTACTGGTCATCCACGGTGACAAGTCCGCCAGGGTCCAATTCCTGCAATATTTGCAACTGTATGATTCCGATTCCCTGGGGACGAAGGACGAAGCGTACCTGCGCCGTCTCATCCAGGAAATTTCCCCCGATATCGTCGTCTATCACTCGTACCGGAGGGATGACCATACGGACATCCTTCCGGCGAAGGGGCAGGAGGAAGCGGCGCTGTCGGGAACGGACGGAGGACGGGCCTTCGGTCGGCAAGAGCATGTTGATCACCCGGACAAGCCGTCATTCGGCTGGGTCAGCCTGGCGCTGGTTCCGCGCCTTTCCGAGGGCCGGAACGATGCGCCTTCCGGGCGAAGCGGCCACAGCGGGCACGAGACCCTCACTCCGCGGGAACTCCAGGTGCTGGAATTGATCGATCAGGGTCTGACCAATCGGGAAATTGCCGAAAAACTGCGCCTCAAAGAAACGACGATCAAAGCTTACAACAACACCATTTTCTCCAAGCTTCAAGCGAAAAACCGGATTCAGGCGGTGATCAACGCCCGGGAGCTGGGACTCGTGCCGGTAAGGCGGACCTGATCGGATTCCCCGGGCAGATTCGCGCTTTGCGGGATCGCTGACAAGGAGGTGATGGCCTTCGCGTTCGTCGAATGCTGTCTTTTTCGCGTTTGGTGTTGTCGTTTTCAAGTCGTGGTATTTGCCGAACAGAAGGAACCGTGACATCGACGGTCAGGTTCCTCCGTCAATCTCGCATTGGGAGGATTGCCCGTGAAAGTTGACGTAGGAGGGTAAAGACAAGTTGAGGTCAAATCGAACCAAATTTCGTCGTTGGCGTCAGTTCGTGATCGGCTTCCTCGCCGTCTGTCTGGCGTTCAGCCCGTTTCCGCCGGTTCCCGGGGAGCACGGGACAACGGCCAAGGCGGCCGTTCTGGGGACGTTCAACGACAAAGTTAATCAGGGAGATTATGTTCAGTTCATCAATGACACCAACGTATGGCGCGTGGTAAACAAATCCGGTCGCCGGCTTGTGCTGGCGGACGTGCTGGACGTTGGGTCGGTAAACCACAACACTGCCGTGTCGATTGCCCGAAATCTGATCGAAAATCTGGCAGACCAATACGGCACCATGGTGGAAGAGCCGGACGCTTCTTCTCCGCCGCTTCCGGTATTCGGGGACATCCAAGCTCTGCTCGCGTCTGTCCCCGACGCCGTGTACGAATCGAATAGCGATTTGATCCATATCGGATCCTCGTACTGGCTGTATGACGGGCCGCCGGGAACATCCGGAAAGTGGGCGGTCATGACGGCGACCGCGGACGGCAAAAGCATGGTCGTAGAACAGAACGAGAACTTCGACTTTGGCGTTCGTCCCGCACTGAAGCTGAAAAAAGAGACCCTGCGCGTCAAATCTGGCGCGGGATCGAAAGACGAACCCTATGTCCTGGTTCCGGCGGCCGAAGATGCCGCAGCGCCTGAAGTGACGATCACCAGTCCGGCGAATGACAGCTGGTTCAACCTTGAGGGAGAGGTTGAAGTCGCGTTTACGGTAGAATTGGAGCCGGGGGCTGACGTGGAGTCATACGAGATCGCGGTGCAGAAGGATGGTTCCGACACCAGAAAAAGCCTCCAGGTGGGCAATCCCGTTCCGGTCAGTCCGGATGCCTTGAGCTTTTCCGGCACCCTGGACGCGACCTATTTCGGTTCCGCCTCCAACCGTGACGGCGATTACGTCATCACCGTTAAGGTGACCGACAGTTTCGGCTCGGAAGATTCGGACCAGGTCCAGGTGCGCGTCGATACCCAAAAGCCGATTCCGGCCGTCATCTCGGTGGATCCGGAGAACGTTGAATGGTACAAGGATCCGGTGGCGTTGGAGTTTGAAGACCCCACGGTCGGAGGGAGCGGAACGGCCGTTGAACAGTACGCGGTCGTGCCGGAAGGTTCGGGTGCGCCGGCGGTTGAAAACGGCTGGCAGGACATCCCGTCCACTCGGAAGGTGACGTTGGGGCAACCGGTGGTGCAGACCGGAGTCTACGAGGTCTACGCCAAGGTCGTCAACAATGCCGGTTCGGTCGGAATCAGCGAGGTTCCGCTCAGGCTCCAGTTCGATTTCGACAAACCCGGGGCGCCGGTGGTCGAATTTTATGATGCCGGCGGCAATCTGCTGGGCCCGGATGACTGGACGAACGGCGGCGTCACGGCAAAGATCATAGGCGTTCAGCCGGAGCCGAACGACGAAAATGTGCCGAGCGGCATCAATGGTTACGAATGGCATTACGTTGACGATTTGTCGAAATGGAATTTCGTGAACGCGGAGTCCGCTATTAAAGACGGCATCTCGTTCCTGCCGAATGAGAATGATCCCCGTACCATCGAAGTGCGGGCGGTCAGCAATGCCGGCAACAAAGGCGAACCGATCTCCGTCTTGATTCCGATCGACCAGAACCATCCAGTGGAGCCGGACGTGAAGCTCCAAGACGAAGACGGAAATGATATCTCCCCGGGATCTTGGGCCGGCAGCGCGGTGAGCGTGACCGTCTACAGCACTCCGAAGTCTTCGGGAGCACCGGTGGATCACTACAAAATCCAGTTCGTCAAATCGGAGTCCGCTTCCGATGAAGACCTGGACGAACTCACGTATGATCCCGACAAGTGGGAAGTGTTCGATCCCCTGAACCCGAAGACGCTGGAGCCGCAAGCCGACGGCACGCTGTTCGGAGTGCTTTTCGCCAAGACGGTGGACAAGGCCGGGAACGAAAGCGGAATCCGGAAGGTGGCCGTGCGCATCGATACGAATTGGCCAGACATGCCGATCGTGAATCTGGCGCCTTCCGACGCCGAGGTCGGAAATCTGGATTGGTACAAGGGCAAGGTCGGATTTACCATCGTCCTTCCGGCCGACCAGGAGAACCGGGCGCCGATCGATCCGGGTTCGGTGCGGTATCGGTACACGAACGATTCCAAGCAGACCGGAGTCGGCTGGCAAAGCGGAACCACGGGAACGGTCCCCGCGGATGAAGACGTGGATGAAGGCATATATACGCTGATCGTCACGGTCAAAAACGTTGCCGGAATCGAGAGTCTGCCCAAAGTCGTCCGCTTCGGCATCGACCTGACGGCGCCGACGGAACCGGAAATCTATGCGGTGCTCGACAGCGGCCTGGTGCCGATCGGAACCGACGACACCAACCGCGTATGGACGAATGATCCGGAGATTGCCATTGTGCCGGGGGAAGACCAGGGAGATGCCCAAAGCGGTGTCGGGCCTGACGGAACGCTCTACCGGCTGGGGTGGAAGGTGGAAGACGGGATCACCTATACGCCCTGGAGCTCGTTGCCGCCGGATCTTTCTGACGTGCCGGACGGCCGGCTGATCGTGCAGGCGAAATCCGTAGACGCGGTTGGTCACGAGTCCGGCGTCGAAGAGGGGTATCTGTACATTGACCGCGTCGCGCCCGACGCGCCGGAAATCCGGTTCAATCCTTCGGGCTGGACGAATGGCAATGTCACAGCGACGCTGGTTGAACCCGAGGTCTCGGCGGACGAAAGCCCGATCGCCAAGATGCTGTACCGGTTCATCCCGGCCGACGGCAGCAATTCGGATCCGGAGTGGATCGATTACAGCGGTTCGTTTGAACTTTCCGAACACGGATGGATTGAAGCCAAAGCCATTGACGAGGCCGGCAACGCAAGCGATGCGGCGAGGGCGGAAGTCCTCGTGGACAAGACTGCGGGCGATGATTTCCCGCTGCCGATCATTCGCAGCGTGCTGCCGAGGAACTTTGATGATGGCAAGGCGACCGTCGAAATCGTGGTGCGAGACTTGGAAAAAATGGGTCCCAGCGGCCTGAAGGAAATTAAATACAGTCTGTGGGCGGAAACCTCGCTAAGGGAATCCGGCCAAGTCCCGTTTTCGGATCTGATACAGGACGCCAATGGCCTTTACCTGGCCCGTGTTGAGCTGACGGCAGTGAGTGCGGACGCCGCCAACACGCTGCTGGTGGTACTCGTCAACAACGCCGGAACGGAAGGGAAACCCGTTCCCAAGGATCTTCGGGAGTATCCCGTTCCGGTCTCGATTACCGTGGACCCCTCGGGGTGGTCAAACGGTCCGAAAACGGTGACCATTGAACATGATGACGACAACGTGACGATCAAGTACCGGCTCGGCAAGACGGTCAACGGGTCGGTGGATTGGGAACCGTTCCGGGATTACACCGGTGACTTCACGGTGCAACCGGACGACGGATACGACCGGGTGGAGGCGTATGCGATCGATCCCCAAGACGGGAGCGAAGGAGATTCGACCCAGGAGTTCCTGCTCTTCGACACGGTCAGTCCGCTAAAGCCGGCCGTGAACGGCGTTCCGAACGATTGGTCATCCGAACCGGTGGAACTGACGGTCGTCAGGGACACGAGCGATACGGGAAGCCCGGTGGTTTACCGGTATCTCGTGAGTTCCGAACCGCTTGTGCCGGAGAACCTGGACAGCCTTGACAGCGGTGCGTGGACGGACGTGCCCGCCGATGGCAAGGTGACCATCTCGAATAACGGGATCACCTACTTCTACGCATACGCAGAGGATCAGGCGGGCAACCGGAGCGAGTACGCGGAAGCCGTCGTGCGCATCGACCAGCTGCCGATGCCCGCGCCGATCGTGAGCGTGGAACCCGGATCGGTCGACCGAGACGCCAAAACGATCTGGACCAGCGGCGGCACGCTGACCATCCGGATTCGCATCGCCGATGACGATTTGGACGACATCGGTCCGAGCGGTCTCGAAGGATACGAGTGGACGCTGGGAGCCGATATCGGGGACACGGAATTTGTGCCGGCCACGGATCCGAGCGATCCGGCGGTTCTGGTGGTGTCGGTTGACAATCCGTCGGTCCTTATCATCAGAGCGGTCAACCATGCCGGAACTTCAAGCGAAAATGTCCATTTGCAAATCCTGATTGACACTGTCAAACCGGGCGCGCCGGACATCACGCTGAAACCCGGAGGCTGGACCAATGCGGCGGTCGAGGCGGTGATCGAAAACGGAACGGCCGGTATTAGCGGAGTCGCCGGGTATCAATACCGCCTGTGCAACAGCGACAACACGTGCGGCTCGTGGCTTGATTACGCCGGGCCGGTGACCATCGCGCCGAACGAAGATCTGGTGCGGATTGAAGCCCGTACCATCAACGGCGCGGGTGCCGTGAGCGTTTCGGCGGCGAAACCGCTGCGCTTCGACACGACGGCGCCGAATCCGCCGGTGCTGAATGGCATTCCCGATGAGCCGGTGACAGGGTCCGTGCGGATCACCCTGGCGCTGAATCCGGCTGACCAAGCCGATACCGGCAGCCCGATTCGCCTTGAGTACAGGCTGAATGGAGCCGCGACATGGACCCGCGGCAACTCCGTCACCATCACCGAAGTGGGCACGACGATCATCGAAGCCCGCGCGGTGGATGAAGCCGGCAACGTGAGCGCCACGACCACCGGTCGCGTCACGATTCGCGCGAGCGGCGGTGGCAGCGGTGGCAGCGGTGGCGGCGGTGGCGGCGGTGGCGGCGGTGGCGCTCCGAGCGGCGGCGGAACGGGCACCGGATCGACACAGCCATCCTCCGCCAACCGGACGCAAACGACCATTCCCGCCGGTCAGTCGGCCGTCGCCAGCCTGGGCAACGAGATCACCGTGCAGCTGCCCGCGGGCGCGACGAACCAGCAAATCCTGCTCACCATCGAGCGGGTCGCCAATCTGGCAGGCATCCAGCTGCCCGATTTGACGCTGCTCAGCCCGGTGTTCGAGCTGCTCAAGAACGTGTCGGGGCAGTTCCTGAAGCCGGTGACGATCAAGATCGTTTTCGATCCGTCCAAACTCAAGGCGGATGAAGTGCCTTCCGTCTTCTACTACGACGAAGTGAAGAAGGAATGGGTCGAGCTGGGCGGAACGGTGTCCGGCAACACGATCACGGTGGATGTGGATCACTTCACCAAGTTCGCCGTGTTCGCGGTGCCGCGGAAGGCTCCGCAGCAACCGCCGGCGCAGTCCGACGATACGGTCGAGACGCCGAAGTTTAGGGATATCACCTCGCACTGGGCTGAAGGCATCATCCTGGAAGCCGCGCGCCGCAACATCGTGGGCGGCTATCCGGACGGCACCTTCCGGCCGAACCAGCCGGTGACGCGTGCCGAGTTCATCAGCCTGCTGGTGCGGACCCTGAATCTGAGGGCGAAGTACGGCAATGTGCCTGAGCCGCAATTCGCCGACACGCTGCCTCAATGGGCGGCTTCCGACATTGCGATCGCCGTCCATGCGGGCATCGTAGGCGGATATGAGGACGGCACGTTCGGACCTCACAAGCCGATCACCCGCGCGGAAGTGGCGGTGATCATCAAACGGGCGATCGGCGACCGGCTGTCGCTTGGCGCCGACGACCCGCTGTTCGCCGACGAAACCGAGATTCCGGGTTGGGCGCTGTCCTCTGTCAAGGAACTGGCGGCCGGCCAGCTGATGATCGGGCGCAGCGTGACGACGGATCGCGGTACGGTGACCGTATTCGCGCCGAATGCTCCGCTCACCCGCGCAGAAGCGACCGCGCTGCTGTTGCGCATCGCGTTCCTGATGCAGTGAGGCGCCGGCCGGAGCCTCGAAACGTAGGCCAAAAAGAGACTGCCGAGAAATTCTCGGCAGTCTCTTTGTTCACACTCCTTCATTCGGGCGGCCTGGCCCGGAAGAACGCCTTGAGCGCGTGGTAGATGTCGGATTTGTCGCGGATCACATGGTACAGAAAGCGGGGGTGCCGGATATGCCGGTAGGCCGACATGAGGGTGCTGGAGCGGTTGTACTGGTTGACTTCCCCGTATCCGAAAAAGTTGGCGACTTCAAGCAGCTGTTCGATCAGCCGGACGCATCGCTCATTGTCACTGGTCAGATTGTCCCCGTCGGAAAAATGGATCGGATAAATGTTGAACCGCGAAGGCGGATAGCGTTCCCCGATGATTTCCAACGCCTTGGCGTAGGCGGAGGAGCATATGGTGCCGCCGCTTTCCCCACGGGTGAAAAACTGCTCTTCGGTCACTTCCTTGGCTTCCGTATGGTGGGCGATGAACACGATGTCCACCTGGTCGTACTTGCGGCGGAGAAACCTGGTCATCCAGAAAAAAAAGCTCCGCGCGCAATACTTTTCGAACGAACCCATGCTCCCCGACGTATCCATCATCGCGAGAATGACGGCGTTGTTGTCCGGTCTGGGAATCTCTTCCCACGTCTTGTACCGGAGATCCTCGGGGGTGATGCCGCCGATGAAAGGGCGTCCTCCCCGGGCGTTGCGCTTGAGGTTTTCCAGGATCGTCCGCTTGCGGTCGATGTTCGCGGAAAGTCCTTTGCGCCGGACGTCGTTGAAACGGACATCCCGTCCGCCCATTTGCTCCTTGTCCATGGGACGCAGAAAAGGCAGCTCGAGTTCCTCGAAAAGCAGGTCTTCCAGTTCCGCCAGCGTAACTTCCGCTTCCGTCACGTCAATGCCGGGCTGGTCGCCGGCTCCGCCTTCCCTGCCCGGCGCCGGGACGGGATCGCGGGCGACGACGTCCCCCACCCGGCTGCCGCCCTTTCCCTGTCCGACGAACTTCTGCTTGTCGCGGCTGAACACGAAATGAAACTCGTCCAGGCTGCGGATCGGAATTTTCACCACCCGGCGGCCGTCCGAAAGAATGATGTTTTCTTCGGCGATCAGATCCGGCAGATTGCGCCGGATGGCTTCGCGCACCTTTTGCCGGTGCCGGGCCTGGTCCTGGTACCCCTTGCGGTGCAGCGACCAGTCTTCCCTGGACAGGATGAAAGCCGGTCCATCCGTCATCTCCCGCACCACCGCTCGCCTCCTTTCGACGGCTGTGTTGACCAGTATATTCCGGGGAGGCGAAATCATGTGTGCGGCGGCCTCAGGCCGCGGAGAAGGCCAGCATCAGGGCAAAGGCAAAAAACAGGATCTGCATGCCGCTGATGATCAGTCCCGCGGCGCCCAGCCCTTTCTTGCGGTTTTTGTAAGCCAACGCCACGATGCCCGTGACGATGGCGATCATGGTGGCGAGCAGGGCCAGGGGGAAAAGAAACACGGTGGCGTCCACGGCGGCAAGCAGCTTTTCGCCGAGTTCTTCCTCGCTGATGGTGGGCATCCCGGTTTCCGGATCGATGTACGGTGCGGCGATCCGGACGGCCTTGATTCCCATGGAGAAGAAAAACGCCAAAAGCATCGCCGAGCTGGCGAGGGACAGGATGAAAGAGGCGATGCCCGCTCCGCTGTGCCGGAGACGTCCGCCCCCGGCGTCCGGTTCGGAAACCGTGAAACTTTCTTTTTTCTCCATAGCTTTCACCCTTGAATAAGTACCTATCCGAAAACCTCTGCGCAGCAGAAACAAATCCAGGCGCAGGCAAAATGGAGCATGGCCTCGTAGTTCTCCACTTTCTTTTCCCAACGAATG
>Ga0207872_100249_pt1 | contig 41469 bp, 29 predicted proteins | sample Passage260B_FD_187372 | JGI IMG/M metagenome (GOLD analysis project Ga0207872, IMG submission 187372) | Cellulose adapted compost microbial communities from Newby Island Compost Facility, Milpitas, CA, USA - Passage2 60B (SPAdes) (version 2) ...
GAAGTAGACCCGCCAGTCCGGATTGTCGCGGTACATGCCGATTTCCTGGATGATGATGCCCTTTTCCTTTTCCACGTTGGCGTCGGTGAAATAGGGCCGCTGGACGAAATCGAGCAGGATCTGCAGATTTTGGTCCACGTTGCGGGTGGCCGAAAACAGATACACGGTCTGGTCGAATCCGGTGTAGGCGTTGGCGGAGGCGCCATTGGCAGCAAACCGGGCGAACACGTCCCCGTCCGGTTCCTCAAACATTTTATGCTCGAGGAAATGAGCCAGACCATCCGGCACGGCGAACTCGCCGCCGTCCGCGCGCCGGAAGCGGTTGTCGGCCGACCCGAAACGGGTGGCGAAAACGGCGAACGTCTTGGTAAAGCCGGGCTTGGGCAGCACGAACACGTCCAGGCCGTTTTCCAGGCTCTCGTGATGCAGCGTCTCCTCCAGACGGGGGTATTCAACCGCGGGCATGGACGGTCTCCTCCTTCCGGTCCCGCAGGAAATAGACGGTGTCGAGGCCGACGCCGGCCGCCACCCGCGCCACTTCTTCGGGCGTGACGCGGCGGATCCCGGCCAGCAGCTCTTCCGCCGTATGCTCCGCGCCCGCCACGGACGCGTTGAAATCGAACCAGATCCGGTCAAAGGGATTGTCCTGCAGGGCGATGAGCTGACCCGCCAGCATTTCCTTCGTCTTGTCCAGATCGTCCGCGGTGAAATCGCCCCGCCGCATCGCCTCGAGCTGCTCCCGGATGATGCCGAGCGCTTTTTCGTAGTTGGCGATTTCGATGCCCGTCTGGATCATGATGAGGCCCTTGTGGCCGTCCAGGCGGGAGGAAGCGTAGTAGGCCAGGCTGGCTTTTTCCCGCACGTTGACGAACAGCTTGGCATGCGGAAAGCCTCCCAGCAGCCCGTTGTACACGAGAAGGGCCGGATAGTCCGGGCCGCCGTACAGGATGGGTGTCCTGAGACCGATGTTGAGCTTGCCCTGGGTGACGTCGAGACGTTCCACCACGGTGCGGGGCTCCGGCGGCGCGGACCGGGGCGCGGACGGCGCGTACCGCCCGGGCGGGCCGTCCGGCAGGCGGAAGGCGCCGGACACCAGCTCCGTCACTTCCTCCAGGCTCGTGTCGCCGACCACGTACAGGTCGAAAGCCGCTTCGCCCAGCCAGTTCCGGTAGGTTCCGTACAGCGAAGCGGCGTCGATGGCAGCCAGGTCCTCCTTGCGCCCGAGGGCGGGCAGCCGGTACGGTTCGTCGCGGAACATTTCTTCCAGGCAGCGCTTTTCCGCGTAGCGGATTTTGTCGTTGATGATGGCGTCGAGCTTCTGCGCCACGGTTTTCTTTTCCGATTCCACGTACCGTTCGGTGAACCGGCCGTCCTCCAGCGCCGGCGCGGTGAGGACCTCGCCCAGCAGGGCCAGCGCTTCCTTCAGAAGCGGCATACCTGAAGATACGAACCGATCGTTGATGATGTCCAGGCGGAACTGGACGACCTGGTGGTCGCCCCGTTTGCCGACATCGTATCCGAAATGGGCGCCGTACATGGCGTCCAGCTTTTCCCGCAGGACCAGCGTTTCCGGATAGCTTTGCGTCCCCCGTCCGAGAACGAAGGGCAACAGCGCCACGCGGGTGATCGCCGCCTCGGACAGCGGCACCCCCGCGTACAGGACGATGGCGTAGGTTTTGAACTTCCGCGTCGGCAGGACGTGCAGCCGGATCCTGCCGATACGCCCCCGCACAAACGGCTCGGCGTTCAAGGACATCCCGCTCCTTTACCCGCGTTCCTCGCCTTACAGCCCCATTCTACCCGGAGGACGGGGGGAAAGCAAACCGCCGGCCCGGTTCGGCTTGGCCAAATTTGTCCCGCTCGATCCGACCCGGGTCCGGCTCGGCCCGTCTCACCCCGGCGCCATCAGCGGCAGAAGATGTGCTTGCCGATCTTCTTGTACTGCGGCCGGGACCAGATCCACTTGTTCGTCGCCGTCGCGGGGTTGAAATAATAGAGGCAGCCGTCCGTAGGGTCCCAGCCGTTCACCGCGTCCTGCGCCGCCCGCAGGGCGGTTTCGTTCGGCTCCAGCCAGATCTGGCCGTCGCTGACCGCCGTGAACGCGCCGGGCTGGAAAATGACCCCCGCAACCGTGTCGGGAAACAGCGGGGAGCGCACCCGGTTCAGGATGACCGCCGCCACGGCGACCTGACCCTCGTACGGCTCCCCGCGGGCTTCTCCGTATACGGCGTTGGCCATCAGCCGGATGTCGTTTTCGGAAATCCCCCCGGTGCCCGACGGGCGCAGCTTGCCGCCGGAAGAAGCCGCCGAGCCGCCGCCCTGTTCTTCGAGACCGGGCCGCCAGTTTTTCGTCGCTTCCCACAGCTTCAGCTTGGTTTTCGGGCCGACGACGCCGTCGGCTTTCAGGCCGAAGCGCCACTGGAACCAGGTGACGGCGTTTTTCGTCTTCTGCCCGAAAATGCCGTCCACCTTGCCGTCATAATAGCCGAGATATTTCAGGCGCCCCTGCAGCTCGTACACGTCGTCGCCCCTGGCGCCTTCGGTGAGCACCCAGTCGCTGAACACCGCCCGATCGGCGCCGAGCTTCGCCAGAAGGCCCAGGGCCGCCAGGCCGAGGACCACACAAACCGCCACCATGCGCAAGCGATTGTTCATCCGCTTATGTCACGCCTTTCCCATACTGTCGTCCATCGGGACGGGACACCCGAGTTTCCCGGTTTAGTATGGGAAAGGAAAAGTGCGGTTATGCGAAAAAGCGCCGGAGCCCGTCCTCAGGAGGACAGGCGTCCGGCGCCCTGTTCGTACTGTTCGAGGGTCATGAGCACCTCCCGGGGCTTGCTGCCCTCGTAGGGGCCGACGATGCCCTTCGCTTCCATGGCGTCGATCAGGCGGGCCGCCCGCGTGTATCCGATGCGCAGGCGCCGCTGGAGCAGCGATACGGAGGCCTGTTTCGCCTCCAGCACGATGCGCGCCGCCCGGTCGAACAGCTCGTCCATCGGTTCTTCCTCTTCCGGTCCGGCCGCGTCCCCGTTTTCCGGCACGATATCCTCGCGGTATTCGGCGGAGGCCTGGCCGCGGACGAACTGGACGACTTTTTCCACTTCCTGATCCGACACGAAGGCGCCCTGCACGCGGATCGGCTTGGTCGCGCCCATGGGGAGGAACAGCATGTCCCCCCGCCCGAGCAGCTTCTCGGCCCCCGCCATGTCGAGGATGGTCCGGGAGTCGACCTGCGACGACACGCCGAAGGCGATGCGGCTCGGGATGTTCGCCTTGATGACGCCGGTGATGACGTCCACCGACGGGCGCTGCGTGGCGAGGATCAGATGGATGCCTGCCGCCCGCGCCATCTGCGCCAGCCGCGTGATGGCGTCTTCCACGTCACCGGCCGCCACCATCATGAGATCCGCCAGTTCGTCGACGATGACGACGATATAGGGCAGCACCTGCTCCGGCTGTCCCCTGTCGGTCATCAGGGCGTTGTAGCCCTCGATGTTGCGGGTGCCGGTGGCGGAAAACTTTTCGTAACGCTGCTCCATCTCCACCACGATTTTCTTGAGGGCAAGGGACGCCCGCCGCGGATCGGTGACCACCGGCGCGAGCAGGTGGGGAATGCCGTTGTAAACATTGAGCTCCACCATTTTCGGGTCGATGAGGAGCAGCTTCACTTCATCCGGCTTGGCCTTGTACAGCAGGCTCATGATGATGGTGTTGATGCACACCGACTTGCCGGAACCGGTGGCGCCGGCCACCAGAAGGTGCGGCATGCGCGCCAGGTTGCCGACGACGGGCTGGCCCGAGATGTCCCGCCCGAAGGCGATGGTCAGCTTCCCCGGCGCTTCCCGGAACACGTCGGATTCCAGCACCTCGCGCAGCGTGACGATGCTGATCTCCGGATTCGGCACCTCGATGCCGATGGCGGATTTGCCCGGAATCGGAGCTTCCATGCGGATGTCCTTTGCCGCCAGCGCCAGGGCGATGTCGTCGGTCAGGCTGACAATCCGGCTCACCTTCACGCCCACGTCCGGCTGCACCTCGTACCGGGTGACCGCGGGTCCCCTGGACACGTCCAGCACCTTGGCACGGACGCCGAAGCTCTCCAGCGTCGCCTCCAGCTTGCGGGCCGTCTCCAGCACGTCCTGCGCCGAGCCTTTCCTGCCGCCCTGGGGCTTGTTCAAAAGGTGCATCGGCGGCATCCGGTAAGGCTTGCCGGCGTTCGCCGCGCCGGCGCCGGACGCGGGCGCCGCCTCCGGCGAGGAACCGGGCGTTCCGTCGGATGTACTTGCCGCCGCATCCGGCCCCGGCTCCCCGTCGGCGGCTTCCCGCGGCTCTTCGCCGTCCGCCGTGTCGTCCGGCGCCGCCTCCCACGGCGCATGTGCCGCCGGAGCCTCCCGGGCGTCATCCTGCGCGCCGGACCGCGGCGCTTCGGCCTCCGCATCGTCCAGCAGGGCCTCCGCCGGGAAATTGGCGGTTTTCCCGGCCGCTTCCCGATCCCGGTCCGGGGAACGCCGTTCCCCGATGCCGTACAACACCGGCTGGTCGTGTTCCCAATCTTCCTCCCCCGCCCGATCCATCTGTTCCGGCTCCACCTTGCCGTGGAACAGCTGGAAAAAGAGCGGCGTCTTCCGCCGCGCCTCCGGACGGAAGGCCTCCGCCTCCTCCTGGGCACCGGCCAGATCCATGTCCTGCGCGGCGGCCGCCGGGAATGCGCCCGACGGGGCTTTGCCCCGTCTTCTCCCCACGGCCACGGCCCGGGCGCCAAGCGGCCCCCGCACGGAAGCGAGCCGGACGGCCAGGCGCGGCGCAATGCGCCGGAAAAACAGGTGAACCGCCCGGACCATGTCCACGAGCGAGCGGTTGGAGATGAGCAGCACGGCAATGCCCAGCTGGACCCACATCATCAGCTTGGCTCCGTGATATCCGAACAGCCAGTACAGGAGGGCGTATTCCAGCGCGCCGACCAGCCCGCCACCGATGTTGCGGTCAAACAGCGGCAAGCCCGGGTTCGGCGGCTTGTTCAGCACCTCCTGGAACAGATATTCCCACGTCTCCCTGACGATCGCCGCCGGCGTAATGAGGCCGAGCACGCCCAGGGTGCCGTCGATGGCCGTAATCGCGCTCCAGCACGCCAGGCCGCAGGCCAGAAGGACAAAGCCGGTGCGGCGGGTGGTCCAGCCGAGCGGCCAGGACCGCTTGATCATCACGTAGAGGCCCAGCCAAACGCCGAGAATCGAGAGAAGATAATGGTAGTTTCCCAGAACGAATCCGAACAGCTTGGAGAGGGACCGGCCGACCGCCGCTTCCCCGGAAAGGGCGATCACCGAAAGCGTGATCAGCAAAATGCCGTACACTTCATATTTGAGGCTTGTCCGGTATACGGCCCGTCTCCTGCGGCGTCTGGCCATGTTCCGCCACCTCCCGGTTTCCCATTATATCACAGTTTCGTTCCGGGATGGCGCCCGCAGGAGAACGGAGCCGGAAAAACCGCCCTCGTCGAGGGCGGTTGCAACGGGTTCAACGATGCATGAGTTCACCGAGGGCAAGCCATTGACGGAACTCCAGCGGGTCGGTACCCTCGCCGATCACCAGGCATTCCACGCCCGCCATTTCGGCGAAGTCGGCCAGTTGCGCCGCCGTGACGCCGTAGGAGAAGGCGGTGTGGTGCGCGCCGCCGGCGCGGATCCACATTTCGACGCCGTCCTTCAGGTTCGGCAGCACCTTCCACAGCACCCGCGCCACCGGCAGCTTCGGCATGTCGCGCTCGACGGCCACCGCCTCGACTTCGCTGACCAGCAGGCGGAACCGGTTGCCCAGGTCGATGACGGAGGCGTTGACCGCCCGGCCGGGACGGCCGTTGAACACCATGCGCGCGGGGTCTTCCTTGCCGCCGATGGACAGCGGATGCACCTCGATGCGCGGCTTGTGCGCCGCAATCGTCGGGCAGATCTCCAGCATGTGCGCGCCGAGCACGAGCGGGTTCGCCGGATCCAGGTGGTAGGTGTAGTCCTCCATGAACGAGGTGCCGCGGCCGCTGTCCATGATTTTCATCAGGCGCACGAGCGCCGCCGTCTTCCAGTCCCCTTCGCCGCCGAAACCGTAGCCGTCCTCCATGAGGCGCTGCACGGCCAGGCCCGGGAGCTGCTTAAGCCCGTGCAGATCCTCGAACGTCGTGGTGAACGCGGTGAATCCGCCTTCCTCCAGGAACGACCGCAGGGCGATTTCGACCCGCGCCTGGTAGCGGATCGCGTCGCGCACGGGCCCCCCGGACCGGCCGGCCGGCGCGATTTCATACCGTTCTTCGTATTCCTTCATCAGGCGGTCGACGTCTGCCTCGGACACCGCATTCACGCGCTGCACAAGGTCGCCGACGCCGTAGCCGTTGACGGACCAGCCGAAGACGATTTCCGCCTCCACCTTGTCGCCTTCCGTCACCGCCACCTGCCGCATGTTGTCGCCGAAGCGGGCGACCTTGAGCCGGCGGCTTTCCATGAAGGCCGCGGCGGTGCGCATCCAGCCGGCGATTTCCTCCCGCACCGCGCCGTCTTCCCAGTGCCCGAAAATCACCTTGCGGGCCAGGCGCATCCGGGCGTGGATGAAGCCGTGCTCCCGGTCGCCGTGGGCGGCCTGGTTCAGGTTCATGAAATCCATGTCGATGGTGTCCCACGGAATGTCGCGGTTGAACTGCGTCGCCAGATGAAGCAGGGGCTTCTTCAGCTGCGACAGGCCGCCGATCCACATCTTCGACGGCGAGAACGTGTGCATCCAGGTGATGACCCCGGCGCAGTCGTCGTCGGCGTTCGCGTCCAGCATCAGGCGGCGGATGGCGTCCGGCGTCGTCAGCACGGGCTTGTAAACCAGCTCAAACGGCAGGGCGCCGCTTTGGTTGAGGCCGCTTACGATGGCCTGCGAATTCCGTTCCACCTGCGCCAGCGTCTCCGGTCCGTACAGATGCTGGCTTCCCGTGGCAAACCAGAACTTGTAGGGTTTCAGTTTCAGCAAGGTCCATTCCTCCCCCGCACTTTATATCGTTTTCTGCAAAAGCACTCAGCGCACGCTGTCGCGGATGTCTTTCAGCCGCTTCATGACGTCGTTGCCGCCGCGGCCGAAGTAGTCGTGCAGCAGCGTGTACTCCCGGTACAGTTTGTCGTAGACGGCGACGTTCTCCGGAATCGGCTTGAACGTCTCTTCCCGGATGCGCGCCAGTTTCGCCGCTTCCACGATGGAATCGAAACCGCCGGCCGCCTTGCCCGCGGCCACCGCGCCGAACATGGCCGCGCCCACAGCGGGCGTCTGCTTCGACGCGGCCACCTTGATCTCCCGGCCCGTGACGTCCGCGTAGATCTGCATGAGCAGCCTGTTTTTCTGCGGAAGGCCGCCGCAGGCGTACAATTCGTTCACTTCCACGCCGCCGTGGTGGAACGCTTCGACGATTTTCCGCGTGCCGAACGCCGTCGCCTCCAGCAGCGCGCGGTAGATTTCCTCGGGCTTGGTGAGCAGCGTGCAGCCGATGAGCAGCCCGGTCAGGTCGGTGTCGACGAGCACGGAGCGGTTGCCGTTCCACCAGTCGAGGGCCAAAAGTCCGGTCTGCCCCGGCTTGTAAGCGGATGCACGTTTCTCCAGCCATTCGTGCACACCGACGCCTTCCCTCGCCGCTTCATCCCGGACGTAGGCCGGCACCGCCTGTTCCACGAACCACTCGAAAATGTCGCCCACCGCCGACTGGCCCGCTTCGTAGCCGTAATATCCCGGAATGATGCCGTCCTCGACGACGCCGCACATGCCTTCGATCATTTTTTCTTCCGTGCCGAGCAGCATGTGGCAGATCGACGTCCCCATGACCATGACCATTTTGCCCGGCGTGACGACGCCGACCCCCGGCACCGCGGCGTGGGCGTCCACGTTGCCGACCGCCACCGCCGTACCCGGCAGGAGTCCCGTCGCCGCGGCCATCTCCGGCGTCAGGCCGCCCGCCCGGGTGCCCAGCGGCACGATGTCGCCGCGGAGCTTCGTCTCCGTCAGGTTCTCCAGCCGGGGATCCAGCGCCTTGAAAAATTCCCGGCTCGGGTACCCTTCGCGCTTGTGCCAGATCGATTTGTATCCGGCGGTGCAGCTGTTGCGGACGATATTGCCGGTCATCCGGAAAATGACCCAGTCCGTCGCTTCGAGGAACTGGTCGGCTGCCTCGTACACTTCCGGCGCTTCGTCGAGAATCTGCCAAATTTTCGCGATCATCCACTCGGACGAAATCTTCCCGCCGTAGCGCGGCAGGAACCGTTCGCCGCGTTCGGCGGCGATGGCGTTCAGCCGGTTCGCTTCGTCCTGGGCGGCGTGGTGCTTCCACAGTTTCACCCAGCTGTGCGGATTGTCCTTCCACTCGGGCAGAAAACAGAGCGGAGTGCCCCGTGCGTCCACCGGCAGCATGGTGCACGCGGTGAAATCGATGCCCACCCCGATCACGTCTTCCGCGCGGACGCCGGACTGCCGGAGCACTTCGGGCACCGAACGCCTTAGAACTTCCAGATAGTCGCCGGGATGCTGCAGAGCCCACTCGTGCCCGAGCTTCGTCCCGCTTTCCGGCAGTGCCTTGTCAATCCCCCCGTGCGGATAGGGCGTGACGTGGTCCGCCACTTCCGAGCCGTCGGACAGGTCGACCAGAACGGCCCGGCCCGACTGCGTCCCGAAATCGATGCCGATCGCGTATTTCCTGCTCATCTGGCTCGCCTCCGGATTTTTTCTTCAAATGAAAAACCTTTCTCCCGCGGAAATCCGGGCGTCCGCCCGGGGGGGCTCCGCCGGTTCCGCGCCTTCCCTCTCACCGCTGTCCGTAATAGGCGCCCGCCCCGTGCTTGCGCAGGTAATGGCGGTCCAGGAGATGCTGATCCATCGGCCCCACGGCGGGATCGATGGCGATGGTGCGGAGCGCGATCTTGGCCACCTCTTCCAGCACGACGGCGTTGTGCACGGCTTCGTGCACGTCCCTTCCCCAGGCGAACGGCGCGTGGGACCGCACGAGAACGCCCGGAATCGCCAACGGGTCCCGGCCGCGGAACGTCTCCACGATCACGTTGCCCGTCTCGCGCTCGTAGTCGCCCTTGATCTCGGCCTCCGTCATCGGCCGCGTGCACGGGATTTCCCCGTAAAAATAGTCGGCATGCGTCGTCCCCAAGGCGGGGATGGGCTTTGCCGCCTGGGCCCAGGCGGTCGCCCACGGGGAATGGGTGTGCACGATGCCGCCGACGTCCGGAAACGCCCGATACAGCACCACGTGGGTCGGCGTGTCGGAAGAGGGTTTGTACCGGCCTTCCACCACGCGGCCTTCGAGGTCCGTCACCACCATGTCTTCCGGCTTCAGCTCCTCATAGGGAACCCCGCTCGGCTTGATGACGACCAGGCCGCGCTCGCGGTCAATCCCGCTGGCGTTGCCCCAGGTGAACGTCACCAGACCGTGCTTCGGCAACGCCATGTTGGCTTCCCACACCGCCTGCTTCAACGCTTCCAGCAAGTGCAATCCGCCCCTTTCCTTCCCGCAGGCGGACGTGCCCCGTCCGCAGCAATCCATGGCTTTCTGATTATATGGCCACTCCCATCTTAACATAATGTACGTACATGTTTAACTATAAATTTTTATTTGTAAGTACTATTATTTTGTGGCGGCGGATTCAGGCCGCTTCGGAAGATGGGAATTACAAAATCTCAATATACCCTTCCGTTCCGTTCACGCGGATGCGCGCCCCGTCCCGGATCCGTCTGGTGGCACCCTCCACGCCGACGACGGCGGGCAGGCCGTATTCGCGCGCGATCACGGCGCCGTGGGTCATCCGTCCGCCGACCTCGGTGACCAGACCCTTGACGGTGACGAACAGCGGCGTCCAGCTGGGGTCGGTGTACGTCGTGACCAGAATGTCTCCTTCTTCCAAGTCGGCGTCTTCCAGGCTCAAGACGACGCGTGCCCGACCCTCTACAACGCCTGAAGATACGGCCAGCCCGGGAATGGCGGTTTCGGGGAGATTTCCCCGCCTGTACTTCCCCGTGACGATTTCACCGTCGGACGTGATGACGCGCGGCGGCGTCAATTTTTCGTAATACCCGTACTCTTCCTTCCGTTCATTGATGATCCGGCGGTCCAGCTTTCCCGTGCTGACGGCGTCGCGCAGTTCTTCCAAGGTGAGGTAATAGATATCTTCCTTTCTCCCGATGACGCCGGCACGCACAAGCCGCCCCGCTTCTTCCGGCAACGCCTGTTTGTAGAGAAAATAGCGTTTCATCATGGCGTATTTGGGATATTCCCGAAACCCGCTGAAATTCCGGATGATATCGATCATGCGTTTCGTCTCGGCCGCTTTCCGCTCGCCGTCCGGCAGCGACTTCAGCCGATGGAGCAGCTCCCTCTCCTTCTCCAGGGCCTCCTGCCGTCCGCGCTCGAATTTCCGGCGGCCGGCATTCGGCCCATGATTTTTGATGTTGCCCAGAATCAGCGGAATCAGGCTGGCCGGTTTTTCGGCCCATCGCGTTCGGGTGATGTCGATTTCGCCGGGGCATCGCATGCCGTACCGGTCCAGAAAGGCACGGATCGCGTCCCGGGCTTCCTTGCCGCCGTCGAACTTCGCCAGTTCCTCCAGGAAGCCGTCATCCATTGTCTGCCGCAGATAGGCGATCAGCTCCGGATACGGGCGAATGGCATCCGCGACATCCAGCAGCGCGAGCCCCATTTCCGAAGTCACGTTGCCCGGCACCGATTGGGACAGCGTGTCGGCCGCGTTGCGTTCACCCAGCCATTCGTACATCTTCTCGTTGATCCAGCGCCAAGCGTGCTGGACGGCGGTAATGACGCCCAGACATTGCGGATGGAACAGCGTCTCTTTCAGCTGTTCGAGGTCTTCCAGTATGAATTCGAACAGCCCTGCTCCCGATTTCGACCGGATGGTTTGCCTGCACGCTTCGATCGACGCCTCGCTGCGCCGGATGAGATCAGAGACGGCGCCCGGGTCGATTTCGGGCGGCGGCTGGGAAGCCGCCGGCATGTCCGGACGGCTTTGGCCGGTCCCGCCGTCGCGGAAATCCCGCTCGACAATGGCCATCAGCGCGTCCTGCATGAGAGGATCGTGCTCACCCATGGACCTGAGCAGCGTTTCCCGGCTGCCGGGCGAAGCCAGAAGCGGGGTCACATCCACAAACAGCCTGCCTCCGGCGGTGCGCATCGGAGCGCGCGTCGTCAGCAGAAAAAAAGACAATCCCAACGGTTTGATCGGATCGGTCATCATCTGCTGGTGGCCGACGGAGACATAGACGCGGTATTCCCCATCCCCCGCGTCCGGGACCGGAAACGCCGTCGTGACGGGCCGGCTTTGGACCACGTAAAACGTATCCTCCGCCAGACACCACTCGATATCCTGGGGCCGCCCGAAGTGCGATTCAATCCGCCTGCCGATGCGCGCCAATTGCAAAATTTGCCCGTCGGTCAAGACTTGTGCCTTCCGGTGATCGGGCGCGATCGGCTTCAATTCCGTGCCGCCTTCTTTTTGTCCATCCAACGCCGCCGTTTTGGCTGCAATTCTCTTCTCGATGATTTCACCGTTCCGCACCTTGTATCCGTCGGCAGAGACCCGGCCGGAGACGAGCGCTTCCCCCAGTCCAAAAACGGCTTCGATGGACAGCAGCTTGCGGTTGGAGGTTAGCGGATCGGCCGTAAACAACACTCCCGAAGCCCGGGGAAACACCATCTTTTGTACGATCACGGCAATCGCAATTTTGCGGTGATCAAGTCCGTTCCGCATCCGGTAGACCACCGCGCGCTCCGTAAACAGGGAAGCCCAGCATTTGCGGATATGACGCAGGATCGACGGCAGGCCGATGATGTTCAGGTAGCTGTCTTGTTGTCCGGCGAAAGATGCGTGCGGCAAATCCTCCGCCGTCGCGCTGGAGCGGACGGCATACGCCAGCCCTTCGCCGCACCTCGCAAGATGTTCTGCCACGGCGCGCCTCACATCGCCGGGAGTTTCCGTATCGATGATCGCCTGACGGATTCTGGCGCTGATGTCCCCGATTTGGTCCCGTTCTTCTGCCTGAAGCCCGGCCAGCCGGTCCATCAAAGCCTGCACCGTTATGTTATGTTCCACGGTCAGTCGATACGCTTCCGTCGTCACGCAAAAACCGTCCGGCACTTGTACGCCCTCCATTCTGGACAGTTCCCCCAGGTTCAGCGCTTTTCCGCCCACGAGCGCAAAATGCGTTTTTTCCACTTCCTTTAGTCCCAGGACCCATGCATGCATGCTTCGCATCTCCTCTTTCAATTTTTTTGCAAAACCATTTGACATCGGTTTGGCGGCATGGTACAATTAAAATGCATGATGGGGTATTTTAACCATTTATGCAGCGAAATACGGGGTTTCCCCATTTTAGCATCCTGGCGATGCATGCGCAAGCCGACCTGCTCAGGTCGGCTTTTTTCCTTTCCCCTGCATCTTCGGGATCTGGCGTTCGCGCGGCCGCGGATCACTATAACTCCTTTCCAACGGAGTGTGCAAAAAGGACCGGAATCTCCGGTCCTTTCGTCTCTTCTCCCAATTTAGCTTTTCCGCCTGAGCGACTCGGCCAGCTCCACAAACGGACGGATCGCGTCCGGGTTGGCCATCACGCCCCGGTTGACCGCTTTTTCCACCGGCACCCCCATGAGAATGCGCTTGATGGGCACCTCCAGCTTTTTGCCGTTCAGCGTGCGGGGCACCTCCGGTATTGCCAGGATCTCGTCGGGCACATGCCGCGGCGAGCAGTTCTCGCGCACCCGCCGCTTGATCCGGTTTTTCAGCTCCTCATCCAGCCCGCCGTCCTTCCCCGGCACGACAAAGAGCAGCATTCTCAGCTTTCCCGACCCGTCGTCGATGTCGATCACCAGGCTGTCCTTCACGTCTTCGCCGTCTTCCACCGCGCTGTAGATCTCGCTCGTGCCGATCCGCACGCCGCCGCGGTTGATCGTGGAATCCGACCGGCCGTAGATCTGGCAGCTCCCCCGGCGGGTGAAACGGATCCAGTCGCCGTGCCGCCACACGCCCGGATACATCCGGAAATAGCTTTCCAGATAGCGCTCGTTGTTCGCGTCGTTCCAAAAACGGATGGGCATCGACGGCATCGGGTCCGTGACCACCAGTTCGCCCACCTGGTCGGTCACCGGCCGGCCGTGCTCGTCGAACGCCTTGACGTTGACGCCCAGGAGGGGCCCCTGGATCTCCCCGGAATGGACGGGCAAAAGCGGCGTTCCGCCCACGATGGCCGTGCAGACGTCCGTCCCCCCGCTGCACGAGTTGAGCCACACGTCGGGCTTGACGTTGCGGTACACCCACTCGAACCCTTCCGGCGGCAGGGGCGAAGCCGTCGATCCGATCGACCGCAAACGCTCCAGCCGGAATTTCCGGTTCGGCTGCACCTTGTTGTTGCGGCAGGCGAGCAGGTAGTCGGCGCTGGTGCCGAACAGGGTGATGTCCGTTTTGTCCGCCAGCTCCCACAGCATCTCCGGATGCGGGTGGTTCGGATTTCCGTCATAGAGGATGATCGTGGCGCCGACGAGCAGCCCGCTCACAAGGACGTTCCACATCATCCAGCCGGTGGTCGTGTACCAGAAAAACCGGTCGCCCGGCCTCAGATCATAATGAAAGCCGCACAGCTTCAAATGCTCGATCAGGATGCCGCCCTGGCTCTGCACGATTGCCTTCGGCAGGCCGGTCGTCCCCGAGGAATACAGCACCCAGAGCGGATGCTCGAAGGGCACACGGGCAAACGCCAGCTCCTCCCGCCCGTGTCCGCGGACGAATTCCTCCCAGAAGACGGCATTCTTCAATCCGCTGATGTCGGGCTGCGCCGACAGATAGGGCAGCACCACGGTCTGTTTCAGCGTCGGGATGGCGTCCTGAATCTGCCGGACCACCGGCATCCGGTCAAAATCCTTCCCGCCGTAACGGTACCCGTCCACGACCAGGAGAATCGACGGCCCGATCTGCCGGAAGCGGTCGATCACCGTCGGACCGCCGAAGTCGGGCGAGCAGCTGGACCAGGTCGCCCCGATGCTGGCGCTTGCCAGAAACGCGATCACCGCCTCCGGAATATTCGGCAGGTAGGCCACAACCCGGTCGCCTTCCCGGATGCCGGCCGCTTTCAGCGCCACCGCGAAGGAAGCGACCCGCTCCCGCAGCGTTTGCCAGCTCATCTCCTGCAGCGGCCGGAGTTCGGACAGGGAAATCATGGCCGGGACATCCGGGCGGGCCTGGCGAAACACATGCTCGGCGTAGTTCAGCCGCGTGCCTTCAAACCACCGGGCGCCGGGCATGGTCCGATCCGCCAGCACCCGCCGGTAAGGCGTCGATGATTGGACGGAAAAATATTCCCACAACGAGGCCCAAAACGCTTCGAGTTCCGTCACCGACCATTTCCACAAATCTTCGTACCGGTCAAAGGACAACTGTTTGTGTTCCTTCAGCCACTCCATGTATTTGGCCAGATTCGTCTGCTGTTTGAACGCATCGGAAGGTTCCCAAAGCAGGGTCCCTTCTTTGATCGCTTCCGTCATGACAACTCTCCTTTGTGCGATTCTGGTCGATTCCGGCTGCCCTGGCCATCACCCTGACCGTCAGTCCGCCCGCGCGTCCGGCCGCCGATCCTCCAGCAGCAGGCAGGCGGCGAGGCTCCCGCCCGGCGTCCGCACGAACGGCACATCCGCCTGGCTGCACCGCTCCGTCGCCACCGGACAGCGGGTGTGAAACCGGCAGCCCGCCGGAGGATGGGAGGGGCTCGGCAGATCCCCCTTCAAAATGATCCGCTCGCGGCCCCTGAGCCGGGGATCGGGAACCGGCACGGCGGACAGGAGCGCCTTCGTGTACGGATGCTGCGGATTCGCAAACAGCGTTTCCTTTTCCGCAAACTCCACGATTTTGCCCAGATACATGACCGCGATGTGGTCGCTGATGTGCTTGACCGCCTGGATGCCGTGGGAAATGAACAGATACGACAGCCCCATGTCCTTCTGGATTTCCTTCAGGAGATTGAGGATCTGCGCCTGGATGGAAACGTCCAGCGCCGATACGGATTCGTCGCACACGATCAGCTTCGGCTTCAGGGCCAAAGCGCGGGCGATGCCGATCCGCTGCCGCTGCCCGCCGGAAAATTCGATCGGATACCGCTTCCCGTGGTAGCTCGCGAGCCCCACCCTTTCGAGGAGTTCATCTACCCTTTTCTGCCGCTCCGCCTTCGTGCCGATGCCGTGGATGACCAGGGGCTCCGCGATGATGTCCGCCACCGTCATCCGCGGGTCCAGGGAGGAGTAGGTGTCCTGGAAAATCATCTGCAGCTGTTTGCCCAGCTCTTTTTTCTTCCGGTACTCCGAAAGCTTTCGGCCTTCGAAAAAGATTTCGCCTTCCGTCGGTTTCAGCAGCCCGACGACCATCCTGCCGATCGTCGACTTCCCGCAGCCGCTCTCCCCGACCAGGCCCACGGTTTCGCCGGGCGCGATGTCGAAGCTGACGCCGTCCACCGCCTTGACGAACTGGCTTTTCTTGCCGAACAACCCGCTGCCGACGGGAAAATATTTTTTGACGTTTCTAAGAGAGACGAGCGGTTGACGTGGTGCCATGGGCCGTTTCCCCTCCCCTTTCCCCATCCTCTGCAAGCGGTTGCCAGCAGGCCACGAGATTTCCCGACGGATGCCGCGCCAGGGCTGGCTCCCGTTCGAGGCATCCCGGCGACGCGCGGAAGCAGCGGGCGGAGAAGCGGCAGCCCGCGGGCAGTTCCAACAGGTTCGGCACGACGCCGGGAATGGCCTTCAGCTTCTCCGGCGACGGTCCGTACAAGGGAGGAATGCTGTCCAACAGTCCGCGCGTGTAGGGATGGAGAGGCTTTTCGAAAATCCGCTCCACTTCGCCTTCCTCGACGATCTTGCCGCAGTACATGACGATGACCCGGTCGGCCACCTCCGCCACCACCCCGAGATCGTGGGTGATGAGCAGGATGGAGATGCCGGTTTCCCGCTGCAGCTCCTTGAGCAGGTCCAGGATCTGCGCCTGGATCGTCACGTCGAGGGCGGTGGTCGGCTCGTCGGCGATGAGCAGCTTCGGGCCGCAGGCGAGCGCCGCCGCGATCATCACCCGCTGGCGCATGCCGCCGGACAGCTGGTGGGGATAATCGTTCAGCCGTCTTTCCGCATCCGGAATCCCGACTTTCCGCAGCATCTCGAGCGCTTTCTGCCTGGCTTTGGCGTAGCTGATCTTTTGGTGAATGACGATGGATTCGGCGATCTGCTTCCCGATCGGGTGCACGGGGTTCAGGGAAGACATCGGGTCCTGGAAAATCATCCCAATGTCCCGGCCGCGAATCTTGCGCAGTTCTTTCTCGGGCAGCTTCAGCAAATCCTGGCCTTCGAACAGGATGGAGCTTTCCGGCCGGTACCGGATGGCCTTGGCGTTCAGGCCCACGATGGACAGGGAGGAAACGGTTTTGCCGCTGCCGGATTCGCCCACGAGCGCCACGATCTCGCCCCTGCCGATGGAAAAGGAAACGTCCTCCACCGGCCGGATCTCCCCCTTCGGCGTCTTGATGAACGCGGTCAGATGCTTTACTTCCAGCAAAGGAGTCTCGGTCTTCATGGGTTCCTCCCTTACGACTCCGTCTTGTATTTCGGGTCCAGCGCCGTACGCAGGCCGTCGCCGAGGAAGTTGCCGGCCAGCACGGTCAGCAGGATGGCGATGCCGGGATACAGGATCATCGTCGGGTTGTAGTTGATCATGTTGTACGCCTGCTGGATCATGACGCCCCAGCTGATGTCCGGGTCCTGCACGCCCATGCCGAGAAAGCTCAGGGTCGTCTCCACCAGCACCCCGATGCTCAGGTTGAACGACGCCTGAACCACCAGCGGGGATGCGATGTTCGGAATGATGTGCCGGAACATGATCCAGAGGGCGCTTGCGCCGGTGATCTGTGCGGCTTCCACGTAGTGCTCGGATTTCACCTGCAGGGTCTGGCCCCTCGCCAGCCGCGCGAACTGCGGCGTGAACACGATGCCGATGGCCATCATCGCGTTCCAGAGGTTGACGCCCAGGGCGCTGGTGATCCCGAGGGCCAGGATGATCGCCGGGATGGCGATGATCCCGTCGATGATGCGCATGAAAATGTCGTCCACGATTCTTCCGACGTAGCCGCTGATGATCCCGATGGGCACCCCGATGCACAGCGGAATGAGCACCGCAAACAGGCTCGCCTTGACCGCGGTTTCCGCGCCCATCAGCACGCGGCTGAAAATGTCGCGCCCCAGCTCGTCCGTGCCAAACCAGTGCTTCCAGCTCGGCGGCTGCATCATGTTCATGACGTCCACCTGCGCGGGATCGTGGGGCACGATCCAGGGAGCCGACAGGGCAACGACGACCAGGACGATGAGGTAGATCAGGCTGATGAATGCCAGTCTTTCCGCCACCAGCCGCCGGAGAACGGTTCGGAAACTCATATCCCAAGCCCTCCTAGTACTCGATGCGCGGATCGAGCAGCGCGTAGACGATGTCCGTCAGGAAGTTGATGATGACGACCATCATGAACATGACGAGCACCACGCCCTGCACCATGGTGAAGTCCCGCTGCAGGATGGCCCCGACCGCCAGCTGCCCCAGACCGGGGATGGCAAAAATCGTTTCGATGACGACGGTGGCGCCCAGCGTGTTGCCGAACATGAGCCCGATCGTCGTGACGACGGGCAGCATGGCGTTTTGCAGGGCGTGCCTGAACAGCGCCTGCCAGCGGCTCACCCCCTTGGAATAGGCGGTGCGGATGTAGTCCGCGTCCAGCGCTTCCATCAGCGCCGATCTCAGGTGCCGCGTGATGATGGCGATGCCGCCGAGCGAAAGGGACAGGGCGGGCAAAGCGATATCCCGGAAAAAGGCCCCGGGGCTTTCCGTGATGCCGGTAAATCCGGTGGCCGGCAGCCAGTTCAATTTCAGGCTGAACAGGACGACCAGGAACATCGCAAACAAAAAATGCGGGACCGCCACGCCCATCGTGCTGATGAAGCGCACGACATAGTCGATCCAGCTGCCGGCGTAGTAGATCGACAGGATGGCCAGACCCATGCCGATGGCCACGGCGATGACGATGGCCGCGATGACGAGCTGCAGCGAGACGGCCAGCCGGTCGAACACGGCGTCGGACACGGGCTGGCCGGTGAAGATGGACCGGCCCAGATCGCCCTGGATCGCGTGGGACAGCCAGGTGAAATACTGCTCGATGATCGGTTTGTCGAGCCCCAGCTGCCTTTTGAGCTCGGCGATTTTTTCCTCCGTGGCGTTCTCCCCGAGCAGCACCAGCACGGGATCGCCGGGAATGAGCAGCACCAGGGAGTACACGACGAGGGTAACCACGAAAATCATCGGGATGACGTACAGCAGGCGCCGAAGCAGAAATTGAAAAAACATCCATTACCCTCCCAGGAGAGGCAATATGCCGGTTCGCGGGCGGCGGGCCGCCGCCGGGCCGCGGCCGGGGGACGGCGACCCGCAGGAAAAGAAGAGTCCCGCGAAAGCGCCGGGAACGGGTGTGCGGGCCGCACAGGGATGATTCCTCGCTTTCGCGGGGTCGGAAAGAAACCGTGGCTCCGGCTCAGCCGGACGCAAAGGTTGGCGGGTGGCGTCGAAGCCCGAAGTTCCGAAAACGGATGCTTATTGGTCCAGCCACAGCTGGGCGAAGAGCGGCTTGCCCAGCAAGTTGTGCTCCACGCCTTTCACGCTCTTGTGGTAGGCGCCGACGACGGGCGGGAAGAACAGCGGCATGGCCAGCGCTTCGTCCACCAGCACTTCCTTCATGATTTGGCCGTACAGCTCTTTCCGCTTGTTCTGGTCGTAGGTGCCGGCCGCTTCGGCGATGAGCCGTTCGCTGTTGGCCGTTTCGGCCTTGCCGATGTTGTAGAAGCTGTTTTTCGAATACAGGCTGCTGATGGTCAGCTGCGGGTCGACCCGGCCCGTCCAGTTGCCCAGGAGCGCGGTGGATTGCTTGTTGAAGAAGGCGCCCACCGCCGCGTTCGGTTCCATGGCTTCCACCTCGACGGTGATGCCCACTTCCTGCAAATGGGCCTTGATCATGTCCGCCAGCCGCACGTCATACGGATCGGGCGAGCGCAGCAGCTGGAACTTCACATCCTGCACGCCGGCGTCCTGGAGCAGCTGCCTTGCCTTGTCCGGGTTGTATTCGATCCGCACTTCCGGATCGTGGGCCCAGTACCCGGTCGGGAACGGCTGATGGGCCGGCTCCCCGTAGCCCAGGTTCAGCGCCTGGACCAGCTGGTCGCGGTTGATGGCATGGTTGATGGCCTGCCGGACCGCCTTGTTGGTGAAAGGCTCCATCTCGGTGTTGATATAGATTCTTCTGTACAGCATGGAGGTGCCTTCGATCACTTCGATGTCCTTTTCCGCCTGCAGCGTTTTGATGTTCTGCGGCTGGATGCCCGGCACAAACTGGACCTTGCCGGATTTCAGGGCGTTGATGCGCGAGTTCTCTTCGCCGATGATGGAGATGGTGATGCGGTCCAGGTAAACGGCGTCCGGATTCCAGTAATTTTCGTACCGCTCATACACGATCTCCTGGCCGTTGACGTGCTTGGCCACCTTGTACGGACCGGCGCCCGTCGGATGCTGCGGGAAGTCGTCGCCGTATTGCTGCACGGCCGCCGGCGACACCATCATGCCCCCGCGGTCGGTCAGCGCCGCGATGATCGACGAATTCGGCTGGGACAAGTGCAGCTTGACCGTATGCTCGTCCACGACCTCGACGCTTTCCACCGACTTCAGCTCGCTGACCAGCGAACCTTCGGCGTTGGTCCGCTCGATGTTGAATTTCACCGCTTCCGCGTTGAACGGCGTGCCGTCGTGGAAGGTGACGCCTTTCCGCAGATGCAGCACCAGCGTCACGTCGTTCTCGAATTCCCAGGACTCCGCCAGGCCCGGCACCGGCTGCAGATCGGGCGTGAATTTCACCAGCGTGTCGTACACCGGCCAAAGCAGGGAATGGTCCGCGCCGTTGCTGCCCTTGATCGGGTCGAAATTGCTCACGTCGATCCCGTAGGCGATGGTGATTTCGCCGCCCTTTTTCGGCGTGCCGGCGGGTTGCCCGCCATCGGAAGCTCCCGGGCTCGCGGCGGCGCCGGAGCTTTGGCTGGGCTGGGACGAGGGTTCGGATGAGCCGCCCGAACCGCCTTTCGAGCTGCAGCCCGCGGCGACCATCGCCACGGCCAGCAGCAGAACGAGCAGAGTGTACAGGGTGGATTTCCTTTTGTTCATCGCGTTGTTTCCCCCTTGAAGGATTTGACGGATTTCCTTTCGCAGAATGCCCGCCCGGTTCGGTTACCGGACTTTTTCGCCCGTGAGCGCGCGGTACAGAAAGACCGCAAGTTCCGCCTTCGTGACCGGTCTGCCCGGCCGGAAGAAGTCCCCGTACCCGTTCACCAGGCCGTTGGCGGCAAGCGTGCGGACCGCCTGGTAACCCGGATAGTAGGGCGCGACGTCCTTGAACCGGAAGTCGGCGTCCCCCTCCAGTCCGAACGCCCGGACCAGGGCGATGGCCGTCTGCTCCCGGGTCATCGGCCAGTCCGGATGAAACTCGCCCCGGTCGTTCCCCTCCATCCATCCTTCCGCGGCGACGGCGGCGATGGCGGCGTAATGCGGGGAAGCCTGGTCCACATCGGCAAAGCCGGGATCGGGCCTGTCCGCGAGGTCCAGATTCAGGGCCTTTGCCAGCATGGAAGCGGCTTCCGCCCTGCTCAGCATGGCTTCAGGTCCGAAGGTCCCGCCCGGATTTCCCTCCACGAGGCCGCGGTGGGTGAGCCAGTCGATCTCCGCCGCCGCCCAGTGGCTCCACGGCACATCCGGAAAGACGGGATCCGGCAGGACGTGCTTTTTGAAGTGCTCCCAAATGATTTCGCTCGCATCCATCTGCCCGCTGGACCACCCGATCGCTTCCACCGGATAGTACTGCGGGCCGCCCGGCCACGCGTGGCCTCCGTTTTCCACCTCGTACAGAATGATTTCCGTTCCGTGCCTTCCGCCTTCGTAGACCTTGCGGTGAACGACGGTCGGGTCGTCGGCGCGCTGCGGCAGCGTTTCCGTTGCCGGTTCCGCCGAAGTTCCGTTCCGCTTCACCCAGTAGTCAATCGTCTGCTCCGTCCGCCAGTTGTACGGCACGATGGGGTCGGCCGTTCCCATCACGAGGATGACCGTGATCGGCCGTTTCCAGTCGCTGTGGAGCTCCACCCATTCCGCGAGGGGACCGGTGACGCTCGCCGCGGCGGCGATCCGGTCGGACAGCTCCACCGCCAGGCGCTGGGCGAACACGGCTCCGTTGGACATCCCGGCGGCGTAGATTCTCCGCCCATCCACGTTGTACTCGGCCATGAACTTGTCGATCAGCGCGGAGACATACCCCACATCGTCGATTCCCCAGGCGAATTGCGGCGTCCATTCCCTTCCGTCGTTCCACTGGGTCAGGTAGCCGGACAGCTGACCGGGCGGGATATCCCCCACCAGCGTCGTGCTGTCGGGATACACCACGATGAAGCCTTCCCGCTCCGCCAGCTCGGGGAAGCGGTCCAGATCCCGCTGCATGCTGCCGGTCCATCCCGTCCCGTGGAAGGACAACAGGAGCGGGACCGGCTTCGACCCGTCATAGGACGAAGGCACATAAAACGCATAAGTGCGTTCCATCCCGTCGTGCACGAGGAAACCGCGCTGCAGTTCCCCGGCCGCCGGCGAAGGATTTCCCCCCTCTTCCGCCCAGGCGCTTCCCCCCGGAACCATCGCGAGCAGCAGGCAGCACAGCCACAGCGAAACCGATCGACGAGGCCCGAGCAAACACAACCACCTCCAGTCACGGGTTTCTTCCCGGGTTCCCGGCTTTCAATGACAGCGCTTGCAAAAAACAAACTAAATTCTAGACCGCGGTTTAGACTTTAGTTCAATCTTATAACGGGGCGAAACGATCTGTCAATACGAAACCCGCCGCGCCGCCGCGGTCCAGATTTCCCGCCAGCGTCCGTCCGGATCGTCCGCCACCCTCGGTTCCCTGTCAAAGATCATGGTCGCCCGGCGTTGCAGGTCATACCGCGGCCATTCCGGCAGCTCCGGAACGTTCGGGTCGCCGCGATGGGCAAAGGCAATCCAGGCCCGGTGCATCTTTTCCGCCAGGCTGAACCGCTCCGGGCCACTGCCGGTGATCCGTTCCATGCCTTCCTTGCCGAGGGTGTTCCAGACAAACGGAATCTCCAGGGCGTGATAGGCCCGCGGATGACCGTCCAGCGTCGGGCTCGGATAATCGAACCGGTACATCCACACCGGCGTGCCGTGTTGCACCTGAAACTCGCTCAAGGCGATCGAAGGATATGTGAACACCTCGAAGGTCATCATGTCATGGTACAAATCCCGGTCCAGGCTTCTCTCCCGGAGCACCCCGGCGGACAGCGCCGGCCACCGGTCCCCGAAGGACAGCTCGAACGCTTCATGGAGGCGCTCATCCTTCAGCTCTTGCCACCACGAATCAAAATGGGTGAACCACCGCCACTCATCCCGATTGTTTCCGATGAGGACGGGAATGCCCTTCGCCGCTCCTTCCCGGATCGCTCCCTCGGGGTTTTCCGGCAGGATGCGGCCGTCCCGCACCGGTCCCCACACCCGGGCCTGGAACACTTCCGTCGCCTTCAGCATCTCATCGGCGGACAGGCGATGCAGACGGAACAGCTCGCCCGGCCGGACGCCGAGCGCGTCCAGATACTGCCCGGTCACCTTCGCCGCCGCGTCCCGCGTGCGCGTATGTTTGGCCGTGCCGCTCTGCATGATCGCCTTGCGGAACAGACCCCTGGCCGCCGGCATCGCCAGAAGCGCGCTGACGCTGACGGATCCGGCCGACTCGCCGAAAATCGTGACGTTATCGGGATCGCCGCCAAAGGCTTCGATGTTTTCCCGCACCCACCGGAGCGCGGCCACCTGGTCCAGCATGCCGCAGTTGCCCGAATCTGCGTAGTCTTCTCCGCCATAGGCGGACAGATCGAGAAAACCGAACACGCCGAGGCGATAGTTGACCGTGACGACGACCACGTCGCCCTTTTCCGCGAAGGACGCGCCGTCGTACATCGGGCTGGAGCCGGATCCGAACGCGAACGATCCGCCATGGATCCAGACCATCACCGGGCGCTTCCCGCCATCGGCTCCCGGCGACCACACGTTCAGGTACAGGCAATCCTCGCTTTTGTAGGAAGGACAGTCGTTCAAAAACTTCATCGTTTCCCGTTCCCGTTGCACGGCCGCGGGAGCGAAATGCACCGCCGGCCGGATTCCCTTCCACGGGATCGGTTCCTGCGGCGCCCGGAAACGGAGCGGCCCGACGGGCGGAGCCGCGTACGGGATGCCCCTCCAGACGCACACCTTTCCTTCCCTTGTCCCTTCCACCAGGCCGTATCGCGTTTCCACCACCAGACTGGACATCGGGTAAGGCTGCCCCCCATCCGCTTGTTTAGACTTTTTGTTTAGGAATTTGGCTGATTCATTGCGCTCTAAATTGTCAGGCCGCCGTCGATGCTCAAGATCGCGCCGGTGATAAAGCTCGCTTCGTCCGACGCCAGAAAAAGATACCCGTTGGCGACTTCCTGCGGCGTCCCGACGCGGCCCAGCGGCGTTTTCTGCGCCATCATGTCCAGCACGTGCCGCGGCATTTTTTCCGTCATGGCGGTGGCGATCATGCCGGGGGCCACCGCGTTCACGCGGATGCCGTATTTTCCGAGCTCCCTTGCCCAGGTCTTGGTCATCCCGTTGACGCCCCATTTCGTGGCGGCATAGTTCGTCTGGCCGAAATTGCCGTACAGGCCGACGATGGACGAGGCGTTCAGGATGACGCCGCTCCCCTGCTCCTTCATCACCCTGGCCGCGGCCTGGGCGACGTTGAACACGCCCTTCAGGTTCACGTCGATGACCCGGTCCCACTGCTCTTCCGTCATCTTCACCAATTGGGCGTCGGCGGTGATGCCCGCGTTGTTGACGACGATGTCGAGCCGGCCGAATTGCGCCGCCGTCTCGGCGATCAGCCGCTCCACCCGGGAGCGGTCGGTCACGTCGCAGACGAAGGTCTGCGCCTCGCCGCCGTTTTGCCGGATCGCGGCGGCGACCCGCTCCAGCTCTTCTTCCATGAGGTCCGCCAGCATGAGCCGGGCGCCTTCCCGGGCAAAGGTCTCGGCCACGGCCCGCCCGATCCCGTTCGCGGCTCCCGTGATGACGGCCACCTTGTCTTTCAGTCTCACGGTCACGTCCTCCCCGTCTCCATGAAAATGCCGCAGCCCGTTTTTTACAGTTTCAGAAACTCGTCGATATAGTCAAAGGTGCGCATTTCTTTCCGCTGCTCCTTGCGCTTGACCAGCTCGACCACCTTGTCGTTGAACGGCGTCGGAATGCCGAATTCCCTTCCTTTTTCGCTGACCACCCCGTTGATGTAGTCGATCTCCGTCGTCCGGCCCTTTTCCAGATCCTGCAGCATGCTCGCCTTCGTGTCCCGGTGCCGGTCCCATACCCGCTTGAAGAACGGAAATTTGCCCAGCACCTCCCGGGGCGTGCCCTCTTTCAGTTCCAGCTCGTCAAAATGCTCGCCCTGCATCTCCACCAGCCGGATGCCCTGGGCGCGCGCCACCTTGATCGTCTCATCCGCCAGATGGGCCAGGCACCAGAACCCCCGCGGATCGTCCATGACCTCGCCGAAGGTGCATCCGAGGGCGGCGGACATGCCGCTGAACGTCGCGTTCATGAGCAGCTTGGACCACCGGATGCCCATCAGGTTGTCGGAGACCACGGAGGCGCCCACCTGCTGCAAAATCGCGTTCACTTCCCGGATTCGTTCATTGATTTCGCCGCTCATCGTGCCGATTTCGAAGGCGTATTTTTCCAGGGCTTCCTTCGATGACGCCAGCATGGAAACGCCGGGCCCCATCCAGGTCGCGCCGAAGCCCACCGCCCCGCCGATGGTGCGGTGCTCGCCGACGATCCTGGCCACGTGCACTTCGGGCACGCCGTTCTGCAGCGTGCAGACGAGGCTATGTTCGTGCAGGTGGGGCAAAAGTTTCCGAAGCACCGTTTCGTTTTCAAACTGCTTGACCAGAAGAAAAATGAGATCGTACCGGTGCTTCAGTTCGTCGATATGCCAGGCGGGGCCGTGCGCCTTGACATGGATCGAGCCGATCACCTCGCTTCCATGCCGCTTCAGATGCCGGACGTTTTCGTCGTAGCCGTCGATCAGGTCGACCTCGATCCCCTTGGCGTTCAGGATCGTGCCGATGATGGTGCCGATCGCCCCCACGCCCACGACGCCGATTTTCCCGAAGCTCAAGATGCGCACTCCCTTTCTTTATTTTGAGGCAGCTGAGTCAGCTTGCAGGCACGAAATCAGCGGACCGCTTCCGGGTTTTCGAGGATGACGGCAATGCCCTGGCCGCCGCCGATGCACAGGGTCGCCAGACCGTAGCGGGCTCCCCGCCTCTTCAGTTCCACGGCCAGGGAGTAGGTGACGCGCGTGCCGCTGGCGCCGACGGGGTGTCCCAGGGCGATGGCGCCGCCGTTCACGTTCACCTTGACGGGGTCGAGCTCAAGCTCCTTCATGACCGCCAGCGCCTGGGAGGCAAACGCCTCGTTCAGTTCGACCAGATCCATGTCGTCCAGGGACAGCCCCGCTTTTTCCAGGGCTTTCCGCGACGCCGGCACCGGACCGATGCCCATGACGGCCGGATCGACCCCTGCCACCGCCCACGAGACGATTCTGGCCAGCGGCTTCAGCCCGTGCCGCTCCACATACCGTTCGCTGGCCAGCACCACCGCCGCCGCACCGTCGTTGATGCCGCTGGCGTTGCCCGCCGTTACCGTGCCGTCCGGCTTGAAAGCGGGCTTCAGTTTCGCCAGGCTTTCCGCGGTCACCCCTTCCCGGATATGCTCATCCGTGTCGACCACGAGCTCTTCGCCCTTGGGGCCCTTCACCGTGACCGGGGCGATTTCCGCGGCAAACCGGCCGGCGCTTCTCGCGGCGGCCGCCTTTCTCTGGGAGCCAGCGGCGAACTCGTCCTGTTCCCCGCGGGTAATGCCGTACCGGACGGCCAGATTTTCCGCCGTCATGCCCATCCCGCAGCCGACGTAATGGTCGGTCAGCGCTTCCCACAGCATGTCGTCCACCACCGGCGCCCGGTGGGGCGAGCCGAAGCGGGTTCCCCGCAGCACATGGGGGGCCAGGCTCATGTTTTCCGTGCCGCCCGCCGCCACCACTTCGGCTTCTCCCAGCGCAATCGCCTGCGCTCCGGACACGATCGCCTGCAGGCCGGACCCGCACAGCCGGTTGACCGTCAGCGCCGTGGATTCCTGCCTCATCCCGCTTTTCAGCCCGATCTGCCTGGCCAGATACGGGGCGCTTTTGCTCGTCTGGATGACGTTGCCGAACACGATTTCGTCGATGTCGCCGGCATCCACCCCGCTTCGGCGGATCGCCTCCCGGGTCGCGACGACGCCCAGTTCGATTTCGTTGACGTCTTTCAACGCCCCGCCGAATTTGCCAAAAGGTGTCCGTGCTCCGTTCACAATGTAGGTTGACATCTTTGTTTTTCCTTTCCTAATATGAATTTGATGAAAAAACGCGGATTTGGGCGAAAACGCTTTCTATTTCGCCAAAAAACAAATCCTGCCAAAAAAAACGGGCGCGTGAATGGCGGAAATCGGAATGGCAGCGGCAAAACAAACCCTATTCTAGACTTTGGTCTAATTTTAATTTACAATAGACCAAAACAGGGTGTCAATATGCGGACGAGGTGAACCATTTGTTTGATGGAAGAAACAAGCAGCGCAGAGGAGAAGTGACGCAGAAACACATCCTGGAAACCGCCCTGAAGCTGTTTGCCCAAAAAGGGTACGACCGCGTCACCGTCGATGAGATCTGCAAAAAAAGCGGCACGTCCAAAGGCTCCTTCTACCAGCACTTCAGCGCCAAATCCGATATCTTTTTCATGAAGTTCCTGGAAGCCGACGACTACTACGCGCAGGTCATGGAATCGCTGCCGGAGGAACTGGACGTTTACGAAAAGCTGTCGATCTTTTTCCACAAGGCGCTCTGCTTCCTCAATCAGGAAATGGGAAAAGATCTGATGAAGGTCATGTACAGCTCCGCGCTGACTTCGAACGAGCACAGCTACTTCCTGAACGAGAGGCGCAAGCTGACTCACATTTTCGTCTACTTTGCGAAGGAAATTCTGAAAAAGAAAGGGATCGAACCGGCGGAACACCGGATCCAGGCGGTGCTGTCCATCCTGACGCAGTACATGATGGGCATGATCTACCACTGGTGCGTCCGCAGGGACGAAAAATCCCTGGAGGATCACTCCGGGGAAGCCATCGCGGTCATGATCGAGGGGCTGAAAAACTGGAACTTGGCCGAGCCGCGGTCCGTGTCCGCGGTTTGACGGAATCCGGCGTTCGCCGGCGGCCCGCCGGGCGCCGGCTTCCCGCCGTCTGACGTTGGCTGTCCGCTCTTGCGCCGTGCGCCGGTTTCGCTCCGTCCGGCGTTGGCTTTTCCGCTCTTCCCCCGCGCCGGTTTCGCTCCGTCCGATGTTGGCCGCCCGCACTTCTTCCGCTCCCGACGGCCCCGTCCGTGGTGTCCCTCGTTTCGCATTGCCCCTTCATACGGATCGGCTTCCTTTTATTCTTCACGTTTTTTCCGGTGCAGAACAAAAAAACACCGCCCCCGACACCGTCCTGCGACGACGTGGAAGGCGGCGAAACAGCGGCGGAAATATCCATGGCCGATCACGGCACGGGCGGAGGCGCGGCCGTCGAATCGCGGATGACCAGCTCCGGTTCGTACACGATGTCCTCCGCTTCGGCCTGTGGCCGTTCGACCAGGTCCAGCAGCATTTCGGCGGCCCGCATGCCCAGTTCCTCTTTCGGATGGGCGAGGGTGGTCAGCTTGGTTTCGGTGGCCGTCGCCAGGGGCGAATCGTCGAACCCGACCACGGATACGTCGCCGGGAACGGTCAGCCCCGCCTGCCGCACGGCATCCAGAATTTTCACGGCCAGCTGGTCGTTGTAGCAAACCAGAGCGGTCGGCCGGCCGGGACGGCGGAGCAAATCCAGCGCCGCCGCGACGGCCTCTTCATTCACCGTCTCGGTGGCATAGCGCACGACAAAGGACGGGTCCACGGCCATTCCGCGTTTCCGGTGCGCCGCGAGGAACCCTTTCAGCCGTCCGACGCCCTGAAGGTCGTCCGTCTTGAAAAAGCCGGCCACGCGAGTGTGGCCAAGCGACAGCAAATGCTCCGTGGCGAGGAATCCGCCGCGCTCGTCGTTGACCATGATGCACGGCCCGTACCATTCCGGATAGCGCGCGTGCAGCATGACCATGGGCACGCCGAGCCGCTGAAGCTCCAGAAAATACTGCAGGTTCGTGTTCCCCAGCGCGCTTTTGGTCGGTTCCACCAGCAGGCCGCACGGGGACTGGCTGAGCATCTGGCGCAGGCATTCCAGTTCCCTGGCCTTGTCGTTGTCGGTGCTGGACAGCAGCAGGCTGTATCCCCGCCTGCGGACGACGGCTTCGGCGCCGCGCACGATATGCGGAAAAATGTAATCGGAGATATAGGTGGTCAGCATTCCGATCATTTTCCCGTTGCGATTCCCGGGACGCGGAGGGGAGACGAAGGTTCCCTTCCCCCGCATCCGGTGCAGCCAGCCTTCCGCCTCCAGCTCGCCCAGCGTCTGGCGGACGGTCTGCCGGCTCACCCCGAATTGTTCCGCGATTTCGTTTTCCGACGGAATCCGTTCTTCCGGCTTGTACTTCCCCTCTTGCAGCCAGCGCAGAATTTCCTGCTTCAGGCGCATGTACTTTGGCGTTCTGGTTTCGTCCATCCGTGCACCCCGGCTTATGTCTGTCAACCAGCATCATTATAGCACAGGGGGGTCATGGAAGAACGCCGTTTGCAAAAAAGTTGTACGTACCTGTTCCCGTACCACGATGGGCTTGATCGTTCCGGAAGCGGGATCCGTCCATTCTTTCCACCGCCGCTCCGGCTCCACCGGAGGCCGCGCGGTGGGAGATGATGCCTTTCATCCAATTAATAAGTGCACTATTGTCGCCAATGGCGGATTGGGGTTGCGGCCGTGCGGATCATATGCTGTCGCGGATCGCTTTCAACCGCTTCATGACGTCGTTGGCGCCGCGCCCGAAATAGTCATGGAGGATGGAATATTCGCGGTACAGCTTATCGTAGACGGCGGCGTTTTCCGGAATCGGGCGGAACGTTTCCTCCTTGGTCCGCGCCATGTTCGCGGCTGCCTCCACGACGGAATCGTAGCCGCCGGCCGCCCTGCCCGCGGCCACCGCGCCGAACATGGCCGCCCCGACGGCGGATGTCTGCTTCGACGCGGCGATCTTGATCTCCCGGCCCGTCACGTCCGCGTAAATTTGCATGAGCAGCCGGTTTTTCTGCGGCAGCCCGCCGCAGGCGTACAGCTCGTCGACTTTGAGGCCGCCGCTCTCGAACGCCTCGATGATTTTCCGCGTGCCGTAAGCCGTCGCCTCCAGCAGCGTCCGGTAGATTTCCTCCGGTTTGGTGAGCAGGGTGCAGCCCACGATAAGCCCCGAAAGATCCGCGTCGACGAGGGTGGAACGGTTGCCGTTCCACCAGTCGAGGGCGAGCAGCCCGGTTTGCCCCGGCTTGCAGGCGGCGGCGCGTTTTTCCAGCCACGCGTGCACCCCCGCGCCTTCCCTTGCTGCCTCGTCCCGGACGCAAGCCGGCACCGCCTGTTCCACGAACCACTCGAAAATGTCGCCGACGGCCGCCTGTCCCGCTTCATAGCCGTAATATCCCGGAATGATGCCGTCTTCCACGACGCCGCTGATGCCTTCGATCCACTTCTCTTCCGTGGAAATCATCATGTGGCAGGTCGACGTTCCCATCACCATGACGAGCTGGCCCGGCTTGACCGCGCCAACCCCCGGCACGGCGGCATGGGCGTCCACGATGCCCACCGCCACCGCCGTTCCCGGCAGGAGCCCCGTCTGCTCCGCCATCTCCGGCGTGAGTCCGCCCGCCTTCGCGCCCAGCGGCAGCACTTCGCCCCGCAGCTTCGTCTCCGCGAAAAATTCCAGACGCGGGTCCAGCGCCCGGAAAAATTCCCGCGACGGATACCCTTCCCGCTTGTGCCAGATCGACTTGTATCCGGCCGGACAGCAGCTGCGGACCAGGTTGCCGGTCAGACGGAACACGATCCAGTCCGCCGCTTCGACGAACCGGTCGGCTGCGTCGTACACTTCCGGCGCCTCGTTCACGATTTGCCAGACCTTCGGCACCATCCATTCGGACGAAATCTTCCCGCCGTAGCGCGGCAGGAACCGTTCCCCGCGCTCGGCGGCGATGGCGTTCAGCCGGTTCGCCTCGTCCTGGGCCGCATGGTGTTTCCACAATTTCACCCAGCTGTGGGGGTTGTTTTTCCATTCGGACAAAAAGCAGAGCGGCACGCCTTCCCGGTTCACCGGCAAAATCGTGCAGGCGGTGAAATCGACGCCGATCCCGATCACGTCCTCCGGGCGGACGCCGGATTGCCGGATCACTGCGGGCACCGAACGGCGAAGCACCTCCAGATAGTCGCCGGGGTGCTGAAGGGCCCATTCCCGCCCGAGCTTCACCCCGCCTTCCGGCAGCTCCTCGTCGATGACGCCGTGCGGATAGGGCGTGACGTGGTCCGCCACTTCCGCGCCGTCCGCCAGATCGACCAGGACGGCACGGCCCGACTGGGTTCCGTAGTCGATGCCGATGGCGTATTTCCTGCTCATCGTGTTGTTCCTCCTTCAATGATTGCCGCCGGCGCCGTCTTCCTTTTCGGAACTCCGCCGCCGTTGCCATGATGAAGCGTCCCGTGATTTTCCGCACCCGTTGCGAAACGTCAGGGTCAAAAAAAGCCGGATGCGACGCGGTGCCGTCCCGTTCGTCGATCCGGACGCGGGCAAAGCCATTTCCATGGCCGGCCTGTGGTTCACCCTGCCCCGCATATGCCGGCGAACTTGCGGCGGGCTTCCTCCCAGGACGATTGTTCCGCCGGATCGGGCTCGTAGGCGGCGAGCGGGAACGAATCCCTCACCAGGGCCCTCGCTTCGCGCAGATCCCGGCAATGGCCGAGGGCGATCAGCTGCACGAGCATGTTGCCGACGGCGCTGGCTTCCACCGGCCCGGCCCAGACGGGACGCGCCAGCGCGTTGGCCGTGAATCGGCAGAGCAGCTCGTTTTGGATACCGCCGCCGACCATGTGCAATCCGCGGAACGACCGGCCGGTGAGGAGCTCGAGCTGATCCACCGCCTGCCGGTAGCGCAGGGCCAGGCTTTCCAGGATGCAGCGCACCACCTGGCCCTGGGTTTCCGGTTCCGGCTGCCCCGTCCCGCGGCAAAAGCCGCGGATTTCCTCCAGCATGCTGTCCGGGGCGTAGAACCGGAGGTCGTCGGGATCGATCAGGCTGCGGAACGGCGGCGCCTTGCGGGCCGCGTCGACCAGATCGGACCAGGCGAAAGGCAGGCCCTGTTCTTCCCATTCCCTCCGGCATTCCTGCAAAATCCACAGGCCCATGATGTTTTTCAGCAGCTGCCAGGTGCCCCCGGCGCCGCCCTCGTTGGAATACGCCAGTTCCATCGCCTGCGGTGTGAGCAGCGGCCGGTCGAGCTCGGTGCCGAGCAGCGACCACGTGCCGCACACCAGATAGACAAACGGTTCCCCGCCAGCCGGAACGGCCGCCGCCGCCGACTCCGTGTCGTGGGTGGCCACCGCGACGGCTTCCACCGGCGGAACGCCCAGCTCGCGGCACACCGCGTCCGACAGCGGCCCGATGCAGGTGCCGGGCGGAACGACGTCCAGAAACAGGCGCGACGGGATGCCCAGGCGCTCCATCAGGGCCGTGTTCCATGTTTTCGTGAGCGGATGGAGCAATTGGGTGGTGGTGGCCATCGTAAATTCGCAGACTTTTCGGCCGGTCAGCAGATAGGCGATGAGATCCGGGGTGAGCAGCAGCGTCTCGGCGGCGTCCAGCCTGGGCGAACGGGCTTTGGCCATCGCGTACAGCTGGTAGATGGTGTTGAACGGCATGAACTGCAGTCCGCCCTGCTCATACAGCTCCCGCCGGCCGACGAGCGCGGCGACTTCGTCGATCAGCCCGTCCGTCTGCGAATCCCGGTAATGGTACGGATTGCCGACCAGCTCGCCGTTCCGGTCGATCAGTCCGAAGTCGACACCCCACGTGTCGATGCCGAAGGATTCCGGCCGAAAGCCTTCCAGGAATGCCTTGCGGATGCCGGCTTTCACTTTCTGCAGCAGGCGCAGGATGTCCCAGTACAGATGGCCGCAGGTTTCCACCGGCCCGTTGGGAAACCGGTGGATTTCCGTGACGGCCAGCCGGCGTCCTTCCCGGTCTTCCAGCAATTCGCCGACCAGCGCCCGGCCGTTGCTGGCCCCCAGGTCGAAGGCCAGCACCGACGCCCGCCGGCCCGGCGGCGTACGGGATGCGGCTTGCGGCATGGACCCGTGCACCTCCGTCACTTGAGGTTCTGCAACAGCCGGATGCGGTAAGCCTCGGTTTCCAGCGAAGCGATCTCCGCCACCTCTTCGTCGGTCAGCACCCGCGGCTTGCGGACGGAGGCGGCGATCAGCCAGATTTTGGCGCTTTCCTCCACCACTTCGGTGCGGTAATACGCTTCGCGCAAATTCCGCCCCAGCGCCACCAGCCCGTGGTTGCCCAGCAGGATGGTGCTGGCGTTGCGGGAAGCGGCCGCCACCATTTCCGCCATCTTGGCGGTGGTCGGCAGCACGTATGGCACGTACGCCGTCTTGCCGACCAGGGCCGCCTGGTCCGGGAACATGACCGGCAATTCGTCCGCCACCAGCGTCAGCGCGATGCAGTAAGGCGGGTGCGTGTGCACCACCGCCCGGATGTCGGGGTTGGCCCGGTACAGTTCCAGATGCATGAGCACCTCGGAAGAAGGCCGCCAGCCGTTGTCGGTGACGGTGCCGGTGGCGATGTCCACTTCCACCCACTGTTCGGGCTCGACTTCATCCAGTGCGAAGCCGCTCGGGGACAGGTACATCTTGTCGCCGAAGCGGGCGGAAATGTTCCCGCCGGGCCCGACCACCAGACGGGCGGCCACCGTCTTGCGCGCGTAGACGGACAGCTCCCGCCGGACGGCGGCCGCTTCGTCCGATGCCATTCCGGCGTGTTTGCCGCTGTGCTCCATGGCGCATCCCCTTTACCGGTACAGCGGCCCGAAGGTCTGGCACGCCCGGTAGTCGGCGCCTTCCGGATCGGAGGTGCCGAACAGGCTCCACGCCTTCGGCCGGAAAATGCGTTCCTCCGGCACGTTGTGCATGTTGACCGGAATCCGCAGCATGGAAGCCAGCGTGATGAGGTCCGCGCCGATGTGCCCGTAGCTGATGGCGCCGTGGTTGGAGCCCCAGTTGTTCATCACGTCGTACACGGAACGGAACGCCCCGCGGCCGGTCAGGATCGGCGCAAACCAGGTGGTCGGCCAGGTCGGGTCGGTGCGCAGGTCGAGGGCGTCGTGCACTTCCGGAGGCAGGTCCACCGAATAGCCTTCGGCGATTTGCAGCACCGGTCCGATTCCCTTCACAAGGTTGATCCGGCACATGGTCATCGGCATGCCGCCGCGGGTCAGAAAATCGGTGGAGTACCCGCCGCCGCGGAAATATTCCACGTTGGCCGGCCGGAACAGCGTTGCCTTGAGGCACCGGTCCACTTCGTCGGGTGTGATTTCCCAGAACGGCTTCATGACCGGCTTGCCGTCCCTCGTCTGTTCGCCGGTGCCGTCCAGCGCCGCGGGCCCGGAGTTGATCAGATGCAGGATGCCGTGCTGCGCGGCGCCCTGCAGGGTGTGACCGGTAACCCTTTTTACCGCTTCCGGGCTCCAGTACGTGCGGACGTCGGCGAAAATTTGCGCGGTGTTTGTCAGCAGGTAGCCAAACAGCATGGCCACGCCGTTCAGGGAGTCGTTTTCGGTGGCCATGATGTAGGGCGCGCGGATGCCGTTCCAGTCGAAGGACGAGTTCAGGATCGCTTCCATGAAGTCGCCGTTCGGGAAATGGTCGGTCCACTGCCGCTGGCCCTGGAATCCGGCCGCGATGGCGTGATGGCCGAGCGACTCCTCTTCCCATCCCAGCTCCGCCAGGCGCGGATTGCCGACCATGAGGTCACGGGCGATCATCGTCATTTTGACGGACAGCTCCCAGTCCCGGTCTTTTTCCGCGCGGGAACGCTGTTTTTCCGGCTTGTTGTTGTCCGGGCCTTCCTTGCAGTTGGCTTTCACCCATGCAAGCGCTTTCTCGAACTCCGCGGGATCGTAGATTCCCCGGTCGAAGCGCCGCACGAATTCCGACATGTCCACGTATTCGGTGCGCATCCCGAGATAGTCGTGGAAGAAATCGTCATCCACCTTCGATCCGACGATGCCCATGGACACCGAACCCATGCCCAGGTAGGACTTGCCCCGCATGTACGCCACGGCCAGCCCGGCGCGGGCGAAACGCAGCAGCTTTTCTTTCACGTCGTCCGGAATCGTCGTGTCGCCGGCGTCCTGCACATGCTCGCCGTAGATGCCGAAAGCCGGCAGCCCCTTTTGCGCGTGCGCCGCCAGCACCGCCGCCAGGTACACCGCCCCCGGGCGCTCGGTACCGTTGAAGCCCCACACCGCCTTCGGGATGGTCGGGTCCATGTCCATCGTTTCCGTCCCGTAGCACCAGCAGGGCGTCACGGTGATCGACACGCCCACGCCGTGCCGGGCAAACTTCTCCGCACAGGCGGCCGCTTCCGCCACGCCGCCGATGCAGGTGTCGGCGATGACGCATTCCACCGGCTGCCCGTTCGGATACCGCAGATTGTCGGACAACAGCTTCGCCACCGCCCTGGCCATGTTCATCGTCTGCTCTTCCAGCGATTCGCGCACACCCTGCCTTCTGCCGTCGATCGTGGGCCGGATGCCGATCTTCGGAAATCCGCCCAGCCAGCGATGTTCCGCCATTTCGATCCCTCCGCGCATGTGATAGGATAGCTTTCCCAACCGCAGGAATGTTACCGGTAACTCTACCCTAACAGCAAAAAAGCTTGCTGTCAATCACCTTTCCGGTTAAGATAGGAAACGACAAAATACATCGCGCTTTCCCTTGCCGGAACAAAGGAGTCCAGACATGCCCAAGGATTCGGAACAACGGTCGGCGGTCACCATCTACGATATCGCGGCCAGGGCGAAGGTTTCGCCGATGACCGTGTCTAGGGTTATCAATAACACCGGAAAAATCAGCGAAAAAACGCGGGCGCGCGTGCGCCGCGTGATGGAAGAACTGAATTACGTGCCGAACCAGATGGCGCGGAGTCTGGTGCTGCAGCAGACGCGCATCCTGTTTCTGCTCATCTCGGACATCGCCAACCCGTTTTTCACCACCGTCGCCCGCGGCGCCGAAGACGCCGCCCGGAAGCAGGGCTACCACGTGCTGTTCGGCAACAGCGACGAAAGCCTGGAGAAAGAAGCGGAATACGTCCACACCATCCTGTCCATGCGGGTGGACGGCGTCCTGTTCGCCCCGGCCGGCGACCCGTCGCGCCCGCATCTGGAAAAGCTCAGGGCGCACAAGGTTCCCTTCGTGCTATTGGACCGGGAAGTGCCCGGCATCGAGTGCGACGTGGTGCTGGGCGACAGCAAGGAAGCCGCGCACCGGCTGACCGCCCATCTGATCGAACGCGGCCACCGGCGGATCGCCATGGTGAACGGCTCCTCCGCCGTCTCCAGCGCGCGGCTCCGCCTGCAGGGGTACCGGGAAGCGCTGATGCTGCACCGTCTGCCGTTCGACGAGCGCTACGTGCACGAAAGCAGCTTCGGCCGGCTGGCCGACCTGTCGGCCATGGAAGCCTGGTTTGCGGGCCTCGATCCCGCGCCGACCGCCATTGTCGCCGGCAACAACGTGCTGGCCGTCGAGATCATCCAGGTCATCCGCGGCCGGGGGCTCAAGGTTCCGGAAGATGTCTCGGTGGTCTGTTTCGACGAGCTGGGCTCCGCCACGGAGCTGGACCCGTTCCTGACGGTGGCCGCCCAGCAGGCTTACCAGTTCGGTTACATGGGCATGCAGCTGCTCATCGAGCGCATCCGGGAAGGCGAACAGGCGGGGCCGTGGAAAAAGCTCATGCTTCCCGCGGAACTGATCGAGCGGCGCTCGGTGGTCCGGCCGCGGACGTGATCCGAACAATAAAGGGCAACGGTTTGGCCGGGGCCGTTCCGCCGCCCTATGTGTGTCTGCGCATGCTGTGCCCCTATGCCAGTTCCGCTGCGTGCTCGATATTCCCCTGCATGTGGCGGACCATGTTCGCGTATTCCCCGTCCATCGCCATCAGCTCCTCATGGGTCCCCTTTTCGACGATGCGCCCGTGCCGCATGACGACGATCCGGTCCGCTTGCCGCACCGTGGACAGCCGGTGGGCTATCACCAGCGTCGTCCGTCCTTTCGCCGCCACTTCCAGCGCCTCCTGGATGCGCTGCTCCGTTTGCGAGTCCAGATGCGCGGTGGCTTCGTCCAGGATGAGGATGCGCGGGTCGTACAACAGCACGCGGGCGAAGGAAATCAGCTGCCGCTCGCCCGCCGACAACCCGCTGCCCCGCTCCGACACCATCGTGTCGTACCCGTCCGGCAGGCGGCGAATGATCGCGCCGGCCCCGACCCGTTCGCACGCTTCCACCGCCTCCTCGCGGGAAAAGGCGTCGCTGAACAGCCGGACGTTGTCGAGGATGGAACCGGAGAACAGGAACGGCTCCTGCTGGACCAGGCCGACCGTGCGGTGCAGCGCCGTGAGGGGAATGCGCCGGACGTCGACGCCGTCGATGCGCACGGCGCCCTCGTTTACGTCGTAAAAGCGGCACAGCAGATGGACGAGGGAGCTTTTGCCCGCGCCGGTGGCGCCGACGATGCCGACGAATTCGCCCGGCCGGATGGACAGACTGACGCCGTGCAGCACATCGCCGTCCCCGTACCCGAAGCGGACGTTTTCGAACTCCACCCGCCCCTTCACCCGCCGCGGATCCCAGGACACCTCCAGCTCCGGCAACGGATCGCGGATCGCCGGCTCCACGGAAAAAATCCGCCACAGCCTCTCCACGGACACCAGCGTGGATTGCAGCGTGTTCCATTGCTGCGTGATCTGGTTGATCGGCTGGAAAAACTGGCGGACATAGCTGATGAACGCGTACAGCACGCCGAACTCCAGCCGTTCATGCAGGACCGCCCACCCGCCGATCCAGACGACGAACGCCACCGCAAGGTTGCCCAGAATTTCGAAGGAACGGTTGAACAGCAGCGTCGCCCGGACCTCCCGCAGCGCGGCGCGGAAATGGCTTTCGTTGCGCCCGCTGAACCGCTCCGCCTGTTCCCTTTCCTGGCGGAATGCCTGGATGAGGCTCATCCCCGCCAGATTTTCCGCCAGAAAAGCGATGAGCCCCGACAATTCCGCGCGGGTGCGGTGGTACGTCGTGCGCAGCCAGCGGCGGAACGAGACGGCGATAAAGGCGATGAGCGGCAGCATGACCAGGCAGTACAGGGCCAGCTCCGCGTCGAGGGCGAACATGAACACCAGGATCATGACCAGCATCAGGCCGTCCCGCACCAGCGTGTTCAGCACCTGGGTGAAAAACTGGCTGATCGTTTCGGTGTCGCTCGAGATGTTGGTCACCAGGCTGCCGGAAGGATGACGGTCGAAAAAGGCCATGGGCTGGCGGGCGATATGCCGGAACAGGTCGCCCCGCAGCCGGGCGACGATGCGCTGGCCGGCTTTTTGCAGCAGGTTGGCCTGCAGGTAGGCAAAGACCAGTCCGAGCACGGCGAGGACCAGGTAGGCCGCGGCCAGCTCCAGGACGCGCGCGAATCCGCCGGCTTCGAACAGCAGGCGGTCGTCGATGGCGATCTTGATCAGCACCGGCTGCATGAGATCGGCGGAAATGGCCAGCAGCGAGCAGCCGACGACGGCCAGCAGCGTCCCGCGATGCGGCCGGGCATAGGAGCCCAGGAAGCCCATGGCTTCCTTGCGCCGGAGCGGCAACGGCGCGGTTCCCCGTTCATCCGGCGTCCGTCGGATTGCATCCTCCCGCATCGTCAGCCCCCCTTTCCTGCAGCCTGTGCATCGCGGCGTACAATCCGCCGAGGCGAACCAGCTCTTCGTGCGTGCCCCGTTCCACGATGCGCCCGTCGTCCATTACGACGATTTCGTCGGCGTGGCGGACGGCGCTCAGGCGGTGCGAAATGATGATGGTGGTCCTGCCGCGGCGGATATCCCGCAGCCGGCGAAGAATGGCTTCCTCGGTGACGGCGTCCACCGCGCTCACGCTGTCGTCCAGCACGAGGATCGGCGCGTTCTTGACCAGCCCGCGGGCGAGGCTGGTGCGCTGCCGCTGCCCGCCGGACAGTGTCAGGCCCCGTTCGCCCAGCCGGGTTTCGAATCCATCGGGGAATCCGGCCACCGTCTCGTACAGCTGCGCCATTTTCGCCGCCTCCTCCACTTTCCCCAGGGGCATTTTCCGGTCGGAAAAGGCGATGTTGTCCCGGATGGTGGTGCTGAAAAGAAATCCGTCCTGGGGCACGTAGGCGATGGCGGTGCGCAGGCTTTCCAGCGTCAGTTCGCGGACGTCCGTGCCGCCGATGAACACCGTGCCGGGCGGCGGATCGTACACCCTGAGCAGCAGCTTGGCGAGGGTCGTCTTGCCGCTGCCCGTGCGGCCGACGATGCCCAGGGTTTTGCCCCGCGGCACGCGGAAGGCGATCTCTTTCAAAGCGGGCGCTTTCGCCTTCGGATAGGCGAACGTCAGGCCGCGCACCTCGACGTCGGACGCATCCGGCGCCAGCGCGGCCGCGTCTTCCGCTTCGCGGATGTCCGGTTCCACGGCGAGCAGCCGGTTCAACCGTTCGAGGGAGGCGGACGCCCGCTGCATGATGTTGAAGACGCCCCCGATCTGCTGCAGCGGTGTCACGATCATGCGCAGATACAAAAGAAGCGCGACGAAATCGCCCAGCGAGGCCCGCCCGGTCACGACATGGTAGCCGCCGAAAGCGAGGGCGACGACCAGCGACAGCGCCCCCGCAAACGGCAGCAGAGCCTGAAACAGCGCGGAAATGCGGACCAGGCGAAGCTGGGCGTCGTGGATCCGCTCCACCGTTTCCCCGAAGCGGACGCCGGCAATGGGCTCCGCCGCGAACGTCTTGGTCACCCGGATCCCGCCGATCTGTTCTTCCGCCGATCCGGTCATCACGGCCAGCGCTTCCTGTACCTGGTGCGACCGTTCGCGGATGCGCGGGCCGATCGCGATCACCAGGAAGGGGATGGCCGTGAGCGGCAGCACGCAAACGGCGACCAGGAGCAGCGGGATGCCGCTGACCGCCATCATGACCAGCACGGACAGCAGAAGGACCGAAGCGTTGGTCATCTGGTTCACGGCGTTGGCGATCGATTCGCGGACGTTGGTGACGTCGTTCAGCACGTAACTGAGCAGCCTGCCGATGCCGTGCCGGGAAAAAAACGTTTCCCCCAGCCCTGAGAAATGCCGGAACAGGCGCTGCCGGGCGTTGAATTCAAATTTCCGTCCGAGCCGGTGGTTGACGTACTGTCCGACGCCGAACAGGGCGCCGTGGCCGACCGCGATGGCCGCCAGGAGCAGCACATACCGGACAAGCCCCCCGACCGCAAGCTCGCCCGCTTCCAGCCGGTCCGTGACCGTGCCGAGCACGGCGGGATACTGCGCATGAATGACGTTGGCCAGCGCCATCATGGCCACGGCCAGTATGTACAAGGGCAAATGCGCGCGAAGATGACCCATCAGCAGCTTCCTGCCGTGGCCGGGACTTCCCAAGATCCGCACCTCCTTTTGGATGAAAACAACAAAAGAATTCGCCCCTGCACTCATGCGCTCATAAGGAGGCGAATTCCATTTTTTCTTCAATATGGAAAACTATCGTTCTTATGCAACGGATGCCATGGCCGTCTTCATGCCCGGAAATGCCTGACCATCGGGCGGACAGCGCGCCGCAAGAAGGTTTGGCGGAACGACTTCGTCCCATTCCGTTTCTCTCCCCCTTCTTCGCGCGTCTCTTCCGGCCGCGTCCTGACGGACGGCCGCTCGCGTTTCTTCTCACCCCATTTTAGGTGGAAACCGCAGTCCCGTCAACGTGCCTTCATTCAGGCCGGCGGTTCCCTTGCTCCGCATCCGGAATCCTGCCCAGCCGGGACGTCAACGCGAGCAAAAAACCCGACAGAAACGCGGTCATCGCCAAAGATTCCAGGATTTCTTCAACGGATTGCAGGAAGCGTTCCGCCGTCGCGTCCAGGCTGCGGATGTCCACGGTATCCAGCGCGACGCTGCAAGCCGCCAGGACGAGCGCCGCCGCGAAAAAGCGCCTCGCCCCCGGGCGGACGCCAAGCAGCCGCCAAATCCCCCTCGCCGCCGCCAGGCCCGCCAGGGCGTACAGCGGGATGAGCCAGTCTCCAGCTTCCGCCCAGGGGAACAGCCGAATTCCCGTCGGCTTCAGGAAACGGTCGCGGACGCGTTCGTGCACGGCGAACCGCTCGTCCAGGGCCAGAAAGGCGAATCCCGCGGCGACCGCCAGCCACCCCGCCCGGACCGTCCGGCGCTCTTCCCGGACCCATGCGTCCCAGGCCAGCAAAAGGCATGTAAACGCGGAAAACGCCAACAGCACGCTTTCCCACCACGCCAGCGGCGACATTTCGGGGGCCACGTACCGCCAGTATTCCGGCCAGGCGACGGCGACGAGCAGCAGACAAAACGCGGCCGTCGCTCCCCAGAGGGCCGCAATCAGCGTTCCTTCGGCCCTTCCGCGGTTTCCCCGTTCCCCCGGATTCATCGATAAAGCTCCTTCCCTTCTTCCCGTTGCACGAGATTGCGCGGATGGCCGGTGGCGAATCCGCACAGATTGTCGATCCACGTGTCGTGACCGCGACGGATGGCTTCTTCCGAATACCAGGCGGTGTGTCCGGTCTGCAGGATCCGCCCCTCGGCGATCTGCCGGTCGGCCCGTTCGTCTTTGCCCATCAGAGGAAAATAGTCGTCTACCGCATAGCCGCGCAGCTGTCCTGCGTCGATGGCCTCCACCACCGCCTCGGGGTCCACCAGCGTGACGCGGGATACGTTGATCAGCGTCGCGCCCCGCTTCATGGCGGTCAGCTCCTTTCGGCCGATCAGGGCGCCGCCCTGCCAGGATGCGGGAAGATGCAGGCTGACGACGTCGCTGGAAACCAGCAGTTCATCCATCTCCACGCGGATGACACCTTCCGGACAGCGGCGGGGGTCGCAGCCCAGCACGCGCATGCCGAAGGCGCGGGCGAGCTCCGCCACCCGGCTGCCGATCCGGCCGAGGCCGACAA